>JAAHTG010000116.1_pt1 | contig 77234 bp, 76 predicted proteins | sample 6116081 | NCBI WGS metagenome assembly JAAHTG01 (sample SAMN13939989, study PRJNA603662) | sponge metagenome | isolation source: marine sponge | host: Mycale hentscheli | place: New Zealand | collected 2005 | reverse complement strand
ATCCGCTTGAGGGCACTACTATTTGTGCCAAAGCCATGCCTAATGCGCTTGCGGTTGTCGCGATCTCCGAGCGTGGAGGATTGCTGAATGCCCCCGATGTATATATGGACAAAATCGCTGTAGGCGGCGGATTGCCAGACGGTGTGATCGACTTGGACAAGTCAGCGACCGAGAATGTTCAATCGGTTGCAGCTGCTAAGGGCAAAGACGTTAGCGCAATGATGATCTGTGTGCTGGACCGACCGCGTCACGCTAAACTGATCAAGGAACTGCGCGGCCTTGGCTGCGGTGTTTCGCTTATCGGTGACGGCGATATCGCTGGCGTTATTGCAACAACAGACGTGAAAACCGGTATCGATATGTATATTGGCTCTGGCGGTGCGCCCGAGGGTGTGCTTGCTGCTGCGGCGCTCCGCTGTATTGGTGGCCAGATGGAAGGCCGGTTGCTTTACCGTAATGACGATGAGCGCGCCCGTGCCCGAAAATGGGGCATCGAAGACCTGCACCGGAAATACAATATGATGGAACTAGCGTCTGGCGACGTTATTTTCGCCGCCACTGGTGTGACAGACGGTGCGATGCTGCAAGGGGTGCACCGCACGCCTGAAGGCATCACGACTGACACAGTGACAATGCGCTCACACACCAAAACCATTCGCCGTGTGCAAACCTTGCATGGCTACGACAAAGAGGACCTCGTTTGACGGAACAGCCCGAAGCCGAGCAAGCAAACAGTCAACCTAAAGCATTATTGGGCGTTGCAAATTCCGCGTTGGGTCAACGCTGGTTGCAGCGCCCTTTCATTGCCCGCCATGCGCAGGCCGTTTCTGACCAGTTGGGCGTTTCGCTAACCGTTGGTCAGTTAATTGCCGGGCGCGGGGTGTCGGTTGACGACGCCGCTGTGTTTTTTAAACCTTCATTACGCGACCTGATGCCGGACCCTGCGAGCATACTGGATATGACAACCGGCGCCCGCCGTATCATCCGCGCCATCGATTTTGGCGAAAAAATAGCGGTTTTTGGAGACTATGATGTAGACGGTGCCACTTCCAGTGCACTGCTGACTCGCTATTTCAAAGCTCTCGGCGTTCCGATCCGTGTTTATATCCCTGATCGCATGGTGGAAGGCTACGGCCCCAACGCTGCTGCGATGGAAAGCCTGCGCCGTGAAGGCATTGACCTGGTGATCACTGTCGATTGCGGCACGCTGTCGTTTGAGCCTTTGAAAGCCGCCAAAGACATTGGGCTGGAGGTAATTGTGGTGGACCACCATAAGGCGGAGCCCACATTGCCGGATGTGGCGGCCCTGATTAACCCGAACCGGTTGGACGATGAAAGCGGGCAGGGGCAACTGGCTGCGGTTGGTGTCGCCTTTATGCTGACGGTTGAGATTAACAAGCTGTTGCGCGAGGCAAACTGGTTCAAGGCCGAGAGGCCAGAGCCCGACCTGAGACTTCTTTTGGACATTGTTGCCCTTGGCACGGTGTGCGATGTGGTGCCTTTAACCGGCGTCAACCGTGCGCTGGTAACGCAGGGCCTGAAAGTGATGGCCGGGCGCCGCAATGCCGGCATAACCGCGCTGGCAGACGTGGGGCGGGTTTCTGAGGCCCCTGGCACCTATCACGCCGGATTTGTATTAGGCCCCCGGGTCAATGCCGGTGGCCGAGTGGGCGAAGCCGGGTTGGGCGCAAGATTGCTTGCTACCGATAACCCTGCGGAGGCCAGACAGATTGCTGAAAAACTGGATGCTTACAATGGTGAACGCCGGGTGATTGAAGCTGACGTGCTCAAGGAAGCGCTAGAACAGGTTGAGAAGGCAGTGGGCATTAACGGTGCACCTGATACGGTAGTGATCGCCTGCGCCGAGGGCTGGCATGCTGGCGTGATCGGCATCGTTGCCAGCCGCCTGAAAGATAAATATCGTCTGCCCGCATTGGTGATTGCACTTGAAAACGGTGAAGGCAAGGGCTCGGCGCGTTCTATCTCGGGCGTGGATCTTGGCGCAGCGGTGATTGAGGCTCAGCATAAAGGCCTATTGATCAAAGGCGGCGGGCACGCAATGGCGGCTGGCCTGACAGTGGCAGCCAACCAAGTTGAGGCCCTGAGTGCGTTCCTGCGCGATCATATGCGCGCAGCTGTTGCCAAGGCCTCCAGCAGTCAGGTGCTGAAAATCGACACGGTTATTGCTCTGTCAGGGGCGACCGCTGAGCTGATTGACGATATCGAGCGGGTAGGGCCGTTCGGCGCAGGCAACCCCGGACCGCATTTTGCCATTCCGGAAGTGGACCTGTTGAAGGCTGACCGGGTGGGGGAGAACCACCTGCGCTGTATTTTTAAATCCAAAGACGGCAGCAGCATTAAGGCTATGGCCTTTCGCCAAGCGGACGAGCCGCTGGGGCATTTGCTGCAAACCGGTATTGGCAGGCGCTTTCACATTGCAGGCAAGCTGAAGAAAGACACCTGGGCTGGGGGTGGTAAAGTAGAGATAACGCTGGATGATGTGGCGCTTATTGGCGCGCCTTAGCCGGGCGTGTGTTAGTGGCTTCTGCGGCGCCGGGATAAAAAAGCAAAAAGAGGTTGACCCAGCGGGGGTGGCTGGGTATCTAGGCGTCCGTTGCGCGCTACAGTGGTCCCTTCGTCTAGTGGCCTAGGACGCTGCCCTTTCACGGCGGAAACACGGGTTCGAGTCCCGTAGGGATCACCATCAAAAAAGCCTCGCTTTCGCGGGGCTTTTTTTGTGCATGTTCGCTTTCAGGCTGAGCAGCATCTGGGCTATTTATCATTTTGCGAGCGTGAAAACACTCCAAAGTCCACGTTGGATGCCGGGTGTGACGGGCATCACAGCAATTTTCATAATTTTTGCTCATAGATTTGAAACCAACACAGATGTTGGGGAATGTTTTGAATTAAAGGAGAGTTTGATGTTGAAAAAGATGTTGATGGGATTCCTTCAGGTTGGGTCTTTGGCCGCTTGCGATACCAAGCTCAATGATGAGGTAATCATTGTAGGTCCGTTGAACATGGCGAGCGATTCTAACCCGCAATCTGTCATTGATGATAGTTGCCGCGCACTGAAACTTAAATATGTAGCGCATGACACATTCGCTGACTCCGATGGACACGTGAGTGTGGTTGTACGCTGTGAGCGCTTACCTAAGTAGGCACGCTTACTGCTGAAAATTCAGTTGGTTTCCAGGCTCTCAACATAAACATAGATAGCAGGAGGCTGGAAACTACGGCTAGGTTAAGCGTGATCAATTCGGGTCTTTATGCCTGATTGCCGACGTTCAGATGTTTGTTTTGGGTGTCTACCGCCCACCGCGAGTGAGGCGGAGCCCAATTGACTGTTTGACGTATATCAAACGGCGGGCACCGGTTTTGTTTCAAGTTCCTCATATTCTGATGTTTGGAGCGATTCTTGATGAAGCATGCATACAATGGTCCGCCACTACTTGCCGGTGGATACCGGATTTTCTTTTTCGCCGCAGCCCTGTGGGCGGTTGTAGCGTTGGTTTTCTGGCTTTTCTACCTGACGGGTTATGCAAGCAACTTTGATACAGACATGCTGCAGTGGCATGCCCATGAGCTGGTCTTTGGCTACGGCGGTGCTGTGGTTGCGGGCTTTGCCCTGACCGCGATCCCCAACTGGACAGGCCGAGCCCCGGTTTCCGGTGCGTTGCTGGGTGCGCTTTTCCTGCCGTGGCTAGTTGCTCGAATTGCCTCACTGGCGGTGCTTGCTGGATACGTAGATATAGCCACCGCAGCATTGGCGGAAACTGTGTTCTTCATTTTCTTTTTGGGGTTGGCAACGCGAGAGGTCGTTGCAGCCCAAAACGCCAGAAATTATAAGATTATTGTCTTTTTTGGGTTGCTGGTAATCGCCGCCGCCGCCGGCAATCTCGAACGGGCTGGTGTGCTGGATATGGGTGTTGCTGGTTGGCGGGCGGGGCTTGCGGCATTGATATTGCTGGTTTGCGTTATTGGTGGACGCATTATTCCTGCCTTTACCGGGAATTGGATGCGGTTGCAGCAAATGGAGAAATTACCAGTACCATTCGGGAAATTTGACGCAGTATGCATCCTGATTACAGCGGCGGCGCTTGGTTTGTTTGTCGATGAGCGCGACGGGACCGTTATGGGCGGGGTTGCTGCCCTTGCGGCGGGTCTTAACCTGATGCGCATGCTGCGCTGGCGCGGGTGGAAGACCTTTAGCTCACCAATTGTGGCGGTGCTGCATGCCCCCTATCTATGGGTAGTGGTGGGTTTTTTGCTGCTGGCGCTTTCAGCATACGGCGTTGTTGCCCAGACTGCTGCGCTGCATGCCTGGACCATTGGCGGTATTGGTGGAATGACCCTCGCGGTTATGAGCAGGGCATCTCTCGGCCACGCCGGGTTGCCCCTTCAAGACAGTCCCGCGCTAAGCAGTATCTATCTGGCTATCAATCTGGCCGCCGCGGCGCGTGTGTCCGCCGGAATTTGGCTTAATTGGTCGCCATCACTGATTGAGCTGTCGGGTCTGTTGTGGTGCGTAGCCTTTCTGCTATTTCTCGTCCGCTTCGCGCCAATATATTTTAGGCGTTGAAAATGAAATAGGATGCTAGCCCGAGGCTACAAATATAGTAAGCAGGGGAATCACAGTGTACGGCGAACCTCATTGTTTTGGGTGGCACCTGTCAATTCTAGCAGTTCAATGAATACTGGAAGGTCTCGTATCGGGTCGAAAACAGGGTCCACTAATGCCAGAGGCAAGTGTTTTGAGCGCTGGCGTGCCGCTGCTGTAAGAAGTTCCAGTGCGCGGTTGGTTTGGCCTGAAAGGGTATATTCCGCCGCCAGAATTTCTATCAGGGTTCCGGTTTTCTTGTGCTGCTTTTCCAACACGCCGATGTGCCAATCTCGAAATGCCGCCATTGACTGTGCCAGTGGGGTAGTAGTGCTGCCGAGCCAAAGCTTTTGAACTGCCCGTGCGGCTTGCAGTGCTTTGGTTTCGTCCTGAAGTGCGGTTGCTGTTTTTAACTGGCAATATGCGGCGGCCCAGCTATTGGCTTCAAGCACAGTCGCTTCCAAGCATAGACCGTATGCCGCATCGAAGTCTCTGGCGTAATAATGGAACCAGCCGTGATCAACCCTGATCAGAGCGGAAACCGGGTCCAGCTGGTACGCCTTGTTTGACGCTGCGATAGCAGCCGTGTGCTCACCTTTGAGGGTCTCGAGCATAGCCTGCATCGCCCACGCCTCAGGTAATTGTTGGTTGCTACTGGTAAGCGCGTGACTTGTGTGTGTTTGCGCAGCTTCCCAGTTCCAGTCTCTTGACGCAGCTATCATGGCGTTAACCAAGTGCGCGCGCGGTGTGTTCTTAATATCCATTGCGGCCAGAGCATGGGATTTTGCCTCGTCGTACTGGTCGCGGCGAACCGCAATTTCCGCCAATCCAGCAATTGAATTCGCGTGGTTTTCGTTGTGTTCCAGTGCGTCGCGGAAATAGCTTTCCGATCTGTTCAGCGACCCGGCGTCGCCTCTGTGCATCAAGTGAGCGCCTTTGAGAAAAAGCGCTTCGGCAGCATCAATTTCAGGCGTCGTTTCCGGTGTATGTATAAATTCAGTGGGCAAAGCCAAAGCGATGCCGAAGATCGTAGCAGCCACCATGGGTATAGCAATTCGCCATTTTACACGTCGGCGCTGTGATTTAACGGTGACGGCCCCGGTAAATCGATAGCCTTCGCGCGGTATGGTTTCGATGAGAACAGGCGCTGCGGCAACCTCACCCAATGCACCGCGGATGTCCCGGACGATCAGCGGAATTGCCTTGGCGTGATCAATGGCCCGGTGACCCCAAAGGTGGCGGCGGATCGCAGCGTGCGGAACGGCTTCACCGGCATTTTCCAACAGAAGCTTCAGGACTTGTAGGGCCTGGCGACGCAGTTTGATGCGCCGCCCGCTTCGAAGTAATTCGAGGGGACTGGTTCGAAGGGTGAATATTGAAAAATGCAAGTCGGTCATAAAGTCATAGTAGGGCCGGTATTTGCATTGCCTCAAGGGATTAGAGACCGGATGAGCATAAATGTATGTCGTGTGGAAATTTAGGAAAATTTAGGAGGACGCAGGAACCAGCAATAGCTGACAGATATACGGCGAACTTTTACATTTATGTCAGGAAGCCATCATGCGTTATTCAAATAGATACCTTTACCTTGTAGTCGCGATTTTTGCCGTATTTTCAGCTGGGCAAGTCGCTGCAAACCCGAACTCCGCCGCCGAAAAGCCTGAAACGCCGACTGTTGCACTGGAAAAATTACTAGGCGAGGTTATCCGGGGCGGCGAATGGCGCACGCCCAATCCAGATTACAAACCCGGAGAAAATGCACCCACTCATTATAGCACTCGATACAGCTGGGGACCTTACAAGCAACATGTTACCGGTGAACTGGTCGGTATTTTCAAAACTGACGAGGGCGAAAAAGAAATTCGTTTCTGGACGCTTTATGCTTTCTATAACCCTGTTATCCGAAAGGCCGAAGCATATCAAATTGGCTGGAACGGCTCGATCGCGACCGGCAGCATGTATCGGAACGCTGACGGTAATCTGCAGATTGAGCAGACCTTTTTCGGGGTAGATGGCAGCGAAAAGGACATGAAACATGAGGAGAAGATGGATAAGTCTGGCGACTGGTTTATGTCAGACGTTTTTGAAAAAAATGCGGCCGGTAACTGGGTAGAGGCCAGAGATTGGATTTGGACCAAACATTCAAAAAGATAGGGCGATAGCTCCCCGCTAACTTATTGGGGTTCAAACAATAAAACGCCTTGCCTGTGCAGGGCGTTTTATATCAACCATCTGATGTTGATTCAGGTGCTAACTCAATCCTGCATTTAAACCATAAACATAAATAGCAGGAAGCTGGATACAGCAACCAGATTAGCGGTGATGAGTATGGGGGAAGAATGACTATTGGGTCTCATGTTGGGCCTCGTTTTTTTCTTATTATTGGCGTTTGTTTTTGTCGTTGTATGGCCACTGATTTTTCGTGCGGCCTCGCTGTAGGGTGCATATAGGTACCGCCTGTCAGTGTTTAAAGCCTCACAGATCACAAGTGTGTGTTTAATATCGAGATACTCGTGAACATCGTTGTCACAATGGTTTTTCTCGATGGCAAGCACCACATTGGTTGTTGTTGTCTGGATGCGGGGCAAATTGTTTGTGTTTTGTTTTTTGCATTAATCGCCGTTTTCTAACGTGGGAAGCTTTCGGCTTTCATCAAGCGGACGGTGGACCAAGTCTGACTTGCTCCAAAATTTCGCCATAAACCTGAATTAATCAGCCAGCAGCGGTGGAGGCATGCCGCTGCCTGCAACGTTGTCTTCTGTGTTCTGTTTGGACGACGTGTAGTGCTTTTCGTTCATTGCCGGGCAAGCTATAATAGGGTAGCTGTAGGCCAGATTGCGAATTGTTGGTGGCAGATTGATGATGCATATAAATTTATTGAAAGTAACGTTTGTTGCAGCCTGTGCCTTGGTGGCAGGTGCGCAGCCGGTATTGGCCGAGCAAACTTCCCCGGATGAAGCGTCGGTGTTGCGCTTGCTATCATATAATATTAACGGCTTGCCAAAAACCCTGACCAAAGGCAAACCGCCGCTGTTCAACCGCATTGCGGAGATTTTACGCGAACGGCGCACCGCAGGCACACAGCCGCATGTGGTGCTGTTGCAAGAGGCCTTCGATAAACGCACGTCAGTTATTGCGGACACCACGGGCTACAAATATGTTTACAAGGGGCCGGGCCGACGCGACACATCTCGCAAGGGCCGGGCACACTGGACCCAAGCAACGCGTAAAGCATACGCCCTGCGTCCTGATCCGCAGAAAATTGCCGGTAGCGGGCTATATATCCTGTCGGACTTTCCGATAATGGATGCGCGCTACAAAGCGTTCGATAGCGATGAATGCGCAGGGTTTGATTGTTTGTCTAACAAGGCCATCCAGTTTGCGCGCCTGCAGACACCTTTTGCTGACCAGCCGATTGATATTGTGAACTCGCACTTTAATTCGCGTGGTTCGGCCAAAGCTCCGGGCAAGATTGTCCTCAAGGCGCACAGAAAACAAACTGATTTGTTGGTTAAAATGCTGGGTGCATTCAGGAAGGGGTATCCCATTGTTATTGCTGGCGATTTCAACACTAAGCAGGACAAGCGCTACACCTATTTTTCCGAGAATGTTAACTTGATGGATGCAGGTAAAGTGTGCCTTTCTAATAAGGCCTTTTGTTCCTTAGCTGCCGGCACCAAAGAAGACGAAATATTATACCGCACCAATGACAAACAATTTTATGAAGACAGCGCGGCAGTTCGTCTGCAGCCGATTTGGGCGGCACGTAATTTTACCGAAACGCTGGATGGCAAGCCACTGTCTGACCATTTGGGTTATGAGGTACATTACCGGGTTTTAACAAGTGAATAGGGTGATGCGCGCGGCGGTGGTGTGTAGCCTGGTTGCTTTCACGGCTGGAGCCACAACGGGCGTTACAGCAAATGATGTAGATGTCAGCTTTGGCGGAAAGCCGATCTATATTCAGGCAGACGAGTTTGAGGATGACCGCAAGGCCGATAGCTGGGCCGGGCAGATAGGCTTCGGGCTATCGGTTGCGCCGCGCTTTGTTGGTGCGGACGAGCATGTTGCCAGCGTCGGCTTTGATGTGAAAATCAGTTACAAAGACACTATATTTCTCGAGAATAACCGTATCGGCGCTCTTTTGTATAAGAATCGTTTTGTGCGCGCAGGCGCAATAGCGCGCTGGAACCTGGGTCGCATCGACAATGGCTCATTGAGCTTGCTTGAGACTATTCCCGAGGTGGATGATGCGTTTGAGGTCGGTATTTTTGCAGCAACTTCGCTGTATAAACTGTTCCTAACCACTGAAATATACTTTGGTGCGTCTGATGATTTCACTGGCACCAGCGTTGAAGTAGAGGCGGGCTATACGTTTGAACCCACGTCAAAGTGGCGGGTAACGCCTATTTTAGGCGCAGTTTGGGGCTCCAGCGCGTTTTTAGACACTTTTTATGGCGTGCAAGAAGGCAACCCGGACTTTGCAGCCTTTCGCCCGAACGGTGGGCTTTCTGAAGCATATATCGAGTTGGCAACCGAGCGTCGGTTTGGTGAAAACTGGTTGTTTAAGGGCAGCTTTCGCTTTTCGGAACTGTTAGGCGATGCCGCTGACAGTCCTATTGTGCGTTCCGCCGGTGGTTCACGTGACCAATTGCAGGCATTTGTTGGCATTGTCTGGTTATTCTAGATGAACATGAAGTACCTATTTGCAATTGTCGCGATTTCCGCCGCTTTCGCTGGAGTGTTTGTAATGAAAAGCGAGAATGAGACTATGCATGAAGACTTTGTTGACGTGCGTGTGGCTGTCCCCGGCATTGTCGCCACGGCGCGTTATGCAGGCAGCGACAATTTTATTGGAAGGCCAGTAACGGGCTATGAGGCTGACAAGGTTATCGTCTCGAAACCGTTAGCGGTAGCACTTGCGGAGGTCCAAGCTGAGCTGGTGGCAGAAGGTTTGGCGCTTAAACTGTTTGACGGTTACCGCCCGCAGCGGGCAGTGGATCATTTCATACGCTGGATCGCCGACAGCGATGACACCAAAAACAAAGCAGACTATTACCCCGATGTAGCCAAGACGGATCTGGTCAAGCAGGGCTACATTGCAGAAAAGTCGGGCCACAGCCGGGGTGGATCGGTTGATTTGACCATTGTGTCGCCGGGGCCGGACGGCGGATGGGACGAGTTGGATATGGGCAGTTCATGGGATTTGTTTGATGAAAAATCCCACGCTGGCTCAACTTTGGTCGATGCCAGTGCGCAGAGCAATCGCAAAAAACTCACAGATTTGATGGTGAAACACGGTTTCAAACCCTACAGCGAAGAATGGTGGCATTTCACCTTAGTCGACGAACTGTACCCGAATGTCTATTTTAATTTTCCAATAAAATAGAAATATTTGTCGTTATTATTTAATTTATTACATTCAGTAAATACAAACCTAAAGACCGATTTCTTTTGCTGTTTGGTGAAGCGCAGTACGGGCTTTTTCGACCAGTTCATCAATTTCTGTTTCGCTGATAATCAGCGGCGGACACAGGATCATGCTGTCGCCGACGGCGCGCATGATCAAGCCGCCATTAAAGCAATGCTCGCGGCATTTATAGCCCACGTTTAATTCGCTATCGAACGGTTTGCCACTTTCTTTGTTTTGCACCAATTCAAGTGCGCCTAGGAAACCAACACTGCGTACATCACCGACCAAAGGATGATCTGCTAGCATTGCCAGTTGTTTGGCGAAATAAGCTGCGCGCGGGGCCGCGGCTTCGCCGACTAGCCCGCCGCGTTCCAGTATTTCGATGTTTTTAAGCGCTACCGCTGCCGCTACAGGGTGGCCAGAATAGGTAAAGCCATGAACCATTTCGTCATTACTGCAGGCAATCTGGTGGGCAAGGTCACCGCCCATGGCCACCGCTGATATGGGCTGATAACCGCTGGACAGCCCTTTGGCCATGGTGATTATGTCGGGCGTGATGCCATAAAGGTTGCTACCGAACCATTCTCCGGTGCGGCCCCAGCCACAAATAACTTCGTCAGCCCACAGTAAAATACCGTGTGTGCGGCACAAAGCTTCAATTTTGGGCCAATAACCGGGAGGTGGTGGCATCATGCCACCGGCACCCATCACCGGTTCGCCGACAAATGCAGCGACATTTTCAGGGCCAATCTCGAGAAACTTGGCCTCAACCGCAGCTACGCAGTGGTCTGTAAATTCTTCCGGTGTCATGTCACCGCCAAACTTGTACCAGTGCGGTGTTGGCCCCACATGATGGATGCCGGGCAGGGGCAGGTCGAACTGCGGATGCATGCCCGATAGTCCTGACAGGCTGGCAGCAACTGTTGTTGAGCCATGATACGCACCTTCGCGGGCGACAAATTGTTTACGGTTCGGTTGGCCCTTCAGGTTCCAGTAATATTTAATCAACTTGTATGCGCTGTCTACTGCTTCGGAACCCGAGCAGGCAAACAATATCTGGTTTAAATCACCAGGTGTTTTTTCTGCTATCTTGGCAGCCAATTCGGTGGCTGGCGGCGTAGATGTGTTGAAAAACAGGTTATAATAAGCCAGTTCTTTCATGGTCTTATACGCTGTTTGTGCCAGTTCCTCGTTACCGTAACCAATTTGGGTGCACCAAAGGCCGGCCATGGCATCGAGTATCTTGTTGCCTTCGCTGTCAAACAGATAAACACCGTCACCACGGGTGATCATGCGCACGCCGCGTTCGCGCAGTTCGGGGTGTGCGGTAAAAGGGTGCAAATGATGGTCGGCATCCTGGCTTTGCCAGAATTTGGTGCGGTTGGAAGCTTGTTGTTCGTTCATATTATACCGTCAACAGAAGGTAGCGGGTTTCCCAAGGGCTAAGAACAGATGAGTAGCTGTCATACTCCATTTCCTTGGCGTCCAGGTAGGTTTCAATGAAAGCTTCGCCTAGAACGTCTTTCAACGCGCTGCTTTTGCGCATGATTTTAATACCGTCCAAAAAATGGCGCGGCAAGGCGCGGCTGGTAACATCGTAAGCCGAGCCGCGGAACTCAGATGATGGCGTCAATCCTTCTTTCATACCCAAATACCCGCAGGCCAGGGATACTGCGATCGCGAAATAGGGATTGACATCCGAGCCTGCGACCCGGTTTTCGATGCGACGGCCTTCCGGTGTTCCGCTGGGCACGCGCAGACCCACAGAACGATTTTCCCGACTCCAGTGGGTGTTTGTGGGTGCCGAAAGGCCCATGGCAAAGCGGCGATAACTGTTTACAAAAGGCGCTATCAGCGGCATCGCTTCCTTGAGGTATTTCTGCAAGCCCGCGATGTGCGACAAAAACAAAGGTGTATTTTCGCCTTCAGCGCCAGCAAATATATTTTTGCCGGTTTCCAGGCTTTCTACTGACTGGTGGATATGCATGGCGCTGCCAAAACTGTCCGGGTAAGGGCTGGCCATAAAGGTGGCGAACATATTGTGGTGGATAGCCACTTGCCGCAAGATTCGCTTAAACAGGAATGATTGGTCCGCTACACCCAGAGCGGGCCCGTGAAACACGTTAAATTCAAACTGGGCGGGGCCAGCTTCATGGATAAGGGTGTCCACATTGATGCCTTGCGCCTCGCAGGCGTCATAAACGTCATCAAAATAGGCGGAAAATTCATCAAGACTGTCGATAGAGAAGGGAGCGGAGCCGCTGTCACGCCTGCCTGAAGCACCAACTGCGGCGGTGGGGCTGGCTTCTACGTCTGGCTGGCGTTCCAGTAGGTAAAATTCAAACTCTGGCGCCACAATCGGGTTCCAGCCTTCGTCTTCATAAAGTTTAAGAACTCGCTTGAGCACCTGCCGAGGCGAAAACTCCACCGGAGAACCATCTTCAAGTTCTGCGTCGCAGATCACCGCCGCAGTTGGTTCTGACTGCCAGGGTGTCATGCACACGGTGTCCAGATCAGGCTTCAAGATCACGTCGCGTTCGGTTTCACTGAGATAGTCATTGATGGCGTAATCGCCAGTGATTGTCAGTCCAAAAACGGTCTCAGGCATGCGCAGACCACGGTTTTGTAATCCTTCAATGAATTTGACACGCGGCATGGATTTGCCGCGGGCAATACCCGCATTGTCAGCAATCATGCATTCGATATCATCGATTTTTTCTTGTTTTAACCAAAGATCCAGTTCTTTGATGCGAGCTGCATCGCTCATAGATCACCTATTACAGCTGCCATTGCTGGCCGCAGTCCTTCTCGATTTACGCGCTATATATCACGGCCATATGACGATTGGTAGTTCCGCGCGGCATTGCCGAATGCCTGAAACAACTTGTGAGACTGCGGATTTGTCCACGATTGCCATTCAGGGTGCCATTGAACGGCCAATGCAAAGCCCAACGCTTCGGTAACTGATACCGCCTCAATGGTTGTATCATCTGCTTCTGCTTCTTCTGTCAGGTCGTTCGCCAAGCGGTTGATGCCTTGGCCGTGTACAGAATTGACCATGAACTCGTTTTCACCGATGATGCGGTGCAGTGCACTGCCTTCTGCCAGTGTAACCGAGTGGGCAGGACCATATTGAACATCAACCGGATCTTCGCCGTTTTCGCGGTGATCAAATCGCCCGTCCACTTCTTGCAAGCGTGGGTGTAACGTGCCGCCCAGTGCCACATTTAACTCCTGAAACCCACGGCAAATGCCCAACAGTGGCAGGGCCTTCTTCAATGCGGCGGGAATGAGGCTAAATGACAGCTCATCCCTTGCAGGGTCTTCATGTTCGCCTGCCGGAGCGGGAGCCATGCCGTATCGCGCACGTTCGACATTGCTATAACCCCCAGTTAACAAGAGGCCGTCCAACCGCCCAAGAAAATCTTGCGCTGAGACGCGATCGGTCATCGCGGGAATCAATAAAGGAACACAGTCGGCCGACCGCACAACCGCCTGAAGATATTTGTCACCGGTTTGCTGATACACATGCAGGCCGTGCCTGGCAGTTTCACAGATAACGCCTATAACCGGTTTCATATGCTTTGTTTCCGCTGTTTGTTTGTGGTTTTTGCTTCGGTTTCCTCATGCCACTGGAACAGGTTCATTTCGATGAAAACAAAAGCGACAATCCAGATGAAAGCGTCCCAAAAATCGAGGAATTCGCCGTAAAGTCCCCAAATGATTGCGGCGGTAACAAGAATTGAATAAAGCGCGCCCTTAATCCAGGCATTGATGCGAAATAGCCGGGCGGATAGCGCGCCTCGCACTTGGAGGTAAACATCCACCCATAGTACAAGCACAATCATCAGCCAGGTACCCGAATTGATAACTTCGGTATATCCAAGCAAAATGGCGTCTTCATATATTTTGCTGCTTGCAATAATGCTGTCAGCTTCGTTGATAAAGTAGGGCGCGGTACCGACTTGAGCGCAGTTGTCTGCCGCCAAGGCTGCGTATGTATCAATATTGACCATATAAGATAGTTGAACGCCGACCACTTCGCAGGCATTGACAATTTCGGCGAGGTTAAAGTCCAGTACAAAAATCAGCTTACCGTAATATCCAAGGAACGCTTTTACGATAAAGAAATAACAAATGGCTGCAACGCCGTTTATAACCCAACGCAGCCAGCCTTTTAGCTTTTCGTCATCTACAACCCAAGTTTCCAGTTCAAGCATCAGCAAAAGTACAAACCAAGCCACGGAATCAACTGCTTGGGCGAAAGCGTCGGTAAAATTGGACAGGGTAATACCATTCCTGAACCGGTGTTCAGACGCCATAAAGTCCTCAAGGGTGAAATGCACCACATTGTATAAAATCAACAAGTAAATGGCATATTTCAGCGTTTGGTAAAGCGTACTGGTCTTAATTCCTAATAATGTACCGGAAAGTGCCATCAAGAAACTGCCTGTAATCTGTATCGTTGCCGCTATTGCACCTGCGAATATCAATGCTCGCAAAAGTGACCATAAATATCGGTGGGTTTCAAGGCCGGAAAATTTGGTGCCTGACGGCGAGCGGCCTGATTTTCTCGATATCGTCTTGCCAACGTATAGGGGCTGGCACTATAGTTTCGATTGATTGTGTTGGGGAGCAGTGAATTGTTTTTAAAGATGATTTATAGAAATATCTAACGCGGTAGGATCTTTCTCGCGTGACCGTTGAACAAGAGATCGCCGATTATTTACGCAACTATCCCGACACCCAGGTTGTCGAGATACTGATCGCTGACATCAATGGTATCTTCCGCGGAAAGCAAGTGCCTGTTGATGCTCTTGGCAAAATCGCCATGGGCGAGGTGTACTTTCCGATCACTACGTCTTTTTTAACCACCAACGGAGCCAACGCCGAGCTCACCCTTGACGAATTTGGCAGTGATCCGGACCGGCGTTGTCAAATGGTGGCAGGTACGCTGAAGCCAGTACCTTGGGCCCTGCGTCCAACGGCCCAGGTGATGATCGAGACCCTGGACGAGGACGGCACCGCCTTTTTTGCCAATCCGCGCACGGTAATGAACCGGGTTTTGGCGAGCTTGTCTGAGATGGGCTTAACGCCGGTGGTGGCGTTCGAGTATGAATTCTTTCTGTTTGAGATGAATAGCCAACCGCCTCAGCCGCTGGCACCGCCCAACGGCATGCCGAGAGCGAAAGACGCCAATTGTTATAACCTGGATGTTTACAAGGACTTCGAGCCGCTTCTGGCTGAAATTGAGCAAGCAGCGCTGGCACAGGGCATCAACGTTACCAATTTTGTTTGCGAATACGGTAACGGCCAGTTTGAGGTGAATCTTAATCATTCACCGGACGCCATGCAGGCTTGCGACGAGGCCATGATGTTGAAGCGGGTTATTCGCGGGGTAGCGCACCGACACGGGTTGCTGGCCAGCTTTATGGCAAAACCGCTCTACGACGAAGTGGGCAACGGTCTGCATGCGCACGTCAGCCTGCTGGACGATACCGGCCAGAATATTTTCGCAGCGGATGACGGCGAAGAACGCTTGAAGCACGCGCTGGGCGGTTTGCTGGAGACAATGCCTGCTGCGACACCGTTTTTTGCCCCCAACGCCAATAGTTACCGGAGATTTGACGCCGAATGGTTCGCGCCGGTCGTTCGCAATTGGGGTGAAAATAATCGCCGCTTGTCACTGAGGTTGCCCATGTCGGACCTAGCCAATCGGCGGTTCGAACACAGGGTTAGCGGGGCCGATGCTTCGCCGTATCTGGTGTTGGCAGCAATTTTGGCGGGGGCCCACCGCGGCCTGGTGGAAAAGTTTGATCCGGGCCCGCCATTGGGCGAATTTGACCTAATTGATTTTAAAGACGTTTTGCCGTCGCGGTGGAAAAAGTCACTAGATACATTACGGGCAGACACGGTGTTTATCGACTATTTTGGGGGTCGTTTTGTTGAGTTATATCTGCAGGTTAAGGAAAGTGAAGAAGAAGAATTTCACTGTGCCGTTACCGCCGCGGACTATGACCAGTATTTAAGAGTTCTTTAGTTCAAACAGTTAGCAGTGAACCCCATGAGAGTACGCGACCGAATTCATACCGACCAACTTCCGCCGTCCTATTATGCGGCGACCAGCAACTATCCTGACGGTTTCCGACGAATAGAGGGCAATGAGCGCGCCGAAGTGTGTGTTGTGGGCGGCGGCTATTCAGGCGTTGCCACAGCACTTGCTTTGGCTGAAAAAGGCGTTGATGTGGCGTTGGTTGAGCAAAACAGTATTGGTTGGGGCGCGTCGGGACGCAACGGCGGCCAGATTTTGGGCGGTTTTGGTCCTGAACTTGGTGAGGTTGACGGATACGCGAAAATATTTGGACCGGCAGCCGATACCATGTGGCAGGCAGGTGTTGAATGCGTAGATATCGTCCGCAGGAATGTGGAAAAATACGCCATAGACTGCGACCTGACTTGGGGTTACTTCGATGCTGCGATGAATAAAGGCCATATGAAGGACCTGATTGAGACCAAATCCGCGCTGGAAGGGCGCGGGTTTCCGCACGCACTGGAACTTGTCATCGACGAAAATATTTCGTCGGTTGTGGGTTCCAGCCAGTTTGTCGGCGGACTGATAAATAACGGCTGGGGGCATTGCCATCCCTTAAATTTGGTGCGCGGCGAAGCTACAGCTGCAGCTGGTCTCGGCGTAAAAATTTATGAAGACGCGCGGGTTTCCAAGCTTGAATACCAGGGCGATAGCGTAGTGGTTGATATGGACTGGGGCCGGGTAACGGCGGACAAAGTTGTATTGGCCTGTAACGCCTATTTAGGCAATCTTGTTCCCAAACTTGCCAACCGAATGCTGCCGGTAGGCAGCTATATTATTGCGACAGAACCACTTTCGGATGATTTGGCTGCAGAAATTTTACCTGGCAACCACGCGGTGTGTGACCAACGCTGGGCGCTGGATTACTTCAGGCTTTCTGCTGACAAACGCATGTTATTCGGTGGTGTTGCCACATATTTGGGACTACATCCCAAGGATTTGGTCAAAAAAATGCGACCTAAAATGCTGAAAGTGTTTCCACAGCTGAAGGACGCAAGAATTGATTATCATTGGGGCGGATACTTGAGCGTAGGCCTTAACCGCATTCCGCAAATTGGCAGACTGGACGAGCGGACATACTTCGCGCAGGCCTATGCCGGCCACGGTGTTGCTGCGTCGCACGGCGCTGGGCAGATGATCGCCGAAGCAATAACTGGCGATGACAGGCGATTGGCTATGATTGAAGCCGTGAAGCACCGGCCTTTCCCTGGTGGGCGTTTGTTGCGCAAACCGGCGTTGGTTGCTGGCATGGCGATTGAGCGTTTAAAGGATTTCGCAGGTTTCTGATCCGGATTCGATCACCAAAGTAGGAAATTTGGCTTTATGGCCGAAAAATTAGCGGGCATAGTTGCATGATGCCACAGCAGTTTACGCAAAATGACGCTAGGAAATTCCTGAAACGCGGCTTTGACGCGCTAAACCGCCGAGACTTTAAGGAAGCGGGCGCATGTTGCCAGTTGGTGCTAAAGTATCTGCCAAAAACTGTTGATGCCCATTTTCTGATTGGCCTGATCGCTATCGAAAGCAGGGACTGGGGCACTGCCACGCGGGCTTTTAAGAATGTGGTGTCGCTGGAAGCGGGTCACGTGGCGGGTTGGGCCCAGCTATCGCGGGCCTTCGTCACATCCGGTCAATATTCCAACGCGGAAGTGGCACTGTCAAAAGCGGCGGCACTTGACTGTGATGACCCAATGGTTTTTGACGTGATTGGCACCGTGCATAGCCTGCTGGGCGACCAAAAGCAGGCGTTAGCTTTTTATGACAGGGCAGCTGCGGCATCGGGCAGTGTCATTTTTGAGCTTAGCCGAGCGAAAGCTCTGATATTTCTGGGCCGGCTGAGTGAAGCGTCGGTAGCACTGGATGCGATGCTGGTTGAAAAGCCGGAAGTAGCGCAGGCGCACTGGATGAAGTCGCGGCTGGCTACTGCAAATTCAACCGAGCATATAGAAACGCTTAAAACATTGGCGGCAGCCGAAAACTGCGCGGACAGCGACAAACCGTTTCTATATTATGCAATCGGTAAAGAGTATGAAGACCTGGGCCAGTGGGACGCAGCTTATAGTGCCTACGCGCATGGCGCGCAGGCTCGCCGTGCTGAGGTGACATATGATGAAGTCGCTGAGGAGGCCATGTTTGCGGCGCTGGCTGAAACTTTTGATGGAAAATGGCTACGGGCTGCAGGGCAGGGTAACCCTGATGTTTCGCCCATATTCATTGTGGGGCAACCTCGTACAGGTACCACGCTGATCGAGCGGATCATAACCGCTAATAGCGATGTGGGTTCTGCCGGGGAGTTACAACAATTTGCTATGTCGATCAAACGCTTATCGGGTGTCACGTCGCCAAAACCGATGACCGCAGAGATTATTGCAAAAGCAGCAACCATAGACCCTGCAACGCTGGGTTCTCTGTATCTGGAGACGACTAAGGCTGTTAGGCCGAATACACCACGCTTTGTCGATAAAATGCCTGTGAATTACCTGTATGTACCGCTGATTGCGGCTGCCTTTCCCAATGCGAAGATACTTCATGTAACTCGTGATCCGATGGATAGTTGTTTTTCCAGTTACAAGCAGCTTTTTGCCGACGCCTACTATCATTCCTACGACTTGGAGGAAATGGCGCGGCACCATGCGCGGTATCGCAGATTAATGGCGAAGTGGTCCGATATACTTGGGGAGCGTATACTTGAAGTTAATTATGAAGCAACGGTTGAAAAATTGAATGTAAGTGCAAGAAGTATAATTGAATATCTGGATTTACCTTGGCAGAGAGAATGTGTTGATTTTCACAAGCAGTCGTCAAGCGTGACAACTGCCAGCGCTGCCCAAGTGCGGGAAAAGGCTCACACGCGGTCGGTGGGGTTGTGGCGCATGTATAAAACACAGTTGGAACCAGCGCGGAAAATATTGAAGTCTGAATACATTATCTGATAACTTGAACACAGTTTTATGATGTATTCTGGAGCTTAAAGTAGAATGTTTTATAATTTGAGGTTCTGGTGTGGTTGGAGGAAAATATGCATACAAACACCGATGGAAGTGGACTGAAATCAGCCTTGGGATTGAGTAGGATGCTAAAAACCGGTGTTTCATTATTGGCGCTGGCAGCGGCATCGCAACCTGCGGCGGGCCAAACTGCAGGTCAGTTGGATGGTCTGGTGATCGAAGAAGTGATCGTTACTGCGCAAAAACGAGCGCAATCGGTTCGCGACGTGCCTATTGCCATAACGGCCTTTGATGCGGCCTTTGCTAAACGCACTAACCTTGATGACGTGAAAGACCTGATTAAATTTTCCCCCGGTGTTGCGGGCGATAGTAAGGATAGCTTCATTGATCAGGTGAATATCCGCGGTATTTTAACCAATGATTTTGGGGTTGGTGGGGACCCATCGGTCGCTTTCTTTAAAAACGGTTTCTATCAAGGCCGCAACGGTGCCGTTGTATCGTCGTTGTTTGATATGGAGAGAGCAGAGGTGCTGCGCGGTCCGCAGGGCTTCCTGTTTGGACGTAATGCTATTGGCGGCGCGATCAGTGTGCATACCGCAAAGCCGAAAATCGGTGTTAACGAAGGCTATGTGGAGGCCGGAGTTGGTGAACGCGGTATTCTTGAGTTCGAAGGTGCGTTGAATTTAGCAGTGTCAGACAAATTTGCCGTGCGGCTAGCTGGCTATCACAGCGAGGAAGATGGCTATGTGGACAATTTGGCGCGCCCAAATGATGATCGGCTAATTGCGCATGATAAATCCGCATTCCGCGGCACTATCGCATATGAAGGCAACAGTTTTAACGGTTGGCTGTCTGCCGAGTACGAAGACCGGGAACAAAGCGGTTCGGTTTATCGTGCCATCATTGATGATGAGATTTTCCCGTTGCTGCAGGACAATGTGCCGGGCGTACAGCTGCGCGGAAACAACCGCGACATAGACAGTAATCATGCGCTCGGTAATTTCGATAACGGTAAGATATTCAATGTAAACGCCGAGCTGAATTTTGACATGGGTTTCGCTACCCTGACGTCGCTCACTGGCTACAAAGATCATAAATATGAATATGCCGAGGATTTTGACGGTCTGCCTATTTCAGTGAATGACTATTCGCAGGACCAGGACGGCAATTATTTTGAGCAAGAACTTCGATTGGTCAGCGAAACCGAAGGCCCGCTTAGCTGGTATGCTGGTGTGTCCTACTACCAAGAAGATATCGACTCGCTGTTTTCCCAGCGTATTGATGAAGAAACCATTTGCGGTGCCTATTATTATTATACCTGCGCTGACCTGTTTGCTTACTGGGAGTATCCGGAGTTTACGCCCAGCGCCAATCAGCTGACAGAAAGCAATCGGGTGCGCGGCGATTACAAAGGTTGGGCCACCTATTTGGACCTCAATTATGCGGTAACAGACCGGTTGGAGCTGGGCGTTGGCCTTCGCTACAGCAAAGATACCAAAGACTTTGAGATTAACGTCTTGCCAGTGGATAGCGAGCTTGGTCCCTTCTATATATTCGGTGTAACAACCGACGGGTTTATTTCCAGCAGCAACAGTTGGGACGACCTGACACCGCGTTTTGTAGCGCGTTATAGCGCCAGTGAAGACTGGACCATCTACGCTAGTGTGACCAAGGGCTTTAAGGCTGGTGGGTTTGGCAGCTTCGCCATTGTGCCGGGGCCGGACGGAGTTGACGACGATTCTGTTGTGCTGCCTGGTGGAAGTCCCAACCAATTCGACCCTGAAACAGTATGGTCGTATGAGGTGGGGGCCAAGGGCGATTTGTTGGACAGGCGTTTACGCCTGGATTTCGCAAGCTATTACTATGAATATACCGATCTTCAGTTGAATTTCTTCGATAACGGCGACCGGGTTGAAAATATCGGTTCGGTCAAGGCATTCGGCGTGGAGGGGACAGTGCAGGCGATTGTCTCTGAGAATATCGATTTGTATCTTGCCGGTTCCTATAACGACAATGAGATAAACGGCGCTGAACAGATTGCCGGGTAACCGGTTGGGTGACATTCCTAAATGGGTCCTGGCAGGTGTTGCAACCTACCACACACCGATAGGGGATACGGGCGAACTGACTGCATCGATTGATTTCAGGACACAGAGCAGCGCCTTTGGCGGTATCGAAAATCTGATTGTTGCCCGTAACGATGGTTGGACCGACGTTTCGGCACGGATTGGATACAGTGATGAGGCCGGTTGGTCTGTAGTTGCCTATGTGGAAAATCTGTTTGATGCAGTTTATTTTGATGGCACCAACGAAGGCGGCGACATCCAGCCTCACCATGCATTCGGCGTTAGCCGACCGCGAACTGTTGGGGCGCGGTTGACCTACCGTTTTGGCAGTTAACAACGGCGAAAGCTTCCCGTTCCGATATTAGAGCATTGACACCGGTCAGCTAATGGTTGATCGGTGTTCTTAATTCTAATCAAGTTTACGAGGTGTGCCATGGCGCATGACAACGAACGTATCAACGATGATCTGGCGGCTTACTGGATGCCCTTCACTCCTAACAAGGGTTTTAAGGCTAATCCCAAGCTGCTCGTGGGCGCTGACGGGCTTTACTACACCACCAGCGACGGCAGGCAGGTGTTTGACGGCTCGTCAGGCTTGTGGTGCTGTGCCCTGGGCCATAATCAGCCCAAAATTGTTGAAGCAATACGTGAGCAGGCTGGCAAGTTGGATTACGCGACGCCGTTTGGCTACGGTCATCCTGCCGCCTTCGAGCTTGCCAACACCCTTGCTGCACGTATGCCGGGTGATCTGAACCATATATTTTATACCAATAGCGGTTCAGAATCGGTGGAAACCGCGCTTAAAATTGCGTTGGCCTATCACCGGTTGCGCGGTGAGGGCGAGCGGGTTCGCCTTATCGGGCGGGTTGGCGGGTACCACGGTGTTGGCTTCGGTGGCATCAGTGTTGGTGGCATGGTCAATAACCGCAAGTTTTTCGGGGCAATGCTGCCCGGCGTGGACCATATGCCATTGCCGTACGACGAGGCGATGAAATTTTCTCACGGACAGCCCGAGGGCGGTGTGCAGTACGCTGACGCGCTGGAAGAAATTCTGACCCTGCATGACCCCAGTACAGTAGCGGCGGTGATTGTGGAACCTGCGGCAGGGTCTGCGGGTGTATACGCGCCGCCGAAGGGTTACTTGGAACGCTTGCGGGAAATTACCAAAAAGCATGGCATTTTACTGATTTTCGACGAAGTAATCACTGGGTTTGGCCGGCTGGGCTATGCCACTGCTGCCGAACGTTTTGGTATAGAGCCTGACTTGATCACAACCGCAAAGGCGCTGAATAACGGTGCAGTGCCCATGGGAGCGGTTGCAGTGCATAAAAATGTCTATGATGGATTTATGGACAATGGCGGCGAAGGCGTGGAATTTTTCCATGGTTATACCTATTCGGCGCATCCGCTTGCTGTCGCCGCGGCGCAGGCCGCGCAGGCCCTTTATGACGAGCTTGACGTTTATGCAAATGTTCGGGCGCTGGAAGGTTATTTCGGTGATGCCATGCATGCGTTGGGGCAGGTCGACACCATCGTTGATGTGCGCAACATTGGCTTCATGCCAGCGCTGACCTTTGCTCAAATCGACGACAAACCCATGGGCCGATCATCGCAGATATTCCAGAAGGCCTATGAAAACGGCCTTAAAGTTCGCTTGAGCGGTGATCATATCGCAGTCGCACCTCCGCTGGTGAGTACAAAAGAAGACATCGATATTCTTGCTGCCCGGCTGCGCAAAACCATTGCGGATGTAGGGTAGGCCACACCAATCATGAAGGAACGCGCGCAAAAGATGATGCCAGCGAGCCGATTGGGTCGTTTGGTCGTCGGAGTTTTGCTGGTAATTGGTGGAATTTTAGGGTTTCTGCCCGTTGTTGGCTTTTGGATGATTCCGCTCGGGCTGATTGTTCTTTCAGTCGACTTTCCCTTCATTCGCCGTCGCCGGCGGCGATTGGAAGTTCGACTGGGGCGCTGGTGGCACAAAAGGCAAGAAGAAAAGGCAGCTAAAACGGCGAGACAGGCAGGCAGTAATTCGAAACAGGACCCAAAATGACCTTAAGTAAAACATATGTAATATCTATTGATGATGTTCGCTCTGCCGCCGAGCAGCTGGCAGGGGTGGCTGTGAGAACGCCGCTGATTGAAAATATCAAGCTTAATGAAATTGCGGGCGGGCGAGTATTCGTAAAAGCTGAAAATTTGCAGCACATGGGGGCTTTCAAATTTCGCGGGGCCTATAACCAGTTGTCGAGGTTGACGGAAGATGAAAAGAAACGCGGCGTTCTGGCTTTCTCCAGCGGTAATCACGCACAGGGCGTAGCCCGTGCGGCTCAATTACTGGACATTCACGCAACGATTGTGATGCCTAAGGACGCGCCGCCCCTAAAGCTTGCGGCCACTCACGCTTGCGGCGCTGAGGTGGTTTTATATGATCGTTATAAAGAGGACCGTGAAAAGGTGGCTTTGGCAGTGGCGGGTGAAAGCGGCGCGGTTGTTGTGCCGCCATACGATGATCCGTTGGTTATGGCCGGGCAGGGCACATCAGCGCTTGAGGTTGTAGAAGACCTGACAGCAATGGGGATTAAGCCAGATCAAACGCTGATTAATTGCGGAGGGGGCGGTCTCGCTTCCGGGTCATTCACGGTTTACTATGACGCTTTTCCCGATATTCAGGGCTATGTAGTTGAGCCTGACGAGTTTGACGATGTGAAACGGTCACTGGAAAGCGGCGTTATCCAGACGGTTGATTTTGGTGCCCGTTCCATTTGTGACGCGCTGTTGACACCGAGCGCGGGCGAGCGAACATTTCCAATTATACAGGACTGCGGGGCGAAAGGCCTAGCAGTCACAGACGATCAGGCGCGAGCAGCCGTAGCATTCGCGGCCAAAAACCTGAAGATGATCGGTGAGCCGGGCGGCGTTGTATCGTTGGCGGCAGTCCTGGAAGGCAAAATCGACACCAAAGACAAGGTAACTGTTTGCATAATTTCCGGCGGCAACATCGACCCGGAGATGCTGGCTGATTGCATGGCGCGATTTTAGCGCACGGAATATCGAACAATTCTGCTTTTTTGCACTTGGCGGGCTAGTGTGCTTGGGGTATAGAATGTTTGATTTTGCGCGTAGGGGCGACGCGGGTATTACGGAAACCGCACCTCTAATGTGATGACAAGCGGTAATGTTTATATGGGAGACGAGGCCATGGAAATCGAAGATCAGAAAACCACTTTTGATGGCTTTGTACGGTATACTGTCCGTTCAGTGATAGCGATTGTTGTTGTTATGGGCTTGCTGGCTATGTTTGTGGCCTAAGAGCTAAGGGCGCAACTATTGATAAAAGTACAAAAAAAGGCGCCGTAGGGCGCCGTTTTTTTTGTCCAGCCACCGCGCGGCTAGTGGCGGGGTATAGCTTTCAACTGATACAATCCGTTTTTCAGATCACCGAAAAGCTCAGGAACATCCGGGTGGTTGATCGGCTCGTCGGTCGCATCAGGCATCAAATTCTGCTGAGACACATAGGCCTCATAGCTTGATTCGTCATTTTCCGCGAACAGGTGGTAATAGGGCTGATCTTTCTCGGGCCGGATCTCGGCGGGGATAGACTCCCACCATTCTTCCGAATTGGCAAATTCGGGGTCCACATCAAAGATAACGCCGCGAAACGGGAAATACCGGTGGCGCACGACCTGGCCGATATTAAAAAGCGGTGACTTCGAAATTGTTGGTGTTTGATCCATTATGGAAAGCTCCTTAACACCGGGTGAGATAGTCATCATTTGCCTATTTGTCAATTGCTCAGCCTTACTGGCTGGTGTGGCGGCAATAAGGCCCTGTAACAACGTATTTTAACGGCATCACATTTACCGGGCATGAACGGCGTATAAACCTTGATTTCGGTGAATATCAGTCCGGTAAGCGAATCTTAACCCCGTTATGGCATCATGTAGTGGTTGTTGACCCATATATGCTGTCTCAAAACTATCACAAAAGTGAAACTAATTTGCAGCGTGGGCTTGCAATTTAGGGGCGACAAAAAAGAAAGAGAAGAAAATGACCCACCAAATTAACCACGACGGCCTATCGAGGCTTGTCCATTTAGAACTATCGCGCATGGCTATCAGCAACCCGCTGGATGCACAACGTGTGCTAACTGGCATGATCGGCGTTTATGACAGTGACGGTTCTTTTATTGCGAGGGAAGTTGGTAATTTCTACGCCAATACAGCCGCTTGCACCGAAACCACTTGCCACTAATCAAGAACAAACCTGACGGGCGAATGCTTATTTGGGCGCCAATTCCCAGCGCCGCCTTCAAACCTTGACATGGATGTGGCTGTATATTTGAGAGCCTACTAGTGATCTGGCTCTAATAATTTGTGCAGATGTACAATCACATATTTTGTCATGGCATCGTCGACATTGGCCTGACTTACACTACGCCATGCATGTTCTGCTTCACTGTAGCTGCCATAAATTCCGACGATATTAACTTTAGACAGGTCACTAAATTCCAGTGATTGCGGGTCCTGAACCTGTCCACCAAATACCAGATGAAGAAGTTGCTTGTCGGCCATGGCATTGTTTCCTATTCAATGTTATCGATATTATCGCCAGTTGCGGCATATCGTAATATTCTGCTGAGACGGCGCTTATGTATCAAATTCGGCGTAAAAGGCCACCTTTTTTTGTTTGTTTCTATTTTGACGGTACCGGAGTTTGAATAACAAATGGCTAATACAGAGAATTTCCTGATTTCGATTGTTGGACGTGATCAGGTGGGTGTTATTTCCGAGGTGTCCAGTTATCTATTTGATATTGGGGCCAATCTGGCAGACAGTTCTTATGCTGTTCTGGGCGAAGGATTTGAATTTTCGGGCGTTGTTACCTTCGCGGCAGCGATCGATACCGCTGAAATTGAAACAGGTTTGAAAACACTGGCAACACTTGACGCGGCGCGTATCTCAATTGTGCCGTTCGATTTTGACACCACACGCGGTGAAACTGCAACGATTAGCCACACTGTTGAAATTACTGGCGGCGATCGGCCTGGCCTTGTTGCGCGCATGAGTGAAGTGTTGATGGACTATGACGCCAATATCGTTCGTATGAGCAGTAAACGGTCCGTTGATGAGCATGGTGTTGCACATTACCGCACACGGTTCGCGGTTAGTGTTCCAGCCAATCGGGCTGATACATTGGCGGCTGCACTGTCCAATACGGCGGGAAGCCTGCGCCTTAACTGCGATATGGAACCAGTATAAAAAAAGGGCGCCCACGGCGCCCTTTTTGGTCGTTTTTATGTTCAAAGGTTTAGCTGGTTTCGGCAGTGGCAGACTGTTCCTTGAGCCAGTCAATCAATCCGTCCATGCCAACCTTTTTCACTTTTGCCGAAAATACATCCCGGTTGGTGATCATCAGGTTAATACCTTCGAACTCCAGGTTAACGATCTGAAACTTGCCGTTTTTCTTCCTGATCCGCCAATCTGCCAAAATAGGCTGTCCTTCATCGCGTTGGACCTCGGTTTTAACGAAAACATGGCCGTTTTTACCAGATGCCGGTTTGGTTCCAATAACTTCCAACTGGCGAAAACCGATTTGGGTCATTCGTTTGTCGAATTCGGCAACGATATAGTCGCTCATCGCCGCCATATATAGCTTGCGCTGTTCTGACGACGCAGTACGGAAATGCCGCCCCAACATGCCGCGGGCAAGCAGGTTGATGTCTGTAGCCTGTTCAAAAACCGCGCGAAAGGCTATCGCGCGTTCTTCTTCGGTTAGTTTGCTGTCGCTCCATGCCGCTATGGTCTCACTGGCTATGGTTTCAACAAACTCTATGGCACCTCGGGTGTCAGTTGCAGCGGTGCCCTGTGCATGGGCGGGAAAAGCGGCTGCAAACAGTAGGGCGCAATATATGGCTATTTTTTTCATTCAGTCCTCGCATTTATTGTTTGCCGCAACAATTGGCGACGGAAAAGCCGAGTAAACTTTACTCAGCTGCTTCCACAGTCGCTTCGCGCAAATAGGCCATCAGGTCTTTGCGGTCTTGCTCCTTTCTCAAACCGGCAAAGGACATCTTGTTGCCAGGAAGAAATTTCCTTGGCTGGGCAAGCCAGCTGTCCAATGCAGTTTCAGTCCAGTCAAACTCCGCTTCCATAAGTGCCTTTGAATATTTATAGCCGTCTGCGGTCCCCGCTTTTCTGCCGAAAAGGTTGTCCAGATTGGGGCCAATGCGTGTTCTGGCAGTTGCTGTCAGGTTGTGGCAGGCGCGGCAGCGGTTAAAAAGCCGTTTGCCTTTGGTTGCATCACCTGCGGCAGACAGAGTGATATCGTTTGCATCAGTTGCAGATACAGACGCCGACAACAGGCTCGGCGTTGCCACCATGGACAAAAAAATCATGGCTTTAAGGGTGGATTTCATCAGATACTCCAGTTCACTCAATCAATTAATCAAAATATGGTCCGTAGATTGGCGAGTCTGCCTGAACCTACGGTGAATATATAGTCTGCCTAAATCGCTGACGTCGATATTACAAACCGTCGCAGCTCAATGATATTTCCCGGCCAGCAAACTTATTCGCTGGCCGGTAATTTTGCTTTCCTATTTTCCCTCTACGTAAGGCTTGATCTCACCAGATCGTATTCTCGCGATATAGTCGACCAGCATGGCCTTCACTTCCTTACGCAGTAGGAATAGCCCAAGAATGTTCGGGAATCCTATTGCAAGCAGAAGCGAATCCGCCATGCCCATAACCGGCCCCAATGACATTGCAGAGCCAATGATAAGAACAAGCAAATACGATACTTTAAAGGCAAGGTCGGCATTCTTGTTGTTGCCGAACAACCACAAGAATGAGCGTTGGCCATAGTAGAACCATGTGATTGAAGTTGAAAAAGCAAACATCACAACAGCAATCGTCAAAATGTAAGGGAACCAATCAATAACGGTGGCAAAGGCTTTCGACGTAAGGCCGATCCCCGCGAGGGTGCTAGTATCTGATGCATCAACTGATCCGGTCAAAATAATCACCAACGCTGTGATTGTGCAGATCACAACCGTATCGATGAAAGGCTCCAGTACAGCGACAAGGCCTTCAGATACTGGCTCTTTGGTTTTGGCCGCAGAGTGGGCGATAGAGGCTGAACCCAGGCCTGCTTCATTAGAGAAGGTCGCCCGGCGCAAGCCCTGGATCAACACTCCGATAATACCACCGGCAACGCCGTCGCCTAAATGCACAGTGAATATCTGGCCAAATGCAGCAGGGATGTCACCAAAGTGACTGAAGATAACCACAAGAGATGCCGAAACATATGTGATTGCCATTATTGGAACCAGCAGTTCGGTCACATGGGTAATTTGACGAATGCCTCCGATGATCACCAAGCCAACGGCTGCGGCAAATATAATGCCGAACAACCATGGCCGCCCGAAGAAGAGGCTGCTTTCGCCGCCGGTAAGGGCGGACAATTCATTGGTGAATTGAATCGAGGATTGGTTGACCTGGAACATCGCACCGGCACCGTAGGCGCCACCAATAATGAAAATAGCGGCAATGACCGCCAGAATCTTTCCTAAATTCGGCATTCCCTGCGCCGCCAGACCTTTGGTCAGATAATACATCGGACCGCCTGAGACCACTCCGTTTTCGTCGATTTCGCGGTATTTGACACCCAGCGTACATTCAACGAATTTGGAGGTCATGCCAAACAGGCCTGCTAATATCATCCAAAAGGTTGCGCCTGGACCACCGATCGAAATTGCTATGGCAACACCTGCGATGTTACCGAGGCCGACCGTGCCGGATACCGCAGCAGTTAACGCTTGAAAGTGGGTAACCTCTCCGGGGTCAGTAGGATCGTCATACGTACCTCGGACGATGCGAATCGACTGGCCAAAATATCGAAGGTTTGGAAAACCCATATAGAAACTGAAGAAAATACCGCCGCCCAAAAGCCACAGCACAATTAAAGGAATAGGGGGAAGCGCACCGATTATATCTTGCAGCGTGAAAAAGATCACAGCGTCCACTTTGGCGCTGATGGGCCCCATGACGCTGTTGACAGCATCAGAGAAGGTGCCGCTGTCTTGGCCAAAAGCAGATTGACTCATCATTGTGATCGTCGCGCTGATAAGCGCGGTAAGTGCCAAAAGGCGTTTCATACAAATTTCCCCCTAAAGAAACCTAGGTCTGTCGCCGGGTATATGGGTTCACCCGTACGAATGTTATGAACGGTCAGCTCAATTCCGACCATTCTTCTATGCGGCGCATGCTAGCCGGTATGAAGCTTTGGCTCAATGGAAAGATGGTGCAAGTCAAAAAAGGGTGAAACCGTGGCAGTGCCCTGACTTTTTGGTGATACTTAAAACTTATGTCTGATTTGCCCAAATTGGCCTTCGCATAAAAGTTTAATAAGCTTTTAACGGCGAGTTAACTTGTTTGGCCTAGGCTAAAAAAATGGCATCAAACAGCGCATTACCGCGCTTTACCTATGCCGAAACATGATTATATAGGATGGCAGCCGTGTCTGACGAGAGCACCCTTTCTAGCGCCGATGTAGCTAAACTACTGCAGGATCCCAACAGCAATAACCGCGCCGTGGCAGCTGAAAAAGTTGCGACAGCTTTTTCCGGCCCTGCCTTGTCTGACAGTGAACGGGCCATTGCCGAGGATATATTCCGAGTGATGTTGTCCGACGCCGCTGTGCGGGTGCGGGAGGCGTTGTCTGACAGCCTCAAAGACAATCCGATGGTACCCCACGATGTGGCCGCCACACTGGCTAAGGATGTGGAATCGGTCGCCATGCCGGTCATTGAATGTTCGACAGTTTTAAACGACGAAGATCTCGTGGAAATTGTAAAAACCCGTAGTAGCGATGTGCAAAAAGCAGTAGCAGGTCGGAAAACGGTTTCGGCCCGGGTTGCCGACGCACTTGTAGACAGCGACGATGAGGCTGTGGTTGCGGCACTGGTCAGTAACAGTGGCGCCGCAATGAATGAAGGTACGCATGAGCGCGTGCTAGATAATTTCGGTGAAGCAGAAGCTGTAAAGAACCCAATGGCGTTGCGGTCAGATCTGCCTGTGGCAGTATCAGAACGCTTGGTAACGATGGTTTCCGAGCAGTTGCGTGACCATATAATGACCCACCACGAAATTTCACCGGCAACAGCTGCAGATTTGTTGTTGGAAAGCCGCGAGAAAGCGACGGTTTCGTTGGTCGAAGGCGGAGACCAGCAGTCAGTTCAAGAATTGGTGGACCAATTGGATTCCAACGGGCGGCTGACACCGACTTTGATGCTGCGGGCCCTTTGCATGGGTGACACGTCATTTTTCGAAACAGCTCTTGCCAAACGGGCGAAAATTCCGGTCGCCAATGCATATAAACTGGTGCATGACGGTGGAAAACTAGGGCTTAAAAAATTGTTTGAAGTAACTGAAATGCCACCACAATTTCTTAATATGGCGCGAGCAGCGCTCGATGTGTCCGTCGAGATGGTGAGCACCGGAGGTGATGACCGGGATATATACAAGAAACTGATGATCGAGCGGGTGCTTACGCAAGTCGAGGATGAAGTCGATACAGAAAATCTTGACTATCTGATTGGCAAGCTTGGCGCCGCCTCATCTGGCACGGTGTTGCATTCGGCTACCTAATGATACAACAATGTGATTGAAGGCCCAGTTTTTGCTGAGCTTTTTTTATCGCGACAGGCCCGGTAGCCACAAAGCAATTTCTGGCCACATCAATACAGCGATCAGTCCCAGAATTTGCAGAAATACGAACGGAATAATGCCGCGGTATATATCCCTCAGGGACACTAGATTGCCTGCGGCGCCTTTCATATAAAACAGCGCAAAGCCAAAGGGCGGCGTCAGGAAACTGGTTTGCAGATTCACTGCCATCAAAATTGCAAACCACATTGTGGTCATACCCGGGTCAGCCAAATGATCGCCAAAATCAAGATGTGCGATGATAGGAGCAAACACAGGTAGAATGATCAGGGTTATTTCGATCCAGTCGAAAAAGAAGCCCAGCAAAAATACAGCGATCATCAATATTAATAAGACTACCCAGGCGCTGGTGCCGCTGGACTGAATAATGTCCAAAATCTGATCGTGGCCGCCCAAAAGGGCAAAGACATAGGAAAATGCAGTTGCGCCGACAAACAAGCCAAACAACATCGTGGTGGTAAGGGTGGATTGCTCGACCACGCCTTTTAGCACGCTGAATTTTAGTTCACCGCGAAACAGTGCTAACAGCAACGCTCCGAAGGCGCCGACGCCGCTGGCTTCAGTAGGGGTGGCGAAACCACCGAATATTGAGCCAAGCACCGCAACGATCAACGCAAGTGGCGGCAGAAAACTGCGGGCAAACATGCCAATAGATAGCGGCGCATCATCAGCTTTGGTAACCAGCGGCGGCGCGAGCCGTGGGTTCAGGCTGGTGCGTACTAGTATGTAAAGAAGATATAGACTGGCCAGCAATAGGCTGGGTACCACGGCTGCCAAAAACAGCCCGCCCGCTGATGTGCCTAGTAAATCTGCCATCACCACCAGCATAATTGACGGTGGCAATAGGATGCCCAACGTGCCTGACGCAGCGATAGTGCCAGTGGCCAATGGCCGGTCATAGCCGCTGTCTAGCATAATCGGCAGTGCCATCAGGGTCATCATCACCACGCTGGCACAGATAATACCGGTTGTCGCGGCGAGAATTACACCGAGTACTGTGACCGACAACGCCAGCCCGCCAGGTATGCGCCGGGTCATTAATTGCAGGGTGGTTAGCAAGTCTCGGGCAATACCGCTTTTCTCCAGCATGGTGCCCATGAAGATAAACATAGGGATCGCGACGAGGATTTGCTTGTTCACCACACCGCCAAAAATCCGACTGACCACGAGGAAAAAACTGTTGGAGTTTTGTAGGCCCAGCGTGACCCCCAGCAGCCAAAAGCCCAGTCCTACCCCGCCAAGAACAAAGGCAACCGGATAGCCGCTAAATAACAGAGGGATAAGCACAGCGAACATTAAAAACGGCAGAATTTCGGCGATTATTTCCATCAGGTGCTGCTAACAGGATGTTGGTTTGGCGCCTGTTTAACCTCAGAAAATTCAGTTGCGCGGCGGTCCGGGCCGGAGCCAAACAGAAAAATAATCGCTTGTAGCAGTTTTGACGTGGCAGCAAAGCCAAGACCAAGAAAACCAACAGGAATGGCGGCTTTGATCAGCCACCTGTGAGGCAGTCCGGTCGCAGAGGGCGATGCTTCATCGTATTCAATAGCATATCCCACATAGTCGAGGCCAAACCATGTAACCACAGCGATGTACGGCAGCAAAAAGACACAGCAGCCGACCAATTCGACCCACACTTTGGTTCGCGGCTGCCATTTTTCGCTGAAAAGCTCGATGCGAACGTGAGCGTTGCGGTTATATGCCCAGCCCAGCGCCAGTAAAAATAATGCGCCGTGTAGATGCCATTCCAGTTCCTGCAATTTTGTTGAGCCGATGACGAACCAGTTACGCAGGGTTACATCAGTAACGATGACTGCGATCAAAGCGACGATAAGCCAAGCCCCCATACGACCCATAAGTTCGGCGGCGCGGCGCAACCAGGCGGAAATTTTAAACAGTCTCGCCATCATTTTCTTTTCAGGTACCCGCGCTCTGCCCAGCCCTTATATTTGGCCCTAAATGCTGCCAGCGATGCCCAAACCCGTGCGAATTTAGGGTCCTCCGCCTGCAGGTCAGAGGCAACTTCATCCCATGCGACCTCTAAGGCGACTAATATTTCTGGTGACCAAGTGTGGATTTGAACACCTTTTTCTTCGAGGCGAGACATGGCATCGGCTTGCAAGGCTTCGCCTTCCGAAACCCCGTGGCGCACATTGGCCGAGCATGTGGTTTCAATCATATGTTTCTGGCTCTCGCTCAGGCCGTTCCACGCGTCTAAATTGATCATTAATTCGAAGAAAGTAGACTGTTGGTGCCATCCGGGCAGGTAATAATGCTTGGCGACTTCATAGAAGCCCATGCGTTCATCAACGGCAGGCATGGCATATTCGGTGGCATCGATGGTGCCCAGTTCAAGGGCTTGGTATATCTCTCCGCCGGCAATTAACTGCGGCGCAGCGCCGATTTTTTCCATCACTTTACCGCCCAGACCGAAGAATCGGATTTTTAGGCCCTTGAAGTCATCGATTGAAGTGATTTCCTTCTTAAACCAACCGGATGCTTCTGGCGGCGTCAGTCCGCAGATAACGCTATGGATATTGTGAGTATGGTATATTTCATCAAACAGCGCTTTACCGCCGCCAAAATCAAACCAGGCAAGATATTCGGGCGCCGACGGGCCAAAGGGTACAGACGCAAACAATTGCAGTGAGGGCTCTTTGCCAGCCCAGTAACCGGGTGTGGACCAACCAGCTTCCAGCGCGCCGTAACTTACCGCATCAAATATCTCAAAAGGGGGCACCAAAACACCAGGTTCGTGGAACTTCAAATTTATCGCGCCACCAGAGATGATACCAAGTTCGGTTGATATACGTTTACCGAGTGTTCCAATTTGCAACAGGGTGGAAGGGTATGTGCTGGACATGCGCCAATTAACTGGCTGGCCAGTTTTGTCCTCCGGCGGGCTCTGTGCTTGATCGGTTTGCTGGCTACAGGCAGTTAAGGCACCGGCAAGCACTAAAATTCGAGATAGTTGAAACATGTTAATTCCTATATTTTCAGCAATACTATCCGAATTTTTTAAGAGATTGTCCCAGTAATATGTAAAGTTTACCCATATCTGATGAAATCAGGGTGACAGACATGGCGCTGCCCTTATCGCCGATCATGGCTCGTTCCATCAAACCCTCGAAGTCACGGCAGTAGCGAGCCACTGTTTCGCGGAACTCGCTGTCGGATTTGAACTTGTCTGCGATAGCCTTGCGGGTGGCGCGGTCGCCGATTTTCAGCGTGCGACGCATGAACACCGATTTGTCGCCCTCAAGGTAGCTTTCCCAGGTGCTGTCAGGTAAATCGTGCGACAGCGCTTTATTTATGTCGATGGAGACCGATTGCAGGCTTTCCATTAACAATGCGGAGGTGCGAGCGAAGTCATTTTTCGTTGCTGAAACAATGCGTTGCTCGATTTCCGAGGTTTTTTCGATAAATTGCTCGGCCTGCAGGGCGATTTTGTCGGATTCGTTGCCCAGGCGCATTGCCAAAAGGGCACTTTCCTTCTCGGCCTGATCAGCGCTGCTTTGATAGTTGGTCAATACCTTGTCAAGGGTGGCCTGCATTTGTTCCTGCAGGAAAGTTATGCGTTCGTTCGCTTTGTCACTTATGGCCGTTAGGCTGTGAGTAAGTTCTTCACCTGTGTTTTCTACCGATTGGCGCATGTCGGTTTGTGCGCGCTCGGTTTGATCCATCAGGGTTTGACTGGCGGCATCAAGGCGTTCCGCTGCGTCGCTTGAACTTTCGGCGAAGCGGGCAATTTGGCCGTCCATCCGCTCTGTTGATTTATCAAGGCTTTGAATTACGTCAGCGGCCTCTTCAATGATTCGTTCCCGCTCGCCCGCGAAGGCTTCGGCAGCGCGGCCCAATTTTTGGCTAGTGTCATGGAGCTGTTCATCCAGTACAGTTGCATTTTTTGTAAGTTCGTCGCTGCGGGCCTGAACGGTGTCGGCGGCGCTGGACGCCTTGCTCTCAATATCGACCACCATGCCGCCAAGTTGTTCCGATTTTTCAGCAAGGAAACCCTCGGCTTCGCTGGCTTTGTCTTGCAGGGTGCTGCTTTGGGCGGCAAAACGTTCTGCCGCTTCGATCACTTTGTCCGCTGCATCACCGGATGCAGCATTAAGGGCGTCGCGCTGACGGGTCAAATCTTCTTCGAGCCGGGAAAGCTTCATCCGAGTATCATTCAACAAGTCAGATAAAACCCCACTTTGCTCACCCATTTTGCCTTGTACAACTTCAATGTCGTCGCTGGTTTTCTGTGATTGTTCGGCAAGGCTCTTGGCTTCTTCGTTGATTTTTTCAGCGGTGTCTGTGAGAGATTCACCTGCCTGTTCGCCGACTTTGGCCAGTTCTGCCATCTGGTCCTCAACGCCCGCTCGCAACTGGCGGATATGTTGCAACGTACGTTCTGCCGTGGCTTCAGCCTCTTCAGCAGCAGCTAGGTTTTGCGTTGAAATAGTATTCATTGTGGTCTCTAACGCACGTTTGGCGCGTTCGAGACCGTCTTCAAGTACCAGGTCTACCTGCTTGGCATGTTCAAGTACTTGCTTACCGGTTTCTTCGGTGGTGGCCAGCGTTTGCTCATTTACCCGCTCGCTTATCTCAAGCGCAGAAGCGCTGTGTGTTTCCAGAGACTGACCCGCTTCCTCCAACATGGTTTTAGCGCGAGTGACGGTGTCGATAACCTGTTCAGACATGGAGTGCGCGCGCTCCGAGAAAACTTTCGAAACGTCGTTGGTGCTCTCCAGCGCTTCGGTGGCGGCGGTACGAACTTCACCAACGTGAGTGCGCAGACTTTCCTCTATCTTGGCGGACTCGGTTGCAGCAAGCTCAGCCAGTTCTTTCAGGACAGTGCCCTGAGTTTGCATATGGTCGGAAAGTTCAGCGGAACGCCCCTCAAGGCCTTCCACATCGTGGCGGAACTTCTCCATGCCCCCTAATACTTTGTCGGTAACTGACTGCAGGCGCAGCTCAACGTCTACGGCGATGTCCTGAACTTCACTAACCCGGCTGCTGACATGTTCTCCAGCCTTGTCTAAGCGGCTTTCGAAGTCTTCGGTAGCTTTGCCGAATGCGTCCAGGCTGCTGTCTACTCGCTCGCGCGCTCGGTCAGCGGTTGCAGCGGCAGACGAACCTGCGCCCTCAACTCGGGCACTCATATCATTAACATTGGTCTCCAGCGCGGTGATTCGGGTCTCAACCTCGCCGGTTAACTCAAGAATAGATTCGCGTTCGCGGCTCAGGAGATCACGGATGCTGGCGGTACGGGCTTCGGTATCTGCAGTCGCAGAAAACAAATCGCTAATTTGGGATTGGAATCGATCTTCCAAATTGGCCAGCCGGTCCGAAGCAAGGTCTGCGACCGCATCGATGTTGGTTAATTCTCTAGTAAGTGAACGATTCAGATGCGCTAAGCGTTGCTCTGCCACCTCAACCGGCGCGACGGCGCGGTGAAGGTTCTGGGATATGGCCAAGCGGCGTTCCAAAAGGGGGTCGGTACGCTGGAAAGCCAACGCAATCAACCAGAAAATTGCAATAGGCGTGCTGTAACCGGCGATAAGTGTGGAAAGGCCTGCTGGATCGGTTGCCAGAGTGCCAGCAGGCGAAAGCCCGAACAGATAGTAAGCGGCAACTCCGGTCCATGCTAGCGACAAAGCGCCCGCCAATACGACTGGCAGTAGGCGGCGACGGTTGCGCGCGCGCATATTTGCCTGTGCATTGTCTGGAGCGCCGTCCGCACCCGCGGCATCTGCACTATCATCTTTTTTTTGCATTTTCGTATCCGGTTCAATATCCGGGAAGTCGTGGTCTACTCTTGACATTATTGCAGTCCCTCAGCCCCAATCCGTCAGCTTGACACAGTTTCATTTTCACGTGACAGCGTCAACCATTGCATCGATTTCGACGGGTCTGACGCCTTGTTTGTCACGCAGATATGGCAAAAACATGGATTTCAGGTAAAGTGCTTCAGCAAATTGAGTTGAAACAGCCAAGATCAAGGGACAGATCTATGACTGAGTTGATGATAAAGACGCAAAAAGCGACGAAAAAAAATACCGCTGGCTCGAAGGGTGGCGGGCTGAGTGCCGCCCAGAAGCGCTATCTGCAGCGGGGTTTAAGCGAGCCTGGAGGGAAATTGCCGCTTTTTGACACACAGGGCCAGCGGATCAAGGACCAAACAATTAAAGCATGTATAAAAAATGGTTGGTGCGAACCATGGTACCATAATCCAGTAAAACCCGACTGGCTGGTTTGTAAACTCACTGAAGATGGCCGTTCAGTCCTGAAGGCCAAATAGCAGTGACAAATTCTAATTGGGACGAAACTATTGTTCTGGATGTTTCGCATCTGGAAGAGTTTACCGGCGGCGACCGGGATCTGCGGGCCCATGTTTTGACAATTTTCATGGATAACGCGCCGTCTTACCTTCAGATATTATGTCGGCCCGGCAACGAAAATTGGCGAGCAGATGCCCATAAGCTAAAAGGGGCGGCCCGCAGCATCGGAGCATGGCGGCTGGCAGTAGAGGCCGAAAGGGCAGAAGCGTTCGGATATCCAGCGCAAGATGACCCTCGACGTAAAAGATGCAGTCTCGAATTGTTGAAAAGACTTGAAGAAACAATTTCACATATTAAACAACTCATTAACGATTGATAGGTTTAATGGCTTTGACCGCCCGCACCAATAAGCGGCTGTATGTTGGCGGCATCAACAATGCGGAAGCATAAGGGTTCCAGATGAGCGACTATGATTTTGATAGAGTGAATGTGCTTGTGGCGGAAGACAGTCCGTTTATTCGCTCGCTGCTGGTTAATTCGTTAAAAGTTTTAGGTGTGGGTAATGTTTTCGCGGTTGAGCACGGCGGCGACGCCATCCATTTCCTGAAACGCGTGAAAAACGAGCCAATGAAAGTTGGCGTGCAACAGGTCGATATCATTATATCCAATTGGGATATGTCGCCGATTGACGGCATGATGTTCTTGCGCTGGGTACGACGTCATAAAGACAGCCCTGACAGGTTCGTTCCTTTTATGCTTATCACTAGCTACACGGAGCCTGAGCGCATCGTTCAAGCGCGCGAGATGGGTGTCAGCGACATGCTGGCCAAGCCCTTTACCATTAAACATATTGGCGACAAATTGATTTCAATTATCGAGCGACCACGACAGTTCGTTCACAATGCAGAGTTTTTTGGTCCGGACCGTCGTAGGCAAAAACTGGGACCGCAAGGTCCGGAGCGCCGTGTGCTGACCGACAAAAGTGAAGGCGTGGAGGTTATTCGTGGATAAAAGTAAAGTCATCGTTCGCTTTTACCGATTTCCAAATCGCTTGAGAGATAAAACCGCTGGACTGGCGCCGGGCAAAGCGAATATTTCGCAGGAAGCGATGGAAGCTGCCGAGGCAGCGCTCAACAAGATGTCAGAAGACTACCCTGATTGGGTGTCGAGTCTACTGGTAAAATTGCAAGAACAGCATGGCCGCTGCGTTGATACGCCCGAAAAACGCCATGAATTTTTTGAGGAAATAAATCACATTGCGCACGATATGAAGGGGCAGGGTGGTACCTTCGGTTACCCCCTGATTACCAAATTTTCTGATAGTCTCTATGGGTTTACCGTTAAGCGGCCTGGTGAGATCACCGATAACCAGATTGAGCTGGTTAAATCACACGTGGATGCGATGCGCGCCATTATTCGCGGGCGAGTGGCAGGTGATGGCGGCGAAATTGGCGCTAAGTTGAGCGAAAGCCTGGATGAGGCTATTGCTACATATGAGGCTTCATAACAGTTTGTTTTCTTGGCCCGCCAGTTAGACCAAATTAGGGACTGGGTTCTTTAGGGTATCTTTCTACAATATATGACAGGATGCACAGTGTGCGCCGCTGCATGATAAAACTTGCGACCATAAGTTAGCGAGCAGACTTGCCAAATGACGAGCCAATACACTAGCATGGCTGCCAACAAAACCAGCTCATCGCACTTAAAGCGCGGCTGTATATAAAACAAGGAATTGCAATGAAATTATCCCGCAGACAGTTCACGGTTGGAGCAAGTAGCTTGGCGTTTTTAAGCCTTGCCAAGAATGCCGCAGCGATTGCGCTTTCTGGCTCGCCGGCAACTGTAGCCGGATACGGCCCTCTGATACCTGACCCAGCGGGATTGCTCGACCTTCCGGCGGATTTTTCATACAAAGTTATATCTGAACTCGGCGATGTGATGGATGATGGGCTACCTGTTCCAGATCGCGCCGATGGAATGGGCTGCTTTGAGTTAGATGCTGATCGAGTCATCCTTGTTCGTAACCATGAACTCAGTGCGCACCACCATGACCTTGGCCCGTTGAAGGCTCTGTCCAGACCTGGAATCGCATCGTTTGACCATGACACAGCCGGCTTACCGCTGCCTGGCGGGACAACCACCATTGTCTATAATATGAAAACCGGTGAACGGGTGCGTGAACACCTTAGTTTGCTGGGAACAATTCGCAACTGTGCTGGCGGTGTTACACCTTGGGGCAGTTGGCTTACATGTGAAGAAAATGTTTCACGCGCTGGCGATATGGTTGGAAAAGACCACGGTTGGGTGTTTGAAGTACCTGCCAATGAAACTGGATTGCTGGACCCAGTGCCGCTGCGAGACCTAGGCAGATTCAACCACGAAGCCGCCGCAGTCGACCCAAAAACCGGCATCGTCTATATGACTGAAGATCGAAACGAAAGCCTTTTTTACCGGTTTATTCCAAATGTACGCGGTGAATTAAATAAAGGGGGACGGTTGCAGGCGTTGGCTTTTGCAGGTGAACCAATGTCCAGCCATACCCGCAATTGGGAAGGTGTGGGCTTTGAACCTGGTAGCTGGCGCAATGTCCGGTGGATTGATCTGGACAACACCGATAGCCCTGCAGATGATTTAAGATTGCGTGGGCATGCAAAAGGCGCCGCGATTTTTGCGCGCGGAGAAGGTGTGCACTGGGGTGAGGGAGAATTATATTTTACCTGTACATCTGGCGGTGTCGCCAAACTAGGCCAGATTATGCGTTATGTACCGTCTGCCAACGAAGGGCAGGACGGCGAGACTGAAACACCGGGAAGACTTCAGCTATTTCTTGAGTCCAATGACCCGGAAAACTTCAATTATGGAGATAATCTTACTGTCGCTCCGAATGGTCACCTGCTCGTATGTGAAGACCAGTACACTGAGGTTGTCGACAATCACTTGCGGGGTGTAACACCTGACGGTGGGGTTTATCCATTTGCCAGACTGCGTGTTCAGACCGAACCAGCAGGAGCATGTTTTTCGCCGGACGGGTCGACTTTATTCGTTAATGTCTATAGCCCGACCAAGACGCTAGCGGTGTCAGGTCCATGGGGCCGTCTCAAGTAGAATAGCCGTGCTTTGTAGAATAAGCGGCATTTTGCATATTTTTCCTGCTGACCTGACAGTGTAGTTGCACTGTTGGGGTAATTGCTTAAGACAGCCTGCGTTTATACAAAACCGTTTATACAACAGGTTTAGGGGTTTAGCGGTAGATCGCAAAGCTGGCTCCACTGATCGAATGTACGATTGTATTCCCAAAAGTAACTCCCAGCTTAGGTTCATTAGCCAGCAATAAATGACTGGCTTTGAAACTTCGATCACGACACGAACTTTAGCGAGGAGAATATCAATGAACTATGAATCAATCCGACAACCTGAACTGAAAAAGCCCCTGAGAAGCTCTCTTGTAGTATTATCTGTAGTAGGCGCATTTGCTGCCAGTTTTGTTGCGAGCGCAGATCAGGACAGAGGCCTTGAAGGCTGGACCAAAACTGCGAACGCAGCAGTGGATGATGTTATGACGTACCCGGCTATTGCTGCAAGACGAGGTCATTCTGGCCGGTCCAACTTTCGCGTGACCGTTGATAGGGCTGGCGATATTATTGCCAGCGATCTGGTGGAAAGCTACGGCAAGTATAGTTTAAAGTCTGCGGCACAGCGCGTTTTGAAAAATGTAGACTTTCCAGCTATTCCGGCGGATTATGACGGCGAAAGCCTGACCTTCAGTTTGCAACTAAATTATATTGTCGCGGGCAGTGCGCAACAGGCGCGGGCGCTGGAACGTGCTACAGAAGTACGGGGCGAGGCAGTACCTTACGCATCGTCTGGATCCATCAGAATACTGTCTGCGTCTGCGGACTAAATTAGAATGCAATAAGCTGGATAAGAGGGCCATATGGCCCTCTTATTTGTTTAACGGCGAAGTTCGCGCATTGCACCGTCAATGCCAGATAGGCTGAGGGGGTACATTTTATCCTGCATCAACGTTTTCATGATCTGTATTGATTGACTGTATTGCCAATGCTCATCGGGGATTGGATTTAGCCAAACCGCTCGGCTGTATATGTTGCTGACCCGGTTCATCCACACTTCGCCAGACTCTTCGTTCCAATGTTCGACAGAGCCGCCAGGGTAGGTGATTTCATAAGGGCTCATCGACGCGTCACCGACAAAGATAACTTTGTAATCATGTGGATAGGTATGCAGTACGTCCATGGTGCTCATATGGTCATTGTGGCGGCGCCTGTTGTCTTTCCAGACTCTGTCGTACAGGCAATTGTGGAAATAGAAAAACTCCAGATGCTTAAACTCGCTGCGCGCGGCAGAAAAAAGCTCTTCACAGATTTTGATGTGAGGGTCCATAGATCCACCGACATCAAAGAACAAAAGCAGCTTCACCGCGTTATGGCGTTCAGGTACCATTTTTATGTCCAGATATCCTTGGTGGGCTGTGGCGTGAATGGTGCCGTCCAGATCCAGTTCCGTCGCTTCACCTTCTCGTGCAAATTGGCGTAACTTGCGCAACGCTATTTTGATGTTACGCGTGCCCAGTTCAACACTGTCATCCAGGTTTTTATACTCGCGTTTGTCCCAGACCTTCAGCGCTCGACCGTGCCTGCCTTCATCCTGGCCGATTCTTACACCCTCAGGGTTGTAGCCGTATGCCCCGAACGGACTGCGACCTGCAGTGCCGATCATTTTATTGCCGCCCTGATGGCGTTTTTCCTGCTCCTCCAGGCGCTTTTTGAGTGTTTCCATGATCTCATCCCAACTGCCGAGGGATTTGATCTCATCCATTTCTTCTTTGCTCAGGTACAATTCGGCCAGCTTTTCCAGCCACTCTTTAGGAATTTCGGTGACGTCGTCGCCGATAAATTCAACCCCTTCGAATATCTTACCGAACACGCGGTCAAACTTATCAAGATTGCCTTCGTCTTTCACAAAGGTGGCGCGGGACAGATAATAGAAGTCATCAACGCTGAAGTTGGCACACCCGGCATCCATCGCCTCCATCAAGGTAAGATATTCCTTGATGCTGACGGGAATGCCGTTGTCTTTCAAAGCGTAAAAGAAATTGGTGAACATATTTTTTTGCCTATTTGGTCCAGCTACACGGTTTTGCGGCGGTTCATAAAGGCGAGGCGTTCGAACAAGTGAACATCCTGTTCGTTCTTGAGCAGCGCGCCGTGAAGAGGTGGTATCAAACTTGACGGGTCCTTGGACTTCAGTACTTCTTCCGGCAGTTCTTCTGCCATCAAAAGTTTTAGCCAATCCAACAATTCGCTGGTAGATGGTTTTTTCTTCAGGCCGGGGACTTCGCGAATTTCGAAAAAGATATTCAGCGCATCCTTAACCAATTTGTTAGAGATGTCCGGATAGTGAACCGCAATTATCTCTTTCATTGTTTGTTCATCTGGGAACTTGATGAAATGGAAGAAACAACGGCGCAGAAAGGCGTCAGGCAGTTCTTTTTCATTGTTAGACGTAATAATCACTATAGGTCGGTTTACAGCTTTTACAGTTTCACCGGTTTCGTATACATGGAATTCCATCCGGTCGAGTTCGAGCAGTAAGTCGTTGGGAAATTCGATATCGGCTTTGTCAATCTCGTCAATCAAGAGAATAGGGGTGCCGTCGCTGGTAAAAGCGTCCCAAAGTTTGCCTTTTTTGATGTAATTCCGAATGTCTTTAACTTTTTCGTCGCCCAACTGGCTATCGCGCAGCCGTGACACGGCGTCATATTCATAGAGACCCTGCTGCGCCTTGGTGGTGGACTTAATGTGCCATTCGATTAAATCGGTGCCAAAAGCCTTGGCGACTTCGTTAGCAAGCACGGTTTTTCCTGTGCCGGGCTCACCCTTGATCAACAACGGCCGGCGCAGGGTGGCGGCCGCATTAACTGCAATTTTAAGGTCGTCGGTGGCGACGTAATCTTCTGTACCGGCGAATTTCATGTGACGCGTTCTCCTGAGGCAATATATGACCGCCTCGAATAGGTTGTGTTGTTCGGTTTTGGTGCATTGCACCGCTATCGCCAAGACTTAGCCCGATGTTGCAATGTTTCCAATAACAAGATGTATTTTTTCCATGGTCTATGGCGCCGAACGGTAGACAAACAAAAACACCTCGCTCCATGTCGCATAGGCTGCGACCAAAGCAAGTGCAAAATATTGGTTCAGATACGTGTTATGAGCCGTAGGACAAGCCTACAACCTATATTGTATCGTCCAATAACAGGCCTTCCAGGCCTCTGTAGTAAGACAGGAACTTCAGTATATTTTCAGGCGGAAACTGTCTGATCACTTCACCAGACTCGTCGTCCACACTAAAATATACAAACCGGCCTGTTTCTTCGTCTTTGTCAATCCGCAACCGCGTATTCGCGGTTTGTTCAGCATCAGGAATAAATTCCTCAAGAAGCTCTGCGGCTTTTTCAAACGAATCTTCGATGGTTTTGGGCACTAGAGGCTCAAAACCAGTCGCATCCGGTTTAGTTTCTGTTTCACCTATCGGCGTAGCCGCCGGAGTCGTTTTGCGTTCAACGCTGTCTGACCCTGAACTACGCGGAGCAGGAGGTTTCAGGCTAAATACCTGAGAACTGCTGCCATTGCTGTCAATTTCAGTCATCGTCCACTCCGAACGAATAATCGTTCTTTGCAAATTACTGGCTGTATTACCCCGTTTTCGAAACTTTGGGGTTATCTGAGTTATTCAGATTCCAGTAACGGTCGTTAAAAAACTCTCGGATAGAGGCTGAGTGAGCCCTAATTGAACTCACCCAGCGCTAGTTCTATCGGAAGAGTCCGAGAACCGTCGAAGGCGCTTGATTAGCGATCGACAGTGCTTGCAGTCCAAGCTGCTGCTTCACCTGCAATGCTTGCAAGTTGGCAGATTCACTCGCGAGGTCAGCATCAACCAGGTTACCAATACCAACTTCGATGGCATCAGACAGCTGGTTAACAAAGTTACCCTGCAGTTCAAGGCGATTTGCGCCTGAACCCAACTCGGATAGTGCTGTGTTAACGTTTGCAATAGAGGTTTCGATGGCTGTAACAGCTGCAGCAGCAGTTGTTGACGTTCCAATACTCTGGGTTGCGGTAATAGTCACGTTACCACCACCAAGCGACAGGTCCTGAGCGGCAACGGTAATCGTGTTGCTGCCTGTGTCGTTGGTGATTGCGGTGATAGCGTCACCGCCGCTTTTCACAACGTTTGTACCGTTGAACTCAGCGTTTGTTACGATCGATGTGATTTGATCGCGTAGCTGGCCAAAATCGTTGTTCAGAGAGGTACGGCTTGCTGAATCCAAGCCAGCGTCTTTCGCTGCCACTGCTTTTTCTTTAAGTTGAATAAGCAGATCAGAAACCGCTTCACCTGCTGCAATTGCAACGTCAATAGTAGACTGAGACCGGTCCAGTGAAGATTTCACTGCATTTAAGCCAGACACGTCACCACGAAGAGTTTGTGCAATAGCAAACGTTGCAGCATCGTCTTTTGCCGATGCTACTTTAAGGCCAGTGTTAATACGACTTTGAACCGTACTTAGCTGGCTGCTAGTTTTATTGAGGTTTTGCAGGGCGAAAAGCGCACCTGCGTTAGTGTTTACCGAGAAAGCCATTTTGCTTCTCCTTTTTGGAGTTTATATCGAGCTTTTTGCTCGTAGGGACTTTTTGTCCCGAAAGCATAGCTGCAAACAGCGGGCCAACTTCGGCAAAATCTGCCGACCAAGTAAGTCTATGAAAAACATGAGTAATCGTCAGTTCACCAGAAGTGACTGATTGGAGAGCGTCTAGGTAATAATTGCCTATCAGGCAAGAAAGACCTACCTAGCGCCGTTTTGATGGGTAGAATTTGCCTGGTGGGCCGAGGCCCACCAGACCAATGCTTGTTACTGGAATAGCCCCAAGACAGCCTGAGGTGCCTGGTTGGCAATAGAGAGAGCCTGGAGCCCCAACTGTTGCTTTACCTGAAGCGCCTGCAAGTTTGCAGATTCTTTTGCGAGATCTGCGTCTACGAGGTTTCCAATGCCCACTTCGATGGCATCCTGAAGGCGTGCCACGAATTGAGCCTGCAATTCTAGACGGTTCGCGCCCGAACCAAGACGGGAAAGAGAAGTGTTTACGTTAGCGATTGACGATTCAACACTTGTCACTGCTGCAGCTGCTGTTGTTGCGGTAGCAATACCCTGTGAAGCTGTGATGGTTACGTTGCCACCACCCAAGGAAAGATCCTGCGCAGCAATTGTAATTGAATTGCTGGCATCATCATTGGTTATAGCGACAATTGCATCGCCGCCACTTTTAACAACATTGGTGCCATTGAATTCAGCATTTTCCACAATCGAGGTAACTTGATCCCTCAATTGAGAAAAGTCGTTATCAAGGGCTGTCCGGCTAGCCGTATCGAGACCGCCATCTTTTGCGGCAACAGCCTTCTCTTTCATTTGAATGAGAAGGTCCGACACGGCTTCGCCCGCTGCAATTGCTACATCGATTGAAGACAGCGCGCGATCAATTGAGCCGGTTGCGGCACGAATGCCGGAAACGTCTGCTCTGAGCGTTTGCGCGATGGCAAAGACTGCGCTGTTATCTTTAGATGAAGCCACTGATAGTCCCGTATTAATTGCAGTTTGTACTTTTCCTAGTGTCGCAGATGTTCGATTCAAATTGTGAAGTGCGTCCAGTGCTGCGGCGTTAGTGTTTACTGAAAAAGCCATGTGTCGTCTCCTTTTGAGAAAAATTGGGTGAGCTGTTCTGCTCTCTACCGCCTATTTCGCAAGGAGTGTGCCACGGATAACCTGTTGTAATTAAAGTAAAAAAATCGATACTTTTTATTGCGTCGGCAATAAGCGTCAACGAGGTAGGTAAATTATGCCAAGGAAGGGTGGTTTATGCCGGATGAAGTCGGGGGAATTTAAACAGCCCCATCGAGAAGATAGGCGGTGTTATCGAAGCTGGAAGTTGGCCAAAAAAAAGGGCCCCGGAGGACCCTTAAAGGTATTGTGATCCTTAAAGAACCACTTACCGGAACAGTGAAAGAACTGTACTTGGAGCCTGATTGGCAATTGACAGCGCCTGTAGACCAAGCTGCTGCTTCACCTGCAAAGACTGCAGTTCTGCACTTGCGCTGGCAAGGTCTGCATCAACCAGGTTACCAATACCAACTTCAATGGCATCAGACAGCTGGTTAACAAAGTTACCCTGCAGTTAAAGACGGTTCGCGCCTGAACCAAGCTCAGACAGTGCTGTGTTAACGTTTGCGATAGAGGATTCGATGGCTGTTACAGCTGCAGCAGCAGTTGTCGCTGTCGAAATGCCTTGTGCTGCGGTAATAGTCACGTTTCCGCCACCTAGTGACAAGTCTTGTGCGGCAATAGTAATTGTATTGCTGCCTGTGTCGTTGGTGATCGCGGTGATAGCATCACCGGCAGCTTTCACGACGTTTGTGCCGTTAAACTCAGCGTTTGTTACGATCGATGTGATTTGATCGCGTAATTGGCCAAAGTCGTTATTCAGAGAGGTCCGGCTGGCGGTATCGATGCCAGCGTCTTTGGCAGCAACCGCTTTTTCTTTCAATTGAATAAGTAGATCAGAAACCGCTTCGCCCGCTGCAATTGCAACGTCAATAGAAGACTGAGACCGGTCCAGTGAAGATTTCACTGCATTCAAGCCAGACACGTCACCCCGAAGAGTTTGTGCAATAGCAAAAGTTGCAGCGTCGTCTTTGGCAGACGAGACTTTCAAACCCGTGTTAATCTGGGTCTGGATCGTGTTCAATTGTGAGGTTGTTTTATTGAGGTTTTGCAGGGCAAAAAGCGCACCTGCATTGGTGTTTACTGAAAACGCCATAATAGTTCTCCGTTCTGAGAGTGTGTTATGAGCCTTTTGCTCATGAAAGCCTTTTGCTTTCGAAATCATACCTGCAGCCGCCGTGCCAATTTTGCCGAGTAACCCGGCAAATAATGTTAAGTTGCTGAAGTTATGTGTAAAATTTTAACTATCCAAGGCTGGATCTTCATTGGTGGGGCCGACAGAACTGGGAAACTATTGCCGCAGGCGGCAGAATTTTCTTGGCTGGGCGGGAAATTTTTGCCGCTTCGTGCAGTTTTTGCCTAGGCGATATCGGAAATAACAGAAATATCCTGAGTATCTGATCAAGATGGCGAAAAAAGCCGCACCTTGTCTGTGGCTATTCTGTTTTGGCGGAAATCGAGACAGACACTGGAATGTGCCGTGAATGTTTGGAAAGAAACAGTTAGAAAGGAACGATTATAGAGATGCGTTTACTGGCTTGGCGCTTTCAGCGTTGAGCTGTTGGCTGTTGGCCTGAAGCCTGGCTTGATCAGCAAGGCCTTCCATGATGGTTTTATTGATATCTATAAGGCTGTCGACACTTTCTGCACCGCGCATTACCTGCGACGAATGTTTGGAAACCCAAATGGAAAGAGAGACAATGCCGGCACGAAGTTGATCCGGTAGGCTGTTGCCCTTGGTACCGCAATCGCTTGAAAAAACTGACCACATACGCCGGTTCCAATCAAGGGCTGCAATGGTCTTGGGGTTGGTTACCGGTTGATTTTTAACTTCAATCAGCGCATTGGTAACCTGGGCAAATAGACGATACTCTACCTCACTGGGTGTTTCTGTTGACGTTTGGGCTTTTTGATATGCTTGATACGACATTTATATTCCCGGCTGTTCTTCTTTAACTATTGTCTCCAATGCGGCTTGTTTCAAAAGCGATAATTTTTTTGCAGCTCATCAGCGCCTTGTAATAGTTTTTGTCCATTACATCGCGGCTAATTTGAACACAGTCATTTATGGCGTCGGGGCTACTTATAGCACTCATAAATTCAGTCATACGCTTAACAAATTCTTCGTAAAACTTGTCGGTGTTACCCTGGTCCATGTACATCAACATAATCGGGAAATAGATCCGCTTAGCTGGTGAATTGACATCTTCTTCCTGCAAAATATCCTTTTCTCTTAAGATCGAAGCCTTGTTGTGAACGATCAAAGTCGTCCGCCGATCCACATTTGCAATAACCGCGCCATTTATCACTAAACGCTCGTCTGGTTTCAAAGAAAGCTTTAAGGCCATTCAATCCTCCCCGTGTGGTTCCATGTGGACAAAATTGCCCATGTCACTCGTTTACAATCATCCCAACCGTGTGGCCAGAATGACGCGAAAATAATAATATCTTCTTATACTATAAGTGTTTTTGTTGGCCAAGCGCCAGATTTTTTGTTGGCACTCGCTTTGCAATAACCATGACAATTATTGTTTGCCAGCAGGCAGGCATAAGGTAGCTTAGGGTAAGGACTACTAATGAAAACTGTTAGGCTTACCGGATTTGACAGGTTTGGAGAACAAAGTGGCAAGCAGTAAAAAGCGTCAGCGAAAAAAAGCACCGAAGCCGATACAAGCCAAGCGGGGTAAGCCTGGCTTGGTGCTGTCTGATGCGTCGATTAGAGATGTCAGAAGGTCGCTGAAGCTGGGGCAGGAGCATGTTGAGCGTCAAGAGTGGCCAGACGCAGTAAAGCACTTGTTGGTCGCGTGGAACGCAATGCCGGAAGATTTGACAATTTTAACCGTTCTGGCTCATGCACTAGCGCAGCTGGGCGTGAGGGAGTACGCAATTGAGGTTGTTCAGCGAGCGTTGGCTTTTCATGAACCTACAGCTGACCTTATTGGCATAATTCAACGCTTGGCGCTTGAAATGGGCATGTTTGATATTGCAGTCAAACTTGGTGTTCAGTTGATTGCAATGGCACCGGGTGTTCCGTCAGGTTATGTGAATTTGGCCACAGCCTATTCTGGAATGGACAAACTCGATGAAAGTATCGATATGTTGCAAAGTGCCTTACCGATGTTTCCATCAGATGCTGGCCTATGGAATGTGCTGGCAACCCAGGTGAGGGAACGGGACGGCCCTGACGCTGCTGATGTTTTTTTCGAAGAAGCGATGCGTCTTAGTCCAGACAACCCAATGATTATAAGCAATTACTCGATCTCATTTGGACGCCGTAACCAGCTAGACAAAGCGTTGGAATTGGCACTCAAATCAATTGAAATTGCACCGAATATCCCGGAACCCAGAATTGGCGCAGCCCAGCTATTGTTTTTGAAAGGGCAAATGCGGCAGGCCTGGGAGCACTATGAATTTCGATTGGATGTGCGACGAAAGTCCAGTCAAACACAACACTATACTCATAAGTTACCAGAATGGCAGGACGAGGAAATCTCTGGTAAGAGTTTACTTATTGCTGCAGAGCAGGGCATTGGCGATGAAGTCATGTGGGGATCTTATATTCCGTTTTTGTATGACAAAGCAGAGAAGTTATACATCGGCTGTGACCCTCGCCTTGTTAATATATATAAAAGACGGTTTCCGGACGCCGTTGTCTGTAGTTACCTCGACAGAATTGTCTCTGGCTATCGTTACCGAGTTTTTCCAGTGATTGAAAAAATGATGGCAGATGGTGACGCCAGCATTGACTATTATGTGCCTGTGGGAAGTGCAGCTAAAAATAGTTGGCACGCCACAAATGACATCGAGTCCCATAGCGATGGCTATCTTTCAGCAGACCTGGTTCGGGTTAAAGAGTTTAAGATGCGTGCCGGCGCGATCAGCCAAAAACCGAAAATTGGCTTGGCGCAGTGGCATCATTTCGTCTGAACGGTCTTTTCTATATGCTGGCATTGAAGACCTCGGCCCGCTGATGGCGTTATCGGATCAAGTTGACTTCATCAATTTGCAATACGGCGAAGTAACTGAAGAATTAGCTCGATTTAAAGAAGAATATGGTGTCACTGTCAATAACTTTAGCGATGTTGACCTGAAAGCAGATATCGAAGCGAATTTGGCAATCATGTCTCAGTGTGACTTGGTTGTATCGTCTTGTTCCGCTCCGGGTATGTTTGCCATGTCGTCGGGAAGGCCCACCTTGTTGATGTCCAGCGTGCCTCCCTGGTGGTGCTTTGGTGCGACGCCGCGCGTCCCGTTCGCTAAAGATGCGGGAGTGTTTTTCGGCGAAACCAGCACTGATTGGGAGGGTACCGTGAAAAAGGTAGTCCATGAAATACAAAAGCGATTGAGGCTCTAGACAGTGGGGAAACCATTTTTCATTGCCGAGGTGTCCAGCAACCATGCGGGAGATATAGACCGTTGTATGGATTTCATCCGTACCGCGGCAAAAGTAGGTTGTGATGCGGTAAAATTTCAGCTGTTCAAGATCGATCAGCTTTTTGCTCCTGAAATTTTGCGAGGGAGCGCGGAACATCGCGCGCGGCGGGAATGGGAGCTACCGCTTGAGTTTTTGCCAGAGTTGGCGAAAGAAAGCCGGGAAAATAACCTTCAGTTCACTTGTACTCCTTTTTATATAGAGGCAGTGCGTGAGCTGGAACCCTATGCCGATTTTTACAAAATCGCATCGTATGAATTATTGTGGGATGAACTTGTTTGTGCGTGTGCTCAAACGGGTAAGCCGCTTGTGCTGTCGACCGGCATGGCAACACTGGATGAAATTGGTCATGCGGTTCAGGTGTTTGAACAGGCCGGTGGCACGGACCTGACGATTTTACACTGCGTATCCGGTTATCCCGCTCCGGTCGACGCCTGTAACCTGGCGGCGATTGAAACAATAAGGCAGCGTTTTTCCCGCGACGTCGGCTGGTCTGATCATAGCCGTAACCCGGGCGTAGTAAATCGAGCGATAGATCGCTACGGTGCCAGAATGGTGGAATTTCACCTGGACTTGGACGAAGAGGGGGCTGAATATGCCACGGGTCATTGCTGGTTGCCTGACGAAATCGCTCCAGTAATTGCAAATCGCCGTGCTTTGGAGGCTGCGGATGGTGACGGTGTTAAAGAGCCAACCTCTGCTGAAATTGATGATCGCCTGTGGCGCGCAGACCCTTCTGATGGATTGCGACCCCTTCTTGAAGTGAGGCGTGCATGGGCGAAAAAATAGTCGCCGTTATTGGTGCGCGTCTCAATAGCAGTCGTTTGCCGCGCAAACAATTATTGCCGCTCGCCGGTGCGCCTATGGTTGAGCATATCGTGCGCCATTTGTCCCGAATATCAAACCTTGATGAGATTGTGCTAGCAACTACAGCAGATGATTATAACTGTGATCTTGTTGTGTGGGCAGAAGAAGCTGGTGTGAATTGTTACGCTCACAAAGGGGATGTGAATGACCTGGTAGGGCGCATCGACAGTGTGGTTAAAGCTCACGCAGCCGACATTCTCGTGTACGTATGCGGGGATAGCCCGCTGGTTGAACCAACAACAATTGAAACGTTGGTCACAAAACTGGTCAGTAACCCGATTGCAGACTGGGCCCGCATGGAAGAATTGCCTGACGGGCAGACATATATTCATGAGGGCTTTGCTATATACAAACGTCGTTTTTGGGACAAAATGGTCGAGGTTGCTGATAAGCCTTTCGAAAGAGAACATGTAGGTGCGGTGTTTCACGTTTTGGAAAAAGTGATGCCCGCTGCCACTGCATACGGACAAGAAGACCCTATTTATCACAGCATTGATCATCGTATTTCTGTGGATACGACTAGTGACTATGATTTTATGCGCCGTATTTATGATGACTGGTATGCGACACATGATGCAGCAACAATTGTTGACTTGCGTTGGGTTATTGGCCGATTGCAGGCTGAACCGAATTTACGCACCATAAACGCCCACGTGCATCAAAAAGCGGTTGCCGAGCAAAATCAAAAAATTACTTTGTTTACGCAAGCTGACCGCAAGGCAGGACTGGGCCATTTAAGACGAATGACTGTGGCAGCCAAACAGCTGCAGGACCATTTGGCGGCGTCTGTACGTATTGTTATACTGGGTGAAGAACAGCGATTGGATTGGCTAGACTTGTTGCCTCATGAGTGGCGGTCTACCGGTACAACGGAAGGTGTTTTTACCGAACTCTGTGAAGAAACACCATCCGTCATGCTGTTGGATTTGCAGGTGCTTAGCGAAGAACTTCTAGCTTTAGTAGAAACGATGCGTGGACGGGGCACAAAATTTATCTCCGTGGATGCTGTCACTGACAACGACTGTTTTGATGGCTATTACATTCCCTGTTTTTATGTAGCGGATAATCATAAAGCCCTTTTGAAGGAACGCTTGGTCTACGGGTGGGACAGTTATTTGCTGCACCCGGTTGCCCCGGAAAAAGAACTTGCCGTTGCCGGAACAAGCCTGATTGTCTTAACGGGTGGCGGTGATTTTTACCGTCTTGGTCAACAATGGCCTGCCATGCTTGATGCAGCGTTGCCACAGGATGTGTCCGTTACATGGGTGCAGGGTCCTTATGCGCAAACACCTGAATTGACCGGGGTCTCGGGGAGGCACCGTTTTACCGTAGTAAAAGCCCCTGCGGATTTGCCGGCCCTGATCGCTCAGCATGGTCTTGCGCTTTCTGTTTACGGTGTTAGTTTTTTTGAGTGCCTGCGTGCGGAGTTGCCAACAGTGGTTTATGTGCCGGAAATTCAGGCAAAAACATCAGAAATGGCGATGCTACGTGCAGAAAAAGTGTGTTTAATGGCAAATGAAGTTAGCGCATGTGTTGCGAAATTTGCTGATTTGTTAGAAGCAGACACAGAAAAGGCTCGTTTGACCGCCGCTTGTTCCGACTTGTGGCGTAAACGAGAAGAAATTCCGCCGCTTATCACTCTTTTAAGACATTTGGGTCAAGGTGCGACAGTATAATTTCTCTTGGCATGGCATGTGCTTATGATCTTTTGACGTATATTTTAGGTGCTTTTGATGACGCAGAGTGACCCGATATCAAATTATGTATGCCCAAATGGCCATAATCACACTGGTGAAGTGATTGACCAGCGCGGAGAGTTTCAAGCGCTCGACTGTGTTGTCTGTGGTTTTGTGCATGCTGTTCCATTGCCAAGTTCTGAGGAGCTGGCAGAGTTCTATCAGTCAAAGTTTTACGAAAGTGACCGCAAAGTTGATTACTTTGAAGCGCAGGCTGCGCAGAAGGATTGGTGGCACGAGTTGTTCGGCGAACGACTTGCTGCATTTGAATCAGAATTAGGGCGTAAAGGGCGAGTACTTGATCTTGGCTGTGGGCCTGGTTTTTTCCTTGCTTTCGCCAAAGAGCAAGGCTGGGAAACTGTTGGGGTTGAGCCTTCAGAAAAAGCTTCAGCATTTGCCCGCGACGAATTGGAGCTGACTGTTTACAATCAGGGTTTTGAAACACTGGACTCTGGCGCGTTGGGCCAATTTGATGTCGTATATTCCCACGGAGTAATTGAGCATCTGCAAAGCCCCAAAACCTTTCTCGATTTGGCATCTTCGCTGCTGGGTAATGATGGGCTGCTGTTTGTTAATTGCGCCAATGACTTTAACCCGTTTCAAAAAGCATTGCGCGAGACGCAGGACTACCCGTGCTGGTGGTTTGTGCCGCCGGAGCATCTGAATTATTTCACTGTCACCAGTCTTGGAAAGTTTGTTGAAGCCAACGGCTTTGCTGTCTCGAACCAAATAACCAGCTTTCCGATCGATATGTTCCTGTTGATGGGGGACAATTATGTGGAAACACCTGCCATTGGAAAAGAGTGCCATAGGCGCCGTGTTGCGTTTGAAGGAGCGCTTGAAAAGGCGGGATTGAAGGACTTGAAAACAGCCCTTTATAAAGCTTTCGCAGACCTTGATCTTGGTCGTCAAATTGATTTGATCGCCAGAAAGGTCTGATGTGAAAAAATTTGTCATAACAGGTGCCAGCACATATGGCGTGAAAAACATGGGTGATGACGCCATGCTTGCTTCGATGTTGCAGGGCCTAAAGCGGGAGGCGCCTGGATGTCAGATTACATTCCTGTGTCGCCACCCGGACGCAGATTACGATCAGGCCTTTGGTTTTACGTCTCTCAAAAACATGGACCATGATAGCAAAGAAGCAGCGGCAGGTCGTATTTTTTTGGGTATGAATGCTGGTGATCCCGATAGCCATTTGACGGCTATCTCTGAGGTAATCAGAGAAGCAGATCTGCTGATTATTGGCGGTAACAGCTTTATGGAAATTTTTCCCAATAGTTTGCTGAAAGGAGTTTCCAGTTACGGTGCGACCCTGGCAACACTTGCCCGCTTTTTAGGTACGCCAATTGCGCTCTATGGTTTGAATGTTGTGGATGACATTAAGGAGCCCACCACGCAGCAGCACGCCCGCTTTATGGTTGGCTCCGCGGCGGCAGTGACCATGCGAGAAGAAAGTGGCCGTCAGTATTTGGCAGGCATTGGTGTTGCAGGCGAACACATCGCCGTACTTGGTGATCCAGCGTTTGGCATGGAACCACAGGACTGCGCACGCACACCGCAAGAGATATTGGCGGCTGATTATATTAAATTGTCGGGCAAGCCAGTTATAGGTGTCGGTTTTCGCCATGAATATTGGATGGGTGATGAAGACGAATATGCTGTGATTAATCAGGCCCTGGCGGATATGTTGGACGATGTTGTGACGCGTTTCGATGCGCAATTACTGTTCATTCCCAATTGTACTTATACACTCGCTCACAGATGGCAGGATGACCGGCTGACGCACCGCGAAATCGCCTCAAAAATGAAACGACAGGACAATGTGTTTTGTGTAGAGCAAGACTTAACGGTGTTTGAAACATTCTCGCTGTTTCCGCTGGCCAGTCTGCATATTTCTAATCGCCGGCATTCCTGTATTTTTGCCGCCATGAATGATGTGCCTTTCCTATCAATTGCCGGCGTATTGAAGGGCCATATGCCTCCCTTCCTGGAAGAACTGGGTGTGTCGGGCCAAGTTGCCACGGTGGCTGATATGGACAGTTTGGCTGCCAAAATTACCACGACTTGGGAAACTCGCGATGCGCTCGTTGCTGCCATGCAGCCAAATGTTGCGTCGCTGGCAAGGCAAGCGAAACAGCATATTCCATATATATTGGGAAAACTGCAGTGACTGTAGCCGCCATCATACAGTGTACGCCTGCTGATTTGGTGAATTCGCATGACCCAGATGACTATGTCATTGGTAAATGTCTTGAAGCTGAATTCATTGATGAAGTTGTGATTGCTTGCCCCGACGACCCTGAATCTGTTTCGTTGGAACAGGCAGCCGCGACATGGGGCGTGCAATTATACAAAGGCAGCGACATGAACGTGGCCGCGCGCCTTTTGGGGGCCGCTCATTCGGTTAATGCGACTATTGTCGTGCGGGTTTTACTGCGTCAGTTTTATCTGGACGTGGAACAGTTAGAGCGCATGGTTGCCTTACTGAAGGCCAAACAGGCGGATTATATCGATTTACCGCCTGACTATAATTATGCACTTGCAGCTGATGTGGGTACGGTGCGGGCATTGTCGAAAGCTGTGGCACAGATTGATAGTATCGAGGACGATAGAAAGCGGTCTTCCATGCAGTTTTCGCCATGGGTTTATGTGGAAGAAAATCCGGATATATTCAAGCTGGAGCGCATTGATGGTGGCCCGGCTTATGACCCGTTCAGTGTTGAAGAAATTCGATCAAAATATGCGCGTTTGATTAGCGAGAATCAGACTCATTTTAAATGGAATTATCCAGCGTCCAGTTACGGTTTTATGGGCAAGTATCTAGCCGAAACAGACACCGTACTGGATATTGCCAACCGCGAAAATGGCCATATTGAAGGTGTCGAATATATAGAGGGTGATGCAGAAACATTTGTAAGAACAAACCATTTCGATGCAGTTGTTTCGCTGCATACGCTAGAGCATATACCAAACCCTGACGCGTTTTTTGAATGCTCCCTAACCAATCTGAAGCCCGGTGGGAAATTGTTGCTCGAGGTGCCGTTGTTGCTAAAGCATCCACTGAACAAGCCGTTGATGCCCTGGCACCATAAGGAATATGGCCTTCAGGAGTTGGCTGACGCAGCATCGAAGCATGGTTTTCATATTGATGAAGTATGGGCCAAAAAACGCCATGCATTTGTACCCATTGAATATGAAAATAGTAGAGTGACGAGCAGTCACGGTCGTTTAACGGCGGGGATTATCATCGCACATAGACCTGAACAGGAGGGCTGTGCCTGATGTGCGGTGTTTTCTATATTTATGACGGGACGAGAAGTGCTGATGATCTGCGACGTGACTATGCTTGCGCAGCGAAGAAAGGCCTGTCTGACCGTGGGCCAGACGGTGCGTCTGAGGCGCAAGGGGACCATTGGTTTGCCATGCACTGCCTGCTTTCAATTACTGGCTCAGCGAAGCAACCAGCTTTGTGGCAGCGGGGTACATACCTGTTCAACGGCGAAATTTACAACGATTGGCAGCAATATACTCCGGATTACGGAGACGCGGATTATCTGAAAGGCAGATTGGACACTGATGGTCTTGCGGCATTGCATGACCTGGACGGTGAATTTGCTCTTATTGTCATTGATGAAACAAATGGCTTCTTGCATCTGGCAGCGGATACCTTTGGAACAAAACCATTTTATTATGCCATAGAGAATGGGCGAGTTGGTGCCGCAAGTTATGACTATATTTTGCACCAGTGTGGTTTTGAAAGGGCGCAACGAGTGCCAGCAAACACCGGCCTGACCTTCCACTTAAAATCTGGAAAACTGGTTGATCAGTGCCTTTTAAGGCCCTTTGATTTCAATAGTCAAACCTGCGATAGCTTTGAGCCGTTTGCTGAGGCATTCACCTATGCTGTGAGAAAGCGTGCAGAGAGGGTACAGCGAAAAATATACGTCCCCGTGAGCAGTGGACATGATAGCGGTATTATTGCGGCCGAATTGGATGCGATGGATATTCCTTTCACCGCTTATGGTTTTCCCTTTGGCGAAATTGAAGAGATTTTCAATGAGCGGTATGCGCGATTCCGCAACAGAAATATCCGCTGTGAAATTTTGCAGCCAGACATGGCAGAGCTCGATCGTGTGCAAGAGGAATTGCAGACAGGTATTCCAAAGTTCCGCCTAGCGTTGGACTCTAATGCTCCTAGTTTGTATGCGGATGACGATATACGCAATATCACGGGGTATATATCTGCGGCTTACATCGCTAAAAAGGGTCGTGAGAATGGTGAGTTAATTGCGTTGTCGGGGCAGGGGGCTGACGAAATTATTTCCGATTATTATAATCCGCACAGCAATTCCCGCCGGTCTCATTTTCGCGGAGTGTGGGAAAAGGCAACCGAACCTTGGCCAAGTTTTTATGGTGGGTGGAATAAACTGTTTTTGGAATCAAACGAACGGATTGTTGGCCATTACGGTATTGAAACGCGTTATCCGTTCCTCGACCACGGTGTTGTACAGGCGTTTTTGAATTTGACGCCGGACATGAAACGGAATCGCTACAAAGGATGTATTGCACACCGGATGGACCAATTGGATTATCCCTATCATGATCGGAAGTTAGGTTTCGCCGGTTTTGAGCGAGAAACGCTCGACCGGAGCGTGGCAAGCGGTTAATAGTTAGGGCGTTGAGATAAAAGGAAAAATATGTGGCAGACCTTAAAGAAATTGCAAACACCATCAGGATAAATTGCCTGAAGGCTATCCACGCAGGGCGGTCTGGTCACCCAGGCGGCAGCCTTTCGATCGCAGACATGCTTGCGGTGTTATATTTTAATGAAATGAACGTAGACCCTGCCAAACCTGACTGGAACGAGCGGGACCGTTTCATTCTTTCTAAAGGCCATGCTTGCCCATCGTTGTACGTAGCCTTGGCGCAGCGGGGATACTTCCCGATGGAAGAAGCCTTGAAGCTCAGAAAAATTGATGGTTTTGCTGAGGGGCACCCTGATGTGCGGGTGCCGGGCGTTGATGCGCCTTCTGGCTCGCTGGGTATGGGGTTAAGTCAAGGGCTGGGTACGGCGTTGGGTGCGCGGCACCAAAGGCTTGGTTTTCGTACGCATGTGATTTTGGGTGATGGCGATATGCAGGAAGGTAACACCTGGGAAGCTATTATGTCTGCCGGACATAAAAAAATGGACAATCTTGTAGCGATATACGATTCCAACAAGCTTCAGGGCGATGCCCCCGTTAGCACACAGTTGAATATGGGTGATGTTGGCGAGAAGGTCGCAACTTTTGGCTGGCACGTCATTTATGTGGACGGTCATGACACGGATGCTTTGCAAGTTGCGCTGGCCGAGGCTAAGGCAACCAAGGGTATGCCGACCTTCATTGTGGCGGACACCATCAAAGGCAAAGGAGTTTCCTTTATGGAAGATGTATTGTTCTGGCATGGCAGCGTGACTATGACGGATGAACAGCTGGCGGATTCATTGAAGGAGCTGGAACATGCTTGATAGCACGCTTCAATATTGGAATGTTGGTGAAGATGTCTCTGTGAGGGATGCATTTGGCCGGGTGTTGGTGCATCAGGCAAGGGCCCGTGAGGATTGGGTTTTGCTGGATGCTGACGTGGCAGGCGGCACTGGTGCCAAGCCACTGGTAATCGAGCACCCCGACAGAGTGATGCAGTTTGGTATCGCCGAACAGAATATGATGGCTGCAGCAGGCGGAGTAGCAGACACGGGGCTTATTCCCGTTGTTTCAACCTTCGGCGCTTTTGGTTGCATGCGAGCGCACGAACAGTTCCGCACTGCAATTGCCTACCCGGAACGTAATGCCAAATTATGCTGTTCCCATATTGGTCTGGATGTCGGGCCTGACGGTGCGACTGCCCAGATGCTTGAAGATTTGGCAACTATGCGTGCCATTCCAGGCGTCACGGTTATCAGCCCCGCAGATGCGAATGAGTTTATGCAGGCGTTTCGGGCGATTCTCGACCACCAAGGACCGGTTTATATGCGTATTGGCCGCAGCCCCACGCCTGTTGTGTTTGGCGCGGACCATACATTTGAAATTGGTAAAGCCACCCGCGTGCGGGAGGGCCGCGATGTGACCGTTATCGCGACAGGTGTAATGGTTGCCCGAGCTATTGCTGCTGCAGAAACGTTGGCAAAAGAGGGGATTTCAATACGGGTTGTGAATATGGCGACTATAAAGCCGATTGATGTGTCCGAAGTTGTTGCCGCCGCTAGCGAAACAGGAGGGATTGTATCGGCCGAAGATCATAATGTGTTTGGTGGCCTTGGTAGCGCCATAGCGGAGTGCGCAGCTCAGCACCATCCTGCCAAAATGAAATTCGTCGGCGTGAAGGATACCTTTGGTAAATCAGGCGAACATGATGAATTACCGGCCATGTTTGGTATTGATGCGAAAGCGATTTACACTGCATGTAAAGAGTTATTATAGGCTAGTAATATAATGGAATTAAAAGATAAAGTAGCATTAATTACAGGCGGTTCACGTGGCATTGGCCGGGCAATTGTTGAGGCTTTTGTTCACGAAGGCGCCAGTGTTTATTTCACCTATTCTGCCAATGCGGCAGCAGCAAACGAAACATGTGTATCCTTGGGGCTACCGGTTGACCGTGCCGTACAGGCTGATGTGCGAGACCGTGCAGCGCTTAAGCAGTTGATGACCAAAATTGAGGTTGAAGCCGGACAATTGGATGTGCTGGTTAATAACGCGGGCATTAACAATCCTACTGACTTTGATGAAATCACTGATGAAGATTGGGACGAAATTCTAGGTGTAAACTTGAAGGGCCCCTTTGTGGTCACGCAGGAAGCCATTAGCCTTTTACGGAAATCGGGTTCCGCCAGTGTCATTCATATTGGGTCGGTTTCCGGGCAATATGGTGGGCCGCGTACGGCGCATTATGCTGCGAGCAAAGCCGGGCTGATTTCGCTCGGGCAGGTTATTGCGCGCTTTTTGGCACCTGACGGTGTGCGCAGCAATACTTTAGCCGCGGGACTTATTTCTTCTGAGATGGCGGCCGCGGGCCTTGCGAACCCAGCGGTGCAGGCAGCTGCAGAACAAGTTGTGCAAAAACGTATGGGGACGGTTGATGAAGTGGCACAAACCGCTGTTTTCCTTGCTTCTGACCGCTCCAGCTATGTGACGGCTCAGACAATCAACGTGAATGGCGGTTTGTACTTCTAACTGCAATTCAAATATAAAACTCAAAATTACCACTCGAAAATAACGAAAGATTTTAGCGTGTTAGATGCTTTTGGATTTAAGCTACCAACAGAAATAATAGGGGCCCCAGGTGCAGCCCGTGATCTTGCAAATATCAGCAAACGGTTTGGCGAAAAGCCGTTGTTTGTTTACCCGGTACAGTTGGCAGATCTGGCAGTGACGTATCTGCAAATGCTGAAAGATGCCGGTGTGACTGTTGTGGCTTTTGAGCAAGCAGAGCCCGAGCCTACCATCGACTATATTGATGGTGCTGCCAGTGATCTGAAAGACCAAGGCATTGATGTTGTCATTGGTTTTGGTGGTGGTAGCGCGATGGACCTGGCAAAAGCCCTAGCCATCGCTCTGACACAAAAAGAAGGCATATGGATGTATGCTAACTTGTCTAACAGACCGCCTTTGCCGCTTGAAGGCGCTGTTCTGCCGGTCATCACGGTGCCTACAACGTCGGGTACAGGCTCTGAAGTTACTCCCTATGCCGTCCTTACCAAGCCGGACACTCAGCAAAAGGGCACTATTCAGGAACCTGCTATTTTTCCGCGTGTCGCAATCATTGATGCTGAACTGATGACAGGTATGCCTAGTGATTTGACCGCGTCAACCGGCCTAGACGCGTTTGCGCACGCACTTGAGGCTACAATTAACGTATCCAAGCAAGCGCCAATGTCGGAACTGTTTGGAAAAGAAGCAATGAAGCTGGTTTTTGCTAATCTCAAAGGAGCAATCAGTCAGCCGAACAACATGGAGTATAGGCAGAATATGGCGCTCGCCGCTGCGCTCGCAGGTATGGCAATCTCGCACAGAGGAACAACTACAGCGCACGCGATTGCGGAACCCTTGGGTGCACTTACCCATATTCCACATGGCCTCGGCGTCACAATTTCTACGGTACCAGTTCTGCGTTACACCATTGAGGGTGCACCTGAAGGGTTGGCCAGTTTATGGCGCGAAGTTTGCTTAGGTGAAAAGCTGGAAAGCGAGGGCATGGAAGCCACGGCGTTTGTTGATGCACTCAATGCGCTGATCACTGAAGTTGGAATGAATAAAACTGTTGAAACTATTATCGGAAAAGGTAAGTGCCAGGGGCTGGATGAGAGACTGATTGATAGCATCATGAAATTTAAATTTAGACCGCTGAAGCAGCACCCTGTCGAATTTGACGCGAAATCACTCCGCCCAATTGTACGGGATATTATCTGGGGATCAAAATAGATGGTTGAAAGAACACACCGAAGAAATATCCGGGAAGTCTCGGTTGGAAACACGCGGATTGGCGGCGGCGCGCCCCTTATGGTGATAGCCGGGCCATGTGTGGTTGAGGATCAGGGTATCTGTATTGAGGTTGCCGCGGAAATCAGACGCATAACCGAAGAGCTCGGCCTGGGATATGTCTTTAAGGCCAGTTATGACAAGGCGAACAAGACGATTGCGGGCTCATACCGTGGCCCGGGGGTGAATGACGGTTTGAATACATTAAAGGCTGTCAAGGCTGCGGTTGGAGTGAATGTAACGACAGACGTGCATGAGCCGGAACAATGTGCGGAAGCGGCCGAGTATGCCGACCTGCTTCAAATTCCAGCGCTGCTTTCCAAGCAAATTGACCTGATTAAGGCCGCGGCTGCGACCGGCAGGCCAGTAAATATCAAGAAAGGGCAATTTACTGCCCCGTGGGAGATGTCCAACGTGTTGTCTCGTCTGTCTGATGATGGATTTGAAAACACGGTGGCGACGGACCGTGGTTACATGTTCGGATACCAGACGATGATTGTTGATATGCGCGGCTTGCAGATTATGTCCACTTTCGGGAAGCCGGTTATTTTTGACGCTTCACATACTGTGCATGGCAACGAAACAATTCTGTCTGGAACTGACTTTAATCATCGCGACTTTATCAGACCGCTTGGCCGCAGCGCCGTGGCCAATGGCGTAGACGGTATTTTCATTGAGGTGCATCCTGAACCTGAAAAGGCATTGAGCGACGGAGCTGGCACACTAGCATTGGCGGATGTTGCTGTTGTTTTGAAAGAATGGGCTGCTATTGACCGTGTCTTGGCGGAGAATGCCTGATGCGGCAGGCCAAGCCAATTAATGATGACAAGGTTGCCGAATTGAGCGAGCTTGCACGCCGCGTGCGTGTTGATAGCATGCGAATGATTCAACATGCGGGTTCGGGCAGCCCAGGCAGCACACTCTCTGTTACGGATGTGCTTGTTTGGCTCTATTTTCATGAAATGCATATCGATAGGGCCGATTGCAGGTGGGATGGGCGTGACCGTCTTATACTTTCGAAAGGGCAGGCTTCACCTGCATATTATTCAATTTTTGCTAAGCTGGGCTGGGTTTCGGAAAATGAGTTGATGGGGTACCGCGGTTTTGAGACCCGAATGCAAACTCATCCTGAATATGACACCATTCCCGCCATTGATTATACCAGTGGTAGCTTGGGAATGGGGCTGAGTGCTACCAATGGCATGGCACTGGCAGCGCGGTATCTGGGAAAGAACGATCTGCGTTTCTTTTGCATTATGGGGGACGGCGAGACCCAGGAAGGCCAAGTGTGGGAAGCAGCCATGACCGCAGGCCACCATAAGCTCTCAAACGTGATCAATGTCATCGACCGCAATGTGTTTCAGGGTGACCGCGCCTGCGCTGATGTCATGAGTCAGGAACCTTATGCTGAGAAATGGCGTTCGTTCGGGTGGGACGTGAAAGTTGTGGACGGCCATTCTTTTGCTGATCTAACGCGCGTGATGGCCACCTTTGATCCGACAAAACCAAAGCTGTTGATTGCCGATACTGTGAAAGGTAAGGGGGTTAGCTTCATGGAAGCTGACAATGCCTGGCACACTGGTGGCCCAAAGTTTGACCAAGCTCGCCTTGAGCGGGCGATGCAAGACCTTGGGGCAGTGATATGAGCAAACAGGGGCTTCGCAAAGTATATATTGAGCGGCTGATTGAGCTCGCTGCAACTGATGACCGCATCGTGTCACTGGATACTGACTCTCAGGAAGCAACGATGGCGGATAAATTTGCAGCCGTTTATCCCGAGCGCGCCTTCACCTTTGGTATTGCCGAGCAGGACATGGTGTCTGCCGCTGGGGGCATGGCAACAATGGGGCTCGTGCCGTTTGTGAACAGCTATTCCATGTTCATTGCCATGCGAGCATTGGATCAGGTCAGAAATTCCATCGCCTATCCGAATCTCAACGTAAATTTTGTGCTGAGCCACCACGGCCTTGACGCAGGTGCCGACGGCGTAACTCACCAGCTTACCGAAGATATTGCCATATTTCGTTCCATCCCTAATCTTGTGTACTTATCGCCTGCGGATGCTGTCGAAATGCGGCAAATGGTTGATTTTGCGGTTAATTATGATGGTCCGGTGGTTATCAAGTCCGGTAAAACCATGCAGGAAGATGTGCACGACGAAAACCATACCTGGAATCTCGGTGTACCCAGCATTCTGCGCGGCGGCGAAACCGTAGTGATTGCCGCGACGGGAATAATGGTTGCGGAAGCGTTGGTTGCAAAAGAAAAGCTAACTGCTTTTGGCATAAATGCGCGCGTTGTGAATGTCAGCACGCTCGCGGGTGATAGTGGTGATGCGTTGCTTGACGCCTTTGCAGGATGCAAACTCGTTATTAGTATGGAAGACCACTCTATAAACGGTGGTTTAGGAGGCAAATTGGCCGAGTTGTTTTCAGAACGACGTCCAACTCGTCTTATCCGCCTTGGTCTTGGGGATACGTTCGCTGAATGCGGCCCGCCCGCCGACTTATACCGCAAATACGAAATGGACTCGGATGCTGCCGTCAATCGTGTGAAAGGAATTCTGGATGAAATCCCGGATTTTTTATCCAACTGAGGTTGTGATTGAGGCCGGCGGACATCGAAGTCTGTTGACCTACATGCCCAACACCAAACGCCTTTTCGCCGTAACCGGGCATAACGCTATGGAAAAAGCGGGTGTGCTGGACACTTTGCGCGCTCAGTGTGCGTCCGCCAGCATCGACCTTTGTATCCACAAAGGCATTTCTACCAATCCCTTGCACACCGATGTGGATGCTGTTGCGGATGCCTGCCGTGCTTTTGGCGCGGATACGATTCTCGGCTTGGGCGGCGGTAGTTCGGTAGATGTGGCCAAAATGGTTGCCATGGTTATGACCAACGGTGGCAGCTGTTGGGATTACATCAGCATAGGTGGTGAAAGCCTGCGCAAGATTGAAAAGCCAACGTTACCGATGATTGCTGTGCCGACTACCTCTGGCACGGGCTCAGAATCAACCCCTTATGCGGTGGTTACGCATGCTGAAACGATGATGAAAAAGGGAATGGGCCATCCGTATTTATACCCAACGACAGCGTTGCTGGACCCCGAACTACTTGCGCTTATGCCGCTTGAACAGGTCGCTGTCACTGGGTTTGACGCCTTTGGTCAAGCGCTTGAGGGGTATACTTCCGGCCGCTCAACGCTGCATTCTGAGTTTTATGGCTACTCTGCACTCAAATTGATCGCCGAAAATTTTGAACGAGTTTATGATTGCCCAGATGATCTGGAGGCCAAAGCAAAAATGGCTTGGGGCGCAACGCTGGCAGGGCTTTCGATCGGTCTTGTGGATGTTAACCTTGCCCATGCCATGAGCCATCCTCTTTCGGGCCGGTTTGATATTCAACATGGCAGGGCTGTCGCGCTATGTACTGCACCTGCAATTTGGTTTAACCGCGCGGATGTCGGCGATAAATATGGCCAGACAGTCGCGTTATTTGGCCACAGTGCTGGATCTTCGGACCAATCGGCTGAAACCCTGATTAAAGTTTTTTATCGTCTTACTGAAAAGTTCGGTGTGGATATCGAATTGAAAAACTATGGGTTGGGTGATGTGGATATGGATGCAGTTACCACTGACGCCCTAGAGATTGGGGCTATCAATACCAACGTGAAGCCCGTGACGCATGAAGACGTGCGGCTCTTGTTCACACATGTTTGGGAAGGTCGATATGCCTAAGCGATTGCTTATCATCGGCGCTGGCCTTGAACAAGTGCCAGCTTATCAACTGGCTAAAGAAAAAGGCCTGCATGTAGTTGGCACGGATATGGATCCTGATGCCCCAGCGTTTGAATATGCTGATGATACGCTTATTGCCAGCACTCGAGATGTTGACGAAACCCTTGCCGTCGTGAAGGCTTATGTTCACACATGTCCCATAGACGGGGTTATGACCATAGCGAATGATGTTCCTTATACAGTTGCCGCAGTAGCCGAGGCGCTTGGATTGCCGCATGCGAATAAGGATGCAGTTCGTAAACTTACCAACAAAATTCACATGAAAACGGCGTTTATGGAGGCCAGCGTAGCAACACCTGATTTCGCGACTGTCCATAGTATGCCCGAACTTGAAGAGGCCATAAAAGGTTTTGAATTTCCTCTGATATTGAAACCAAGCGATGGTCGCGGATCAAATGGAGTTTTGTATGTTGAAGAAGAAACGGACCTGAGTTGGGCTTTCACGCATTCAATGGCCTCATGTGGCAACGGCTTGCTTGTTTTAGAAGAGTTCGTGGATGGCCCACAATTGTCTGTTGAAGGCATGTTTGTTGATGATTGCTTTCACTGTGTTGCATTTGCAGATCGCAACTATAGCAACCTGCCGGAAACTAAGCCTTTTATTGTCGAAGATGGGGGAACAATTCCATCTCGATTTGGCGATGGCCTTTTGGAAGAGATACGAACAGTAATTGAGGCAGGTGCAAGGTCGCTTGGTTTAAACTGGGGGCCGGTAAAAGCGGACATTGTTGTCGGGGATAACGGAGTTCCCCAGATCATTGAACTCGCGGGTCGTTTGTCTGGTAATTATCTGGCAACCCATCATATTCCATTTGCGTATGGCGTTGATTTGGTTGGAGCTATTATTGACTTAAGTCTTGGATTAAAAGTTGATAATAATTTGTTGAAATCAAGCCATAAAAAATATCTCGGTGTAAGATATTTTTTCCCCGCAGAGGGTGAAATAAAAGCCATTAAGGGTGAGAAGGAGTTGGCCCAAGATCCGGCAACCTACAACTTGGTTATTTATGCGAAAACAGGTGATCATCAGGCGGCGATCAACTGTCATGCTGCGCGCGCGGGCACTGTCATGATGCGCGGTGAAACATATGCGGAAGCCACTCAAAAAGCTGAATGGGCTGCAAAAACCATTAAGTTTCAGATAGAAAAAGAAAACTGATAGGTTATTGTGCCTCGGTGGAATTACCGGTTGCATATACAGTTTTTCATCTAAATTTGGCTTTTTCTTCAATTGAGGAAGAGGAACGGCAGATTGTTATTGATCGCTGTTACTGGCCACTGCTGAAGTTGGCGCAAGACGGGTTTCCCATCGGCATCGAAGCAACAAGTCATACCTTGCTGGAAATAGACAAACGCGAACCTAATTGGACTGCAGCTTTGCGGCGGTTGATTTCGGAGGGTTCGGTCGAATTTATTGGCAGTGGTTACACACAGATGATTGCTCCGTTGGTGCCCGCCGAAGTTACTGAAGCAAACTTGATGCTTGGTATGAGTGACTACCAGGAAACACTAGGCGTTCGGCCCCAAATAGCCCTTATTAACGAACAGGCCTATTCACCAGGCATTCTGCCGCTGTACAAGGCTGCCGGGTTTGAAGCGGTTATGATGGACTGGTCGGAGCCTTCCAGCCACAATAACAATTGGTCAAAATCATACGCCCATCGACCGCAAACTATTACGGGTGCAAATGGTTCTCAGATGCCGGTGATTTGGTCAGATGCCATGTCATTCCAAAAATTCCAGCGCTACGCACACTCTGAAATTGGCGCAGATGAGTATTTTGAATTTCTGGGCCTGCAGCTGGAGCAGGGCGCCCAGGCATTTCCGCTTTACACCAGTGACGCTGAGGTTTTTGATTATCGGCCAGGTCGATTTGGTTCTGAAGCAGGCATCGGCGCTGTGTCTGAATATGAACGAATTGCGCTGTTATTAAAAGCGTTTCAGGGAACAGACGCTGTGAAATTGGGTACGCCGCGTGATGCCTTGGCCTTTTTGGCTGACGACGCCACCCCCATCCAGTTGGAAACCGCACAGGCACCAATTCCTGTTAAAAAACAGCGAAAATACAACATCCTGCGCTGGGCCGTTACTGGCAGAGCCGACTTGACGCTAAACACCAACTGCTGGCGGCTATATGAAAGTATGTTGGCCGCAGGTGAATTAAAAACAGGCCAATGGCGAACCTTGTGTGAACTGTGGGCAAGCGACTACCGAACCCACATTACCGAAAAACGTTGGTCCGTGTTGATAGGCACACTTGAGAAAAACTTTCCAAGTAGCTCCGGGTTGGCGGCGGCGAATACGAAATATGCCAGCCATCTTCCGGCTGATGTTAAAGTTGAACGTGTGGGCAGGTTTCTGGTGGTTGAAACGCCGCAGTTTCATCTGGCTCTCAACTGTGGACGAGGGCTCAGTATTCAGTCATTTGGGCCGGGGACATATATTCCGGCACAAGCTGGGGCCCCGGCAAAAAATGGTTTTATCGGTACGCTGGCACACGGTTTTTTTGATGATATTGAATTTGGGGCAGATTTCTATAGCGGCCATTTTGTCGGCGAACCAGCGACCAGCCCTAAAATAACGGACCTGACAAAGTGTGAACCAGTGATTTCCTTTGTACCTGAAACTGGCCTTGTGCATATCACCGCTGACATTGAGACAACGCTGGGAATGATACAAAAAACTATTGAGTTTGAATTGAACTCCCATCGGATCACCGTCTCCTATCAAGGTATTTCATTTCCACTGGCCAACGGTACTTTTAGGTGTGGGCACATTACACTTAATCCGCAGGCATTTGACCCTGAAAGCCTTTATTTTCAAGCGAAAAATGGTGGTCATACACCTGACTGGCACGCGCTGTGGGATAGGACCACTGTTATCTCGTTAGATCATGGCGCTCCTGTGTCCAGGCTAGTGTCCGCATCGACTGGTTTAGGGCTTACCGACGGGGTGCTTGAGTTCGGCGATGCAGCAAATTATATAAAGCTATCGATGGATCGGATTGATGCCGCCGGAATTGGCTTGATTACTGCAAAGCCAGTATCGGATAGTTTTTTTGTACGGGCGGCCATAACACTCGGCGAATCTGATGAGACGGTTAGATCATTGGAGACGGAGGTAACTACAAGTCTGCCGGATCCAAAAATACGCTATTCAATTGAGTTTGGTGAACAGCCTAAGCAGTTATAATAAAAGAATTTCTTTCTCTGAATTGCTCTGGATGTTACCTTGATTAAATATAGCAGCCAACAGATGGAGCGATTGTCATGGCGCTAAATGGCTTTGATAGTTCGAACGTGGATCTTGACGGCAAATCGATCTTGATTACCGGAGGAACCGGGTCGTTCGGCAAAAAGATGCTCAAACAGCTGCTTCGGCATCATAACCCCAGGCGGGTTATCATTTTTGCCCGCGGCGAATATAACCATTTTTTGCTACAGACCAGTATTAATGAAGAAGACCGTAAAAAGGTTCGCTTCTTTATCGGTGACGTCAGGGATATGGAGCGGGTTGCCATGGCAATGCGCGGAATTGACATCGTTATTCATGCCGCTGCCCAAAAGCAGGTACCGTTGGCAGAATATAATCCTTTCGAATGTATTCGCACCAATGTGATGGGTGCCGAGAATGTTGTGCAGGCATCGATTCAGGCTGGGGTTGGTCGTGTTTTGGCGCTATCGACCGATAAAGCCGTTAATCCGATAAATTTTTACGGTGCCAGCAAATTGGCGTCCGACAAAATATTTGTTGCGGCCAATGCGTTGGCAGCCGGTACGGACACACGTTTTTCAGTTGTCCGCTACGGTAATGTTCTCGGTTCCCGCGGTAGTGTCATACCCTTTTTTCGCAAGCTTCTCAAAGAGGGCCAAACAGAGCTGCCTGTAACAGATGAGCGTATGACCCGCTTTTGGATCACCCTCGAGCAAGCCGTCGATTTCACTATTTCATGTATCGATGTGATGCGTGGCGGCGAGATTTTTGTTCCAAAAATTCCGTCCATGTTGATTACTGACTTGGTTAAGGCTTTAGCACCCGATGTGGGAACCAATATTGTTGGAATTCGTCCTGGTGAAAAACTTCATGAACTGATGATTACCGAACATAATGCACCAACGACGCTTGATCTTGGAGATCGCTATATCATAGAGCCCGAATGGAGTTTTTGGTCGAGACCAGCCCATAAAGATGATGGTCATCCGCTGGTTAAAGAAAATTTCGAGTATACTAGCGACCAAAATGAAGAGTGGATGACGGTTGGTGCGCTGCGCGATACGCTTGAATCAATCCCTGACGAAGGCGAGTAGCCTAGCGTGACCGACGACTTTCTACCATATGGCCGTCATACCGTTGACCAAACAGATATTGACGCAGTTGTTGATGTTCTGACGAATGGACCACTGACTTGTGGCCCGAAAATTGCCGAATTTGAGAGTGCCTTCGCAGCGTATATTGGCGCCAAGGAAGCTGTAGTTTGCTCCAACGGTACCGCGGCCCTGCATTTAGCGGTAATGGCTGCCGGTTTGAAAGAGGGCGATATTGCGGTCGTGCCCTCGATAACTTTTTTGGCTACGGCCAACGCTGTTCGCATGACCGGGGCGGAGGTTTGTTTCGCCGATGTTGACCCCTACAGTGGCCTGATGTCGCTGGACGGGTTCAAACGCGCGGTCGCTAGTTCGATCAGAAAGCCCGCCGCAGTATTGCCAGTACACATGAATGGTCAGTCCGGCGAGATGGCTGAAATGGCTGAATTTGCCTGTGCTAATGATATTAAAATTATCACCGATTGCTGCCATGCGCTCGGCGCGGATTATATCGCGGACGGGAAACCCGGTGATGGGCAGTTCGAAGATTTTGGCACTTTTTCACTACACCCAGTGAAATCAATCGCCATGGGCGAAGGGGGTGTGATCACAACATCCGACCCGGTTGCTGCCCAGTACATGCGAATGCTGCGGGGCCACGCAATGGAAAAAACACCGGACGAATGGCAAAGCCCAGCTGAGGGGTTCGCCGCCGATGGCAGCTCCAATCCCTGGTATTATGAGATGCAAATGCTAGGCTATAATTACCGTGCAACAGATATTCAGTGTGCGCTAGGTTTAAGCCAGCTTGGGAAACTTCCGACGTTTATCGCTAAAAGACGACAGATAGCTGATTGGTACGACAAACACCTGTCCGGTTTCTCAAATCACTTAAAGCCGATCGACCGTTCAGCCGCGTGCCTGTCAGCATGGCATTTGTATGCCGTGCAGATCGATTTTAACGCAGTTGATAAGGACAGGGCGGCGATTATGAATGAACTGGCGGCCAAGGGAATTGGTACGCAAGTGCATTATGTGCCGGTGTCAAGCCAGCCCTATTACACTGAACGATATGGGGAACAGGACTTGCCGGGCGCACAGTTTTATTATCAACGGGCACTTAGTTTGCCGATCTTCCCTGCTATGGAGGAGGCTGATGTCATGCGTGTTGTCGCTGGGCTGCATCAGGCTCTAACTCATTAGCACATAAAACTAACGGCAGTTTTATACGATACAGTCGACTGTTGTCGGCCCAAGCCCCCTTACTTTGCGGTGCCTGCAATTTAGCGGTGTTTAGTCTGGTACAAATATTAGAAGTTTAAACTAGTTCACGCGCGTTACGCATGTACCTCTATGTAACCCCGAAGAAAAGCCCACGACCTCCATGCTGATCTGCATGAAGGTCAATGAGCTGAAATGTCATAAATTGGTAGCTATTAGGCTGCCTCTATCCCTGGAAGAGGGAGAGAATTGATTGCGGCGACTGGTTGGCGATTGAAAGCGCCTGAATACCAAGCTGTTGTTTAACCTGCAGTGCCTGCAAATTTGCGCTCTCTTTAGCCAAATCTGCATCAACCAGGTTACCGATGCCAATTTCAATAACGTCTGAAAGTTGGCCTGTGAAATTCCGACTTTGTTCAAGCGCAGTAGAACCAGAGCCCAGCTTGGTCAGCGCAGAGTTAAGATTGTCGATCGCGTTGGATATATCTGTCACTGCGGCGGCGGCAGTTGTTTGTGTGGCAATGGCTTGTGCCGCAGTAATTGGAATATTTGCACTTCCCAATGTCAGCGTTTGATGCTGCACCGTCAATGTTTGCGTTGCATCGGCATTGGTAATGGCGACAATTGCGTCAGTGCCGCCGTCGATTAGGTTTGTGCCGTTAAATTCTGCATTATTCACCACTGACGTGATCTGATCACGAAGGGAGGTGAAGTCCTGCGATAGAGCTGTCCGACTGGTTACATCAAGGCCTTGGTCAGCTGCGGCAACTGCTTTTTCCTTCATTTCAAGAAGAAGATCAGATACTGCGCTGGCGGCTGCAAGGGCAACATCGACAGTTGACAATCCGCGGTCCAAAGACTGGCCTACAGCTGACAGACCGCGTAGATCACTACGCAATTTTTGCGCAATTGAAAATACCGCAGCATTGTCTTTAGCTGATGAAATTCTTAGCCCGGTATTGATCCTCGTTTGAGTGTCACCCAGGTCGTTACTTGTTTGGTTCAAATTACGCAAAGCGCTTAGTGCGCTGGCGTTTACATTAATTGAAAAGGCCATTTAACCTCTCCTGTTTATGACGTTTCAAAATAAACCGGTATCCCGGCATGAACAGTAATTAGCAAGAGGTGTGCCAATTTTTTGTATGCATAAGCTTATGTTTTTATTGTACTTTTAAGAAAGACAGAATCTGAATGGCTTTGACGGGAAAAAATTTCAGCGAAGTAAACAGATGAGTATGACCTGAAACTGCAAGATCTGCCGAGTTGGCTGAGGGAGATGAGACGCATCAGCCAGGGACGGGCACAAAATAAATGAGTCTTAGGAAAGTTTGGAGGGAGAGACGGGCGTTTTTTTTCGGGCAGAACGTTTTTTTGCCGTGGCTTTGCCGCCGCTCGCTGATGATGAGCCAAATGCCGGAGCAGCCGCGCCAATCGAAGCGGGAGAAAAGACACCACTGCGCAGGGCAGTTGACGTATTTGCGATTGATTGAGTGCTTCGTGTTTCGTTTTTTGTTTGCGTAGATACCGCTCTGGCAAGTTCGTTTAGAAAGCTTCTTGTGGATTGTTGCACTGCGGGCTTACCGTGCGGGGATAGGGCTGGAGAATTTACTGTATTTATATTGGGGGAAATGACCGGTGTTTGTGGGCCATTAACTGTCATATCAAATAACCTGGTTGAGGCTGAGTGACATAGGCTTAGCCGCGCGAGAAACCTGGTAAGCTGCATTGTTTCCATAGGCCACAATAGGCCGGTTTTGCTTCGCAACTTCCTCGCCAACGCTTTTTATAAGGCCCTCTGCGACTGATTTCAGCCGCAGCACAAGCCGGGCATGGTCGCGGATGATTTCCCGAAGCTGGTCAGTAATGAACTTGATATATTTACGCTCACCGGAATCTTTAGCGCCTAGCAAATGCTCATTCACTTGAAGCTGGTTCATGGTGTTTTTGTATTCTGCGATGAGTTTACTTTTTTCCCCGTGCAAGGACTGCGCTGCTTTGGTTTCGCGGTCACGGAGAAGAGCGGTCTCGCGGGAAATTAAATCGCATAGTGATCTGGTTAATTTGACCAGCTTTGCACTTGGACCAGTAAGTTTGGCCTCAAACGGTTTCAGGTCTTCCGGAAGATTAGGACTTGATTGTACCATCTATCCCTCCTGAAGTTTAAGGATTTCCCGGTACACAGAATCTGCGATTCCAATACCACCTTGTTTAGAAAGAGACTTACCCATTTCTTCGACCATCATTCCGCGGTAAACACTTTCAGCGTGGCCGCCGCCCATAAAACTGTCTGTTGGGACAGTTTCGAACATTGGTGCCAGCATCTGTGACAGAAACACCGCTTCGAACTGCTGTGCAGCTTCTCGAGCGGTTGCTTTGTCCATGCCGCGGTAGCGGTCGGTGTTCATGCCAGACTGTGACGCCTTAAGTTGGGCGTCTATCAACTGGCCTTGAGCCGCATTTACGGTCAGCGCTTGCATTACATCACCTGAATTTCGGCTTGCATGGCACCGGAAGCTTTTATGGCCTGTAGGATAGAGATCATATCGCGCGGGCCAATGCCCAGTGCGTTCAGACCGTCCACCAGATCTTGCAAGGTAACTGCAGGTGCAAGAACTGTAAGGCGCTTGTCACTGCCATCGTCAACTTCAATGCCGGTGCGGTTAACGACTTGTGTTTGGCCGCCCTGAGCAAATGCGCCTGGCTGTGATACCTGTGGTTCTTCTGTGATGCTAATCGTCAGGTTACCCTGTGCAATGGCGACGGAATTGATGCGCACTTCTGCGCCGATAACAATGATACCGGTACGTTCGTCAATGATAACGCGGGCTCGCTGGTCAGGAGTGATTGCCAGCTGTTCAATGTTAGTTAAAATGTCGACCATAGCCAAAGGATGGCCGATAGGCCGTTCGAGCTGAATTGTTGCTGGGTCAAGTGTGCGGGCAAGCGACATTTTAAGGTTTTTGTTTATCGCTGCTGTGATCCTACGTGCTGTTGTCAGGTCTGGGTTATGCAGCGAAAGTTTTACTGAATTCATGTCGGACAATTCAAAGGGCAGCTCGCGCTCGACGATACCGCCGTTTGCAATCCGCCCGTTTGTGGGTACGCCTTGCACAATGCTTGCTGCTTCACCCTGTGCGCTGAAACCAGCAACTGCCACAGCGCCTTGTGCCACTGAGTAAACCTCGCCGTCGGCACCCAGTAGGGGAGTTGCGATCAGAGTGCCACCCTTAAGGTCTTCCGCGTCACCGAGCGAACTAACCGACACATCAATGCGCGTCCCTTGACGTGCAAAAGAAGGCAAGTTGGCAGTTACCATTACCGCAGCTACATTCTCGGGCCGCATCACGGTTTCTTTGGCGTTGACGCCCAAACGTTCCAACATGGCAGTCAGGCTCTGCTGGGTGTAAGGTACATTCAAGAATGTGTCACCGGTTCCGTTGAGCCCTACGACCAGACCATAACCAATCAGTTGGTTTTCCCGGATGCCTTCAATAGCGATGATGTCTTTGATGCGTGACGGCGTGGCCTGTGCTGACTGAACAGCGAACAGCAGGGTCGATAGTGCCAGAGTGAGGAAACTCAATGTTTTTGCTGTGCGATGCATTGCTAATGTCCTTGTTTGCCTACTTGTCAGGCGAGTCACTACTATTGATGCGTATAAAAGCGAAATTCGTGCCAATATTGTAATGGGTGTAATGCTTTGAAACCATTGCAATAAAAAGAACGCTTTCGTGGTTTACGACTCATAAAAGGAATTATTTGCCGGACAAACGCTGCAAGACTTGCTCTGACAAGTGCAAGCGCTTAGATTGGACACATGAAGATAAGCGGCCCAGGTCAGATTCACTCTAAGTCTTTGAAAAAGACATCGAAACAGCATTCAGCCGGAACAGGCGAATTCTCACGCAAGCTCGATTCGTCTGATGCTTCAGATGCGCCGCAAAATGTTGGTGGCGCAGCACCATTGACGCACCTGGACGCGTTGTTGTCCCTGCAAGAAGTTCCAGATAGTACGGATGGCCGTTCTAAGGGCCTCGCTCGGGCTAATGAGATGCTCGAATTACTTGAAGAAGTCCGCAAGGGAATTTTACTGGGCGCTATCTCGGAATCCAGCCTGCGGAGTTTGGCAGACATGGCGCGCAATCAACGCCAAAACGCTGACGGCTCATTGAAAAATGATGATCGCTTACGCGAGATTCTGGATGATATTGAGCTTCGCGCAGAAGTTGAATTGGCGAAATTAGGTTTGTAATTCAACTAGATAGTTTATCCAATTATTACTTAATTCCCACGACATTTTTTATGTCAATAATTCATCTTGTTTCGGAACCGAGAAAACTCTATAAAGCGCGCAGCCTTTTTGGGGTGACCCGAGGGATAGTAGACGAAAGCGTTTGTTAGGGAGTAACTATGTCCGAGACAAATTCAGGGGTTAAATTGCCGAAAAATTACATGCCGTCATCGGAAGAGGATTTTATGAATCCGAGACAGCAGGAGTATTTTCGTCGCAAACTGAACGATTGGAAAGACGATATTCAAAGAGAGTCCGCAGAAACCTTGCAAAACTTGCAGGAAGATAATCTGCGCGAACCTGATGTAGCTGACCGAGCGTCGTCTGAAACTGATTGGTCGGTTGAACTTCGTACCCGAGATCGTCAACGTAAACTTGTTTCCAAGATCGATTCAGCACTTCGTCGTATTGAAGAGGGCGAATATGGTTACTGTGAGGTAACAGGTGAACCTATTAGCCTCCGCAGACTGGATGCTCGTCCCATCGCTACAATGACTATTGAAGCACAGGAAGCGCATGAGCGCGCTGAAAAAGTTCACCGCGACGACTAAATTTGAGTGCGAAGTTGTTATGAATATGAGGGGGCTTTGGCTCCCTTTTTTTTGCGCAAAAAAAAAGGCCGGTCCCATTTCTGGGTCACCGGCCACTGCAAGTATACCACATGCAGAATTCAAGTTGGCTTTATTAAATATCTCGGTAAGTAGTTTTCTTTAGCTAGCACCTCCTGCTGTTACTAGAATGGGAATACGATGTCATACAGTTGGGTCCCATAACGTGGCTGTTGGACATCGGTAATTTGCCCTTTGCCGCCGTAGGAAATTCTTGCCTCGGCGATTTGGGTGTGGGCTATTGTGTTCGAGGAAGAAATGTCTTCCGGGCGCACAATTCCTGCGAGCAGAAGCTCGCGTTTTTCAAAATTCACTCGTACTTCCTGACGGCCCTGGATAACCATATTACCGTTGGGCAAAGCATCGGTCACGATTGCGGCGACAGTCATATTGATTGCTTCGCTGCGGTTTACTGTGCCGCTGCCGTTGTAGGAACTTGTCGAATCTGCTCCGACCAGAGCACCAGGACTAAAAGCATTGCGACCAGCTTCGCTAGCGCCGCCAGCAGAAGGGTTTTCACCGAATATCGCTCGAGGCAATGTAGCTTCCAATCCCAGGAAGTTATCTAATCCTGCATTTTCAGCAGATGTGCGGGCGCGTGTTGTCGTGTTGCCGATCTGGGCGTTGTCCGAAATCGCAATGTTGACAGTTACGATATCACCAACACGGGCGGCACGTTGGTCTTTGAAAAATGCCCGCGCCCCGGTTCGCCACAATGAATTCGCTTCATGACGAGACGGCGTGTTGTCGGGCATAGGTAGGCTGATCGAGCGCTGCGTTAGCGGCGCTTTTATATCCTTAATTGGAGTAAGCTCAGGTGCTTTGCCTATGTTGCCAACCCGGTCAATGCTGCCGCAAGCCGCAAGGGCAATCATTGCAGTTCCAAGGGTCAAATTTTTGATTAACCTGCTGTGCATCGCACATCTCCTGTTGGGTCGATTTTGTTTGGCTGCATAATTACTGCCGCTTTATCGGTCGCGTGTTTCATTCTCAGCGCGACCCGAGGGCGAGCGTTGGCCCTGAAATTATTTCTACCTGACCGGTGCGCACAATTCTGGCGTCGACCGTCAGTCTTGTTTTGGAGTTGATAACCCGAATGGTGTCGCCGATGCCGCCATTTTCCAGTGCTTTGCCGCCAGCAGACAATATCATCGCTCTGGTGCGTACGGTCATGGTTACAGCGTCACCCTTAGCAACGGCAATCGGTGCCGATATATCAGTGTTGCTAATTGGTTTGCCGGTTCTTGCTGGACGTCGGACTGTCATGCCAACAAGTTGTTGGCTGTTTAAGATCACTCGACCATTCAACCGCTTCGCAGGAAATTTGATCCAATTCAGGTCTTTAGCTTGGATCACTTCGCCCGGCATTATACTGGTATTAAATACTGGGATTACCCTAACCTCTTCAAGAACACCGTTCAAATTTAGCCTGGTGGGAACATCGCCGCCAGACGGGATTAAAAGAGTTGCGGAAAAACGGTCGCCTTCATCCGCCAGGGAGAACGTCCAAGCAGGGAGGGGGGGGGGGGGGGGGGGGGGGGGGGGGGGGG
>JAAHTG010000109.1_pt1 | contig 80111 bp, 93 predicted proteins | sample 6116081 | NCBI WGS metagenome assembly JAAHTG01 (sample SAMN13939989, study PRJNA603662) | sponge metagenome | isolation source: marine sponge | host: Mycale hentscheli | place: New Zealand | collected 2005 | reverse complement strand
GGTTTAGAACAGGTAAAGTAAGAAAAGATGGTAATGGAGTAAAAATTACTTCATACATGGAGCGGTTTGGAGGTTATGATTTAAATGTTTAATTATATATTTATGCCTAAAACACAATGGCAAAAATACAATTAAGCACTTATACTAAATCCCGAAATAAAAAAAGACCTGGTGTACATTCTAAGAATGCATCAAAAGGACAAAATGGGTATAAAAATGCTTACAGAGGACAAGGTAGATAAATTTTTAAAACAAGGTTATATTCATTTAAAAAATGTTATAGACCCAATTAAATTAGCTGAAACTAGACGTTTAGCAATATCCTTAAAACAAGAATATAAAGATAAAGATGGTGAGGGTAGAGATAATGGCACAGGTAAATTTTGGCTTGGGCTAGAAATGGCTTCAACATTAGATCCAAGATTATGGCATTACTATACTGACCCTGTAATGTTTGAATTAGCAAAATCATTATTACAAGTTAATGAACCTTATTTATATAATGATCAGGTAGTAGTTAAATTACCTGGTGATGATTTACACTTTGAACCACATTATGATAATCAATATTGTAAAGATCCAGAAGCCGCTTTGCGAGGTGAATTTAAAACAATAAATTTTTGTCAAATATTAACTAATATGCCTGAAGAAACAGGTCCATTAAGTTGTTTTAATAATGAAACTCAGCAATATGATTTATTACCCGCAGATGCTGGTGATATAATTGCTATAGATGGAAATACACCACACTCATCAACTCATAATTTGTCTAATAAAATACGCGCGTTATATGCGTGTGTTTATTCAACTCATAATATAGGTAATTGGCAATCTGGGTTCTTTACCCAAAAATTTCCGCATAAAAACTAGGATACCCGGAGGAAGGGTCGTATATTTACGGGGTAAATAAGAAAAATAAAGGTTATGCCCATAGTAGAATTCACAAATTTAAACAAGTACGGAAACATGAGAACCCGTAGATTTTATCAAGAAAAATCCAGCTTAAGTATTAACCCAAGTGGGTTTGGTCCATTTATAGCATTTAAATTATTTAAATATGATTATGAAGGACATATATCACCTGGAATAATAAGTGTAGGTGGTAAAACATATATTGTTCCATCTTGGCAGGAAGTATTACCTGAAACTCGATTAGAGGATATTAATTGGATTAAACCAAAACCAAAGAAAAAAGCAGAAACAGTAATAGTAGAAACTCCAAGTTCAAAAGGTGATAAAATGTATAAAACACGATTTTATCCTGATACTGGTAATTACACTTGTACTTGCCCTGGGGTTTGGATGAGTAATAATAATTGTAAACACATTAAAAAATTAAGAAATGAGCAAGAAGGAAAATAGATACGTAGCAACAATAGAAATGTATGTTTATGCTGATAATGATTATATGGCTAAGAAACGAGCTAATGATTTAAAATTATCAATTGAAAATAGACGCCATTCAGATCATGTTAAAGTAACTGAAATTGGAGAACAACCATTTGGTAGTTTTGATTATCGTAAGTTAGATGATCCTACATTTATACCTAAAGATGAATCTGATAAACCATTACCGTTTTAATATGGAAGGAGCAGAATTATTACACAAAGCAATGAACGTAGGATATAATATGTTAATGGGTGATGAAACTCCATTTACGCCTAATGATAGTGATGAAGTAGAAGATATGATATTCATCCCAGACCCAGAAATTACTGAATTAGAAATGGCAGAAGATCTACTTGAATATTTTATAGTTGAAGAAGATTATGAAAAATGTGCCAATATAAGAGATATTATTAACCTAAAAAAAACAATAGAAGTATGTCTGAAATAAAAGTAGGCGATCGAATTAGAATATATGAAGATCAAGTTAAAATTGTATTTGGATTTAGACCAAATGGTAATCCATTAATTAAAAATAAAGGTACATTATGTCAAGTACCACTTAAAGCTTGTAAAAAATGGTAGAATTAATAGAACAATTATACCAAACTAATGAGATTAGTGAGGAAGTTAAAAATAAATTATTAAGTAAACATTATGGTAATACCAGTTGTGCTTATTCAGGTTTACCATCTCCTAAAGCATATGAAGCATGAGAAGATATAATGGGTGTGAATTAGAATCACCACTATATAGACAAGTAGCAGCTGAAATGGCTACAGAGCGTGTTAAAAAAGGATTACATTCCACAATTAGCATGCCAATTAATGAATATAAAACTAAAAGAGGTAAACAAAATGGTAGAAAGACGAGGTAGACCAAGCGAACAACCCGCTGTAGCATTAGATAAGTGGGTATTAGAAACAGAAGATCAAACATGGTATTTTGATAGAAGTAAATCGGAAAATGGATGTTGGAAAGTAGAAAACAAATATAAGGCAGGTGAAAAACAAGCCAAACCGAAAATTGATCAACGAATGTACCATAAGAACATGCCTACAGTAGTAGTATTTAAAACATCAAACCGTTCAAATGCTAAAACTAAAATGAAGGTAATTAATAAAAATATTGATTATGTTTTATCAGCTAAAAAGATACCAGGCATACCTGATATTGCTGAATGGTTAGAAATAGGTGTTGGTACCTCATTTATTGACAAATATAAACAAAAATATAATTTAGCTTAGGCTTTATATATTTATAATAAAATATTAACCAAATAAATTAGATATGTTAAAAATTATAGGTTTAGTAGTAGTAGTTTTAGTAATTGGAGCAGCAGTTTATTACTTCGGGTTTTACAAAAAAGGTAAAATCAATGATAGGGATGGAGATTACATTCCCGATGAAGTTGAAGATGCAGTAGAAGATGTTAAAGACGTTGCTAAAGAAGTAAAGCGTAGAGCTAAAAACGTTAAAAAAGAACTAAAAGACGTTGTTGATGCCGCTAAAGAAGTAGGTAACCAAATGGGAGATGTTGGTGCTGCTATTAAAGGCAAGAAAAGACAAGGACGTAAGAAAAAATAATATGAGCAAATATAATTTAACAGACATTTTAGAACAATATAAAATCGGTTCAGGTTGGACTTCAGATTTTGATTATGATGGAATGCTAAAAGCAGGATTAGAAACAGGTGTTGATACTGATATTGAAGTTTTAAAGAAAATATCTGATGACTTCGAAGATGTTAATTATCATAGAGAAAATAGCCACTTACAAAATGCTATTGAAGCATTAGAAGATGGGGCAACTAAAGAAGCAAGTATGTTCTTTGGAGATTTTCATGCTGAAATTAAAGCAACAATGAAAGAACAAGGTATGGATATTGAACCAACAGTAGGACAATTCATGCAAAATTATATAAAAGAAGACCTATTTAGTAAAGATGGTGATAACGAAGACAATGTAGATAACATTGATAAAGTTGCTAGCCCAGATGCTAAAGCAAGTGATTACAGTTCTGCAATCTCATCTAATCGTAGTGAAGATAGTGCTGAACAAGCAGGAACCACTAAAACAACAAAACCAATGTATAACGAAAATAAGAGTATGTCATTAGTAGATTTAGCTAAGAAATTAGGTATTGACGTTGATGAATTAAAAGACAAAGTTGAAAAATTTAAAGGTAAAGAAAAAGATGAAATCGAAGCGGGAGCTAGAGCATCAATGGCTGAAGAAAATTCTGAAGATAAATTACCAATGGATGAAAATAAAGCATTAGGTTACTTAGATAAAGAAGTATCTGATCGTATTGAAGGCATGCTTAATATTCCAATGAAAAAGAAATTCATGGAGGTAGGAATGGATTTAATTCAGGATTTAATTGAAGAAGACCCATTTGAAATAGATGATATTATAACTCATTTAGCAAATGAATTAGGTGATTATATGGATAGTTTTTATAGACAAGGTGATAGATTAGCTGGTATTGAAATTGAAGAAAATGGTGATGTTAAAGACTATGCTGAGGAAATTAAAGAAGACGATAAAAAGAAATTAATGGATGCTGCAGCTAAAATGATCAAAGACAGAATATTAAAAGATATTCCAATGGATATTGTTGTAGATTTTGTTAAAACACATTTTGATGATATTAAAGGAATGGATAATAGTGAAATCGAAGATGAATTTGAAAACTTTAGATCAGTAAATTACGATTACATTGACGAAGATCTGAAAGAACATTTTAGTAGGTTCAAATAAAAACATAATAACAATACATTAAGAAAAACGCGGAATCATTTGGTTACCGCGTTTTTTTTTCGTATATTACGGCATATAAACAAATAATATAAAAATGGTACAAATTCACGAAGAAATTGATTTAGTAATCAAACAAGCAAACAGGTATATTGAATACCAAAACAAAAAAGGTACATACAATGAGTTCGCTCATGACTTCCTTAGAATGGCAAATCACAGTAAAATTAAACAAAATTTTGACTTCCTTAAAACATGGTTGCAAAATAATGTTAATACTGATGCTGAGGAAATGCTACAGTCAATCTTAGACTTTAATGCTCTAATAGAAGCTATTAATAATCAAACTAAAGATGTTGACGCTGAGAAATTTAATCAGGCACAAACCTATTGGAATGAAGCTCAAGAAAGATTAATTGACAGAGATATGTATTCAACAGGTTATAATGGATAATATGAAAAATAAAGAAAAAGTACGTCAGTATAGATCAAATCAAGGTAGAAGCCCTCAACAAATGAGAAGTAATGAAATAGCTGCCTTTGTAAGTGTTGTAGGTTTAATTTTAATGTTTGCAGGAATAGCATTATATAACTGTTTTAAATAATGAGTAAAGTAAAAAGACAAATTTTACATAATTGCCTAGAACAAGCTAAATTAATGATGGCAAATAACCAACCAGATAAAGCAAGAGATTATTGTGATATGGGAATTGGTTATGTAGCTTCTAAACGTGAAAATGGATATGGAGCTAAAGATTTAATTGAAGACGTTCGAGTTGAATTATGGTTAGAGCGATTTTGGATGTATTTAGAAAATAATAAATTAATGTTATAATTATGGAAGAGAGTAAATGGTTTGGGTTAAAATTTAATTTTAAATGGCCCCATGAAGGTATCTGTATAGGATTTAGTATAGATTTTTTTGATGCTGATGAGGGTATGCCCTGGGAAAGTATCGTATTTAGATTGTTATTTTTAACTGTAGTATATGATTATGGTTGGGGTGATGATTCACGTGAAATATATAATAACCAATGATAGTAATTAAAGACTTATTAGTTGGGATATTTATGTTTATAATAGCTCATATAATAACATTTTACCAATTAAATGGTCAATTTCTTAAAACGGATTGGTTTAGAAAAAATGAAATATGGGTAGCAGCTTTTGGTATTATATTGTCATTCTTTTATATTTGGGGAACTAAATATGCTGTAAATGGAATGGGAGGTTTATTATGGCCTGCTCGTTTTATTGGTTTTGGTGTTGGAATGGTTATTTATGCTATAATGGTAAATCATTATTTTAGTGAAGGCATTAATACAAAAACAATGACCAGTCTAATATTAGCATTAGCATTAATTTGTATACAAGTATTTTGGAAAGTAAAAACCGTGTAATGAAAGAAAAACCGTTTTTAAAAACAATAAAAGCTAAGTATAGACCACTATTAAGGGCTATGGTTAGAGACAAAAGGCTAAACCCAATAGAAAGATTAGCTACTAGACTAGGTTATATGGGTGCTGGGTTTTTAATGGCTGGACAATGGACAGTTGAACCAATATTATTTATAATGGGGTTTATTTGTGTGTTAGTTCAAGTAACAACTCGTAGACAGTGGAATCTAGTTGTACTACAGTTAAATGGTTTAATAGCATGGACAATACATTTTTTTAGTAGTTTATAATGGACGGAAACGAAATAATATCACGATTAAAAGAAGTAAGACAAGACGTAAGTAACGTTGAATTAAAACAGGCTATGTTAAAAATAGACTATATAATTGATGATATATTTATGTATAAAAATAACAGTTTATAATGATAAACAGTGGTAGAGAGTGGGATTTTATGGAATTAAAAAATAATCAATCAATTCAAACAGTTGGAGTATTAACTGAAACTAGGCCTTGGGGTAAATATGAAGTATTACTTGATGCTCCTGATGTTAAAGTAAAACGAATTACTGTTAATCCAGGTCAAAGATTATCATATCAATATCATGAAAAACGAGCTGAAGTATGGACAGTTGTAAGTGGTATGCTTACTATTATCTTAGAAGATGATAAATTGTTTAGAGGTAAAGGACAATCAGTTAGAATACTCCAAGGTGATAGACATAGAGCTTGGAATGAAACTGATACACCAGTTATATTTATAGAAGTACAAACAGGGACTTACTTTGGTGAGGACGACATAATAAGAATAGAAGATGACTACAAAAGAGATCACAGCGGAAATTAGAAGATTAAAATCACTGAAGCAAAGTCAGTATATTAAACTTCAAATACAAAAGCTACAACAAAAATTAGATGCTAAAAATTGATTTACATGGCTTAACACATAAACAAGCCATATTAAAAGTAGAGAATAATTTAATATTGAACCAGTTATGTAAATATGGTCAATTAGAAATAATAACAGGCAAATCAACTGAACTTCAAGATAAAATAATCAAAGAAGTACTTGGCCCTCATAAATTTTCTTATTATATTCCATCACATAATGTAGGCACAATGATAGTTGAAGACAATGAATTATTATAATTTAGTAAAAGTTAATGATACTTTACTTCAAATAATAAGAGATTTTAACCCTCATTATTTTGTTACTGACAAAACTAGTGATCAAATGAATCAGGAATTAATAGGGTTATGGGTTCAACATTTAGGAGGTGATAGAGTAGTTAGAAAAGATAATAGAATATTAATTTGTAGAACAATACAAGACGCAGAAGTAATATGAGTTTAAAATTAATTAACGGTTTATTTTACGCTGAGTTTGAATTACAGAACATTGATAATCAATCAGTTATAGATGAAGTTACGGATATTTATTTAAATAAAAATGCTAGAATGACTGATGAGTTAGATGATTCTAGACCACATCGAGATGAAGTAGATGTACAACATACTTTCTATGAAGATTGTCCTATAACAGAAACATTAAAAGCTAAATTTGCAACTGAAATTTCAAAAATAACAAATAATAATTTTGGAGAAAATTCATATGGGTTAGAAGAAATTTGGGGTCATTTTACACCACCTTTAGGTTATACAATGGTTCATGATCATGCTGGAGGATGTGATGAAGGAAGTGGATATCAATTATCTTGGGTTTATTACCCACATCAACCTAAAAATGCAGGTAATATAAACTTTATAGTTAATGCAAATGAAGCTAGAGTATCATATGAAGTGCCTATTAAATCAGGACATTTATATTTATTTTCGTCCTCATTATTACATTTTGTACCTAGAAATGCATCAGGACAAAATAGGATAAGTATAAGTGGTAATTTAATTCCTAACCCTCAATTTGTTGAAGTCATAAAGGAAGATGATGATTACACTAATAATTTTTGGTATTTTCTAGGACGAAATGAGAAACTATTAAGGTAATGAGTGATAAAACATGCGCTTGGTGTCACAAACCAACTAACCTACCAGAAGTATTTGCAGCAGATACTCCTATATTAGAGTGGATGGAAAGTCGTATTAATAAGTTTTGTGATGATAAAGGATTAAATAAAAAGGAGATATGGGGTGAAGATTCAGATTGGGGTAAAATGAATATGCCTGAACATTTTGAAGCTGAATTATTAATATATGATGAGTTACTAGTAACAGTAGGTAGAAAAACAATATGTAAAGAATGTTTAGTTGAAGACCAAGTATTATGGGACAAATATTATAATAATGGTGAAAACGGTGATTTTGAAATAACAATAGACGATTTAAAATAATTAATATGAAAATAGATAAAATTTATGTAATTAATCTAAATACAGATGAAGATATTATTTGGGGTAAATTAAGAGACCTAAATATTAGGCCTACTGAATGTAAGATTATAAATGCTGTTAATGGGTGGAAAGTAGTTGATGGCACAGAAAAATCAAGATTTAAATATAAAGCAGCTAATTGGTGGAAAATTGAACATAATAATTCATTTTTTAATAGAGAAGTAACACCAGGTGAAATAGGATGTACTTTATCTCATTATGATTGTGTCAAGGACGCTTACAATTCAGGATATGATAATATTATGATATTAGAGGAAGATTTTATCAGTACAAGAACATTTCCAACTGATAGAATGTTTAAGGAATTAGATAAGGATTGGAGTATGGTTTATTTATCTAGAAATGCTCAAAATCCATTACTAGAAACAGATGCTAGTGAAAATATAGTTAATACTCATTATTCATATAATACACATGCCTATATGTTATCAAGAAAAGGTATGAGTGAAGTACTTGATTCAAAACTATTAAATAATGTAATTGCAATAGATGAATTTTACTCAGCATTAAATGGTAAACATGATAGAGAAGACGCTATTAAAGTATTTAAAGGTACAGGATTTAAACAATATGCTTTTAAACAAAATTATATTAACCAAGCACCTACAACATCAAAATCATTAACACTATCAGATGAAATGTTAAAACCAAAAATAAGTAGTGATAATAAACCTGAATGGTTAGATGATAAGATAATGGATGAATCAAAAAAGAAAGTAACAGACATTAAATCATTCAAATCAGTAATGCCTGAACGAAGGATGAGTGAAATGACAACAAGCAAACCAGAAGTATTAAATATTAATCCAAATGAATTATATGAAATAGAAGATTGGGAAGCATGGAGTAAAAAATACATTAATCCTTTATTAATGAATGGGGAATATGATCTAATTACAGATGAACCTGCACCTCATGTTTATGTATTTCCATTATTTACAGAATTATTTTGTAAGCAACTAGTAGCATTAAGCGAGACAATTGATTGGACAACTGATAGACATGAATTTTATCCAACAACAGATAATTTATTATCAGAATTAAGAATGGATGGAATATATAATAAAGTAATTAATGATTATATTAGACCTTATGCTATAGATAGATTTAAATTAGATGGTAAAGATTGGGATACATTAAGAGACGAATCATTTATAATAAAATACCCACACGATAAACAAGCACATTTAGGAGTTCATCATGATTATAGTAACATAACAACATTAGTTAACTTAAATCCAGGTGAATTTGAAGGTGGGGGTACATATTTTCCTAAATATAAAACAAACATTAACCCGAAACAAATTGGTGTAGCAACACTACATCCAGGTAACATAACTCATAAACATGGAGCTAGACCTGTTACTAAAGGTACAAGATATGTAGTAGTTAGTTTCATTAAAGGCGGAGGCCATAAATAAGCAATTATGATTATAATAGACGATTTTATTAAAGACGACCAATTATTAAACGATATTAAAAACGATAAGAATTTCTTTACACCAAATGGTAATTTCATGTGGTGGGATGGTTGGTGGAACAGTGAACCAAATACAGTTAAAAAACGATTAATTGAGGTAATGTGGAAATACCATTCACCTTGGGATTTTCCTAGATATGAATCAATTACAGGATTAGTTGGTTTTGAATATTGGACAGGTGTTTATGGTAATGGTCATCCAAATCCAGGTTTAGGATCACATCTTGATAAAGATGAAGAACATTGGTTAGCAACAGGTGGTAATGATGGAGGTGAAGTAATTAAACCAGTAATTGGAACAGTATATTATCCAGTTGAACATTCATTTGATGGTGGTTTCTTAGAAATTCATACAAGTGGTAGAGATAAAGAACCAGAACGTATAGCAGCTAAATACAATCGTTTAGTTATATTAGATGCAGGTGAGCACTTACATAGAGTAACAGATGTAACTAATGGAACTCGATTTGCTATTGCAGTTAACTTATGGCAAGTAGAACCTAAAGCAGTACAATCAGGTAATTTTATTATTGAGTAAATGAAGATACTAATTTGGACAGGTTATCATAATCCATGGTTAAGTAAAAAAAATTGGATTGAAAAAGGTGGTGGTGGAACAGAATATTGTTATATCAAGTTAGCCGAAGCGTTAGTAAAAAAAGGCCATAATGTAGTTGTTAGTGGTCTTGTAGATGAAGCAGTTGATAATGGAGTACACTATATTCCACTTGAGCAATTAAAAAAGCATCAATCACCGATTGGAATAAATAACGCTAATAAACTAAGAGGCTATAATCATTATGATTTAGTAATAGCGGGACAATATATTCATTACTTTAAAGAATTAAAACGCAAGAAAATTACGTTTGATAAGTCAATATTTTGGTTACACAATGATGATGGTTGGTACAATTGGTATAAAGGAAGGGTAATGACAAATAGTGAGATAAACCAAGCGCTAAATCAAGTGGATAAATTTGTGTGTGTAAGTGAGTTTCATGTAGATATAATTAAGGCCAAACTCAAAGCTCTCGGTTACAAACCACATGATTCTACTACGTATATACAGTCAATTGAAAATGCAATCGATTTAGATGATTGGAACAACATTAAGGCAAGTAAAATTAAAGGTAGGATAATTTGGTCATCATCACCAGATCGTGGATTGAAGACTATATTAGACAATTGGAGCGATTGGAAACGAGTTAGACCGGAATTGTCATTAACAATTGCTTGTCCACCTTATGCTAGTGATTGGGATAAGGGATTAATTGAACAGGATGGTATTGAGTATTTAGGTGCACTATCACCTAAGCGATTAAAGGAGGAACAATACAAAGCCGAATATTGGATATATCAAAGTGATTATTTAGAGACGTATTGCATTACAGCTGTTGAAATGATGCTATCTAATACAAAGTTGCTTACAAATGGACCCGGAAACATAAAAAATATAGTTGGTATGGGAGAAAGAGGTATGCTAATAAATGATAATCCAGCGGCGATAAAGGAAATGCTTATACGTGATGAGACAGATAGGTCGTTTGCTAGGTTGTGGTCAAATAAAACGATTAAAGCCAATGATTGGGCACGTAAACAAACATGGGACAATAGGGTAAATGAATGGTTACATTTAATAAACTCGGTGTTATAGCGCTGGATATAATTTGATGAGTGTGACGTTGTCTTGGTTCTAGAGCGCGATTAAAACGTATAATAAACGTGTTAAAACGCAAGTAAATTGATGCTAGTCAATTAATATTGTAACGTATGGACATTTAAATCTACGTATGTCCAAATATTTAATGATAAACATATTGTAATATAAAAACATAGTTATATATGACAAGTTGAACGTGTGGTATGTGAAATGAAGTGAAGCGGGTGTTAACCCCTTGACATCGCGAGCCAACCACTTTCGACTCGACGAGTATATATTTGTGAACATTAAAGTATTCACAATGTTTCACAGTGAACATAGGGGGATACAGCAATGTTCCGCATGTGACAATGAGGATATGACAAATCCAAGCATTGTTCATGACATCTCATAACGAAACATGCGATAACATTTGGCTACCGTAATAAAGGGTCGTATATTTAGGTGTAAGTAAGATAAGATGCCGATGGAGGTATAGGGGAAGTGCTACGGTAATAATAAATAATTCAGCACCGGGTAAAGTACTACACAACAATTACACCACACCACATACAAAAATAATACACACCGTGAACATTATGTTTACCACGGTGGACATTATCTTGTCCGTACTGAATACCACAATATACATTTCGTCCGTATGCATATATGCCGCCATATTACTGATATATCCCATACGCGCTACTGTCCATATATGCGTGGCTATGTGAGACAAGGGTTGGGAGCCATTTAAAGCTCGAACACGATCTTACACAATCGATTGTATATACTTATATTTATTTGATCATATTACACACATCTAGTGCATAACTTAACGCAAGTCCCTCACCATTACCAATTCCTTTGTAAGGTGTTTTATTTGTTATAGAAATATATTCAAATATAGGTTTTACTTTTTCTATTGTATATAGTAGTTTTTTACTTTGTTTATGGTAAGGCATGTAGAAAGCATGCTCTTCAATTAATTTAATCGAATTATAGTCATAATCTTCAGCTAACCAATACCATATTAATTTTCTCCAATAAGGAGCATCTTGTATTTGTGAAAAATATACAGCACTTTGATCTCCATTCGTCCATTCTCGTATATATTTAAATTGGTATTCATCAGTAACATCAAGATTATCCAGTTCATATAATTTATTTATATCACAGTAATAAACCCCACGTTTATGTTTAAGAGCCATTCTTATGGAAAATGTTAACTTGGCAAAATATGTAAAAATCGTTTCTAAGTAAATTTCTTGGTCGAGAATCCCAAATAGCCTAATGGGTCGATCAGTCAAAATACACAAATCGTATTTTTTCGAAAGTTTTTCGATCGACGAAGGTATATACTTATTATACTCTTCACCAACAGCAACTAAACATAATATAGGTTTCATTATATTTTTTCTACTTTAGTAAATTTAATACCATTTCTATGCCTACCTATTTGATCCAAACTCCAATTTATATTGTCCGTCTCAATTTCCATTTCCTCGTGTATTGGGTTATTATCACCCCACGTAAACTCTATCATGTATTTTTCCTTCTCCATCTAGTAGTTTTGTTTTAACTCATTACCTACTAACTTCTCCAACGTAACTATACGATTCTGAACTTGCCTATCTATATTCCCTATGATTTCTCTATTCTCATTGTTCATTTTCGTCACATCACTAATTAATCTATCCAAAGTCGAATCCACTTTGCTAATCCTTTGATTTGTTCTCGTTAGATCTCGGTAACTATCGCCTTCCATTCTCGACCTTATATCAACTAATTCAGAATTGACTTTAGTTAGTTCGGTATCATACTCCTTAAATTGAGACTCTTGCACTCTCAATAATTCTTCTTGTAAAAATGCTAACTTATCCTGTTTTGTTTTAGTTGCATTGGTAATGTAGGTGGTATATGCGACGGTGAGAATGACTCCGCCAGACATAAATGATAAAATAAATAAAAATACTTCCATGTGTGTTAATTTTAATTAATAGATTTGATTATATATAACTTGTTCGACTGTTAAGTCTTTCTTGTATTCACCCTTTTCGTATAATGCCAATGTTGGATAAAATGGAATGGTTTTTGGATAATATTTTATGGATGTTAGGTGTTTTATAGCGTTAACAACCACTATAGGATCTTCTCCTGGTGTCTTTGGTAACTCTTTTTTTAATCTATCACACATACCACAACCCTCCTTGGAAAACATTACTAGTAGTTTACCTTCCGTAAAATAATCTACAAGATTATCTTGTTTCAATTCTATCATTTTCGACATATGCCTCAATATACGAACAATTATGTGGTATCCCAAATTATCTTTCGTATTTTATCGATGTATTGTTAGGTAATATATACGTATCGATATATGCATTATTGTAAAGGAGGAGAAGAGTTTAGCTCCGCAAATATAAATTAAAATAATATGAAAAGATCATTAAGATTTAGAATACCTGAAGATTGGGGTTATCATGGAAATAACCATTATATAGGACTTAATTTTTTAGGTTTCCAACTTCATGGAGCGCTTCAAGGTAGGGAAAATTGTAAAATGCTTGAAATTGGAACATATAAAGGAGAAGGAGCCCATATTTTTGCTTCATTAGGTATATTTAGTGAAATACATACTATTGATCCTTGGGAAGGAGAAGAACGAGCTTTAGTAGACTTTAATGAAACTTGGAGTGATGTTAAAAAGGAATATTGGACTAATGTAAGACAATTTAGAGATATAATTCACCACCATAAAGACTATAGTTATAATATGGTTGATAAATTTGCTGATGGTTATTTTGATTTTATTTATATAGATGCTAATCATACTTATGAAAGTGTTAGTAGGGATATTAATGATTGGTTACCTAAAACTAACCTTTTAATTGGTGGGCATGATTATCAAGATGAATGGCCTGGTGTTATTAAAGCTGTTAATGATAGATTTAAACGCCCAGATCAAGTATTTCAGGATACAAGTTGGTTATTTAGGATTAAAGATTAATATTTATAATAAACATTTTTTATGAAATTACTTATTTTATCTCACCCTTATAACGGGGCTTGTAATTTTGCTGCCGCAATTGCAGCTGATTTAGGTCACAATTATTTTCAACTTCCTTTAGATAACGAAGTTCCTAAAAAACAATATTTAGATGGAAATGAATATGATATACCTAGAGGGATGGCTCCTCAAACCCATGGTCTTAATGGATATAATTATCCTGATGAAATACCTAATAATACTATTGTAACTCATTTTGTTGAATGGTATAAACTACCAGGGAATCTAAATGAAGATCAATTTTTAAACGCATTTATTCCTAAATTTGATAAAGTATTGATTATAAGAAGTGGTGATGTTGAATTTAATTGGAAAAGTCACTGTGCTGGTTTAGCAAAAGAACATAAAAACAACTATTGGTGGAAGAAATTTAATTTAGAACATGCAGTACACCCATATGAAAGTGATATGATGGATCTTGCTATATATAATAAACACATGAACGCTCATAATTTTTTAGTTAATTTTACTAATAATAATTCTTATCCTAGCGTTACATCCGAAGAACTATACAACAATTGGGATGAAAGTTCTTTTGGAGCAATGATTAATTCTTTTGATATTGGTTTAAATGGATTGCTTAAAGATGGTGATAATAATCATGTTTATAAAACAATTTGGGGTGAAGTTACTATGTGTCATTTAAATCAAGGTTGGAGATGGTAAAAAAATAAAAGTTATGAATTTTGGTGTAGATAAAATTTATGTAATTAATCTAAAAAGACATCATTTACGTAGAAAAAATATTGAAGAACAAAGTAAAGAGTGGGGGTTCAAATATGAACTTGTAGAAGGCATTGATAATGCTGATAAACGCGAAGACTTAGAGTTTTTTAAAAATATTAATAACGTATTTTGGGATCCTGCTGGTAGGTGTACTTTAGCTATTTTATGTTGTGCGATGTCACATCGAAAAGCATATAAAGCATTTTTAGACTCAGACGCGGAAACCGCGTTATTTTTAGAAGATGATGTTGAGATTACGGGGCGTATATATGAATATGATTTTAATGCTGTTAGAAACGAATTAGACACATTAAATTGGGGAGTATGCTGGTATGGTAAATACATAGAACATATCTTTACACGTGATAAAGCTAGTAAACATTTATATAACGCTGAATATCATCATGGTGGGCAATATGCTGGACATTCTTATGTTTTAAATCGTAAAAGTGCCCAATGGTTCTATGATAATACAGAAAAGATTAAATATGCTGCCGATCTTAGACTAGAATTTTCTCCTTTTAACCATCTTACTGTTAATAAATCTATATTTGTTCAAAAACATATACATCACTATGTTGATAATATATGGGTTGAAAAAGAATTTATGCATTATACCCTAGAAGACTCTACAGGGTGGGATGGTAAAACACATATTTCACAATTTATGAAACCTAAAAGTTTTAATAGAGCGGAAAGGGGTTTTAAAGATAAAGTGCTCCATGGTTGGGAATTTTTCTTTTAATATTTATAATAAACATTTAACATGGCGATAGTATATCAAAAATCATTTTCTGGGTCATTAGATAGTAATGGAGCTCAAAAAGCAATGCCTCTACCCGCTTTAACTAAGGGTACACCATATACATTTACATTAGGATCTAATACTTCTTGGCAATCATATTGGGATAATCCATCTAGTTTATATCTAACTTACGAAACGCCTTATAACTACTCAGGATCTTATGCTGGTCAACCTAAAAATGCATCTGGTAGTTTTGCATTCTCAAATATAAATCAAAAATTCGTTACAGCTAGTTTACAAAATGACGACTATAAATGGTCAGTAAATGGAGCGTTTGATGATGATAATCTTCAAAACCCATCAATTGTATTTACACCTGATGTAAACGTTGCATTAAGTGAAAGTTTTGTAAGAGTAGTTGGTGAATTAGATTTTTTAATAACTATATCAGATTAAAAGCTTCTTAAAGTAATGCGCCGGAGGCTTGGCTACCCGGGATATCCTTCGTATATTTACCATGTTGTAATAATGAAGTTACAATACTAAATAAAGGTTATGAGTAATATAATTAAAGGTAGTGAACCAATCCCAAAGTATGTGTTAACAGTTGATATAAACATTGGCTATGAAAACATATGGCGTGGTGATGATTTAAGTGAGGGTATACATTATAGAGACATCGCAATTAAACATTGGGGTAAAGACGCAGTATCGTTAATGTCAGCGTAATAATATAAAAGTAATGCACAGGAGGCTTGGCTACCCGAGATAGCCTTCGTATATTTAGGGTATATTAATAAATTAATTAAAATAAATAAAGGTTATGGTAAATTTAAAAGAAGTATTAGAATTCATTCAAAATGCAGATCAATCAGAAATTAAAGCAATCAAAAATGCAGTTGCTATTAAAAGATCAGAATTAGCTTATGATGCTAAAGTATCATTTAGAGTAGGTGATATAGTAGGTATTGATCATAAGAAAATTGATCCTAAGCAAAATTTTAGAGTTATTAAAATTAATAGTAAGAATATTAAAGTTCAAGCTAGTGATGTTGGTAATGGTAGAGTAGGTGGTCAGTATACAGTTTCTCCAAGTTTATTAGTAAAAAAGTAATTGAAAGTAATGCACAGGTAGCTTGGCTCCCCAGGCTACCTTTCGTATATTTAGGTATAAATAAATAATTAATTAAATAAATAAAAGTTATGTTAGATTTACAAAAAGTAGAGTTTATGAATAAGAAGGAAATGAGTGAAATTGCTCCAAGTATTTTCACAATGACACCTTCAAAAGAAGTTACAGAAAAATATACACACATTCCAACTGAAAAAGTGATTGATGATATGGAATTATTAGGATGGGGTGTTGTTGATGTTAAGCAAGTTAAAGCTAGAACAGAAAAAACACAAGGTGTTCAAAAGCATTTAGTTGTTTTTAGAAATAATGATGTTGTTATTAATGGTGAAGATGGAGATACAGTTTTTCCACAAATTGTAATGACTAATTCTCATGATGGTAAAAATTGTTTCCAATTTACAGCTGGATTATTTAGAATGGTTTGTGAAAATGGATTAGTTATTTCAGATACTCAATTTGATGATATTAAAATGCGTCATATGGGTTATACGTTTGAAGATTTACAAGTATTAATTAAAGATATAGTTGAGAAATTACCTTTAACTGTTGATTCAATGAATAAAATGAAAGCAGTTGAATTAGAAGAAGAGCAAATGTTTGATCTTGCTAAATCATTTCTTGATATCAGAGTAGAAGGTACTCAAAATACTTATGATAACCAAGCAATTGAGGATGTTTTAAATGTTCAACGTAAAGCAGATGAAGGAAATATGCTTTGGGAAGTATTTAATAGAATTCAAGAAAATATCATTGATGGTAATTTTGAATATAAAACACCATCAGGAAAATTACGTCAAGCTAGAATTATTAAAAATTTCAAGCAAGATCAGGACGTAAACAAAAAAATGTTTAGTAAAGCATTAGAATTAGTAGCATAATGAAAAAGTTTATTTACATAACCTTAATAAGTTTCCTTTGGGCATGTAGCCCAGAGGAGCTTATTAAACCCTACCCTTGTGTAGACGGAGATTGTAATGCTAGATTTTATATTGACGAACAAGTTCAACCTAATGCTTATCAAGATGCAAATAATTACTGGCATATTGAGTTTTATGGTCCTAAGTATTTTACTATTAGGGGAGAATTAGATCAACTAGCAGACGAATATGTTATTAACAAAGTTCCATTAATAGAAACGATATATGACTCAGATTATTGGATAGCTTTTGACTCATTAACATTTACTGTACCAATTTATTCAGTATTAAGCTGGTTTTCTAATGGAGATTGGAATAATTTAATACCAGTTGGCAATAATGAATATACTCTTACAGATATAGCACAGATTCAACCACCTTTAAATATAGCTGGTTATCAAATACAGAAAAATTTCTGTTGGGAATGTCCATATGCTGAAACTTTAATTGGAACTAGAAGTAAATATAACTATAATCCTAGACAACAGTTTTATTTAGATAATACTATGGTAGGAGATACATTAAAAATTATGACTAAAACATTATTTAATAATGATGTTGGTGAAAGAGTTGAAATAGAAAATGAATTTAATATAATTGTACACTAATGGAAAGACTTACAGTAGAACAATCAAAAAAATATATCCCAGTAAAAGAAAATTACTCAGATACAAGTATTGATGCCGCAAAATATTTTACTTTAACACCAGCTAAAGATGGTTGGGAAAAGGTTACTTATTATACTGCTAAGAAACGTGGTATTTATAATAAGAAAGGTGAAGGAGATCAATGGGTGTATGTTTTAAAAAATAATAGTATGCCAGGATTATATAAGGTAGGATATACAAAATTAACACCAGATGAGCGAGCAAAACAACTTTCTAACGCAACAGGTGTGCCAGTTCCATACGAAGTAGCATGGGCTTACCGTTGTTTTAACGGCGAACTATTAGAAAGCGAAGTACATCATGCAATGAAACCTTATCGCGTTAATAACCAAAGAGAATTTTTTAGAATTCGATTAGGTGATATACAAGAAATAGTAGAAAAAATAGGTAAGCAATTTAAATAAATAGTTATGAATAGTATAGATCAAAGGTTTAAAAATATTAATGAAAATAAAAATAAAATGTATAATAATATGAATATTACAAGTGAACAACCTCAAGAACGTGATCCTAGAGTTGAGCTAATCAATGATTTAATGGCAGTTTCAACAATAATGGAGGACTATTACAGGTTTCACCCAGCAAATCCTAAACAAGAAAATGTTGTTGAGGAATATGCTAAATTGGAAGCAATTAAAACTCAAATTGAAGCAGATATAAATAAATTAGATGTTAATAATAAAAGTTAAAAAAGGACAAAAAATTGAGCAAGCTCTTAAACAGTTAAAACGCAAGTTTAGAGATACGGGTACTCAGAAGGACATTAGGGATAGGAAGGAATTTGTTAAACCTAGTGTAATTAAGCGTAGACAAAAACAAAAAGCTCAATATATCCAAAAACTTAGGGACCAGGAAAGCGATTAGTCAATATGTATAATAAATTGATATTATGTACATATATAACGCAAAATGTGTCAGAGTAGTTGATGGTGATACCATTGATGCAACCATTGATTTGGGGTTTGATACCTGGAAAAAAATTAGAATCAGATTAGTCGGTATGAATGCTCCGGAATCAAGAACCAGAGATTTAGAAGAAAAAGCTAGAGGCCTAGCCGCAAAAGCATTTCTGAAAGATATTTTGGGTAAGCACGATAATGATTTTATATTACACTCCCAAGGTGTAGGTAAATATGGTAGATGTTTAGGTAATATATTTTTAGGAGAAAAAAACGTTAATGATTTAATGATAAGTGAAGGACATGCAGTTGAATATCAAGGTGGAAAAAGATGATAGACAAAGATAAAATGTTTCAATTATTTGAACAACCCGAAGATAAGGGTAATGGTAAAGAATTAATCACTATGACTGATTCTGTTTTAGATGAACCATTTACTAAATTAGGTATGTTTACGAAGCTTATTATCAACCACAATGTATTTCACATGAAATTAGAAAAATTTCTTAAATCTGAAAAACCAGACTATGATGTGAATGAAGCTAGAAGAGCATCTGAATTTACTGTATTTAATCGTGCATGGCATTATATATCTAAAATTGATATGACTGATAGAAATCATTTGGAGGCAATTATGGATTTTAAAACAAAACCATTTGTTACTTCATTAAATCAAGCCATATTATATTTTCAAGGGCCCGATGTAGAACAGTATGAAAGATGTGCCAAGTTATTAAAAATAAAAAACTTTAAAAGAGATATTGAAAATTCCGTGCCTATTTAAAATCCTTTCGGTACCTTGGAATCACAGGGTTTAGGAAAAAATGGGAATTGAAACAAAGGCACCAGGGGATAAAGGGATTAAACGTTACAAATATAAATAAATAATAAAAGTTATGAAACTAACAGCAGAACAAATCCAATCAAATTGGGAAACATTTAATAACAACATTAGCGAACACATTACAGGTGATCGTAAACAAAAATTATTAGACTTCTATAAAAAATATGAAGAACGAATAATATTAATGCCCGCATCACATAAAAAAGAATACCATTCAGCATTTCCAGGTGGATATGTTGACCATGTAAATAGAGTTGTTGATGCATCTTTAAAAATGTATGGTGTTTGGGAACAGTTTGGAATGGATACATCTACATTTACTATTGAAGAATTAGTTTTCTCTGCTATTAATCATGATTTAGGTAAAATGGGTGATGCTCAAAATGAATCTTACATTCCTCAGACTGATCAATGGAGACGAGATAAATTAGGTGAAGAATATATGCATAACAAAAAAATTGCTTTTGCTGCTGTGCCTGATAGAGGTTTATTTTTACTACAATCTCACGATATCAAATATACATTTAATGAAATGTTAGCTATTCAGACACATGATGGTTTATATGATTCGGCTAATGAAAAATACTTAAAATCATTCATGCCAGAAACAAAACCTCGCACATCTCTACCATTCATTTTGCATCAAGCTGATATGATGGCTGCGCGAATTGAATTTGAAATTGAATGGCTCCCAAAGTTTTCACAAAATAGCGTGGCGGCGCCAAAAAAGAATTATACATTGACGTCAAATAAGAGTACTAAATCAAAGGCACTAAATACAATTTCAAGCCCAGGTTTAAAAAATATGTTAGATAGTTTATGATTACAACGATAATAATATTAGGCATTTCAGTAGTAGTTTTAGGATTTACTACATGGAATTTACTTCGCAAAACTGAGAAGCAAGAAGATATTATTCTTCAGTATGATGATTATATAACAGAATTTAATAAACAAATTGAGATTGCAGACGATCGTTTAAAAAAGATAGACGAAAAAGGGACATTTAAGAGTGATGATGAAATTGGTTGGTTTTTCAAACAAATAAAGGTAATACAAGATGGTATCACAAGGTTTAAAATCAACTAATGGTAAAAAAAAGACGAAAAAAGAGTAAAAATTATTTTACTCAAGATACGGAGGACGCTATAGTTCTCTACAATAATACTAAAGACCCTAAGGTAAGGAGTGATATATATGCTAAGCATATTCATTACCCCTATTTTAAGTTAACAGAAAATATTATTCATACTTTTAAATTTTACCATACAGAGGTAAGTAATTTAGAACATTTACAACATGAGATAATTACCTTTTTGTTATCTAAAATACATTTATTTGATCCAACCAGAGGGGCCAAAGCATATTCTTATTTTGGTACTATAGTTAAACGTTGGTTAATATTATACAATACTAAAAATTATAATAAAAAAGTAAAGAAAGTTGATGTTGATGTTTTAACAAAAGACACTTCTACTTACACATATGAGCAAGGTGATTATGCTAAAGAAAAAGATGATTTAAGTGAATATATTGAATTATTTTTAGCACATACTACAGAGAATATTTTCACATTATTCCCTAAGAAAAATGATGCCCAAATAGCAGATGCAATACTTGAATTATTTAGAAAAAGAGAAACCATAGAGGTATTTAATAAGAAGGCATTGTATATATACATTCGCGAGATGGTTGATGTTAAAACACCAAAAATAACAAAGATAGCAGATAAACTTCACGATATATTTAAATCTCAATATGTTTTCTACTTAGAAAATGGTTGGTGTAAGTTTTAACACTTATTCTATATCCATATTTATAATAAAAACATTATGGGAGCATTAGATAACGTAGTTTTTGGTAAGAAAAAATTCTCTGATATATTAAGCGAGATTTACGATAACCAAACAGAAAAAAAGAAACAAATATCTGGATTAATTTCTGAATTAAAACCACTTATATCTGATATAGGTGATGCTACTTTAATTGTACCATTAATTAAAGAATACCTAGAAATTGGTGTTCGAAATGATGAACAATTAATTAAAATGGCTACAATAGTTCAAAGAGTAGTTAATAACTCTAATAACGAAGATGGCCTAGGCATATCAGAAGCAGAAAAAGACGAATTATTAGCTGAATTAGATAAATTAAATACAGATTTTCCAGATAAAAACGAAAAGTAATGGCTAATAACCCAATTACATCCTTATTTAGCAGTGCAGGTTCTTTTGGTAGTAGATCAGATAATGCAGCAGGAATTGATGAATTAAGAATGAAAATACAATCCGCTAGGGTTGTAGATATTTCTTTAAATTCAGATTCTACAATGTGGGTAAATAGTGGTGAATGGGGTGGAATTGGTACAATCCAATTTCAATTATTTGGTGTTCCTACTCAGCAAAAAAATACTACACAGAATAGGTCTACAAATATAGCTAAACCCTTATTTCCTCATATAAAAAATTACCCCTTAGTAAATGAAACAGTATTAATATTTCAAGCACCTAATACAGAAGAAAGTGGTACATCAAGTAGAGTATCATACTATTATTTATCTATTGTAGCTTTATGGAATAGTCAACATGCTAATCCATATCCTGATATGTACTCAAGTAACAACGGTCAATCAGCACCATCTTTTTTAAAAGATTATTTAGATATTCAAGCAGGAAATAGTAGAAAAACTACTCAAAAAACAACACCCATTGATTTAAATGGTTCTAGTGGAGGTACTTTTGTTGAAAGATCAAACATTCACCCAATATTACCCTTTGCAGGAGATAATATTTTAGAGGGTAGATTTGGGAATAGTTTTAGGTTAGGTAATACGGCAAAAACCGCAGGTGATATTAAAAATAATTGGTCTATATCAGGTGATGGTGGAAGTCCAATATCAATTTTAAGAAACGGACAATCTCCATCAGCTAGTTCTGAAGGTTGGATACCAGTAACAGAAAATATAAATGAGGATTTAGCATCATTATATTTAACTTCTACACAACAAATACCAATTGAAGTTGCTGTTACAAATAGAGAAGAAGCTCAAGCTTCAACGGTTCCATTTTCAAATACAATTGCAAAAACCCCAATATCTCCTAAATCATATAATGCCCCTCAAATAATATTAAATTCAGGTAGATTATTATTTAATACTACAACAGATAGTATTTTAATGTCTGCCCAAAAATCAATAGCATTAGAATCACTTCAAGATTTAGCTATAAAATCACAACTAAAAAATGTAAATGTAATAGCTCCAAATGGTATTGTAAGTTTAGGTAAACAAAAAGCAACTGAATCTATAGTATTAGGAGATAAATTTTTATTACAATTTGAAAATTTAGTTCAATCATTAGAAAATTTATGTACAGCCTTAAGTGGCGAACCCCAAATTCCAGCAGCTGGTTCAGTAGCAGCATTAACAAAACCTGTTCTTGAAAGTATTAGGAATTTAATTCCATCTATGAAATCTCAAAAAGTAAAAACCTCATAGAATGGCAGAAGAGAAAAAAAATCTTAAAGACACTTTAATAGCAGCTGGTAAACAATTTTTACAGTCCCCAGCTGGTAAAACTATTTTATCTAAGTTAGCAGCAGCTAGTGGTGTAGAAGATGTAAAAACATTTATTGAAGATGCTAAAGCAGTAAGAAAGTTAGTTGATGAATACACCCCAGTAATAAAAACTTTTACTACTAAGGGTAGATTATATAATAAAGCTACAAATGAACCTGCAGTTGGAGTACTAGTTAAACCTCAACTAGCTTTACTTCCAATGATATTAGAAACAAAAACTAGAAAAATCAAAATAGATGATCCTAGTGGTGAAAAAAACAAATTAACAGGTAAAGTAAAAAAAATAAAAATTGAGGAAACATATAAAGAATATGTTTGGGATAGTGAAGCAACTCCACCTGAAATAAAGACAGATGACAAAGGTGAATATGAAATTAGATTTGGTGTACCTACCTTACCTAAATTAGGTGATACTATTTTGGTAAAACCTATTGTATTATATGAACAAGATGAATATGCTCCTGATTACCAAACCCTAGTAACTCAACAAAATGAAGTATTAAAGGAATTACCAATAAAAGCTTTAATCCAAATAGAGGATGCAGCCGAAGAAGCAGTAATTAAATTAAAAGCAGAAGCAAACGCTGCAGCAGAAAAGGTTGTTGGTTTAGCATTAAGTGCTGTTGAACAAGGATTATTAGCTGTAAAAAAGCAAGTTTTAAAATTTGCATCTGTTATTCAAAATAAATTATTTCCTTTAGCTATAGGTTTATTTATTATTTTTGGTATAACTAAAATTGCATCTGCTAATCAAAGAGCAGAAATTGCTGAAGGTAGATGCCCAAGTGATGCCCTATTAAGAATGGCTATTAAAAGAAGAAATTCAATTGTAAAGCAAATAAACCAGATATGGACAGTAATAATAGTAAACACAGCTTTAGCTGCTATATTTTTATACTTAACTAATTTATTTAAAGCAGGAAAAATACAAATAAGTTCAATAGGTTTCCCAGTAGCAGTACCTCCAGGTGTAGGTGTACCTTATAGTTTGATTGCATTACTTGAAGATATTAAAGAAAAATTTGAAATATTAGTAGGTATAAATAAAGAACTTAAAAAAGCTCTTTTAATATCGTTAGTATTTTTAATAATTTCATTAATAATAATATTAAGATATCTTAAAAAAATTGATAACATGATAGCAGCATGTGCTATGCCTAGTGATTTAAGTATGGTAGAAATAAATGAAGAGCTATTAAAGTTACAAGAAGATACAATAGAAGATGATAAACAACCATTGAAAAAAATAGTTAATGGGTTTATAATGGATGTGGTTGAAGATACAAAGAGTGAAGTAGGTGGATTATATCGAAGATATGCAACCGCAACTAACTCGCAAGGAGTAGTAATTTTAAAAGGTGAATCATCATTTAGTTCAATAGATCAAATACTAATTGACGAATTAGCGTTTTATATACAACAGAATAATTTAAAAGCAGATTAATCCAATATTTATAATTAAATAACAACATAATGAAATTAAGTGAATTAAAAAACGTAGTAAAAGATGCCGTAAAAGAGGCAATACAAGAGGAAATGAAAGATATTCTTTTGGAGGCTGTGCGTTCACCTAAACAAGTAGTCTCTGCACCTGCAGTAGCAAGTGAACCTATTCCAGAAACAGATAGGTTAAAATTAAGAGAAAATATGATGAATGTTTTAGATGGAATGAGACCAGGAGCAAATGGTACTTTAAATGCTACATCAGCAGATATTCCTATGCGAGTAACAGGACCTGTTGATAACGCAAATGGTAGTTTACCTCAAGGTAATGTAAGCATGGATCAAATAATGGGATTAATGAATAGTAAAGGATAAAAAATGGCATTCGGAGCAGTACAACAATTTCCTAATGACACCAGACCAGATATAGGTATAGGTGTTAATTTACCTTTTAGTGAGGGTGGGGTATTTACTTCTAATTTTACAACAGCAGATGCTATTAAAGCTAATTTAATTAATTACTTTTTAACAAATCCAGGTGAAAGACCAGGTAATCCAAAATTTGGTGGAGGTTTAAGAGAATTTATATTCCAACAAATCTCAACTGAAAACCTTGATTACTTAATAGAAGATGTATCAAGAAAAATAGCAACAGAGTTTCCAAATGTGATTTTAGAAGAATTAAATGTTGATGGTGGTATTGGTAATACGGATAATACTGATAATAATAATATAACAGTTAACATCTTTTATTCTGTAAAAAATACAAATATAACAGATGAACTAAACCTAAACTTCGCATAATGGCAGTTACTAGAAATATAAATTATATAAATAAAGATTTTACTTCATATAGAAACCAATTGGTTAACTATAGTCAAACTTATTTCCCAACAACTTATACTGACTTTTCTCCAACATCCCCAGGTATGATGTTTATAGAACAAGCAGCGTATGTAGGAGATGTTTTATCTTTTTATTTAGATAATCAAATACAAGAAAATTATTTACAATATGCCCGTCAAACAAATAATTTGTATGATATGGCTTATATGTACGGATATAAACCTAGAGTAACAGGATTAGCAACTGTAACAGTTGATTTATACCAACAAGTACCTGCAAAATTAATAAATGGGGTAGCAGAACCAGATTATGATTATGCTGTTATAATTAATGCTAATACACAAATAACAACAACATCAGGTACTCCTCAAACTTTTATTATTGAAGATTCAGTAAATTTCACAGTATCAAGTTCTAGTAACCCAACATCAGTTACGGTAGCACAAATTACAAGTGGTGTACCTGATTATTACCTATTAAGAAAATCAACAACTGCATATTCGGGTACAATTAAATCAACAGATTTTTCATTCGGTGCCCCAGTTGAATTTGCAACTGTAAATATCAATGCTCCTAATATAGCCAATATAATAGATGTAATTGATAGTGATGGGAACCAATATTATGAAGTAGATTATTTAGGTCAAGATTTAGTATTTGATGGTATAAGAAATACAAATGTAAATGATCCAAATACATATAATGACTCAGATACACCATATTTACTCCAAACAAAATCAGTCCAAAATAGGTTTGCTACAAGATATTTAGCAAGTAATCTATTACAACTACAATTTGGAGCTGGATCACCAGCAACAGTCACAGAAGACGTAATTCCAAATCCATTTAATGTAGGTTTAGGGTTACCATTTGGACAAGATAAATTAACAACAGCATATAGTCCAACTAATTTTATATTTACAAATACTTATGGTAATACTCCATCTAATACAACCTTAACAGTAAGATATCTAACAGGAGGAGGAGTTGGGTCTAATATATTAGCAAATGCATTAACAAATGTTAATACAAGTAATATACAATTTTTAAAAGGAGGACTAAATACAACCACAGCACAATATGTGTTTGATTCTATAGCATCTAATAACCCATATGCAGCTAACGGAGGTAATAATGGTGATACAGTTGAAGATATTAGACAAAATGCTATATCTCAATTCTCAACTCAAATGAGAAACGTAACACAAGATGATTATTTAGTAAGAGCACTTAGTATGCCTTCTAAATTTGGTACCATTTCAAAAGCATTTACACAAAAACCAAATGCTGATGAAGCAAATACAACATTAGATATTTATTGTTTATCTCAAAATGAACAAAGTCAATTAACTATACCATCATCAACATTAAAAAATAATTTAAAAACATATATTAATGAATATAGAATGATTGGAGATACTATTAGTATTAAAAATGCATTTATCATTAATTTTGCTATTGATTTTGAAATTATAACTTATCCTAACTACATTAACAACAAAGTACTATCAGATTGTATTGTAGCTTTAAGAAATTATTTTAGAATAGATAAATGGCAAATAAATCAACCAATAATAACACCAGATTTATTTGTATTATTAGATGCAATTGATGGTGTACAAACAGTTAAACAAATTAATTTTACCAATAAAACAGGTACTTCACAAAACTACTCAGAATGGGCCTATGATATGGATGGTGCTAATCAAAATGGCACAATATTCCCATCATTAGATCCAAGTATATTTGAGTTAAAGTTCCCGAATTCTGATATAAAAGGTAGAGTAGTAAATCTATTTTAATTATGGCAGTATATAAACTATTCCCTTCAAAAGATGCCTCAATATACAGTGCTTACCCAGCAATGAATACAGGCTTAGATGCTATATTAGACGTTGCTAATTTAGTAACTGATAGAAACCCAACAGCTCAAGTAGCAAGATCACTAATTAAATTTGATCAAGGTGAAATTAATGATGTACTTGAAAATATAGCTAAAGTAACAGGAAGTGCAGCTTGGGGTACATGGGATGCTCATTTAAAATTATATGTAGCAAAAGCTACTAACGTAATTATAGATTCAAAGGTTGAAATATACCCAGTTTCATCTTCATGGAATAATGGATCAGGACAATATTTAGATAAAATACAAAATCATACAGGTGTAAGTTGGAAATATGAAGACTTTTCAGGTTCAGCAGATGTTTGGCCAGCAGGTGGTTGGTCACCTTCTTCAACTGGATCTTATGATAAAGATTGGGACATAAATACTGCTATAGCAAATGGAACAGGTGGTTCTTGGTGGACAGGTTCATCTGGGTTTGTAAGAGCAGGTGATGATTTAGTAATAACTTCTTCACAAGAATATACTTTAAGAAGTACTAAAGATTTAAATGCAGATGTTTCTGATATAGTTACTATGTGGTACTCATCTTCCGGAGCTGTTAATATTGCAGGTTTAGTTACTAAACCCAATGATGGGTTTTTAGTTAAATGGGAAGATAGTCAAGAATTTGTCACTCAAAGTGCAACATCCCCACAATTAAGTTATTATTCAGTTGATACAAATACAATATATCCACCACAATTAGAAGTTAGATGGGTAGATTATACTTATGCTACTAGTAGTGGTGATTTTAAACAAGGAAGAATACTAACAGGGTCTTACCCAACAAACCTTACAAGTTCAATTTCATGTTCTTTTACCCAATCTTTACCTGCACCAACTGCTAATACAGGAACAGGAGCAAATGCTACTTTTACAGCTACGTTTAATAGTTCATCTATGATAAGTGTATCTGTTAAAGAATTAGGATTAGGATATAAAGCAGGAGACCAATTAACATGGAATGCAGCAGCATTAAATGGTTTACCCGCAATAACAGGTGCAACAGGAGATGCTGTAGTAACATTATCAACATTTGATATACAACAGCTAGATGTAATTGATACACCAGATATTTATTGTGCATTAGATAATAATGCAGGAGTATTTTATAGTGAAAGCATTAATCAATTTAGATTAAATGTAAGACCTGAATTTCCAGCTAGGACATTTAAAACGGGTTCATTAGATACTAAACAACATGCTTTAACTACTGCATCTTATTATGCAATTAAAGATTTAGATACAAACGAATTCGTAGTAGAATTTGATAAAACATATACACAAATAAGTTGTGATGCTACAAGTAGTTATTTTACTGTTTATATGAATGGGTTGGAACCTGAAAGATATTATAGTATCTTGGTGCAAACCGAAGTTGATGGTAATACTGTAGTATTAGATGAAAATTATTACTTTAAAGTAATTAACGGTTAAAATAAAATTGTAGAATGGGAAACGCATCAAAGGAACGAGTAGACCTTATTAAGAAAGTATATTCAAAAACAGAATATCCAAAAATAATTGACACTAAATTTAGTCAATTAGGTGTTATATCTATCCCTAATCAAATTGAAGCAACATTTACAGTTGAACAATTTTTTGAACAATATAATGAATTATTTTATGAAATTCCTGCTTTTGGACCTACTAATTCACATGAATATTTGGTAAAAACTAGTGGTGAATATATTAATTTTGATGAAGATAATGAAATAATAGCAGCATTACAAAAAGAAATAGCTCAATTAAGACAAGATTTATTACAAGAACAAATTAAAACAGCGGAGGCAATAACAGGAGAAAAAATTAACTTAAATGTAGCCGATAGTGTTGAAGAAATAAGTGATTTCCAATCTATATCAGACGCATTTACTGATCAAGAAAGAGCAAATCCTGAAGGTACTACAACACCACCTGACGATGTTTCAACATCTGGAGTGGCAAATAATAATTCTCAATATTAAAGATGGTAGAAGAAGAAAACAAACCAGTTATAATTCAAGTAGATCCAACTACTTTTGAATTTCAACAATATACAGAAGAAGATAATATATTAATATCTTCCTCAAGGTTAGATACTGCTTTTTCTTCATCAACAGATTATATTGAATATTATGCTTATGATGAAAATAAAAGTTTAATATTTCCTTTAGAAACTAATATTCCAGCTTTTGATTTAAGAAATTATTCAGTAATTGAAGGTGACACTTGTCTTTACCCAGCTGAAGATATTAATGAAATAGGATATGATGGAGGTCAATTTTATTCTACATATAATTTTTATAGAAAACTATTAGCTTCAGACATTACAATAAATTATTATATTAGTGAAATAAGTGCTGATAGAACAGAATTACGTTTAAAAAGTAATGTTATATCCGATGAGGATATGATTCAATCAGGTAATGAATTTATTACTGCAAGAGAAGAATCAGGATATTTTTATGATTTTTTACTTAATTTTGGTAATGATCAACAAGCAATAGCAAATAACTTTAAAGTAGATACTGTAGAGGAAGAACCTTCATTTCTAATAAAGTTATATGAGCCATTACCACCTCAATTTCAAGTAAAAACAACATTATGGATAGTTGAAGAAATTTCAACATCCCAAGCTTATAGTATTAATTTACCCCAACCTGATATTATACTTAATGATTTTAAATTTATATCAGGGCCTAATTATAGTATACAAGTTGTTGGTCAAGAAGGATCAGCAGGTCAAGATTTTACATTTGATACCTTAGTAGGGACAGATTTAACAAGTTCATTCAATCAATTAGAAAGTTTATTAGATAAAAAAGAAGTAAATATTAGTGTTGATTATACAAATTATGAAAATTTTGTTCATTTTTCTTCAGCATATACTAGATTAGAAAATTTTGCTTATAAAGTTGGTTTAATAGAAAATTATACAAATCAAATAACATCTATAATTGGTACTGAAGGTACTAATATAGAATATAGTTCAAGTAAAGCAACATTAACAGGACAGATAACTGATATAATTAAAAACTTTGATGGATATGAATATTTCTTATACTTTAATAGTGGATCAGCAAAATCATGGCCTAAAACAAATACAGAACCACCATATTTACTTGCAACCACTGGAAGTAACCAGGCATTAACATGGTTAGGTACTACAGATGAAAATAGTGGTTTTTATGGAGGTCAGGCAGTATCAGCTTCAGATTATGACTTAGAAAATGATAATTATCTTTATAATGCTATACCAGAATATTTAAGAGCAGATCCAGCAAATCAAAAATATGATTTATTTGTTGATATGGTTGCTCAACAATATGATAATACTTGGTTATATACTAAAGATTTAACTAATAGATTTAATGCTGATAACAGATTAGATTATGGTATTTCTAGAGATTTAGTTGCTGATGCAATTAGAGATTTTGGTATAAAATTATATTCAAGTAATTTTAATACTGATGATCTATATACAGCATTTTTAGGTATAACACCTTCAGGTAGTTCATTCCCTTTCCCATATATGACGGGATCAATTGGTGGCATAGTTGATACACCTTCTGGGTTTGAATACGTGAATAACGAAATATCAGCATCAAATGATATAATACCACAAAACGAAGTAAACCAACAAGTATATAAACGTATTTACCATAACGTACCTTCTTTACTTAAGAAAAAAGGTACAATAGGTGGTTTAAGAGCATTAATAACATCATACGGGATTCCATCTACAATATTAAGAGTAAGTGAATTTGGTGGTAGAGATAGAGATTTTACTTTAGATTGGGATTTAGAACAAGATATATTTAATTACAAATTTCATTTAGAAGGAGAATCAAACCCAACATATATTTCTTCATCTTTCCAAATGAACAATAGTTGGGTAGATGTTGCGGGAGAAAATTCCCCACAATCTTTACAATTTAGATTCCAAACAGCAGGAATACCAACATCATCACTATATCAACAAGTTTGGGTTGGTGATGTTAATAAAACATTTATAACACTTTCATATACTGGATCAGGATATATAAGTGGATCATATAGTGGTTCAGTACCTACTAATAATAATGCTTATGGTCAATTAAGATTTTACCCTGAAGGTGAGATAGGGCATACTCAAGGAAAATTTGCTCAAATTGATTTACCTTTCTTTGATGGAGGATGGTGGGCAATACAAGCATCATTTGATTATGATGCATCAGGAGATAAAATAGCTTACCTTTATGGTGCTAATAGAATAGGAGAAGAAATAGGATTTTCAGATACAGGATCAATAACAGTAACTGATCCACAATATTGGTCAAGTACACAAACTGCACATTTACCAAGTGGTAGTGCTTTAACTTTAGGACCAATTGCAAATGATGTTTATGGTGTGGCAACATATGGTGCAGAATTATATGGTTTAGCTAGTATTGATTACCAACCATTAACTGGTTCCTTACAAGAAGTAAGATATTGGGATGTTGTTTTAAGTGAAAGCTTATTCTATGACTATGTAGTTAATCCTTATTCAACACAAGGTAATAGTATAAATTCAACACCTCAAGAATTAATATTTAGAGCAGATCTAGGTACAGAATTATCAACAGGAAGTAGAGAATCAATACACCCTAAAATAACAGGGTCGTGGGAAATTACACAATCCTTTTCTAATAATACAAGTACTTTTTACTTAAAAACCGGATCAGATAGTTGGTTACAAAATACTGAATCAATTTATTACAATCAAACACCAGGAGGTATAAAAAATAGAGTATCTGATAGGGTAAGAATTGTAGATACAAATGTTCCTTCAGGTTCAACCTTATCACCATATAGGTCAATTCAACAGGAATCATTTCCAAGTGGTAGTAACCCAAGTATTAATTATTTAGAGGTAGCATTTTCACCACAAAATCAAATTAATGATGATATTATTGCTCAAATTGGAGATTTCAATTTAGGAGAATATATAGGTGACCCAAGACAAATATCAGAATCTAAATCATCTTACCCACAATTAGATGCTTTAAGAGATGCTTACTTTGAAAAATATATTACATCTTATGATATTAATGATTTTATTAGATTAATTAAATTCTTTGATAATTCATTATTTAAGATGATTGAAGACTTTACACCAGCTAGAACAACATTAAGTTCAGGTGTAGTAGTTAAACAAAATTTACTAGAAAGAAATGTACAACCACCTCCATCAATGTCTTATGGTAACGAAACCTATTCAGGTTCAGTTAAGGCATTTGCTAGAGATTATAATGTACATTTTGCTAAAGAACACCCAGGTAATTCATTTATAAATGATGATGTAATTTTTGCACCAGGACAAAATGTAGTTAATTTTGGTCTTGGTAATGGAACACCAATTACTGCTAGTAGTAATATGTCAGGATCAGGTGCTACATTTGTACCATTAGTAAGAACTGTTGGTGGTGGTGGTATTCAAGTAAGATCTTTTCAAGTAAGAGAAACTGGTAGTGATTATGAATTAGGAGAAATTTTAACATTTACATCTGAATCAATTTCAGCATCAATTGCAGCATTACAAGTAACACCTAATTCTCCAACATCTGTAGCAAATGATGTTGTATATACAGTAGTAGAAAAAGATTTAGCACCAGTTTTAAGCCCTAATTCAGATTTCCCACAACAAAATTTTGCAAGTGGGTCTTCAATTTATAGATATAGTGGTGGTACTGGGGGTGTATTTGAACCATTTAATAATTTATATGCTGCCCCAATTAGTGAATCATCAGATTTCTTTAATTATTTTTATCAGTATACACATTCAATTTCAAGCACATCAGTAGCATCAGCTTCAGGAGCATATTTTGCATTTAATAGTCAAGATGGAGCTACAGCAACAAAAATATTTATAAGTTCATTATCAAATGGTAATAGACCTCACTCAACTTATGGTCCAAACATATATGATCCTCTTACCCAAGTAAGTGCTTCATTAGCAACATCTTATGGCCAATCAGGTATAACAGTTGATTTTGGACAATTAACACAATTTGTTGACAAAATATATAATCCTGCTAAAAATCAATATGCTAACGATTTAAAAGCAAAATATTTAGTTACAGGATTAAATTATATTTCACCACCATTAGTAACAGGTACTAATTTAATAGTTAGACAACAACCTATAACGGGTGGTACAACAACTTTAACTGGTCCACTTACAATACCAGTTTCATCAACTACAGGTAATGGTACAGGTGCAACTATAAAAGTTACAATGATAGCCTTTTTTGGAGGTGGAGGACCTACAACATATACAGCAGTATCTTGTGAATTAGCAGATATAGGGCTAGATTATAATGCAGGAGAATTTATGACTATTACTGCTGCAGATCTACAATCAGCAGGATTCCCATCAATATTTGACACAGATTTAAGGGTTGAGGTAAGAACATCAAACCAATCATCAACAAATAACACAGGGTATTGGGATTTAGATGTAACACCTATTTCAACAGCTTTTAGCTCTGGTACTTATGTTTCTTCATCATTTACAGAATTAATTCCATATTTTACTGGGTTTTCTAGTCCTCCTACAGAATTATTTATTTCTCAAATAACAGCATCTTATACTGCTATGTTTGAAATTAGTGAAGGACCATATAGTGGTTTAACAGGTGCAGAAGTATCAGCTTCACAATTCGCTCATCAATACCCAGGATTTGTACAAAAATTCCAAGAACCATTTTCAACAAATTTAGGTATTGGAATGCCTATGGGTTCTAGTATTACATCATCTACATTAAATCAATTTGGACAAGGTCCATATTCATATGATAGATTTGATCAAAGAGAATTTTATAATGGTGAATTTATTAATGTACTTAATCCAGGATTATTTGATGATAATCCATGTAAAGCATTTTTTGGACAAGATAGTAGAATTGATTATTTCTTCTTTATTCAATGGTTTAATGATAATTTAATATCTGAAGATAATTTCTTATCAAACTTACCAGGATTCCAACCACAACCAGGTAATAACTGGTTTTGGGCAGATGTAGTTTCATATCCAGGTAGTGGGTTAGAAAATAATTTATCACAAGAAGGTTTTTCTTCAACAACATCACAAAATACCACTAAAAGAATTAATACTTTTACATATACAGGACCTGGAGCACAAGGATCAGGTGGTGTAATACAAGTTGCATCATCAGCAAACCCTTCAGGTGGTCCTTATAATTTAAATCAAGTTTATTTTGTAGAAACCTCATTAATACCAAATACAACTAATTTAACACAAGCTATATCTACAAATATAACTAATGGTACAAATAATACTTATACTAATATAGCTGCTTCTTCAACATCTGGAACAGGTGATGGAACAGCTAGATTTAATGTTACAGTAATTGCTCAAACTGTTTCAACTATAGAAGCAACAGCAACAGGAAGTTTATATGATATAAATGATACTATAACATTTAATGCTGGTACTTTTGGAGCTGGTTCAACAGCACTTACACTAACCCTTAGAGAAGATGATTTATTTACTGGTGTACAGAAAAAATATAATGGTGGTAGAACAATTAATATAACAGCAGCAACATTACAAGCAGCAGGATTTGCTAATGTAACGGCTGATATAGCAGGAGTATTATCAACACAACAATTAAACCCAGTACCTTCAAATAAGGTAAAATATATTAAAATGTCTAACGAAGACATTAATGGGGAAGATACATTAGCATTTATACAAGATTCAGATTTTGTTACTTACACACTTGAAGGTGCAGCTGATTATAATAACGATTTAATTGATGCTGGATTTGAAACTTACTATATATCAAATACTTCAATACAATATGACCCACCAAATGAAAATGTATTATTATTTATAGATCAAGAACCATCTACTACAGCAGTAACTTCATATGATGAATTATTTTATGACTTTACATTTAGTGCAAGTGGTAAATTTGTTTATTATGCTACATCATCAGGAGAAGATCCAAATGTAGTACATGAAACTGGAATTACAAGATCAGTAGCACAAGGTTATTTCCCCCCAGAAGCAGATTCACCAACATCATTATGGTCAACTGAATCGTTCTTTAGAGGTTGGGCAACAGCAAATTGGTGGGATATTACAACAGATGGTGGTTTGGCAGAAGCAGGAAATTTAGGATACTTATATGATCCATTAAATAATTTTAATACTGGTTCAAACGAAACAAATAATGATCAAGAAAACCCATATCAAGTAAGTACAATCCCTTGGTTTATGAACGCAGGAGATCAAGGTGGGAATGGTGGTTCAACACAATATATATTAAGTGCTTCATCAACATTAGGAGGTAACGGAGCATTAGATTTACAATTTTATACAGGATCTATAACAGCATCATCTGAAAGAATTCCAATTGCATTTACAAAATATGTAGTTCCAGCAGCTACTAATGTTACTTTAATACAAACATCTAATGGTGGTGGAAGTGGTGGATCAGGTGGAGGTGTCAATATTATTTCACTTGTACCAGATTCAGGTTTATCGTTTGTACAAAATAATGGAGTTGTAAATGCACAAATTCAAGTAGATTGTAGTTTATCAACTGGTCAATGGCAATATAGTGTAACATATAATGATGGAACAGGATGGTTATCATCCCAATCACCAAATCAAAACCAAATTCAAACTGGTGATGGTGTTGTACAATTTACAGTAGATCCAGGATATTTAGGAGGTGGAAATACAAGTACGTTCCAAAGACAAGTAACATTTAATTTTGTAAACGTATCAAATCCATCACAAAATGTAATGGGAGTAGTAGTAACACAATTCTATGAGCTAGCAGGAGGTGGAGGAGGAGTTCCTTCATCATAAAAATTATGAAAAAACAGTTTTATAGAATAGGAGATCAAGTTACATTAAGACCATGGGATAGACCAACTCATGAAGCAATATCAGTATGGTGGGAGAGTTTTAAAGAAACTAAACATTTAGATCAATTTGAAGTTTGGATATGTGGTGGTGCTTTAGAAGGAACTGAAACGTGGGATGTAGATATAATTTTAACAGGTGAGTCAAAATACCCTGCAGATTTAAAGCATGTCTTAGATGAAGGAATAAGAATAGGATTTAAACATTGGTTATTAGTGGATATTGTATGGCAAGATAAAGTTGTATTCCCTTATTTAACTTTTGAACCTTTTAGAAGGATTAGAAATTTTAATGAGGTAGAAAAACAAACTAATGAAGAACATATGTTAAGAAAATATAATGGAGTAGAAATATATCCTGGGTTATATCAACAGCAAAATGATAAACCCACTAAATCTTTTAAATTCGCTCAAAAAATGATTAAAGAAGGTAGATATACCCTTGGAATACAAAAATTGTCTGATTATATTTATAACAATAAACGCACTATTTAATGGCAGTCGAACCACAAGTATATTATTACTATAAACAAGATACGAATCAAGTACTAGCTGGTGCAGCTGGTAATTCTATTACTAACGTAGCGGGCATGAATGCTTTGTTAACTTCAAGTAAAGTAGCGGTTCCACTAACAGATCCTTTAACTGTAGCTAGAATCAAATCAATTGGTCAAGCTATAACATATAAAAGTGATGTAGTATATAATTCGGCAAGTGCAGGCTATACAGGTATAGAAGGTTTTGAAATACCTATTGAAGATGATCAGGAATTATGGGTATATAGAGGTATACAACCCGTTAATACAGTGCCATCTAATACACCATCAAATGCTGGTCCAGGAGATTCAAATCACACGCAATATAACGCTTATTTACATCGACCTTACAAATTATATATGCTAACCGAAACCGGTTCTGGTATAGGATCTAAGCCATGGTTACCATTTGGAAATTTTTATGGAGAAAGCACAGGTCAAGGTGTAGGGACAAATTTTAATGCCATTCCAGCATATAATGTAAAACAATTAGCTGTAGTTGGTAATTTAGATTATTCAAGTAATCCCTTTTTAATATCAGAATCTAAAGCTTCTGGGTCAGTTACAATTTTTGGTAATGCACAAGAAGTAAGACCATGGGTTGGAACATCATATAATTCAATGGGTTTACCACCAGCAGTAGGTTCAGCTTGGAGGCTATTTTGTGAGACTTCAAGTACAGCTAATTACATGCAGGAAAGAAAACCAGTAGTTGAATTTAATTCATCAACAAACTTAATATTACAAGCAGGACAATTTGGTGCTAATAATTCTTCTCCAGCTAGTACTACTCAGATAGCAGTATCAAAATTAGGAGTTGGGTTTGGAGCTCAAAACCAAATTATAAATGCAGTAAGTGCATCAGGTAATTTAGGTAAACCAAAAGGTAAAATAAGATTTGAAACAGTTGGAAATACAAGAAGTGCAACATATGATGTTGGGGATATAGATACTACATCAGACCCAACAAAAACTATAATTAATGTTAGTAATGGTACTTTAACTGGACCTTGGCCTCCATCAAATGGAACAGACGTTTCAATGTCTATGGATGGTCCTATGTTAGCAGCTGATATACTACAACAACAAGGTGCTTCTGCAAATATAATTCCAAATTTTAGTAATGAGAAATTACAAAATGGAGTATTTTCTTATACTTCTAGTAATTTTGATACCACATCAGCTGATGGAACGGCAGCATCAGGATCTAGTCAGTTTGGATTTTGGACACAACAAGCAGCTTATGTAGAATATCAAGCAACAGTAGAAAGTATAAATTCAGGTGATGTAACAGTAACATATACAGGATCAACTGGGGTTCCAAATTTTAGTACTTGTAGCCCAGGATTTAATATTACATTTGTAGCCGCAGCAGGAACAGTATCTTCATCAGGTGATGATAGTTCTGCTAGTTATAATTTAACATTAACTAGCCCTTCAGCATCAGGTACACCAATAGGAGATATTTATTCAACAAGAATAAGTGATGTTTATTTATCATTATCTTCTTCATTATCACAATCAATTGATGGTTTATATATTTTTAATCAATTACCATCACAAGATATAGAAGTAACGGCTTCAATGTTTTTAAATGCTTGGACAGGTAGTGATGCTGTAGATGCACCAAAATATGGATTATCAAACCAAAAATCTCAAAATTTAATTACAACATATTCATTATCTCCTAATCCACCACTTTATGGTGAAGGAGAAGCAGGTGATGGACCAACTTGGCCTACAGCTTCAATAAACATATATAAAGGTAATTACCCAAGTAATACACCAGTAGAAGGTGATACTCCAATTCATACCGAAATGTTTAAAAACCCAGATATTCATATATCTGGTTTAGCTATTACAACAAGTTTTTTATTAACATCTCAATCATTATCATTTCAAGATTGCCTTAAAATGTCTTTAAAAGTTGAATCAGGATCTTATGCTTCTGAATCAATAGAAAATTCACTTATTGTTAGTGAATATCAATTAGAATTTAAAAATGCAGCTGAATTAGAAGGTGGAGATGGTAGAGTACCTACATTTATAGATAATGCATTTAAAGGCACAGGTGGTTTTTCAAACGCTCCTGATTGTCAACCTATGTTAAATAACGTAGTACAAGAAAGAAATAACCCAAAAATACAATTAGTTGAATATCAAACTGATCCCTACGATCCAAGTAATTTTCAATTAATATTATCAGGAACAGCAGCTAGGTCTACAGTCCCAGAATCAAATTATTACCAAGAACCATGGTTAAATCCAAGATATATAGGATCTCAAACAACAGCTTATGAATATAATTCAATAGTTGGTTTAGAAGGTGGATATGGTAAGTCACCAGTAATTGAATATAAAAGAGCTTATTTAGCCTATTGTGATCAGGTAACAGATCCTTACCCAGTAGTAAATAGTAAAACCCAATTTAACATATTATATATGATTAATGGAGGTGGAGATGCTTTAAACCCATTAATTTCACCTTACACAGCTTATGATGTATTAGGTACATGGGATAATGGTGGACAAGGACAAGTTGGTATAAACCAAATCTCAGGTTCAACTCAGTTTGATGCCTTAAATGGATATCAAGAAACATTTAAAGTAGGACAACAAGCTATTCCTTTACTATACTCACAAACATCAGCAAATACCTTTGCTTCGGAATCAGGAATTCCAATTGCAGGTAATGCAGAACAAGTATCAAATGTAACATCATCATTTATAGAATATGATATGTCATCTCAAGGTTCTAGTAAATTAACAGCCTATCAAGATGCATATGAAGTTATTTATTATAACATAGCTCAAGGTATTGCATCCCAAACAGGTCAAATTTACCCACAAAACCCAGGTACATTCCAAGGAACTCAATTTAATATTGAATCAGGATCAGGTTTTGGAATTGAAAGAATACCAGCTGGGGATGTAGATGGAGTAATTGAATTACCTATTATTACCTCATCCATAGCTGTACCTTACACTCCACCTGCTAACGTTTTTGGAGATCAATATTTTGGTAACCCAGGTGAAATTTTCTTTACAACTGACCCATTAGGTTCAGGTTCAGGAGATTTAAGTGATGATTATATGATTAGAGGAACATTTGTTTTACCATCAACTGCTCCTAGTAGATATAAAATAAAGAAATTTGTTAAAAAAAGAAATAAAAAGAAAACAAAATACAAATCAGGAACAGTAGGTAAGGTACAATTTGTTTTTGAATCAACAACTCAAACTAATTTATCACTTGGTGATGCTAATTGGGATAAAGAAACATTCCAATGGTTAGCAGATGCTTCAAGTACAGGACAACAAGAACCTACAATGACATTTTACTTTGGTGAATTAGATGGTGTTGCTGATGGTAGAGAATTAGAAGTCCCATTAGCAAACTTATCTGATAATGTAGGATTTGTAAATAATGTTTATACTTTTGATGTTGAAGCTAATGACATTGAAAATTATGTAAATGCTCAAGGAACACCATTTAATAAGGTACAATATGTAACATATAATTTTGCATTCCAATCAGATACAAGTTTAACATCAAATAAAAGATATAGATTTAGAGCAGTTGGACAATATGATGAAGAAACAGGAGCACAACAAACTGGAGAACCACAAAGGAACAGATTTAACCCTTCATATTTACCACAATTTTCAGATGGTGCATCAGGAGGTTCACAAGCTGATCCAGTAGCATTTTCAACCCCTTTCCCATCATCAGGACCTTATGTTTCAATGAATGTAATTGGTAACCAAGTAGCATCTAGTTTAGTATCAAATGCACTTAATTTTCCATATTGGGATTTTGTAACAAGCAATCAATTAGATGATACATTCTTATATTATAACAATATATCAGATCCAGATTCTAATGGGTGGCCTTATTTAGTTGATGCCCCTACCAATCCAGGTTCAGGAAGAATATTTTGGACTGAAGGTTCAGGTTCACTTAATAACTCTAACCAACTAGATTGGGATGCTATTTCCAATAAAAATACTGGTGGACCTGGTGGTGCTGCAATAACCGTAACTCAACCTAATAGTGCAACATTAACCCCAGATGCTAGAACAGGTAATGGTGATCTTAATTGTAGCTTTGATATAAGTTCAAACTCATCTCAAATTTTAGATATTGATTTAAATTTTGTTACTTCCACTGGATGGAAAGCAGGAGATACTTTAACATTTACTATATTAAGTTTAGAAACAGCTGGTTTTGGAACTGTTGATGGTGATTTAGTAATAACTTTAACTGATTCTTATATAAATCATAATAGACAAGGATCAACATCAATTTCAATAAATAAAACACAAAGTATAGGATCACAGGGTATAGAGTTATATTTAGATAGAATTATAGCTATAGGTTCAGGTAATGATCAGGGTAAAATACAGATAGGTGCTTCTAGTAATAGTAATCAATTTACAGGAAGTATAGCAAATGTAACGGATAACACTACTTTTTATACTGTATTTTTTAATGAAAATAGTTTAAATGCTGGAAATATTGCATCATCCACAAACCCATTTACGAATAATAATACATCAGCATTACCATTGTCTATTAATTTTACAACAGGGTCAGAATCTGGAGATGTAACATTAGCCAATACAGTTATTGAATTATCATCCTCAAACGGTAATAATAATTATGGTTTAGGATATTATCAAGGTTATTTACCTTATACTGCATCTAACAATAATAACTTTCCAGGAGGATTTGAACCACAAGATACAGCATGGCCTTTACCAAATGTACCTTATGCATTTAGAATTAATGATGAAATTAGATTTCAAAATGATGAAAGATTTGCTTATAAAATTGTAAAAGTATTAACACCAGAGCAAAACTTTATGATAAATGGTAGAAATAAATTACAATTAACTGTTGATAAACCTATTCAGGCATCTGTAGATTTAAATTTCTTTTTAATTAGAAGATATATTCCTGCACCTAACTCAGTAATAGTAAATAGAGTTTTTCCATATGGTTCGTTGCCTACCGTAAAAGAGTTCGTACCTTCAACCAATCAAATATTAAGTTTTGATGGTGGTAGTGGAGCATCTGGATCAGAAGCATCAGGATCAACAACAATAATGGAACAGTCAGGTAGTTTTATAGAATATATAAAACCATTATTAAAAAGTGATAACACACCTACTGGGATTCTTAAACCAGAATTCCCGACAGCAGAAATAGATGTCACACCAGATGAAGTAATTCGTGACCTAAGAGATAAAAAACTAATAGAGTAACATATTTATAACATATAACAATATTTATATAAAAAAACAACAATGGGATATTTAAATAATTCAGTAATAACAGTCGATGCTATTTTGACAACAAAAGGAAGAGAACTGTTAGCAGCCAATAACGGCGCATTTCGAATCACACAATTTGCACTAGCAGATGATGAAATCGATTACACACTTTACAATCCACAACATCCATCTGGATCAGCATATTATGGTGAAGCTATAGATGGAATGCCATTACTAGAAGCATTCCCAGAAGAATCACAAATAATGAAGTACAAATTAGCTACATTACCAAGAGGTACAGCTAAATTACCAGTACTAGATGTTGGATATACAGCAATTTCACTACAACAAGGTGCTCAGTTAGCAATAACTCCTCAAACTTTAAATTACTTAGGTAATGACCAAGTATTTGAAACAGCAGGATATGCAGCTACAATTGCAGATGTTAGATTGTTAAATACATTTAATGCAACAGGTATTAATACCCAAGCAGCAGCAGATGCAAATGCAACATCAACACAAACAATTGGAACAAATGTATCATCTACAGTAGTAGGTACTCAAATTAATTTAAGAGCAACAACTGTAAATACATTATTTGGATCCAATTCAACATTATTAAGTACATTAACTGTAACAGGTTTAGATAGTGGTGCGAGAATTACTATTCCAATTACTATAACTAAGTCAACAACATAAATAAAAACAAATGGGATTTAAAAGATTAGAAGCAGATGATTTTGTAGTAAGTGCACAGGCACAAACTCAGACATGCTGGACAGGCAATGAACCTGCATTAACAGTAGCCAGTATGTTTACACAATCAAACCAAATTAATGGTCAATCTGGAGTGTATTATGCTACTGTATTTAACACACAATCAGGGGCTCCAAATTTTGAAGCTCAATTTGAGATAGCTTATGGTAACTCAACAGGAGGTGGTGCTTTAGCATATAATCAAATAGCTGCACCAAATGTTTCTCCAGCATCAACAATATATGGTCAGTATAGAACATTAGTATTAGAAGATGAAAATGCACAATTTGTATTTGGAGAAGTTTCTCAAAGTTCTATTTATGTAATTAGTGTAGAAAGAGCAAGATATAAGCAAGCATTATTCCCAGGCTCGTTTAACTTAACTTTAAGTAGTTCTATTTCTTCTAATGCAAATAAAACATTAGAATTAACAGATAACTCTAAAATGATAACAGTACCAACATATTATGGTACAACAAGAGCATACCAAGTAATTAGTGGTTCAGATGGTGTAGCATATAACTCAGGATCAGGTGGTTTAGGTTATACTACAAATGAAGGATCATATGGTTTATTCTTACCAGATATCGGAACAATTTTATTAAATGCAGCAGCATTAGATTTAGATTCACAAGAAGGTCTTAATTTAGGAACAAATGATGGATTAGATACCGCAGGTAATAACCCATTAAGATTATTAGGAACAATGCAATCAGGATCAGGGTTTGCTTTAAACTCAGAAGAAACAATAACATCAGATTTTGTATTTGTTAGAGCAAGAAATAGTGAATTCAATTATTCAGAAAATCCATCATATATTTCAGGATCAACAGGTGAAGTAATTTATAATTACTTTATTAATAATCCACAAACATATATGACAACGATTGGATTATATAATGACAGTAACGAATTGTTAGCAGTAGCAAAACTTTCAAAACCCTTAAATAAAGACTTTACAAAAGAAGCTTTAGTAAGAGTTAAATTAGATTTTTAAGAATGGATGGCGGCGTACAAAACATTAAATTCACAGGATATAATAGTATCACCTCTCGAGGTAACTAAAACATTTACATTTAGTGGTAGTGGTTTAACTGCCGTAGATGTTAATATCCAACGCTATACAGGAAATAAGTTTAATAACACAGCATCTGCAACATTTGACCCAGTTAGTAAAACATTTTCAACTGGCTCAAATCAATATTCACAATCGCAAGTATATTTTTCTATAGAACAACTTTATTATAAAAATTACCTATCAGGTAGTAATGGTGAAGTTCAAAATGTAAATAGACCCTCATTTCAACCTGATGGGCTTGTAATAGGTAAAATAGATGGAAATGGTTATTACAATTATAACCCAACAACTTTAAACCCACAAAAATATTGGCCTACTAGTTCATATACAACTACAGTAGGTTTAGCAGAATATGGTAATCCTAGCTCATCATACGGTGAAGCTATTTATGGAAAAGCTACTATAAATGCTGCAATGGCAGTAATGTCAGTACCTAAAGCAATGTTTGGAGATTATATCCAACCAGAATCTTTAAAAATAACCACAGATAGTGGTAGTTATTATGATGATGGAGAAGGAGTTCTTATGAGAACATCACCTTCAGCATCAGGTCCAATTCCAGTAGGAAACGTTGTATACGAACACGGAATGATTGTTTTTACAGGTGGAGATAGACAAACTGCAACTGGAGAACAAACATTATATGGTACATCAGAATTTGGAGATCCAGAATCAATTTATGGTGGTAGAACAATAGGATTATTAGATATAGAAAATTTTGCAACAACTTCTAATATTACTTGTTCATTTTCATCTTCATTTACTATTTATGAGACGCAATACAAATGTACTGTAGGAGAAAGTGAGTTTAATTACTCTTTAAACCCAACAACAATATCAGGTTCTAGTAATGATGGCACAGTTTACAATTATGTGACTTCATCATTCTTTTCACCTTATGTTACAACAGTTGGTATGTATAACAATAACAATGAATTGTTAGCAGTTGGAAAGTTAGCGCAACCTTTGCCTACTTCTAGAACTACTGACACAACTATATTAGTAAATATAGATAGACAATAATTTTATAATATTTATAATAAAATATAACTTTAACCATGGCAAATAAATTTACAATTAATGGTATAGCAACAGGGCAGACAATAGAAGCATCCCAAGTCTCGCAATCCGTTCAAGCTCTTACCTCAGCAGAAGCATATGATATCCAAGTATCAGGTTCTCTTATTCTAACAGGATCATTTATCCAACAATCGGGATCAGCAGGCAATGTATCAAATATACAACTGAAACAGGTAGCTATGAACACAGGTTCAGCTTTACCAGGTTCATACGGTTTCGTTGCCATTGATTCAACAGGTTTATTATATTCTGCTAGTGCATCAACGGGTGCTCAAGGTGCTACTGGTACACAAGGAACAGACGGTTCAGTAGGATCTCAAGGTGCTATAGGTACACAAGGAAATACTGGAACAATAGGACCACAAGGTGTAGTTGGTACTCCAGGATCAAATGGTTCACAAGGTGGATCAGGAGCTCAAGGTACCGCAGGTAGTGCAGGTGCTCAAGGAGAATCAGGACCAGCAGGACCTCAAGGTACTGAAGGTTTAAATGGTTCACAAGGTGCAACTGGATCAGTTGGTTCATCAGGACCACAAGGTACAGATGGTACAACAGGACCAGCAGGTTCACAAGGTACTACTGGTAATACGGGTGCTCAAGGTAATTCAGGTTCAACAGGACCAGATGGTCCAAATGGACCTCAAGGTACAGTAGGTAATACAGGTGCTCAAGGAGCAACAGGACCAAACGGTACTCAAGGTACAGATGGAGCTCAAGGTGCTATAGGAGCAGGAACACAAGGTGCAATTGGAGCACAAGGAACAGATGGTACTCAAGGTACTGATGGTACAGTAGGAGCTCAAGGAGCAATTGGAGCAGGAACTCAAGGTGCAATAGGTGCACAAGGAACAGATGGTACAACAGGAACTCAAGGAACAGATGGTACAACAGGACCAAATGGACCTCAAGGTGCTACAGGTGCAGATTCAACAGTAGCAGGACCTCAAGGTACTGATGGTACAGTAGGATCACAAGGAGCAACTGGTACAGGTACAACAGGACCACAAGGTGCAAATGGTACAGTAGGATCACAAGGACCAGATGGTGCACAAGGTACAGAAGGATCAGGTGGTGGTTCAGATACTGTAATTAATCCTCAAGTTAGATATATATCAAATGTATTAAGTAGTGGTCAAGAAGCTCAAATAATGAGTACTGGTACAGTATTTGGAAATAAAACATGGGCTAGAGTAGGAACAGAAGTTACTGTAACATCTGCAGCACACGGTTTAACATCAAATGATTATATTGTAGTTAGAGGAGGATCAGATACTTATCTATATGTACAGATTACAGTATCAAATGTTAATACATTCACATTCCAATCAGGAACTAATGCTAATGCAAATGGAACAGATTTAGCTTATATACCAGCAGCTAAAATAACATCATTAGATCAAGCGGCAGGAACATTAGGAGTTGCTAGTGCAGGTAATATACAAGTTAATTCAATATCATTATCAACAGGAACTAAAACATCAAGTACATTTACTTTAACAGTTCCTAACACAATAAATAATGGAGCAGGTGATAACAGTCAATTGACAAGTCAGAATCCTCCATTAATAGGTGTATATAAATTAAGTGATGGTGGACAAAATGCATCTGCTGGATTATCAGTAAATACAGGATCTCCATTTAATAGATATATAGTTGGTGGTATTAACACATTTATCAACAATCAAATTAGGTTCCAATTTTAAAAAAAAATTAAATTTAAAAAAAAGATATAAATGGCCTACGATAAACAACTTTTTATTGGGAAACTCTCAAGTGTTACACCAAAATATGATAATGTAATTGCATTAAATGGTAATACAACAAGTGGGCAACCTCAGATAACAAATGCAGTAGCAATTTCAGGATTTAACTTAGCTCTGTTAAGAGTAGGTCAAACCATTAATACTATTTCAGGTGGAGGATTTTCATCAGATGTAACAATTACAAATATAGTTGGTACAACAATAACAGTAAATGCAAATGCAGCAGCTACTCAAACCGGAGGAACTTTTACAGCAGATACACCAGCAGGTGTTTATTTCTTTGAAAGTGCTTCATTTTTAGACCCACAAAACGTATTATCAGTTAATAATATAACAGGTAGTGCAGATGCAGATTTTGATATTAGTTTATCTTCTTCATATGCAATATTAGGTAATGCAGCGGCCACATTAGGGGGTGGTGTAATAACTGGTAAATTCCATTATTACAAAATAACAGAGGTAACATCTAGAGATGTAGGTGGATCAACAATTTCAGCATTCGTAGATTGGGGAGAAGTTGGTTCAGAATCAGATAGTGGAGATGTATTATTTACAGGTCCTAACCAAGCACTTGCTATTGGAGGATTATCAATAACAGCATCTCAAATGAATATATTTGGAGATGAAATTTTAACAGGATTATCATCTGGAGCTGATGTAGCAGCATATCAAATAGCATTACCACAAATTATAGATCATACAGGATCTGATGGTGGTGGAGCAGCATTCCCACATACAGGATCAGCTCAAATAACAGGAAGTTTAGGTGTAACAGGAAGTGTAGATACTTTATTAAATACAAACGAAAATTTCTTAATTAAAAGTGCAACAGCTCCAACTCAAAGTTTATTCAATATAGATAAAGAAGGAGTTGCTACATTTAGAGTTCAACCTGACGGAGTTTCTCCAACAGCAGTTGAAGGAGGATTGTATTTTACTACAGCATCTGCTTACATAGGAATTAAATAAAAAATTAAAAAAAAGTGAACTTAAATGTTCAGGTTGCATATGTATAATAAAATTAATAATAACTAACTTAAAAACAATTAATCAATGGCAACTTGGAAAAAAGTAATCGTATCCGGATCACAGGCAGTCTTAGACTCCTTAGCATTAGATACAGCCTTACCCGTAGCCTCGGGTGGTACAGGAGCAGCAACTCTCACAGATGGTGGTGTACTTCTAGGTAGTGGAACCGGTGCGGTAACAGCTCTAGGTCAAGCTACAAACGGTCAATTAGTAATCGGTTCTACAGGAGCAGATCCTGTATTAGCAACCCTTACTGGTGGAGCAAATATTTCAGTAACAAATTCAGCAGGTGGTATTAGTATTGCAGCTTCAGGATTAGGTTCAGGTACAGTACAAACTGTATCAGCAACTGGTAATGAAAATGGAATTACATTAGTATCAGATGGAGATACTGTTGACCCAACAATCACATTAGGTGGTGCTTTAGCAAACGTTACAAATGCACAATTATCAAATAGTGCAGTAACAGTTGGTACAACAGCAATATCATTAGGTGCTTCATCTACTACATTAGCTGGTTTAACAGATGTATCATCAACTAAATTTAGTGGTGGATCTTCTCAAGTAATATCAGGTTCAGGAGTAGTAGCTGATACTAAAATTACTGGTAGTTTTACTGGTTCATTTACTGGTGCATTTGTTGGAACAACAGATTTACCAGATCTAGTTTCAGGAAATGGTTTATCAGGTGGACCATATGATGGTTCAGTAACTAAAACATTTAGTGTAGCAAATGATGGTAGTACAATAACTGTTGGAGCAAGTGGAATTAAAGTAGCAGATGCTGGAATTACAGCAACTCAATTAGCAACATCAGTAGCCGGAGATGGTTTAGCAGGTGGTGCAGGTACAGCATTAGCAGTACAAGTAGATGATTCTTCAATAGAAATCTCAGCAGATTCTTTAAGAGTTAAAGCATTAGGAATTACTAACGCAATGTTAGCAGGTTCAATTGCAAATAATAAATTAGCAAATAGTAATATTACTGTAGGTTCAACATCTATACAATTAGGTGGTTCAGCAACAACAATTGCAGGATTAACATCACTTACATCAACAGGATTAAATGCAACAAATATTGTAAACAGTGGTGCTGTAGCAGATACAAAAATTACTGGTTCATTTACAGGTTCATTTGTTGGAGATGGTTCGTTATTAACTGGAATTGCAACAAACTTAGCAATTGCAGGTGAAAGTGGAACAGGTACAGTAGCATTAGCTTCACAAACATTAACAGTAACAGCAGGTGAAGGTATTAATACAGTAGCTGGTTCTCAAACTATTACAATTAGTGGAGAAGATGCTACAACAACTAACAAAGGTATTGCTTCATTCGCAACAGCTGATTTTGCAGTTTCCTCAGGAGCAGTAAGCTTAGCATCAGATATTTCAGTTGACAATGATCTTACAGTAGTAAGAGATGTTAATATTGGAAGAAATGCAGTAGTATCAGGTAACTTAACAGTTGCAGGTACAGCAAGTTTCCAGAATACAACAAACTTAGATGTAGCGGATAGATTCATTAGAATGGCCTCAGGTTCAACAACAGTTGGAGATGGTGGTATTATCGTACAACAAAGTGTAGTTGGAACTGAAGGATTTGGTGAAGCGTTCGCATGGGATGCAGCAGTAGCTAGATGGAGTATGACAGGATCATTTGATCCCGCAACTGAAGTATACACTCCAGATTCATTTATGGCAACTGTAGTAGAAGGTGGAGTAGGTGTAAATACACCAGCAGCCGTAATTGCTAAATTTACTAAGAAAGGTAACTCATTCGTAGGAGCTGATCAATCAATATGGATTTACTCATAATGTAACTTATGGGTTCCAAAAAAGGTTTTCAGGCAGGTAATACAATGATAGGAAAGGCAGACCCGTTAATGGGTCTGCCAATTCTTACTAAGGATGAGGTATTCTATTTATTAAATATTATTCGTACACATAAATTTGAAGGTAGTGAAATGGAAGAAATTTTTAATTTAACTTTGAAACTTCAAAAAATGTTCGTAGATTTGAATAAATTTGAAAAATAAAAAAATATGGAAGATCAATTTGATTTAGAAGGATTTACTTTAAGAGAAGTTAGAGCAATGCGCATGGCCTTAAATTCAATCCAAATTAATGGTATAGATGCTAGTTTCATAGGATCACTACAAGCAAAACTAGATGCGCATATTGTATCAATAGAAGAACTTGCAAATCAACAAAATATAATTCCCCCTCCTCCTCCATTAGAGACAAAATAGTACTAATATTTATAACCATATAATTTACTATGGCAAATTGGAGAAAAATAATAATCAGCGGGTCAGACGCTGACTTAAGGTCTGTAACATCATCACAAGCTGATATTAAAACTGGTTTTACCGCTAGTGGAATAATATATCCTAATGCTGATGGTTCAAACACACAAGTAATACAAACAGATGGTTCTGGAAATTTAAGCTTTGTAAATAAAGACTCAGGAGCTCAAGGTGCAACAGGTACACAAGGTACTGATGGTGGTGATGGTGCTCAAGGTGCTACTGGTACTCAAGGAACAGATGGTACTATAGGAACACAAGGTACAGACGGTACTCAAGGAACAGATGGTACTGTAGGAACACAAGGTGCTATAGGAACTCAAGGAACAGATGGTGGAGATGGTGTAAAAGGACAAAAAGGGGAAGTAGGAGTTGGTACTCAAGGTGCTACTGGTATTCAAGGAACAGACGGAACACAAGGAACAGATGGTACACAAGGTACAATAGGTGGACCTGGTGGTGCTGGAGTTCAAGGTGCAACTGGAGCAGGAACACAAGGTGCAATAGGAGGACAAGGTACAGATGGTGCTACAGGTACTCAAGGTACAGATGGAACCCAAGGAACAGATGGTGGTTTTGGAGGAGCTTCTTTCGATTATACATTTGATGGTTCATCAGCATCACCAGGTGATCCAGGAACAGGTAAAGTAAGATTAAACTCATTAGCAGGCTCTGCAGCAGGACAAAAAGGTGCTACTGCAATGTACATAGATCAAACAGACGATGATGGCACTAGTATCCAATCGTTTTTAACGGCAATTGATGCAGTCACATCCGCTGTTAAAGGCCATGTTAAACTGGCAAATAAAACGGATTCCACGCAATTTATTTTATTTAGTATATCAGACTTAACTGATAATTCTGGATGGTGGACAATAGATATAAATCAACAATCTTTTTCAGCAAATTCACCATTTACAAATGGAGAAGATATATTAGTTTCATTTGTTACTACAGGTGATAAAGGAGATACTGGTACACAAGGTGCAGTTGGTATTTTAGGACCTCAAGGTACAGCAGGTCCAAATGGACCACAAGGTGCTACAGGAGCAGGAACTCAAGGTACAACTGGATCAGGAACACAAGGTGCTATAGGTACTCAAGGTACAGATGGAACACAAGGTATAACAGGTACTCAAGGAACAGACGGAACACAAGGAACAGATGGTGTAAAAGGACAAAAAGGTGAAGTAGGTTCACAAGGTGGAACAGGACAGAAAGGTGAAGTAGGATCTCAAGGTGCAATTGGTACTCAAGGAACAGATGGAGCCGATAATTCAACTCAAGGTGCAACAGGTACACAAGGTGCAACGGGTCAAAAAGGTGAAGATGGTGTAGTAGGATCACAAGGAACAGATGGTACAGATGGATCTCAAGGAACTAATGGTACCCAAGGTACTATAGGTGCTCAAGGTGAAACTGGAACACAGGGTGCAACGGGCCAAAAAGGTGAAGAAGGAGTAGTTGGTTCACAAGGAGAAACAGGAACAAAAGGTGATACAGGTACTCAAGGTACAACCGGAACTCAAGGTACAGATGGTACAAATGGAACAGATGGATCTCAAGGTGCAATTGGTACTAAAGGTGAAGTAGGATCTCAAGGTGCAATTGGAGCACAAGGTGAAACTGGAGCAAAAGGACAAAAAGGTGAAGTAGGTTCACAAGGTACAATTGGTACTAAAGGTGAAAAAGGAGAAATTGGTTCTCAAGGTACTATAGGTACTCAAGGTACAGATGGAACACAAGGTGAAACTGGTACTCAAGGAACAGATGGTACTCAAGGTGCTGATGGAACACAGGGTGTTACAGGTACTCAAGGAACAACAGGAACACAGGGTACAGACGGTACTCAAGGAACAGATGGTACTCAAGGTACAACAGGAACTCAAGGTACAGATGGTGTAAAAGGACAAAAAGGTGAAGTAGGAGTACAAGGTATAACTGGATCACAAGGAACAGATGGAACAGACGGAACACAAGGTACAGATGGTGCTCAAGGCACAACAGGAACTCAAGGTACAGATGGTACACAAGGTGAAACAGGTGTAAAAGGTGAAAAAGGAGAAATTGGTTCCCAAGGTGGAACTGGTACTCAAGGTGAAACAGGAGAAAAAGGACAAAAAGGTGAAATAGGATCTCAAGGTGAAACAGGATCTCAAGGAACACAAGGTTTAACAGGTACTAAAGGTGAAAAAGGAGAAATTGGTTCTCAAGGTACAGATGGTACACAAGGAACAGATGGTAACTTTGGTGGTGCTACATTCGATTATACATTTGATGGCACATCAGCATCTCCAGGTGACCCAGGTACTGGAAAAGTAAGACTAAATTCACTATCAGGTGCAGCAGCAGGACAAAAAGGTGCTACTGCAATGTATATTGATGATACTGATGATGATGGAACAGATATTCAATCCTTTATGCAATCAATTGCTAATGTATCTTCAGCAGTAAAAGGCCATGTTAGAATATCAAATAGAACAGATGCAACTCAATTCCTTTTATTTGCAATTAGTGATTTATCAGAACAAACAGGATATTGGAATTTAACAATATCTAATGAAACATTCTCAGCTGACTCTCCATTTTCAAATTCAGAAGATGTTATTTGTTCATTTGTAACAACAGGTGATAAAGGAGATGCAGGAGCAAAAGGTGCTCAAGGTACAACTGGTACAGCAACTCAAGGAACAACTGGAACACAGGGTACAGATGGAACACAAGGAACAAACGGAACACAAGGTACTACAGGTACTCAAGGAACAGACGGAACACAGGGAACAGATGGAACTCAAGGTGAAACTGGAGCAAAAGGACAAAAAGGTGAAGTAGGTTCACAAGGTGCAGATGGAACTCAAGGAACAGATGGAACTCAAGGTACAACAGGAACACAAGGAACAGATGGTACTCAAGGAACAGATGGAACACAAGGTGAAACCGGAGTAAAAGGTATAAAAGGTGAAGATAATTCAACCCAAGGTGCTACTGGTACTCAAGGAACAGATGGAGCCGATAATTCAACTCAAGGTGCTACTGGAACACAAGGTACAGATGGTACTCAAGGTACAGATGGAGCCGATAATTCTACACAAGGTGAAACAGGTGCTCAAGGTACAACTGGAACAGGAACACAAGGTGCAACTGGTACTCAAGGAACAGATGGAGCAGATAATTCAACCCAAGGTACAGATGGTACTCAAGGTACAAATGGTACACAAGGTGCAACTGGAACAGCAACTCAAGGTGAAACTGGACCTCAAGGTACAACTGGAACAGGAACACAAGGTGCAACTGGTACAGCAACTCAAGGTACAACAGGAACCCAAGGTACAAATGCTGCTATAGGAATAACAAATAACAATAACAATTACATGGTTACAGCAACAGGTACTGCTGCAACACCATTTAATGGAGAATCAACACTACAATATGATGGTGCCACAATGACATTATCAGCAGGTAAAATAGTTATTGACCAACAAGCATTAGGTACTACTGGAACAACAGTTTTTAATCCTAAATTAGGTTCAAATGCTACAGTAGCAGCTTTAACAGGTAATTTAACAATTACTTTAGATACAACATCTAATTGGACAGCAGGTGATACAGGAGTTGTAAGAATAAAACAATCAGCATCAACAGCTAGAACAGTAACATTAACACCTTCTTCAGGTGCAAATGTATATTTAAATGGTAACACATTTACAATGCCTACAACATTAAATGCTCAAGTAATATTAGGTGTTTATTTTGATGGTACAGATTTCTTTTGGACAGTAGGTTCATCAGTAGGAGCACCTACAGGACCAACAGGTGCTCAAGGAGCAGTTGGAACAAAAGGACAAAAAGGTGCTCAAGGTATAACTGGTACTGCAACTCAAGGAACAACTGGAGCAGGACCTCAAGGTGGAACAGGACCTCAAGGACCAACTGGAGCAGATTCAACAGTAGCAGGACCTCAAGGTGCAACTGGTACAGGATCTCAAGGTGCAGCTGGAGCAGATTCAACAGTAGCAGGACCTCAAGGTGCAGATGGAACAGATTCAACAGTAGCAGGACCTCAAGGTGCAGCTGGAACAAATGGAACAGGAACACAAGGTGCAGCTGGAGCAAATTCAACAGTAGCAGGACCTCAAGGTGCAGATGGTGGAACAGGACCTCAAGGAACAGTTGGTACAGCTGGTGCTGTAACAGCATTTACAAATGGTTCAAATGATAGAGTTGTAACAGCAACAGGTGCTTCAGGTATAAATGGAGAAGCAAATTTAATATTTGATGCCACTACAAATTCATTAGTAGTATCATCAGGTGGACTAGCAGTTGGTTTAGCAACGATTCCTACAACAGTAGGTATAGGATTATTTGCAAATGATGTTGTAGCTTATTCATCATCAGATAGAAGATTAAAAGAAAATATTATTCCAATACCAAATGCTTTATCTAAATTAATGAAAATTAATGGTGTTAGCTTTGATTGGATTCCATTAACAGATAAAGAAAGAGTTAATATTCACCCACATGAAGGACATGATATAGGAATTATAGCCCAAGAAATCGAAGAAGTATTACCTGAAGTAGTAACAACAAGAGATACAGGATTTAAGGCTGTTAAATATGAAAAAATTGTTGCCCTATTAATTGAAGCTATTAAGGAACAACAAGTCCAAATAGATCAATTAAAAGGAAAATAATGTCAAATATAAATTTCTTTAGGGTATTACAAAATTTTACAGCGGCCTCGGACGTTCAAGAATATAATTTTTTTAATGTTGTAGCATCAGGATCAGGTCATTTTGATGCTTGTGGAAGTTGGCCTAGATATTGGGAAAATCGTCAAGTAGATGAAGGGGCATATTGGTCTCAATCACAATTCGATCCTTTTATTGCTGGTCCTTTTGGACCAACACAATCAGCCACTCCATCTACTACTTGGGCCAAGTACAATGGAGCAGCAAATTATTCATCAGGATCTGGTATTTCTACAGATATACTAAATCAGTCAGCACCAAATAAAGCAACATATAATCTAATGCTTAGCCAATCGGCAACAACAATTCCTTGGACACAAAGTGGATATAGATTTTATACTAGTGGGGAAAATTTTGAAGAAGGGGGATTATTAGCCAATGATATTTACTCTGCTAGTTTAAGATACCTCCAAACGAAAAATTTAGAAAATCCATGGAGTTTTACAGTAGTAGGTAGCCATATTTCTTCTAATACAAGTCAGCAAACACAAGTAAAAACCTATATACTAGACCAATTTAATGTTAATTCCCTAAATATAGTAGATTCTGTAAAATCAGGATCATGTTTTGTTAGTGCTTGGGATTCAACTACATACATGGGGGGAGGAGTTCCGACTGAAAATCAAGGTATTGTAGATTTAAAATGGTCAGGCGATGGACATACAGCTTCAATATGGATAATAAGTGCATCAGTTTCACACACACAAACAGATGTAAAACAATATTATTTAGCAAAACCATATCAAGCACATGCTATACCAAGTATAGCAACGGGACCTAATGTTCACATGGTATTAAATACAGGTGCAGATAGGATCCCTGCAGGTATGAATTTTACAAATGATGGAATGGAATGTATATGGGTTTGTACTAATGGAGCTAATGTAAGAATTATAGCAGCAGATTTAGAAACACCTTGGGATTTAGGAACTCGAAGGTTTACTTCATCTTTTGATATAACAACAGAAATGCAATCAGCTACAACCACATCAGGGGATTATACACAACCTTTTAGTTCGTTTATTATGCAAGATTATACAGGTAGTAAATCTGTTTTTTATGATAAATTAATAATAAGCCAACTGTATTCAAACCAAACAGGATCTCAAGCTGTATCAGCAACTACAACAACAACTAGTTGGGTTATAAATAATAATGGCTCTTCAATTTCATTAAGTCTTAATGGTAAATCATTACCAAAAGGAAGAACTTATCCTGGTGCAGGTGGAAATGTTACAAACGAATTATTAGGAAGAAGATGGTCAGCACCTATTTATGGTTATAGTGAATATAATAATTCTTCAATTAATAGAGAAGAAGGTAACGCTATATATTGTATAGATAATGTTCTTCAAAACGGTGTTAGTGGGTCAGGAAATGTTAAAGTTAGTCTTAGTTTATTTAGTTTAGCAGCAATAACCTTTGATGGAGCATTTTGTCCTTAAAATAATATAAAATATGTCAAATATAAATTTCTTTAGGGTATTACAAAATTTTACATCAACTGGTGATGCACCTGATCCAACTGATTGGACTGAAGTAAGATCTGCTGATTTAAACCCTCCTTTAGTTGTTCCATCTGCTGGTCATTTTAAAACTGATGGTTCAGTTTATTTTGGTATGTGTACAACAGGTAACCCAACTAATGATTCAATATATTCTTTTAATATGTCAACAAATTGGGATATATCAACAATAGGAAGTTACAATTCTACTGTAAATTACGAAGCTTGGAATACTATATATCCTTCTGGTTTATGGTTTAAGCCTGATGGTTCAAAATTATTTGTATTAGTTTTAAAATCTTCATCTCCAACAGCAACTCCTCAATTTGTAATATATGAACATGATTTGTCAACAAATTGGGATATAACTACAATTAATACAACTAATGTGGCATCAAAAAGTATTAATGGTTCTGATTTTGGGGGTGGAACTGTTATTAATTTGAATTTTAATGCTAATGGAACTAAATGTTTTGTTGGAAGTGATTATAGTGGTGGGGGAACTAGTATTGATAGAGATTTACTTGTTTCGTATAATTTATCTACAGCTTATGATATAACTTCAATGTCTACAACTCATAATTATATATTAACAGCAAGTAATCCTACTGATAATTTTAATGTACGTAGTTATGATTTTCAAGATAGTGGGTATACATTGTATGGAGGTGGTAATATTCAAACAAATTTCCCTAGCACACCTGCAGTTTATAAAGATTCAATAGTTAAATGGACATTAACAACTGCTTACGATTTATCTACAGCTACTTATAATACTATATATGAATTACCTACTAACGAAGGTTCTGATGTTGATTTATTATGGAAGAGTAATACTGAGATTTTTCAATTAAGACAATCAGAAGTTGTAAAATCTTTAATGCAATACTCTTTTACATAAAAATAACAATTAGTAAAATCACTTGTTTTCCCTTTATTTTTTCCATATATTGTTCATATGTATGACTATATTATAGGCCATAACGGAAGTGGGCTCATTGAGTAACCAACCATAATAAAAAATATTGACATGCCAAATTGGAAAAAAGTAATTGTATCCGGTAGTGATGCAGATTTAAACAAAGTAAAAGCGGGGAATTATTTTATCCCTCCTACAGGTTCTGGTTCAGTCCCCAACAAAGCATATGCAATTGCTTTCTATGATACATCTTCAGGGGATAATTACGACCAAATATACAAAGATAATGAAAATAAATTATTTTGGTATCCAGCAGGGGGCCTTAATGTAATTGGTAATATAACAGCAGGTGGTGCAGAATCTACCATAACTGCTAGTAGATTAATAGCTTCAACGTCATTTACTGGTAGTAATGTACTTTTAAATGGTTTAGCAGTTGGATCTTCAGAAACAAGAGTATTAGTTTCAGATACAACTGGTAATGTAAAATATAGAACAAATTTATCACTCCAAGGTACTACAGGTGCACAAGGTGTAACAGGACCAACTGGTACTCAGGGTACAACAGGACTAACTGGAACACAAGGTACAACAGGTACTAAAGGTGCAACAGGTGATGATGGTGCAACAGGACCTACAGGTCCAAATGGACCTCAAGGTACAGTAGGTAATACAGGACCTACAGGACCTACTGGAACACAAGGTACTGAAGGAGATGAAGGACCAACTGGTTCACAAGGAACAACAGGTATAACAGGACCTCAAGGTGCAACCGGACCTCAAGGTACAGTTGGTACAAAAGGTGCTACAGGAGCAACAGGACCAACTGGTCCAACTGGTTCACAAGGAACAACAGGACAAAAAGGAGCAACTGGAGAAAAAGGACAAAGAGGAGTACAAGGTGAAATTGGTATTAAAGGATCAACTGGAGCTACAGGTACACAAGGTACAACTGGAGATACAGGTCCAACAGGACCAACTGGATCACAAGGTATAACAGGTAATACTGGAGGAACAGGTCCAACAGGAGCTCAAGGTACAACTGGACAAACAGGTGGAACAGGTCCAACTGGTTTACAAGGTACAACTGGAGAAAAAGGACAAAAAGGTACTACTGGTAACACTGGTTCACAAGGAACAACAGGTAACACAGGACCTACTGGACCAACAGGTTCACAAGGTACAGATGGTGATACAGGATCACAAGGTACAACTGGTAATACTGGACCTACAGGACCTACTGGTTCACAAGGTACAATTGGTACAAAAGGACAAAAAGGTGGTGTAGGAGCAACTGGATCTCAAGGTACAGTAGGTACTACTGGAGATACAGGACCAACTGGTTCTCAAGGTACTGTTGGTAACACAGGACCTACTGGTTCTCAAGGAACAACAGGTAATACTGGACCAACTGGACCAACAGGATCTCAAGGAACAACAGGACCAACTGGACCAACAGGTGCAAAAGGACAGAAAGGTGCAGTAGGAGCTACAGGTACACAAGGTACTACAGGTACAACAGGTAGTACAGGTGCTCAAGGTGCAACTGGTACTCAAGGTACAACTGGTAACACTGGTCCAACTGGATCACAAGGTACAACTGGTAATACAGGTCCAACAGGACCAACTGGATCACAAGGTACAGTAGGTAACACAGGACCAACAGGTGCAAAAGGACAGAAAGGTGAAATAGGAGTTACAGGTGCTAAAGGAGCAACAGGTAACACAGGACCAACTGGATCACAAGGTACTACTGGTAACACTGGACCTACAGGACCAACAGGACCTCAAGGAACAACTGGTACTAAAGGACAAAAAGGTGAAATTGGTGTTACAGGTGCTAAAGGACAAAAAGGACAGAAAGGAACTACTGGTTCAACTGGATCACAAGGTACAACAGGTACACAAGGTACAGATGGTAATTTTGGTGGTAATACCTTTGATTATACATTTAATACATCCACAGACCAAACAGACCCAGGTACGGGTAAAGTAAGACTTAATAATGGTACACAAACTAGTGCTAACGCCATGTATGTAGATGCTACAGATGATGATGGTAATAGTATAGTAAGTACTATGAGCACAATAGATAGTGTTACATCAGCTATTAAAGGTCACGTAAGAATAGCTAATAGAACTGATGCTAGTCAATTTATTACTTTTGCTATTAGTGATGTTACAGGGCAAGATACAAATGCTTGGTTTATACTAAACATATCAGCGGAAGCTTCAAGTGCAACATCTCCATTTACAAACGCAGAAGATGTTATTTTATCATTTGTATCAACAGGTGATAAAGGAGATACTGGAGCTAAAGGACAAAAAGGTGCTAATGGACCAACAGGACCTCAAGGTACTACAGGTAATACAGGACCAACAGGATCTAAAGGACAGAAAGGTGAAATAGGAAATACTGGTTCACAAGGTGCAATTGGAACTACAGGTAACACTGGACCAACAGGTGCAAAAGGAGCAACAGGAAATACAGGACCAACAGGACCTCAAGGTACAACAGGTACTAAAGGACAAAAAGGTCAACAAGGAAATAATGGTTCAAATGGATCTCAAGGAGCAACTGGTAATACAGGACCAACTGGAGCTAAAGGAGCAACAGGTAACACAGGACCAACTGGATCACAAGGTACAACTGGTACTACTGGTAATACAGGTGGAACTGGACCTACAGGACCTACTGGTGCAAAAGGAGCAACAGGTTCAACAGGACCACAAGGTACAACTGGAGGAACAGGTGGAACAGGATCAACTGGAGCTAAAGGACAGAAAGGTGCTGCAGGTTCAAATGGATCAAATGGTTCAAATGGAGCTAAAGGAGCAACAGGTAGTACTGGACCAACAGGACCTACAGGACCTCAAGGTACAGTAGGTACTACAGGTGGAACAGGTGCTAAAGGTGCTACAGGTGGAACTGGAGGAACAGGACCTACTGGTCCACAAGGTGCAACTGGTGGAACTGGAGGAACAGGACCAACTGGTGCTAAAGGACAAAAAGGACAAACAGGTGGAACAGGACCTACAGGTTCAACAGGACCTCAAGGAGCAACTGGAGGAACTGGAGGAACAGGACCAACTGGTGCTAAAGGACAAAAAGGTCAAGCTGGTGGAACTGGTAGTACAGGACCTCAAGGAGCAACTGGTGGAACTGGAGGAACAGGACCAACAGGACCTCAAGGAACAACAGGTGGAACTGGAGGAACAGGTGGAACAGGACCTAAGGGACAAAAAGGTGAAGCTGGAGGAACAGGTGGAACAGGTGCAAAAGGACAAAAAGGTCAAGCTGGTGGAACTGGATCAACAGGTTCACAAGGACCAGCAGGTTCAAATGGATCAAATGGTTCAAATGGAGCTAAGGGACAAAAAGGACAAACTGGTGCAACAGGACCAGGTGGTGGAACAGGACCTCAAGGTGCAACTGGTGGAACAGGTGGAACTGGTGGAACAGGTGCTAAAGGACAGAAAGGACAAACTGGTGCAACAGGACCAGGTGGTGGAACAGGACCTCAAGGTTCAACAGGTTCAACAGGTGGAACTGGAGGAACAGGACCTACTGGTGCTAAAGGACAAAAAGGACAAACTGGTGCAACAGGTACATCAAATGTATATGCTACTGCGATGAACCAATACACTAGAACTACAGATACAGTTCAGTTTGGATTAGTAAGATCAACAGGAGATGTAGTCGCATATTACTCAGATGAAAGATTAAAAGACATTGAAGGTAAAATAGAAAGCGCTCTAGATAAAGTAATGGAATTAGATGGTATTTATTATACAGCTAATGAATTAGCAGAATCATTTGGATATGATAAAAAAGATCGACAAATTGGGGTAATAGCACAACAAGTTAAAAAACATTTCCCTGAAATAATTAGACAAGCACCTTTCGATGCTGATGGAGATAAAGGAGCTAGTTTATCAGGTGAAGATTATATCACAGTTCAATATGAAAAATTAGTAGCAATATTAATTGAAGCAATAAAAGAATTAAACGAAAAAGTAAACAAATTAAATAAATAAAAAATGGGATTTATAGTTACAGGTTCAATCACAGAAAATGGTGGTCAAAACAGACAAGCGGATAGTTTTTATGTAAGAATTGAAAATTATACAGTACATAAAACTACAGGTGATTTAGTAGTTAACTCTACTCACTATACAAGTAAAGAAGATTCATTATCCGCACATCCAACATATAAAGAAGACTATAATGGTTTAGATGCTTCTGGTATGTTATCAAATCATTTTTTACATGAAGATGAATCATATAACCATGCCTACCCCTTAGAATTTCCACTTACTGAAAGTGTACAAGTAGAACAAACAACATATTCGTCTTCGTTTTCAGACCAAGTAGTTGAGTATGTAGATTTTAATGATGATGGAGATGAAATTTCAGCATATAGAACAGAATCTATAGAAACTATTACTACAGGAAGTGAAATGGTAACAAAAGCAAGAATAGATATTAACATAATTACTGGTAGTATGTTTAAATATGCTTATAAGGTAACAAAAGACCATTATAAATCAATATTTGGAGCTAGTAATGTAAACGATTTAATTTAATGTATTACGGACAAGTAGGTAGTTATTTACAGTTAACAGGTGATACTGCAACCAATCAAAATCCCACAAACTCTTGTGGTTATTATAATGGTATGTGGGGGACTTGTTCTAATTTTGGAGTAAATGGTAATTATAGTCTTTATGATGCTTATAGAGAAGGAGCAAATCCCAAACTAAATACTGGTCAAACTGGTACTTCTAATATAAACATAACTGATGGTTGGAGATATAAAGATAGACAATTTTCATGTAATGTTACAGTTTCAAATGGAGGATCATCTTTAAATTTAGCAGGTTTTTCTTCACCATTTAGTGCAACAAGTACAACATTAGTTAATGCTTACCAGAATCAATCCATGAGTAATACTCAAAATTTTATTACTACTAATGCAAGTGCAGCTTATGGTTATGTATTCTCTAATTGGAGATTAGAAAATGCATTTGGTACTGCATTAACAACAACAGCAAATGTAAATTGGTATTTTAATGGTACTTATGGTAGTGTAAATTTTGCTTATATTAGAAACTTACATGCAACCTTTGTTGTTAGTGGAAAATCAGATAGAAGATTAAAAGAAAATATTAGATTAGTTGGTAAATCCTCAAGTGGAATAAACATCTATACTTGGACCTATAAAAACCAAGAAAGAGATGGCAAAGGTGTATTCGAAGGTGTTATGGCACAAGAAGTACCTCAAGCATCTATGCAACACCCTGATGGATATTTAATGGTAGACTATTCTAAAATTGATGTTACATTTAAAAAGGTTTATGGAAGTAATATGGGTAATTGAAAACGTTAAGCGTTCTAAAGATTTTTATACAAAACAATTTACATTATTATTAGCAGCGTCAGTTTGTTTATGGAAAAGGTATCATCCTAACCATAAAACAGTACTATATGCTGATGATATTACTAGCAATTTTTACAAAGAAACACCTTTACTTGGTTTATTCGATGAAATAAGACCACTTAGTTATAGTAATAAAATTGATAGAGAAGTATTTTGGTCTAGTAGTAAAACAAAAATAATTAGTAAAACAAAGATACCAATATTAGTTATTGATCATGATTTTTTAATATTTAAAAATATAGATGAACATTTAAAGGATAATGTATTATACACATATAATGAATTAGCAGAAAACTATTATCCTGATAAAAATTCAAAATACTCTAAAAAATTATCAAAACCCATTGATAGATTAGTTAATAAAGCAGCAAATGTTTCTTTATTTTATTTACCTGATCCTAAATTTGCTAGAAAATATGGTAAACTAACACTTAAAAACCATACAGAATTTACAGCAATGGGGGTTAAAGACACTAACTATATGATACTATCAGAACAGTTAATGTTAAAACAAATGTTACATAAGGAAAATATTCCTCATAAACCATTATCTAAAAATTTATTTAATTGTAAAGATGTTGAAATGACTCAACAAATTGATGATGAAGGAATTTGGAATCTCCAAGAATCCTCATTATATTACAAGCATTATGGTGTAGAAAAAAAGTCAATAGACCATACAGAAATGATGTATCTATTTAGATGTATAAATTCTACACAAAAAGATAAATGGGATATATATCATGATTGGATTTTAAATCAAAAAGATTAAATGAAAGCTATACACGTTAATTGGACTAAACCTTACTTTGAAAAACACAGATTAAGGGGCCATGGTTTTGAATCTATAAAAGGTATTGAATCTGATACATATAACCTTCCAGACCATCAAATTTTATATACTATATTATCAATATTATATTGGAAAGAATTTAATGGTCCTATTAAATTGTATACTGATTCTATTGGGGCTTCATTTTATCATAGATTTAATTTATTAGACTTATATGACGAAGTAGACATTGATTTTTTAAATAAATATTCAAAATCAAAAGTTGATCCTGCTTATTTTTGGACAAGTGGTAAAATAAAATGTTTAGCACATCAAACAGAACCTTTTGTATTTATGGATAATGATATGATTATAAAAGAAAAGTTACCTGAATGGACTCGTGTAGGTGATTTAACTATAGCTCATTGGGAAATAGGTAGAGGTTATTATTATTTTGACAAAGAAAAATTTGAAAAAGAAATAAAACATATACCCTGGATTGAAAATTATAATGTAGATGATTGGTCACCTAATACATCTTTTTTATGTTTTAATAATATGGATTTACTAAAAAAATACCATGAATGGCATAAAAAATTAGTTAATACTAATGGAGAAAAAGTCCCAGAATGGTTTTGGTTATTAACGGATCAAGGTATTTTAGGTCATATTATTAGAGAAAATGACTATAATACTAACACTTTAACCAATCAAATAGCGTTATCTCACCATAATACTATATCAGGCAATAAACGATATAAAGGTAAAGCTGAAAAATGGTATACACCGGAAAACCCATCACTAGAAAAAGAAGTAGATTTTTTCCATGTTTGGTTAGATAAGATTAATACTAAAAATTTAAATACTCAAGAGTGGTTTAATGAAATAGTTAATAAATTTCAAAGACCTGACATTGTTTCAAATGATGTAAGGTGGAGAAAATATTGGAAAGTACATGATAAAAATAGTTAGAGTATTATGGGGTGAAGGAGTTAATAAAGAAGTTCCGAGAATACCACTATACCCAGACCAAGAAGTAGTTTATGCTTTTGATTATGAATCGTTTTGGTTTTCACAAAGTTTAGGTTATGAAACTCATTTAGTTAAAAATGATATATTCGAGGGTCCAGAATTAAATAATTTTGGTAGAAAACTTCAAGCATTAGATTTAGCTTTAAAAGAATATGGTGAAGTAATATTATTAGATTGGGATTGTTACATATTAAAACCACTTGATAAGGATTTTTATGATTCATTAAAAGAAAAACCAATACAAATACCATTATACATTCAACATAATGACACAGCTCAAGCTATTATAGAAATACAAGATATACCCCCTTCAAAATCATTTATTAATGAAATGAAAACTATGGAAGAAGGGTTTCATAAGTATGGATGGAAATGGGAAGAAGGTATAGTAGCACCTAATTTTGGGTTTGTATATTGTAGGGACACTATGTTTGGAGCTGATTTATTAAAATTAGCCATTGATAATGATTTAGAAACAGTAGTAGATGAATTTGCTACTTTATTATATGCAGATTGTAGTTTAGAAGAATTTATAGAAAAATACGTTCCTAGAGTACTTAAAGGTAGAAGTGATCAAATGTTAATATTTGATAATAGATTACATGATATATCAAGAAAATTTACTAAATGGTTAGATACTAAAATTAACATAACAGAATATTTTGAGCATGTCTAATATTAAAATAATAAGAACTTGGTGGGGTAATGACTCAGATAAATGGGAGGATATACCTAAAGTACCTTTATATTCTAATGAAGTAGTATATGTTTGGGGTGATAGAAATAAAGAAAAATTAGAAGAAAGAGGTTATGTTTGTGTTAGTATGGGGGATAATGGTTTTTCAGGTAATAACATATATGGAAAAAAATTACAAGTATTAGATATAGCTTTAAAACATTGGGGTGAAGTATTAATGTTAGATTGGGATTGTTTTATTTTAAAACCATTAGATGAAGATTTTTATAATTTATTAAGACAAAAAGAAACACAAATCCCTTTATATGCTCATTATAAAGAACCTATGTTTGCATTACTAGAAGCAATACCTGATAACCATCCAATTTTACACTATGATGAAACTTATTTTGGTTTAATTGATGATTTGTCAACATTAGAATCACAAATACAACATTATCATTGGGCATGGCAAGATGCTTTAATTATTCCTAATTTTGGTTGTGTTTATTCTAGAAATAAAGATTTAGGTAAAGATTTACTCAAAATAGTAGAAGAAAATGATATAAAAGGATTAGTAGAAGAATTTGCAATGTGGAAATATGCTAATTGTTCACTAGAAGAATATATAAATGAATACCAACCTGATTATGTATTAGGTGTCTCAGATGAAGAATTAAAATATCAAAATTATACTATATCACTAACGCAAAAAAGATTTAACAAATATATAAAAAATAAAATTAACTATAAACCTTATTTAGAGCATGTATAAAGTAAAAGTAATATCTCTTCCAAAACGTGAAGATAGACGTAAAAAAATAGCTCATATGTTCCAACATATAGATTTTGAATTTTGTGATGGAGTAGATGGAAAAACATATAATTTAACAGAATTTGATAAAGAATTTATTAAAGGTAATGATTACGAAAAATATGGAATACACATTCCATCTATGGTTTGTGCTCAATATACTCATTTAAATTTATTAGATGAATGTTCAAAACAAGACTTACCATTTTTTATTTTTGAAGATGATATATCATTAAATGAAGACGAAAAAGCACCAGAAAACTATTTTGAAACATTAGCAGCAGTAAATAATTTAGATGCTTTTTGGTTTATTCCAAATGAACCTAGTGTAGCAGCTTATATTGTATGGCCTGAAGGTGCTAAAAAAATGGTTGATTATGTAATAAATGTTTCTAAATTAAGACGAGGTCTAGATTGGGCATTTTGGGATTTAAGAAAATCTAAAGATTTCCGTGGAGACCAGGCAAATAATTCGTATTTTGAACATAAACCAGGTGAAGACTCTGATATTACGACAATAGAAAACTATGATATTTCATCCAACAAGTAAGCAAAATATATTTAATTTAGCTCCTATACCAGTTTATAAAAGGGTATATGAAAACGATATTATAACTAAAGCAGCCTACCAGTTTGGTTTAAATATATTAGATGCTGAACAAAGAAGAATGGGTCAGGAGTTGCCTGGACAGTATGATAATGAAAGACAATCTAATTATGAAGTAAATTATGATAGACAAGATGAATGGGTAGAAAAACATGAATTACAACCTATTGGAAGTAGGTTTTATGTTAACCCTAATGATTTTTTAGAAGCAGAAAATTCAGATGTATTTGTTATTAATAGAAGAATAAAAGGCGCATTCCAAGAATTAATAGGTACATCAAAAACACCAATAATAACTGAAAGTTGGTTACAATATTATGAACCAACTGAAGGTAGAGGACATAATGCTCATAATCATAATAGATGGCAATTTAGTGAAGAAAAACCTAATATGTACTCAGGTGGATATTATTTAAGTGATGGTGAACCAATTAAAGATCACCCCTATAGTGGTGTATTTGCTTTTCATGTTAGAGGAGAAAAACATTTTGTTAGACCAAAAGCAGGAATGCTCTTAATTTGGCCACATGATATTGTACATTCAGTAGAACCATTTTATGGTAAAAAACATAGAGCAGTAATTAATTTTAATATACAAGTATGAACATAGTTTTTGAAATTAGTGGGGGAATTGGTAAAAATATTATTGCAACTGTAATACTTGAATTACTAAGAAAAAAATATAGCAAAGATAATATAATAGTAATATCAGATTCAAAATCAATATTTTTTAATAATCCTCATGCTAATATAGTAGTAGGATTTGATGAAAGGAATTCTATTTTAGATAGATATGTACACCACCAATTATATAATTGTTTAGTATTAATAAAAGATGTATACAATGAACCAGATTATATAAGTAATAAAGGTAATATTTATGAAATTTGGGCTAAAATGTACGATTTAGAATATAATGGAGAAAAACCAAAACTATATCTTAGTGAAGAAGAAAAATTAAATCCATTAAAATTAAACAATACAAAACCTATACTAGTAATTCACCCACAAGGTGGGGCTATAATAAAAGATGGAGAAAATCAATTAATTAGCCATTATATTAAACCATTAAATTATAATTGGTCAAGAGATTTACCTATAAAATTAACAAAAACAATCATTGAAAATTATAAAGATGAATATGATATATATTATATTAAACATCCATCTCAACCTATAATATATGAAGGAGCAAAACCAGCAGAATTTAATATAAGAGGAATAATTTCTCTATTACAACAATCAGATAAGAGAATATTAATAGATAGTTTTTCACAACATATGGCTGCGGCTTTAGATTTACCCTCAACAGTATGTTGGGTAACAACAAAACCTGAAATGTTAGGTTATACAATACATAATAATATTAAATCAAATCCATTTGAATTTGAAACTAATATGAATTGTTATAGCGGTTATAATTTAGTAGAACCACTAAAACACCTTCCTTATAAAAGTACTGCTAATATATTTAATATTAAACAAATAACAAAATGAATATAAATTATACCTTTGAACAAGAAGAAACTGACTCACAAAATTTCTATTTTTATAAAAAGGGATTTGATAAAAGTGAATTAAATAAAATATCAAAAAACGTTAAAAAATTACCCTGGAATATAGCTAAAACAGCTGGGGGTGAAACCGAAGTTAGAGATTCTAACATTAAATGGATTCCCCAAAACGAAGATTGGTTTTGGTTATATGAAAAATTAGCAAACATGGCATCTGAAGCTAATAACTCTCTTTGGAAATTTGATTTACACCAAATACCAGAAATGATTCAGTATACTGAATATAAAGCACCTGCTGGTCATTACAATTGGCATGCTGACATTGGGCCTGGATTATTATCAAAAAGAAAAGTTTCAATAACAGTACAATTATCAGAACCAGATGAATATGAAGGTGGAGATTTAGAATTATTTAGAGGTGGAAGTATGGATGGTCCTTTTATAAAAGCTGAAAGGAGTGCGGGTTGTGTATTTTTATTCCCTTCTTATATGATGCACAGAGTTACCCCAGTTACTAGGGGAACCAGAAAATCTTTCGTATTATGGTTAGGTGGAGGACATTATAAATAAAATATGATAGATAATTTAGCGAAAATTGTTGTAAATAATGGAGGTTCAATTTCACCATTAATAATACCTGGTAACCTAACTGATGGTACAGGTTTATGTAATGTATCTGTTTTTATAGATGATAATGATGATATTATTACAAATATAAGACACGTACATTATTCCTTATACCATAGCGAATTTAATCAAAACTTTTATTGTGTTTGGGGTTGTTTAGCTTATTTAAATCCTGAAGATGATATTGTGTTAAGAACAGGTAATTACTTATGTAAATTAAATCCTGATACTTTAGAAGTAGAAACCCATATCAAAATAGATACATCTAAACATGATGTTAAACCCGTATGGACATTTATAGGTTTAGAAGATGTTAGAGTATTTAGATGGGATAGCCAATTATATGTTTCAGGTGTAAGAAGAGATACTAAACCTGATGGAGAAGGTAGAATGGAATTATGTGAAATAGATTGGACTGAAGATAAATGTGTTGAAAGAACAAGAGATAGAATTGAAGTAGATCCACATACTTATTTAGAAAAAAATTGGATGCCTATTTTAGATATGCCATTTCATTATGTAAGATGGTGTAATCCTTTACAAATAACTGAAGTTGATCCTAAAACTGGTACTTGTAAAAATGTACATGAAAAACATTATAACTTAGAACTTCCTTGGGAATTAAGAGGAGGTTCACAAGTAATACCTTGGAAAAATGGAAGTAGAATATGTGTAACACATGAAGTAGATTTTTACCATAACCCAGGATATCATAAAGATGCTCAATATTATCACAGGTTTGTAATATGGGATAAAAATTGGAATTTAGAAGCAGTATCAAAACCATTTAAATTTATGGCTGCAAAAATTGAATTTGCTTGTGGTTTAGCTCTAAAGGATGATAATTTTATAATAACCTATGGTTACCAAGATAACGCTGCTTATGCATTAAAAATGCCAATTAAGTTATTAGATAATTTAAATTGGGAAAATAGAAAAAGTTGGATTAATAACGGACTATAATGAAAGAATTAAAAGAAAATTTACATAAATATTTACAAGACCCAATTAATCCTTATATTAATGCCGAATTAGGACAAAATTATGAAGATATAGGTCAAGGAGCAGCTGCATTATCTTATTTTTTAAGAGCATCAGAATTAACATATGATAGTGATCCTGAATTAGCTTATAATGGTATTTTAAAAACATGGCTACAGTTAAACAGAACTACTCGTAGAAAAAACTACGAAAAAGGTCAATTAGAAATGGCAATTTCATATTTACCAACTCGACCTGAAGCTTATTTATTTTTAAGTAAGTGGTATAGTGATAAAGAAGAATGGAAAACTTCAAATTTATATGCAGATTTAGGATTACAACATCTTAATAAAAAACCTCTAAAATATGATGTAGGTTATTTAGGTGATTGGGAGTTAACATTTCAAAAAGCATTTGTTTGTTGGTATGTAGGTCAGAGAAAATTATCTGAAAAATTATGGTTAGAACTAAAAGAAAATCCTCATGTAGATGAGTATCATAGAGAAATAGTAATTAATAATTGTATAAACTTTGATTTAATAGAAAAAAGACCAGAAACTGTTACATATCATGATTTATTGCCTTATGTAAAATCACAATATAAAACATTAAAAAAGAAATTTAAAGGAGCAATAAATGTTACAAGTAATTATTCTCAATGTTATCAAGATTTATTTGTATTAACTGCTTTAGATGGTAAAAAAGATGGTAATTATATAGAAATAGGAGCAGGACGTCCTTATTATGGTAATAATACAGCATTATTAAAACAGTGGGGCTATAAAGGAGTTTCATTGGATATTCATCAACCTTTCTTAGATAAATGGGCAGGTGAAAGACCAGATGATTGGTGTCTTAACCAAGATGCTACAACAGCTGACTATGTTGACATATGTGATACATATCTTAAATCCCGTTATATAGATTATTTACAATTAGATGTTGACCCAGCACATAATACCTATAAAGTATTACAAAATATACCGTTTAATACATTAGAATTTGGTGTTATTACATATGAGCATGACTACTATTGTGATGATACAAAAAGTTATAGAAATAAATCAAGAAAATTATTAAAAGACGCAGGTTACATACTAGTAGCAGGTAATATATCCCCAGATAAAAATAGTCCTTATGAAGATTGGTGGGTACATCCTCGTCTAATTAAAAACTGTAATATAGATGATAATAAACGAGTATTATTTGCATCTAACTATATGTTAGAAGAAACCGAAGATAATAATATGTATTAACGTTGCGTTAATCGAAATTAACTAAAACAAATATTATGAGCTGGACCTACAATGGAAACGAAATGCTCGATATTACCCAATTTCCAGACAATACATACGGGTTTGTATACATTAATAGACATATACCCACTGGAAAATCATATATCGGAAAAAAGATTTTACAATTCACTAAAAAAGTTAAACTTGGTAAAAAAGAAATTGCAGCTTTAGGAGCAGTAGTTGGAAGAAAACCTTCATATAAACTATCAGTTAAAGAATCAGATTGGAAAAACTATTATGGTTCCCAAAAAGATATTAAAAAATTATTAGTAGAAGGTAAAAAAGATGAATTCGAAAGAACAATTTTAAAATGTGTAAAATCAAAAAAACAACTTACATATTTTGAATTAAAGTATCAAATGTTATATCAAGTATTAGAAAAACCGGATGAATTTTTTAATGACAATATTTTAGGTAAGTTTTTTACTAAAGACTTAGAAGATATGGAATATGAAGACCCTTTGGAAATCATAAAACATTAACGTATATTATACATTATGGTTAATCAGTTATTAGTTACATTAGTAAATTCCGTACTAGGTACAGGTAAGCAAACTGCTCGAGGCAATGTTGCTTATACTTGTCCCCACTGCAATCACCATAAACCTAAACTTGAAGTAAATTTTACTGAAAATAAAGAGGGTAATAATCCTTGGCATTGTTGGGTGTGTAATAAAAAAGGTAAATCAATATTACAATTACTAAGGAAAGCTGGAGCGTCACAAGATAAAATTACAGAAGCTAAAACTTATGTTAAAGATGTTACTTATGTTTCAACGGAAAAATCAGTTAATATATTAAAGTTACCTGCGGAGTATGTGCGTTTAGACCAGTCAAATAACAATAGTATAATTAAACGCCATGCTGCTGCATATTTAAAAAAGCGAGGCGTTAGTACTACGGATATTAATAAGTACAATATTGGGTATTGTGAAGGTGGATTATATAATAATATGATAATAATACCAACTTATGACGCAGATGGTAGATTAAATTATTTTACTGCTCGTTCTTTTGAAAAAGAAGCATTTGTAAAATATAGAAACCCACAAGCATCAAGAGACATTATACCTAATGAACATTTTATTAATTGGAACTTACCAATTATATTATGTGAAGGATTATTCGATGCTATGGCTATAAAAAGAAACGCAATCCCACTATTAGGAAAAAACATTCAGAGTAATTTAATGAAAAAAATAGTTACATCTGTAGTAAATAAAATTTATATTGCATTAGATAGGGATGCAATTAAACAAGCTTTAAATTTCTGTGAAAAATTAATGGCAGAAGGTAAAGAAGTCTATCTTGTAGATTTACAAGATAAGGATCCGAGTGAAATGGGTTTCGAAAATTTCACAAAATTGATTCAACAAACCGTTCCTTTAACCTATTATAATTTAATGGAACAAAAACTATCTATATGATAAAGAAATCTTATAACAGAATTCTAGAGATCTCAGACGATCACAAACAAATTACACTACCTGATTCAAGGTATTACAGACGTAATGGTGAGTATTATCCATCTATTACTTATGTTTTAAATTGTTACCCAAAAGGTAAATACTTTCAGGATTGGCTTAAAAAAGTAGGTCATAGTGCAGATTGGATTGTTAAGAAAGCATCAGAAGAAGGTACTAAGGTGCATGAAATGATTGAAGAGTATTTTACAGGAACGGAATTAACTTATCTTAATGATAGTGGTTACCCAAAAATGGATCCTAATGTATGGCAAATGTTTTTACGTTTTGTTGACTTTTGGGAAACCTATAAACCAACATTAATTGAAACAGAGGTACATTTATTTAGTGAAGAACTTAAAGTAGCTGGTACTTGTGATTTAATTTGTGAAATTGATGGTGAACTATGGGTTATCGATTTTAAAACTAGTAATCATTTACAAACTACATACGATTTACAGGGTGCAGCTTATGCTCAGTGTTATAAAGAATGTTTTGGTAAAACAGCTGATCGAGTAGGTGTATTATGGTTAAAATCAAAATCTAGAGGTGCTGATAGATCAGGTACTAGATTAAAAGGTAAAAATTGGGAGGTATATGAGTCACCAAGAACTCAAGAAGAAAATATAGATATTTACAAATCAGTAAAAAGTATATTTGATATTGAGAACCCAAAACATAAACCTGCTACACAAAGTTTTAAAACAACAGTAAAAAGGGCAGTGTGAAAAAAATGTATTTCCCTATAAGTAGAACTTGTACTGGGGCTTTTGCTACTAAAGAGGTAGGATTAAGAAATAAAAGTTACCCTTTTGATTGGTGTGGACAATCTTACAAAACTGTATCTAATATTTTAGACAATGGTATAGATTACTTATTTGATGATTATGAAATAGCTTCAAATGTGGATGACTATCCCCCTAGAATTTGGGATAAACATTATAATATGTTATTTTTCCACGAAGAAGAAGATAATATTCAAGAAACAAAGGAAAAATACCAAAGAAGATACAATAATCTAATTACAGATTTAAAAAATTCTGATCGTGTTATTCTAGTTCAAAGTTCTTCTTGTGAAAGAACATTAACTAGTCATTTTAAAGAATGGGAAGATTATTTTATAGATAAAATCCCTGATGGAACTATTGATGATAATTCATTAGATTGCGTAAAAGAATCAGTTTTAAAAATAAACCCCAATATAAAAATACAAGTAACTGGGCATATTATATGGGAAGAATTATTAAAAGAATTAAAGACTCTCGCGTAAAAATTAGGATACCTGGAATAGGAGTCGTATATTTACAGGGTAAATAAGAATAATAATTAAAAATAAAGGTTATGAAATTTAAAAATTTAGGTTTTATCAAACACCCAGTTGTAAAAGGAATCATTTCTCAAGTATTTACAGATGATGGTACTCGTATTTCTATAGTATGTGGAGAAGGTATGTACAGTACTTCCAGAGCTGGTAATAGAGGTATTTGTGATAGTATTGAAGATGCTGCTAGCTTTGAAGTAATGGTTGGGGATAATGATCCATTAGGATGGCAATCCAAAGAAGATATTGATAAACTTTTTAAAAAATTATTTTAGTATGGATGCTAATTTAAAAGAAGAACTATATAGGTTAGTAATGGAAGTTATTGAAGATATAGATGAACCTCTAAAATATGATGAGGATGAAAATACTCTTAAAATTATTAGAGCAAGAACAAATTTACATATATTAAAAGAAAAAATTGAATGGTTATGAGTCCAGAAGAAATCTATTGGGAAGAGCAAGAATATAATCGTGCCCAAGAAATTATGCAAAAAAACATAATGGATGTTACAAAAGAGGAATTAGAATTCTTAAAGAAAATGAACATGATATAGCCTTCAATATTTATAACATATGATAAAACTAGAAAATATACTAAACGAGGTAACAAATGCTACAGGTGTAAATGCTGGGGCAATTGCTGGAGCTGATTCTCCAAAAGCTATAATTTTAGCTGGGGCACCAGGTGCAGGGAAAGGATTTATTTTAAAAGGATTAAATATAAGCAATTTACAAGTATTAAATATTGACGATACTTATATTGATAACCTTAAAAAGGCAAATGTATCATTAGATTTAAAAAATGCAACTCCTGAAGAAAGAAGTAAACAAGCATTAGCTATGGCTGATGCAAATAAATCTTTTAAAAAGTCCGTTGAAAAAACAATAGAAGCTAAAAAATCATTTGTTTTAGATGGCACAGCAGGTTCATATAAAAAAACAGTTGAATTAAAAGATGAGTTAATTAAAGCAGGATATGAAGTATTTATGCTTTATGTTTATACAGATTTGCAACGTTCACTAATGCAAAATCAGGATAGATTTGAAAGGTCTTCAGGTAAAGATAGAAGTTTAGCTCCTGCTATTGTATTAAAAACTTGGAATAGTGTAACTAATAATTACCAACCATATAAAGAATTATTTGGTGATAATTTTGTATCAGTTGCTAATACTTTAAAAGATGAAAAATTAACTAATTTGGATGATATAACAGATAAGTATCTAAAACCTTATGCTGCTAAAAATACCAAACCTAAATCAGCTGCTAGACAAGCATATTCTGATAAACAAAAAGAAAAAACAACTAAAGAAATAAATGCTTTATTAAGTGATGATGGAGTAAGAGATATAATAGACAACTCAGTATCTGCCGAAGAAGCACAATCTAAGATAAAACGATTTTTAAAAGGTGAATAGTTTAGTAAAAGAAATAACAAAAGGTTTACTTGAAGAAGAAAAAAGGACAGTAGCAGTATATGGGGGAGGCTTTAAACCTCCAACTGCTGGTCATTTTGAAGTAGTCGAAACTGCTTTAAAAAAGAACCCTAATATAGATAAATTTATTATTTTAATTGGTGGTAAAGAAAGAGATGGGGTAACACCTGAAGAATCAATTATTATATGGGATATTTACAAACAATATCTACCAATTAATGTTGAAATAGAAAAAAGTTCAAAACCACCTATTCAAGCAGTTTATAATTATGCTAAAGAACACCCAGATGAAGATGTTATATTTGTAATTGGAGCTAGAGAAGGTAATGAAGGGGATTTTAGTGATATAGCAAAAAGAACAACATCAGTAGATAAATACCCAAATTTAAGAGTTGAAACTGTAGTAACAAAAGGTGGTGCATCAGGAACAGCAGCTCGAAACGCAGCAAAAATATCAGCAGAAAAACTAAAACCTTTACTTCCTAAACAATTAAAAGATGAAGAAGTAGAAGAAATTTTTGGTTATATAAATGATACAGTTATGGAGAGAAAAATATTAAAAGAAGTATTAGATCCTGTTAAGTTTGATTTTAAACCTTTGATTAAATCTTTAACAGTTAGTATGGAAAAAGATGGTTTAACATTAAAACCATACCCTAAAGTTAAATTTATACACACGGATTCTAAAAACGCAGATAACTTTTTTGGTAAAACTGCGTATTATGATCCAAATAATAATGAAGTTGTATTATATACATTAGGACGTCATCCAAAGGATATATTACGTTCATATGCGCATGAATTAATACACGTTCACCAAAATCACGAAGATAGATTACATGATATTACTACAGATGATGTTAACGCTGATAAAGAGTTAGAAAAACTTGAAAGAGAAGCTTATGAAACAGGTAATATTATGTTTAGAAGTTGGACTAATTCAGACCCCTTTGGTTTAGCCGAAGCTATATTTGAAATAGCTGAAGAATTTAATTTAGACAAAGCACCTGATAATTCAGTTGAAATAAAAACATATGGTGATTTAAAATTAGCTCTAGCAAACATAAAAAAAGATCAAAATCTAAAAAAATTCAAAGATATAGGGGGCAGAGCATTTTCGGCTGCAATAGGTTTAATTCCTGGGGTAGGTTTAGCTGGGGATGTTTATAATATATTTAAAGCAGCATTTAATAAACCAGATGGTGTTAAAACCAATACTTGGTTAGATAAATTAGATGTAGATGATGATGCTTCTAAAATTGTAGACGATGGTGTAGAAGGTGATTTTTTAAAAACAGTTACAGATAAATTTCTAAATGAACCTGATGATAAGGTTTTAGATGCTAATTTTAATATGGATGATGAATTAAATAACCATTTAAAAAGTAAATTTAACTCCAGGCATGTTGGTGGTTTAAATGAGCAAGAAAAAGTTGATTATAAAATTTACTGTGATATGGATGGAGTATTAGCTGATTTTGAAAGCGGATATGAAAAACTAACAGGCGTAGATTTAAAAGGTGAATTCCAAAAAGGAGAGGATTTTTGGGAACCAATTTCTAAAGCAGGAGTTGGATTTTGGGCAGGATTAAAATGGATGCCAGATGGACAAAAATTATGGAATTATATTAAACCATATAATCCAGATTTATTATCTGCACCTTCAAGAGAAGAATCATCTAGAATAGGTAAAGCAGTATGGGTAAAATATAAATTACCTGGTACTAAATTAATATTACGTTATGCTAAGCAAAAACAAGAACTAGCAAACCCAGAATCAATATTAATAGACGATAGACAAATTAATATAGATCAGTGGGAGGCTGCAGGAGGAATTGGTATATTACATACTAGCGCTGATAATACTATTAGCCAATTAAAACAATTAGGTTTATGAGTCAGGACCCTGTATTAAAAAAAGAATTTGCCAAGAAAGATGTTGAAAGAATTAGAAACCTTGTCAAAGGTAAATATGGTGATAAAACAAGAGATTCTGTAGGCTATTCAGCACCAACTGAATTCCATAAAGAGGGTGATATTTGGGAATCTAAAGATGGTCGTACTTGGACTATTAAAGATGGTATTAAACAAAATATTACTAAATTAGATAAAGCTAAAAAAGCACACGTAATGCCTTTGTTTTGTCCTAAATGCAAAAAAACAATGCATTCTAGAGTTGATAAACCCTATTATTTAACATATCAATTTTGTTTAAAATGTTATGCTAAATTTGAAGATAAATTAAAAAAAGAAGGTAAGTACGAAGAATACTTTGATGGTATTAATAATAAAATAATAGATAGTAGAATAAAAGATTTTAAAGATTTTGTAAAAGACAAATTATCTGAATCAAATACTGGTCATGTTACTGAGCAAGGAGATGTTGAAACATGGCATGGAAAATTAAATGAAGATAAAGTAGATGAATATACAAAGCAAGTAGTTGAACATTTAGAGTCACTTAAAAAGTAATTTTACATATTTATAATAAATTAAATGTAATGGAAAATAATTTTGATCATCACGCTTGGAAGCTAAATCAATTAAATGAGTCAATTAGAAAAGAAATTGAAGCTCAAATTGATGGGATAATTCCATTAATTAAAAAAATAGATTTTGCCTATACTGATTATGGCCGTTTATATAAGATACGAGTTTATGATGAAAGTGGAGAAGAAATAACTATTAAAGATGAAGATGATTATAGAGGAGAAAGACGATTCGATAGTGATGATATTCGTCATGTAGCAAAAAAACTAGGAATTCAAGTTGATGATAACTTTGGAGGAAGAAGCTATGATTACAACTATTATAATGATTTAATCCCAGTATTTGATAATATAGGAATTGAATTAGATCATGATGATTTAATGGACGTAAGTTAAAAACCAAATATATGAAAAAATTAATATTATTTATCGGATTATTATTATTAACAGGATGTTCAACAACGTGGCATGTAAGTACCACAGGGCATGATCCAATATATGATACAGTTTTAGAAGTTCCAGCTGATGTACAAATCGATACATTATCAGTTTCACAACTAAGATGGAAATTAAGAACTGACTTTAGATTTAGATATGATTTTGCTCAGTATGCTTTAAGCCAACCTGTTTCATTTGATTGGAATAATAGATTATTAGGCAACAGATTTAATCGTTATAGCCCATATTGGAGTTATAGCTATTCTTGGAATAGAGATATGATGTGGAATGATTGGGTTTGGGGTTATCCATTTTTTCAATCTCATATGTGGTCACCTTGGAGATATGATAGATGGGGTTACAACTATTATGGTTGGAACAATTATGGTTGGAATGGATATAATAACTGGTATAACGGACCTTGGCATAACTCAGGTTATAATGTAGTTTGGAATTCAAGTAGAAATAATAATAATGTAGCTTATCATACTGGAAGAAGAGGTTCTAATAATATAATTAATAGAACTAATAATAACATAGAAAATAGAGTTGTTATTAATAGAAATACTCCAAGAGTTAATGTTAAAGAAGAAAAAATTGATTTAATAGTTAGTAAAATACGTAAAAGAGTAAATAATAATAATATTAGAGTTTATAATAACCCAAATAACCCTAATCTTAATAATAATAGTAAACCAAGAGTTTACGTTAGACCAAATAACAATAGCAATAATAACAACCCTCCGCGTATTTATACGAGACCGTCGTCAAATAATAGCACTTCTACAACAAGGCCTTCAAGCAATGTAAGTAGAGGCAACAATGTTTCACGAGGAGGTAACTCTAACAGAAAAAATTAATATTTATAAATAAAAATATACATAATGGACAACTTTGATTACAAAAAATACCTTAAAGAAGGAAGAATCAATAAAGATTTTAGCCAACTTGATGAGAAAAAAGAAGACTCTAAAAAAGGAAATAAGGAAGAACAAAAACGCCTTGAAGGTGCTATTAGAGATAATAGAGACCACAAATTCGACATCGATAAAGATGAAGATGACCAAAGAAAAAAATTAGCTAAACTACAAAAGGACGCTAAAAAAGAAGATGGTAAAGGCAAAAAAGGTAACGAGGACGAACAAAAACGTGCTGAAGGTGCTATTAAAGATGCTAAAGACCACAAGAAAAATCTTGATAAAGATATTAAAGCTGATGAGAAAAAATTAGCTAAACTTAAAAAAGACTTTAAGAGAGATGTAGTTAAAGAAAATGATCAAGTTGATGAAGGGTTATTTGATTTTCTAAAAAAGAAAAAAGAAGCAGCACCTGTAAAACAAAATGATCCTAATCCAATTATTGGAGTTGATTATGATGGTAACTATATTCGTCAAGATGGTACTATGGCTGAAGCTAAAATGGATAAAGATCAAGTAGAAGAATATGGTAAAAAACCAATGTATGATGAAGATGATGTTAA
>JAAHTG010000106.1_pt1 | contig 81557 bp, 89 predicted proteins | sample 6116081 | NCBI WGS metagenome assembly JAAHTG01 (sample SAMN13939989, study PRJNA603662) | sponge metagenome | isolation source: marine sponge | host: Mycale hentscheli | place: New Zealand | collected 2005 | reverse complement strand
TCGATACATCGGAATCCCAATTGTTTGCTCGACAGTATTTAAGCGATGCAAAAAAGAACTAAATTGTTGAGAACCAAACAATTGATATACTTGAATCTCTTGCATTAACAACATGGGAAAAACACGAAGGTATCATGGCCGTGAAAATGGCGAAGAAGCAAAGTTCCATCGCTGGTGGAGAATCAACGAAGGCGATGTCGATAGAAACGACCATGACCGAATCAAAATGCAACAAGTCGCAGTTCAGATTGCATCCGAAGAAGGTGTCAAAATGAAGAGTCGAAAGACCAAGAAGCCTCCAGCACGACCAACCCCAAAGGGATATGGATTCAAAATCGGACAACGCACACTGGATGAGTGGGAACTTGAACGGGCTGGAAAAACATCTCGATACAACGACCTCGACTGGAATCTGTTTTGAGAACTAAAGCATTGATATTCCGATACATTGATATACTCGGATGCGTAGCGAAGGATATGAGCCGACAACCACACATCGCAGCATCCGAAGCACACGGAATGAGCAACGAAGTCTATTTCAACCGAGCAAATCCTGACGCTGGAATCTTCATCAAAATCGAAGAGTCGAAAGCAATCGAGATGGGAATGACCGTTATCGAAACAACCGTCGACCATGTTGTCGTCGGATGCACTGGTTCAGAATACTTAGTCACCGAGCCTCGCACCTTCGCTTTCGTTGAAATCACCAACGACGACAGATTCACCATCACCGCTTGGAAACAAGACGATGGAAAAATCGTCTTTGAGTGAACCCAAGCGTGATAACCCGCAACGACACACCATGACTCATGGACAGCGATAGCATCGAGCGTTTCCATCGCTTGGTTCGGGCTGGTGACGACGAACTCATCATCACCCCTCCAAAGGGGTTGCTGGATGAAATCGAGAATCTCGGAACTGACCCTCGACGACCACGAACCGCAATCGCTCGCTGGGCTTCTCAAGTCTGGGCTGAACACGCCAAAGAATCCAACATGGAGGCGGGTGGGTTCACACTGGATGCGAGTCACAGCGAGAAGGAACTGATGTTCAGACCTGCTCACTATCCACCAGATTGGGGCTTGGATTTGATTCCATTCCCAAACGACACGGGTGGAGTATGGACACGAGATAGGATGACAACGCTATGCTACACGAGCCTGACGACTCCAAGACCGTTTGACCCACACCTGCATGGTGCGGTGGGCGGAGAGGCTGCTGAAGCACTTGGATTTGGTTATCATTATCAAGGCCGAACTGGATTCCCAGACCAGCAGGACATCATCACTCGTCGTGGTGGGGGTCCGAGAGGTGGGTTCTCCATGACTACGGGTCCGACGGAGGGTGCATATCCAAGTGCAGTTCTCCCTCAACCAACATTCAATTTAGGCCGTTTAGGACACTCTGACGGCGGTTGGAATCCCGAAGGGCTACAATGGACTAATCGACCCAAAAGGATGCGTCTGGGAGGGCTTAGAAACGGTTGGGCGCATAAGGTCATGTTCGCTCGCTCTCGTCAAGTGATGTTTAGGAATCTGTATGGAGATATTGCACGAGATGAAGCGACTCCCCAAGCACCGACGGTTGTCATCAATGGACTCAATGATTTGCATGGAGTCAAGTCGGTCAGCATGACTCAAACATTCAACGCACCAACAGAGGTCAATATCGAACTCAATAATCCCAGCGGCAGAAGAACAGGCTGGATAAAACGAGGCGACACAGTTCAGGTGTTCGCCAGCCCAAGACGATGGGCGACTCCGCCATTGGTGTTCACTGGGTTTGTTCACGAAGTTCACGAATCCAGCACAGACATTTCATTCAAGTGTTCGGACTCTCTGGGCTATCTGAATCTCGAAGTCGTGAAGAAGTCTATGACATACTTTCAAACCGATGCTGCAACGGTTGTCAAGGACTTGGTTGCGAACTCAATTTATGCGCCTCCAGTTGGTCGAATGGCGAATCAATCCTTCGTCATTCTGCCTGCTGGAATGAACTTCGTTGGAGAGTCACGCTTATCTGCGGTTCAAGCAATTTTGAACATCATAAATAGCACACCGACACTCAATCAAATCTATTGCTCTCCAGATGGCTACATCAATTTGAGAAGGCTTCGTGAGGTCGACGACCCGACAATCGTTCCATTGATTGGTGGCAGATTCCCACGAACTGCAGTTCCTCAAGACTTCTATCCAACCGCCATTGAACGGCAATCTGGAGATACGACTGGATTCAATGTCATCGTCGTAGCGAACAACGACATCGGCTTATCGGTGTCGATACCTGCTGCTGACAGCCTGCGCTATCCAGCAATCCCAGTCGAGAAGCGAATCGAGGACAAATCCATCACGGATGCGACCCAAGCAAAACTGGTCGGAGAGTATTATCTCAACACCCAATCGCTCAAGCGAGTCAGATGGATTGTCGAAGGCATTCCAGAACGATTTGACATCAAGGTTGGCGATGTCATTGAGTTCCAATCTGGAGAGGCCAGCCTCGCAGGTCGACACCGCATTTTCAATTTGACTTGGAACTATTCCGTCGGAGGTTCGACAATGACATTGACGGTGGGTCGTCAAGCAGCAGACCTGATGTCGACTCTCAAATACACACTTGGAGTATCTCAATCTGGATGATTTAGAGAACAATTGCATTGATATTCCGATACATTGATATAGTGGAATACATACCGCTATATGTGGGCGAACACCCACCGAAGCCGACCCTCTTGAAAAATGGGGTCATTGATACGAGGAATACCAAAGAGTGTCCGATGGACACCTGCGAGTATATCCATGCGGGTTGAAATACCAAGCGAACCCAGAGCAACGGGGGAGAAAATAGAGATGGATTGCCCGTCAAGTTAAGACGGCATAAAAAAGCAGGAGTTCTCCCAGAACGGCCTCCCAGAGTTCTATCCGACCTTCGGGTTCGATGTGAGCGAGTGGCAGAGTGGGAGTTAAACATAGCAGACAATGAAGGAAATGAGTTCGACCTAATCTCTTTGGGGAATATGAATGCTACTAAGAAGCACCGAACTGCAAGATATGAGATACATGGACTTAACATGAATCCATCCCTCCAGAACAAGTGTGAGCAGAATGAAAATGTGAGCCTCTTCGAGAACCGTATCAAACGCTTCACCCTTCGATTCCCTTCGGGAGTGTCGATGGCAGGGCTTGGAATCATGCAAATGAGGTTGAGCACCCCCTATTTACACGGGGGATGCGAGTCCGTATAATGAAATAAGCACCAAAGCCCTGCCAGCACACCCTCCAACAACCACTTAAACGGCCAAGCCCGACCCTTTGATGTGTCGCCAGCGCCAGCAATCACACCGTCGACGGGGATGCCCGTTGATTCCGTTGGGGCGTTGCCACCAATCGGCTCTCGTGGATTGCCATTGACTCTCGTCTTTATGGATTCACCAATGGACAATATCTCCGATGCTACTGGCACTCGCTTGGCTCTCTTTGATGAAGCAATCTGGCAACCACGAGCGACTCAATCAGCGAGTGTATCTGGAACAACAATCAACCCCACACCCGTCGTTCCATCGACCACCCAATACGCATCTGGAGTCAATCCATTCCCATCATTCGATGGGTTGAATCAAACGGCGAGAGCGATGGGATTGAGAACCAATATCAGTCCTCCAGTTCTAAATCATAATCAAGCACATCTGTTGTTCGGTCAAATCGGCCAAGATGTCAGCAGGTCGAGATGGAGTCCAGACAAATTGACAAACACATTGTCGTTTGCTGGATTGTCAAAGACGGAGTGCGGTCAATATACCGACCATCCCGAACAGATGTATTCTTCTGGCAGACCTGCAAATCACACATGGCAAAAAATGAGCAGCGACCAGACCAGTCTATATCGAAGTCAATACGACTTGGCATTCGGAACAACCGTTGCTGCAGCAACAAACAATTGCGGTGAAGAAACATTCTTGGGCGGCGGTCAAATCGAAGCGATTGTTCACGATACGATTCCAGCAATCCCATCAAACGGATTGGGAATCATCTATGGCGACAACCATAACTCGGAGTATTTGACGACCATCGTGTCATCTCCACTTGATTCTCGTTCCACATTCCCAGACACAAACATGAACACCATCGACGATATTGGCGCTGGCGATGATGCCACCCAGTTCTCGGCGAACTGGTGCGTGAACCTGCTCAATCAGCAACCATTCGTTTTGGGCGATGGAGTGACGGCGAAGAGAGGAACTTCGTCACCAGATGGAACGCTCGCTGCGGGTCCGACACCATCGGCGGCGATGTTGACTCAACAGTTCAGCGCTGGAACAACAACGATTCAGCACATATTGACGGATGATACTTTCAGCGATGGACAAATTGCACCAACCCCTCTCATAAACACACCACTGGGTCGGGTCGATTTGGGTGCGAGTGTTGTCGCAGATAGTGTTGGTTTGATTGGATTCGAGGGGGTTATAACTGCGACGGCGTTCTTCGCACCGACCAAGAACACAGACCCGAATGCGATTGCTGGAGTCGTGACAAATACAGACGAGTCGAAGGGCTACGCTGGATTGAACATTCAAGTGTCATCGGGAACTACGATGCGACGAAACGGCACTCGTCAAATGGATATTGCACCATACAAATACGGCTCGGATGGCGCAATCGTTCAACCAATGTCAGATGCGTTATCGACTAAGGCATCCAGAGGGATTGGCGTTGCCAATATCAGCATTGAGAATGCCAACAAAACATGGTTCAGAAACACCCAGTTCGGCCACATCAACGCACCAATTCAAACCCCAGCAATCGGCAATTCAATACCGACTCCTGCTGGATTTGGCGGCGTGATGCAGGTCGGTGCGGCTGGTGGCGATGGTGGAATTATCGGGTCGAATACGGTTGGTGGAGATGCACCAGCAACAATCGACAGTTCGTATTCAACGGGTCGTTGGATTGCAGATGGAGTTCCAACAAAGGTCGAGATAATTCCTATCATAACAGGCTACAAAGATGTTGAGGTTTCAGTCGGCCAGTTCAAGGCGGGATTATATCCAAGTGCAACGCCAATCACATTCAGAAAGCCATTGGTCGATTATCATGTAGTCGTGTCCGTAGTCAAGAATCGTCATGTTCCAGACGCATCCGCTGACACTACGATTGGCAACACCAACATTGGGAGTCCGAACAGAAGGAATGACCCGAATCCGAACAGGCTGCATATCAACGCCGACTTCTCCGATACCCCAGCAACATTGTATCATGGCATATTCAGAATTGACCCACAGACTTTGGAACAGGTTTTCATCGAAGCGAGTGAAGGAACTCTCGCTGGTATTGTTCCCGACAATGACGAGTATATGTGCCAACATTCCGTGATGCCCCGTGAGTCGTTTGCTAAGGCCACAGGCGGTGCGATGATGATGGGTTGGGGGTTGCATCAAGCAACGCCGTTTAGACCCCTCGCATTGGCTAATTTGGACACTTTAGTTCCAGACCTATGTGCGGCCATAGAAGGTGGAGGTTCGTTCCAGAGAGGCGGTATATCGCACCTATGGGATGCAACCGCATTTGGTGGCGAACTGTTCGTCGGTGCTGACATCATTGACCCGAAGCAAATGTGCATCAACGAGATAACTCCCAAGAACTCGCCGACGCAGTTCGGAATCTGGGGGAACGGTCAGGTTTGGCCTGATGGTTCTTTGACTCCGACTCGACCAAAGGGTTGCGAACTTTTGGTTTGGAGATATTCTCCAACAAACGACCCGTTGTATTCCAGCAGCAGCCTCTATTTATCGAACCCGATACGAGATGCTTTTCCAACTGCATTCCAAACCTATCAACAATCGACTCACGATTCGATGGTTCGACTCGAAACCGACAAGGTGAAAGCGGGTCAACGAAAGAGTTCGCTCGGAATCGGTGCGGTCTGGGAGATTCACGATTGGGTCATGCCTCAATTGGAGATGATGAGATACTTGGGTCGTGAAGAGAAGTTCAGCGTGACCCATCCAAAGAGCGAGGATGGCTTGAGGAATGGCAGCCCACCGATATTCCATCCGACGCTTCATTGTTCCAGCCTGCGAGCAACCGACGAAGGAAAGTTCATCATGGCGGCGGTTCATGTTGACTACATCAAAACGGAGAATGACTATCCAGCGGTTGACATCAAATATCCATTGAATCCCGACCTTGACACTGGTGGATGCCCTGCTGGGTATTATCAATCGGGTGGAAAATGTATTCCAATGTCGGGTGGTGGAGATTATCCAGCGGGAGAGGGGCCTGACCCTCAATCTGGAGATGGAGTTCCAAACAATAACGACTATCCGTCACCCGTCAACGGGTCGGGTGGGTCGACTCCAAAGAGTGACAATTTTTCAGCATATCCAACATGGTCGAAATTGATGGCGAACACACAGGCTCGTTCTCTCATCTTGATGTTCTCCGATATTGGGTTCGATAAGGACACAGGCTTGGCGCATCGAGGAAAAGCACTTTTCGACATCACTTGGGAAAAAATGAAAACTGGAACAAACACCGTTGATGAGTTCGCAACCCAAACATGGTCGCAGCCTGATACTTGGTGGAGTGGTGCGAGAATCTCATATTGGTATCAAGAATCGGGTCAAAGAGCCATTCCAATCACCTATGGCTCATACCCAGATTGTCGAATGTCTTATGCAAATCTCCCTCGCTCGTTGCCGTTCCTCATCAACACATTCCACCAAGACCTCGTTGACAACCCAGTTCTGGGCGTTGCCAAAATCCAATCTGGATTCCCAACCATTCAACCTGCTCTCGTAGCCCAAACCACGAGTCCAATTTGGAACACCATACGAAGCAACGGCGACCCAGATTCTTTGGCAGCGTGGAGTCACACTCGACAGAAGTTCATTGATTTGACTCGATATGTTCCAACAACAATCGGCTTCGCTGACTTCGGTGCTGGTGCAAATCCTCATCAAGAACTGGGATGGTCTGGTTGGTCTTTTCCAAAGGGATTGTATGACCCAGCGGGGTATGGCGACAACACCGTTTTCTTCTCCGATGCACCAGAGGTTCTCGATACGACAGGTTATGGAGTTCCAATAGTTCCAACCGAACAAGCGATATTCAAAGGGTTCGGCGACAATTCGGATGATGTTGCTGGCAATTCGGCGGTGTATGCACCGTTGACAGCGCACTATGCTGACTTGACAACTGTCACATTCCCAGCAACCGTCACGAGCCTCATCGTGTATCAAAACGGCGACCCAGTTCAAGAGCGATTAACGGCGGGTCCTCAAGGCTTTGGCTCAATCGGCGAACTGGCGTTTATTTTGAATCAAATTGCGCTTTGCGATTATGTTCCAAAGTATGACTTTGAATACGAACTGTCATCTGGCGGTCAAGTCGGATTCCAAGAACTCCCCGTTGGATTCTTGGCTCGGACATATGACCCGAATGCACCACCAGCAATTGACCCATCAATGAACTGGGTGTCAATCACCATCAACGGAACTGTCCATCCGTTCTTATCAGCGCAACCTTCGGGTCACAGATTGATGCAGGGTGTCAAGGGTGGATGGGCGCATCACGGACCCCTCCACTACGGTGTATCGACTCGATTCCATCCATACCGAGTCGACAGGGTATTCAAGCAGGTTCATGGCGGCGTTGGCTACAATATACCCATCCATTTGCTCAAGCCTCCAGCGGTTCATGTGAGAGCCAGAGCAGGAGGGCAGAACTCAATCGAACTGGAGATGGAAACGCCGTTCCATCGAACAGATAATATCCACTTAATCGGTGCATCACGATTCAATAACGGCTTCGATATGGCTGGTGATTCTCCACCAGATTCGCCTCGAACTGTTCAAGGTCAATACTTCTTGAGAACCAATCTATGGGATAAGCCAACATGGGGGTCGGCTGGTGTTTCAGGCTCTCTCATTCAACCACTTGAAGAAGTCGGTGCGAGAGTTCACGGACCCATAATATCGGGGTCATTCGGACTTGAGGCGTTCTGGCACGACCACCCAACCGACCACTTTCACGCTTCGGCTATGCCGATATTGCCGAATACGGACTACGACCTGCCGATGATTGAAACCAATCGGTATTCACCGCTGATGTTCTCTCGCAACAAAGAGATTCACGAACTCGATGTCCTCGCCATCTCCGAGCAACTGCAATCGAGCGTCGATGTGCATGTATCTCAATCGGCCAAACCATTCTGGGATTCAGGCTCAATTGCATCGGCGGTTGGAATGGGATTCGCAGATAATTATGGGTTGCACATGATTCAACGGCAATCCAGTATGGATGGCAACATGATACAACCAGTAGCAACAGCCAGCGGAGGTTCAGGCTCTCAATCAATGGGAATGGGTCAAAGACAGGTGAGAACGCCCGAAGGAACTCTTCACCAGTTCTTCATCCGACGCTCATGTCAAACTGGCAGCAACAATCTCCCCCAATGGACTCACATCAAGAAGCCACTTTGGAGTGATTTGTTCTGGAATCGAAAGGCAACAAAGCCTCAACAAGCGAGTGCTGTTTTTGGTGGCGAGGATGAATGCGGACCCCTATTGGCCTCGATAGGTGCTGGCCTGACAACGCCTGCTGACTACGACAAAGGTCGAGTCATGGGTGCTGCATTTGCTTCGGATTCGGCTGGAACGATTCACGCAGTTATCGAATATCATGCAAATCCAGATGATTCGGCCAATCATCGGGCGCACCGATTGTATTATCATAAGGCAACACGAACCTCATACGGTTCACAGCCTGAACCAATTTATGACTGGGATTGGTCGGTTCACACGCCCGTGTTGATTCAAGGAGGAACTGGATGGGATGGACTCAATGCTGGAGGAACGATGTGGGATTTGAGAATGCCTTCTTTGGTGTGCGACGGCGACGACAGATTGCATCTCGCATTCCAGCAGGTGTTGAGTCAAACAGGGTCGACGGGATTGCCTCAATGCTCTCGAATCTTTTACACGAGCAAATTGACAGACGAAGATTCATTCCCCACTTGGACACCCGTTGAAGCCAACGAAGCGAAGCCGTATGACAACCGATTCGTATGCGTTCACGGACTCATCACAGATGCAGGACAAACATCGCTCAACCAAGCATCGGCGGGTCCGCATTTCACCACATACAACGATTGCCCGAAGGTCGTTTTGAGAGGCGACAACATACCCATCGTATTCTATCGAGGGCAACCAATACAATCATTCGCTGATGCAGATAGGAACTGGAATGCAATTTATTGCAGCGTCGGCCAATCTCCGAACCGAGTGAGTGACCCATCGGGTCGATTCACATTCGACTCCAACAAATCATTCCATGTAGTCGGACTCGCACCAGATTCCAAGAACCCGATGGAACTGAAGAATGTCGTGTATTATGACGCAATCATTGACGAGAACGACAGGGCAATCGTGTTGACGACCAAAGACGATAGGGAAACCTCTCCAGCAACCTATGCACCCCGCCAGACGCTCATCACGACCTTCGATAGTCGAAAGACCCTTGAAGCGCAATACTCGGCCACAGACGGGCTGGGAACGCACATAACGCTATGGCGAGGACCCGTGTATGATGGAACAACCGAACTGCGAAAGGTCGACCCGAACTACAAAAATGTCAGCCTGACGACAGATGGAAAAGGCAATATCCATGTCGTCATGGGATTCTCAATGATTGGCGACGACCAATCCAGATATGGTGAAATCTATCGTGACGCTGCCACCCCGAAGGTTCGGCAATCAGCACTCGCCCCATTGATTTGGGCTGCGACTCCAACAGGAAAAGAGAATATGCTGGGTGATGAAACGCCATACGCTGGAGGATTCATCAAGCCAGTTATTCCACCGAACTGGTCTGGTCTAATCACTCCACCATACCCACCATATCAAGACTCTCAAGTGGGTCGTGAGTATCAGCATTTGCTTCATGCTTGGATTCCATCATTGGAGTTCGACACGACGCATAACACACTTCGCTCGGTCAACATTCGATGGTTGTCAGTTCCCAGCCTGCGATGGGATTCGGCCAACAACACATGGTCGCCAGTCGGGTCAGCGCAGACTATGGCTGGAGAAGAGGACTTTCCACACCATAGCCCTCAATTGCGATTCCAACGATTCTGGGGCTACGATGCTTCGGAGATTGACCTGCGCTGGTTCACCAACGAACTGGCTTGGTATTCGACCAACACCAAAGGTTCAGAAGTGTATTATCCATCAAAGGGCGGAATACAGATGGAACTCGGTGACTCGATTGAGGGTGGCGGAGAAGGTTTGGCTGGTTATCCAAACGGTTGAAATCTGAAAACCCGCTGGGGGGTGTTCAGATTGTTCCCAGTTCGTATCGAACTCGATAATGAGCAAACAGAGAAAGTTAGAGGAACAAAACCATTGAGATTCCGATACCTTCTTATACCCCCAACCCCACCGATAAACATGAGCAACCAATACCTGCGAACATATTTTTCAGAGCGCAACCTGCCAAACCGTGTTATCGAAGTTCAAGAATCAGCACCGTTCCGCCTTCACTTCATCGAATCCAAAGACATCATCCGCATGGCTCTTAACGCACCATCTGGAGAACAAGAGCAAATCGCTTCAATGATTCGCAAAATCGAATGGGAAAACCCATCAGCAATTCACGGATTCATCGACCACTTGGCTCGATGCTACATCACAACCCTTTGAGATTGTGATTTGAGAGTCGTCAACCATTGATAATCTCGGACAATTCCATCTGAATCATTAACCCCCCTTAAGGGGGGTTATCCCAATGAATCAAACCCATAGGGGTGTTGATAGACATATACATGAGTCAAGGTGTGTATGTATGGAGATAGGGGTCTGTTTGATTCATTAAGGTGGGAGTTCACCATCAGGTTATGTCAGTCGTGCGTATCGACATTCCGTCGAAGCATCCCCTCCCAGATATGTGGGATGAAGTGCAACCTCATTTTCCAATGCCAGCACCAAGAGCGTTTCAAGGCGAAGCGTTGTCGGTTATTTATTGGGCGTTGGAGAATGATAACTTCGACAACATCGTTGTTGAAGCACCGACAGGAATAGGCAAATCCGCTATCGCTATGACGGTGCAGAACCGATTCCAGTCCGCATACCTCTTGACACCCACGCTTGGCCTCACAGAGCAATACAGGCGTGATTATGGACATATCGTGAAAGAAGTTCGAGGGCGTTCCAATTTTCCATGCTGGGTTGAATCTGGCGATGCCAGTAAAGCACCATGTTATGTTGGAAAAAAGAGATGCGCCCACACGAAAGAAGCAGACCCGTGTCCATACTATGCTCAAAAGTTCCAAGCGAGGGATGCGAGAATCACACTATCCAATCCATCGTATTTGTTCCGAGTCGTCAAATCTCCAGATGGTTCATTCGGCCAGCGTGACTTCGCCATCATCGACGAGGCTCACCAGATGGAACAGTTCGTGATGGGATTGATGGAATGCCGAATCACTCACACCGACTTCAATCGAGTGTTTGGTGCGAGAACACCATTCCCAATGCACTATCATCCAGCAGATTGGAGGGATGATATTCAACGACTCTATGAGGGCGCAACCAAGACACTGGGAGTGGCGGAGGCTGACGAGGATGCAAACAAAGTCGATGAGATGAGAGCGATTGTCCAGCGCACATCTCAATTGCTGGAACTGCTTGAAGAACCGAATGATGTCGTGGTCGAACTGGACACAGACCGTCGAGGGAATCGAATCCTCATCGCCAAGCCAGTTCGTGTCAACAAAATTGCACCATCGCTATTGGACTCGATAAGTCGCCAGCGGATATTCCTATCTGCAACAATTCTCAACATTGACACCTTTTTGTCAGGTCTGGGTCTTGACGACCAAAAGACATTGTTCGTGAGAATCGTCGACTCTCCATTCCCGAAGGAGAACTTCAATGTTCACTATTCTCCATGCGGCTCAATGTCCTATTCTCGTCGAGAGGCATCGTTGCCCCGTCAAGTCAAAGCAATCGCTGGAATCATGGCTAAGTGGCCGAATAAGAGGGGTGTGGTGTTGCCTCACACTCACGCAATACGAAAGGCATTGGTCGAAGGACTCCGTGACGCTGGACTGGGCGACAGGGTTATCACTCACGATTCAAACGGTATTGCTCGACAAAAGGCACTCGACGAGTTCTTCACATCAGAGCGTGACGACCTCGTTCTCATCTCAACCTATGTCGGCGAAGGATTCGACTTCAAGGGCAGGCTGGCCGAATGGCTCGTCATATCTAAGATTCCATATCTCTTCACTCCAGACCCGCAGGTCAAGCAGCGGATGGAACAGGATGAGCATGAATGGCGACGAGAACACGAAGGAACTCCGAAGTGTCCATACGAACCACCCAACAAATACTCCAACGGGCTTTGCAGTTCGTTCAATTGTCCGAAGCCATGTCAAGGTTGGTATAATCTCTCGACCACTTTGAAACTGGTTCAAGGCGCAGGTCGTATCAATCGAACTCCAGATGATGTTGGACATTTGTTCATCCTCGACCAGTCTTGGGATAGATACTATCGACTCAACGGCCACCTATTGCCGTCTTGGTTCAGGAATGCAATTCAACCGCCTCCAGCATGGTTAAAGCGACATTTAGTATAGAAGTATCAAAGGTTTGGTGGGCTAAGTGGAGAACAGAACAATTGATATAGATGAACTTCTTGGGGTATTAACATGAGCATCAAGCCCCTTAGCCCACAACGCCAGATTGACATGAAGAATGTTGAGATTGAATACACACCAAATGGTGAACCGCACTATCAAACATTGAACCATTGGAACAATGAAGAATGGTTCGGTCATGTTTGCATGGTGTCTGGAACAGGAAAATACCGATTCAACCAGATTGGTTCAACAGGATTTGCACATTGGCAACACCGCTTCAAGAACAAAGACGACGCTATTGAGTTCCTTTGCTATTCACCACACCGCTTGATTCAAGTGAAAGAAGGCGACGGACAATATGAAGTTCGCACCACATACATGGAGGGATATTGAATGACAAATCTGGAGAGATGGATTAGCGCACGACAAACCGCTGGTGCAATCCACATTTACATGATGGAACTTGAAGAACTGCTCAAAGCAATTGAGTCTGTTGAAAGAGCGTCAAGTGCATTCAGAACTCTCAATACACACGAACAGAATGTTGAAGCAAATACATACGGCGACATTCTCGATATGTTGAAGGAAAAGAAAAACCTTAGCGAACAGCGAATTGTCAACCTCAAAGAAAAATTATCAACGGAGATGAAAGTATGAAATGGACAGTTAAACTGAATGGAAAACCCGTATTCGAGAGCGACTCGCTCAAGGCCTGCACGACTTATGTCAACATGAACATCGAGAGAAGCGACGACAACCGTGTCAGCATCTCACGCATATCACCAGAGGGGTTGAGATAATGCAAAATCCATATTTCAGATACTTTGTCATTGACTTTCAAGAACCCAATTCACAGCCTGAACTGGTTCGCATGTCCAATCGGGATTATGTGTTCCGCACCATTTCAGATTGGGCTTCGTTGAATGGTTATCGAATCATCGACATGGGTCCGTCAAAACCATCTGGAACGCAGATACAATCCGTCATCAAGTTCGGAATCCGTGAAGGTGACTTCAGATGAGTGCCATTCTCCGCCGACAAGCCAAGCGTTGGCAGGCACTCGAAAAGACCGTCGGACTCCCCGACGAACTGTATGAAGCACTCGCATCTGGTCGACCCAAAGCATACGAGCGTCGAGTCATTCGCAATCTGGCGAAGAAGTCAATCATCATCTCCGACATCGGCGAGATTCGCCCGTATGAAGAGTTCAGTAAGGACTGGAACTATGACCGTTCAGTATTCGGACACACGGACAAATGCGAGTTATGTGGACACGCACCGATTGTTGAGAACTGCGTTTTGACAGATGAAAAGGGTCAAGAGATTCTCATTGGGAACACATGCGTTCACCGATACATCGAGATTCGCCATCCTGAAACTGGAGAAGTATTGACGGATGATGCAAAGGCCAAGTTCCTCAAGGAGAACATGACCGAAGCAAAGGCCGAGTATGGTCGTCAAGAGTTCGCTCAAGCCTATCCAACGGCTCTCCAAGACCTCAAGAGGTTCGAGCGCATGATGCACTCACGAAAGCCTCTCAAGAGGCTGCATAAGACCGTAGTGAACCGTCTGGTGAAGTATGGCTATCTCGGACCCAAAACCCGCCGACAATGGGATGAGTTCATGCTGGATTCAGATAAGGAATACAAAGCATACAACGCATACAAAAACCAGCAGGCTGTCGAGGCTCGTGCTCGTGCTGAACGCAATCACGAGAGAGCATCGAACTTCGCTCAACAAATCGCCAAGAACCGCAACACATGGGCGACAGAAGCAGATGAGTTCATCCAGATTGGAACAGATATGGAGGATGATTTGAATGATTGGGAACGGGCTATGGTTGGCCGTGTGCAGGCCAAAATCCGAACCAATGGTGTCGATGCCCTTCGTGGAGGATTCCTTCGATTCAGAGAGGAACTAATCGCTCGTCACATGATGAAGAATGGGTTGGATATTCCACTCCCACCAGTCGCTCAAAAATTGCGAACTGCACTTCAGGCTGGAGTTCTCAACGAATGGGAACAAGAGTTCGTCAAGTCAATCATGGGTCGATTAGCAAATGGTCGCTCGTTGTCAGCAGGGCAACAGACCGTTGTTGACAAAATACTCAAGAAGGTCAAGGCATGAAGCAATACAAATGCAAATTATGTGAACTCACTTTCATGGGTGAGAATCGACACGCTGCTGGCGTTGGACATTTTTTATCGAAGGGTGGACATTGTTGCGACGAATGCAATCAGACAAAAGTTCTCCCAGCCCGAATGAAAGGTGAACACCTTTGAGTATCGAATCCGATATGCGTCAGTTAACGACGGAGTTCATCCCCGACGAACTGGTTTTCGAGTTCAACGGAATCGAGATGAATCGGCCAGTTCATTCAGCGAGAGCCAACACCAAGACCTGCCCCAAGTGCGGGTCTGTTGGTGAAATCTGGGAGTTCAAACTGCATCCGATTGACGCTCATCCGAACTATCTGATGGCACATCGAGGCGAGAACTCATGTGGAATCCGAGTCGCATCCATCGACCCCGCAGACATTCAAGGTTGGGTTTTGAAGGAACATAACCATTGATATTCCGAAACCCTTAATAGGGGGAACACCCAGCGATAAACATGGCGAACAAACTCCCAGACCGAAGCGCATCCCTAAGACGAAACGACATTGTTGAAATCCTGACCCAGATGGGCTGGAACTTCAAGCCTCTTTTCGACCAAGCACATTGGTGCGGTGAATCCTCTTGGCTTACTCTTGAAACAATCCAGACCTGCATTCCAAACGCATCTGCAATTGACATGACCGTTCTTATGGAACAAGGTCGAGTCAAGGCTTCGGAACACGGCTTTGCTCGTGTCCGTCAATCCCAGAAGGTCGAATCTGTCAAAGTCGGACAATGTGCAACCACCTGCTACTTCTGCGAATCCCCTCCATACCGATGCAACCAATGAAGTGGGTTATCCACTTTCATAAGGGTGGGGAAACCACGCTTGACTCATGTCCAGCGTCGATGCTCTCCAAATTAGACAATCTGCTCTATCTGCATCTCGCTACGAAACGACACTGGTCGGGCGTGACATCGCCTTCATATTCCTATCATCTGCGAAAGGTCGAATGGACTTCACCGCTGAACACGAGGGGAAACCACTTGGAAAATACAATGTCCTATCCCAGCACTCAATCGCTCGATTGGCGAAGCAATTGAAACTGCCAGACGAGCAAAAGGATGAGTTCATCGCATCTGCGCTGACCGTCGGAATCAAATTGCGAGATGGTGAATATATCCCAGCCCCGATTCCAGATAGAATCGAAATTGAAATCAACGAATACGAAGGGCGCAGTTCTTCTTTTGGTGTTATCGAAGCCGATACGATTGGCGAGTTCTTGAGCCAGCCTGATTTGCTTGACCGCATCAATGACATTCTCCATCATAGTCGAGATTCACCTTTCGTCGGCGACGATGCAAACCTCCTTCTCACATTCCTCGTGTTCCTCTCGTGCAAAACCGAGAATCCTCTCAATCTGGAGATGATTGGTGCATCCAGTTCGGGGAAAACATACTTGACATTGACGGCTCGAAACGGATTCCCCAAGTCCATGTGTATGGTCTTGGCTGGTGCATCCAAAGAGGCTCTCAAATACGACTACGACGAAGTGACCGATGACGGTGAGTTCGTCGTCAATGTAGCCAACCGTTGCATCGTGATTCTGGAGAAGGATGAGTCGTTTGCATTCATCCGTCGAATGAAGCCGTTGATGTCTGGTGACGATAAGGAACTGGTGTGGAAAACGCCAATCAAAAATGAAATGACGGGCGAGATTGAAACCCGTGACTTCATCATTCGTGGACAACCATCGTTCATCACTCTCACTACACGCAACCCATCGGAGGCTGAACAAATCACCCGTCAATTGCTGATGACACCCGACACTACACCAGAGAAGGTCAATGCGGTTGTATCGAACATATTATCGGCTAAGGCTCGCCCAGAGGATTTGTTCATCCACGAGGATTTGCATTTGCTACAAGCAGCGATGCTCAAGGCCAAGAAGCGAAAGGTTCGCAACATATTCGCCCCGTTGATGGCCGAGTTCTTTCCTGCAAAATCAGCATCTCACCAGCGTGACATCACCAAAGTTCTGTCGATTATCGACACCATCTCGTTGGTTCATCAAAATCAACGCCCGACTCACACCATCAACGACGAAACATGGATATTGAGTTCGATAGAGGATAATGTTCTCGGATTGATTCTCTGCGACTTGGTTCTTCGAGCATCTCTATCTGGAGTTCCCGAAGATTCGTGGGTCGTGATGAATCAAATGAAGAAAATGGCCGATGCGAGTCGAGCATTAACGGAGGATGCTATCCTCCAGTGGTTGCACATTCACGCATTCTCATGCTCTAAGAACGCCCTCAAGGAGAAGCATCTGCCAACCCTTGAGGATGCTGGTCTGGTCGAAGTCAAGCGTCGTGGCGGTGGTCGTGGCGGTGGTCGAAAGACATGGAGTATCGTCAAGAGCAGGTCTGGATTGATGGACACTTATGCACTCGCACCACTTTTCATTGAAGCAGTTCGCAAACATCTCCCAGCAACATTGGTCGACTTCGATGACATTCTATCGAAGGCCGACCCAGCCGAAGCAATTTGCAGGCTGGTTGGGAATGACGCTGATTTATTGAAGTCGATAGGTTGCTCAACAAAGAAGCAATCTCAAATCTGGCGTTCTCTAATCCTGCCGAACTATCTGAATAAATCCGCAGTTCGTGGAATGTTCTATGAGATTGTTGGGGATTCTCCACACCGACCCACCCTCTTTGGGTCGAGATGTTCGTGGCTTGATGAGAACATCGAGTCGAAGGCAACAGACGCTCTTGAAGCCAAGCGAGATGTGCGTGTGAAGGTTCAAAAATTGGCTCAAACAGCCGTTGAGTCCACCGATGAGGACTTCTGGGAACAGATTGCTAATGCACACCTTGACACCCTTGACGATGAGTATTCGGCTTCATAAGGGTGGGGAATGTCTGGGTGAAATATGTCAGCCAAGAAAAGTTCGACCAGCCTGCCGCCAACTGCACAGAAAAGACTCGCACCGTTTATCGAGCGAGGAATTGCTAATGGGATATTCAAAGACGCTTCGCCTGTTGTCACTATGTTCAACAACAAAGCAAACGACCCAACACTCAAAGAAACCGTCGATTCTCTCGGTGGAATGGCGAGTGAAGTCGCTCAAGCATTCTTGACCGACATTGTTCTCACGGACTTGACTTCAATCCTTCGTCAAAAGCGATACACAGCGCATGTTCAAGTGTGGTCTGTATCTCACAACACCGTTGGGGCTGCATCTGGCAACCCTCGACCTGTCTGCAACATATTCGGCCAAGCCGTTGTTGAAGATGGCGACGATGTTATGGACAACGCCATGTTCTCCATGTCACTCTGGGATGAGGATGCTGCAATCGGCGACGATGTTGAGCGTGATGGAATCTATGAAGTCAGCGTGTCATGTCGCAATCTCGATGCACCAACACTTGACCTTCGCCCATTGACTGGATTGACTCAATTCCACGAAGAGGAATACGAACACCAATCTGCAATTGAACTGCTCAAGGACACCTATGAAGTGACTCCAATCGCTGAACTTGAGGATGATGTTTCAAAGGGTCGCAACGACTATCGCTTGATTGAAGCCACCGTTTCATACGCTGGAGTTCAGAACTCTCGTGCTGGCAACCAGTTCGGGAAATTGCTTCTCAAAGACGAATCGACCATGACTCTCGATGCAATCGAATCTGGCGAGTCTTTGATGCTCAATGCTCTTTGTTCCACCGACATCGCAACCCGATTTGGAAAATACTCCAAAATCCTCGCCCTCATCACCACGAAGGTTCAAGGCGAATACGGATTGTCTGCCAACATCACGATGGCTCTCCCAGTTATTCTGGTTGCACCAATCGAAGCGAAAGTCGCTAAGGTTGAAACCAAAGAGGATGACGCTGCTGACTACTTCTCCAAGCAATCTGCTCAAGTCATCAATCTCGATGATGATGACGATGACGAAGAAGGCGATTCTGATGCCCCTGAAGCGACGGAATCTGTCGAGGCTACTCCAACACCATCTGAACCCGTTGAAGCCCCTGAAGAGGCATCTGACGACGATGATGAGGATGAAGAGGACATTGACCTCTCGGCTCTCCCTGTCAAGGCTCTCAAGGCTATGGCGAAAGCCGCTGGCGTTGACGGCTACTCCAGTATGAAGAAGGGCGACCTCGTGTCGGCTCTATCTGATGATGAAGAAGTCGAAGAATCTGCTACTCCTGCTGAAGCCCCAGCCGCATCCACCAACGACGACTTCGTTGACGGTGAAGATGAAGAATGGGATGACTGGGATTGAATGGTGGGTATTGCTACTTCATAAGGGTGTGAACAAGAGGGATTATCATGGCGAGAAAAAAAATCGACTATTCAAAACTGATTGCAGACTGCGACACGGGCGTTTCTATGATTGCTCAACGCACGAAGCATATGAAATTGCAGGGCTTTAGTGGGTCTGGAAAAACGAACTTCTATCTGACTATGTTCAACGACATGGCGAAGGATTTGAAGCCTGACGCAGCGTTGCTTTGCATCATTGATTGCGACCTTGAAGGTCAAGCCGATTTGATTGCTCGTGACTCAATCATCCGTGAAGAACTGCGACCACGCATATTGCGAAAGGTCTGCACTCGACCAGATGAAGTCAACGACATGGTTCTCGCTTTCATCGACCTTAGTCGACAACACCACGAAGAACACCCGACGGGTGTCCGTATGCTGGTCTTGGAGAACGAAGGCGCATTCTATCTGGGTTGCCGCAACCACTACGCCGAGTCAGTTCACGGCATGAGCGAAGCCGATTTGCTTCTCTCTCGTCAACAGCAGGCTCTCCGTGAAGGGAAAAAGACACTCCCAACATTCGCTGAAGGCCAGATGCACTCATACAAAGTCATCAATCGACTATTCGTTCAACCATTTGAACGCTTGAAGATGGGTGCGGAACTGTATGGCGCACACTTCATCAGCACCACTTTGATGAAGAGTCGCACCGAAGGATTCGGAACTCCAGATGCTAAGGAGATTGTCGTGTCTGCTGGTCGCCCCGACATCACGGACCCGCTTTTCGATTGGATTGTCGAGTTCAGTTCTCAACAACGAGTCAAGGGTGGCGACCTTCAAGTTCGCTATCTGGCTCAAGTCAAGAAGTCAAGGGCTTGTCCACCATTCGTGCTGGAGAATCCTTCTCAAGACCGCTTCAACAAAGCGGTGGAGAAGTCAGCCGTTTGATGCTACTATCGACCTCAACCGTTAATATGGGTGGGGCGAATGGGTGATACACATGAAAGTTCCATACATCTCTGCGACACGACTCAAAATGGCGAAGGATTGCACCCTCGCATATCAGTTCCAGTATGACCCGACCTCCGAGTCGGAACGCATTCTGAAAAAGATGAGCAACCATCCCAGCAATACGCAGGCTGCGAAACTGGGGAATGTGGTTCACGGTGCTCTGGAGGATTGGAGAATGCCGCTTGAGGATGGTTCAACACCAAAACCAAAGTTCGGAACTCTCATGCAGCAATACGAAAAGTGGGCTGCAAAGCCAGAGTTCTCAATCGACTTCGACTTCTATCAAGACGGGAAACAAATGCTTCGTCGCTGGTTTGACCGTCGAGGAAAAACGCCAGTTCGTGTTTATGCTACTGAACAACCGATGGGTCGCCACAGCGCACCATTCGTCTTGGACAACGGCGTTCCTATCTATGGATTCATTGACTTGATTCTTGAGCATAAGGATGGCACGATTGAACTCGTGGACTACAAAACCAACCGTATGCCAAAGAGCCAAGCCGAAGCCGACCAAGATGTTCAGGCTGGAATCTATCTCTCATGGGCGAGGCAGGTGTTCCCAGACCGACCACTTCGATTCACATTCGACATGATTCGATGGGGGCCTGTATCAACCGTTTGGACAGATGAAGAGATTGATTCATTCCAAGACTGGCTCAAGGCCAAATACGAATCCATCAAGGTTCAAACTGAAGGAAAACCAACACTGGGCGATTCCTGCAAATGGTGTGCATATCAAGCGATATGCCCCGAAGTTCAGACTCTAATCCATAAGGGTGCATTCGACCTCGTTGCGTCGGAGTTCGACACCGATGATGAGCAATTGGATGCTCTCGCTACAATCAAGGCGGCGCAGGGAATCCTCACCAAAAGACGCTCGGTCATCGAGAAGGATTTGAAATCCAGATTAGACCCGATGAACAAAGAACTGAAAATCGAAACCGATGGATGGACAGTCGAATATCAACAAGGTGAACGCACCGAGTTCATCCCATCCGAGATTCAACGCATCGTTCCTCCAGCCGTATTCGGTCAGATGGTCGGACTCACCAAGACCGCCGTCGAGAGGGTGTTGCCGATTCTCCCAGAGGATATGGCGAAGCAGGTCAAGGAATCAGCAATCAAGAAGCCATACAACGCCATGAAGGTGAAGAAAAAGAAAGCATGAGCAAATCGACCCCTCGACCATCAAGACCCACCGAAGTCTTATGTCGTGTCGTGCATTGGGTATGTTCGTGGGCGACGACAAAGAGAAGCCAAAAGAAGTGCCATCATCCAAGTATGGCACACGAAGGTTTGGTCGTCTTGGTCGACATGATGGCCGCAACATCAAGCGTCTATGGAAAGCCATGATTCAGGCTGGCGCAACATATCCAGATGGCAACCCGCTATCATCAACCGAAGTTCTCAATCTCCCCAATCAACCATTCTCGATGAATGCGTTGACGAATCACTTATCCAACAAACCCTATCTGTTCTCCGAACAAGGTCGGGTCAAAGTCGCAGGTCTGGATGGCCGCACATCATATGAGCAATCGACATGGTTGGCTCACGCTGATGCTTTTGATGCCCCGCCAAATTGAGTCTGTCAATTTTGACAGAAAATCATTTGCTCAGAAAATGGGATTTGTGCCTGTATGTTTTGTCCGTATCGAGTTCGATAACTGCGAAAGTGTTCTGGGGTGAAAATCGCATATGCGGTTTGGGAACAAAACCATTGATATGACCGACGCATTGATATAGTGGAATGCACACCGACAAACATGACCCCAATCATCATACCCGCCAAACTGTGGTGCTGTATCATCATCCCGTTGATACCGTTCACCGCAATCTGGATGCCATTGATGTGCATGGGTGTCTTTGAAATTAGGTGAATACTATGGAATGGAAAATTGGAATGAGGGTCATGTTTGGCCGACAAAATGGACAAAAGACGCTGGGTGAAATCATTAAGGTGAACCCTAAGAAACTGAAAGTGAAGCAATTGGAATCGAGAGGCGTGTATAAGAATCATGCCGTCGGTTCAATTTGGGGAGTTCCCAAGAGCCTTTGCACACCCGTCAGCGACATGATGGTTGGAGAGAGGGGTGTTGGAAAAACATTCACTCCAAAGCCAAGCCGAAGCGATGCTGAAATTATTGCTGAACTTCAAGGAATCGAATGTGGACTTTCACCTGAAAATCTGTCATGCGATGGAGAAGCATCTCGGACCCATGTCATGCGAACATACCGTCGCTTGAACCGTCGAAAAGCGGAGTGCATCAAGGAACTTGGTCGAGAACCAACCTTCGATGAACTCTGGGGATGAAGTCGCCCTTTCATAAGGGTGGGAGTGAACTGGTGGAGGTATGAGCCTCACACCGAACTCTTCTGACCTTAGCCGAACTGCCGACATCAAGGTGTCAGCAACCGAACTTGGAGATGCACTCTCAAGCATCGTGACGGACAATCCACCTGCACCTGTGCGGTTGATGTTCACCAATGATGGCATGAGTGTATGGACACACGACAACGCCAAGACGCTTCAAGTGCTGGTCGACCAGCGTGAACTTCAAGGCTTGAAAGTCAAAGAGGATTGCGTTCTCTTGGTCGAACCCAAAGCATTCGGCGAACTGCTATCTGCCAAGTTCGGTGGTGCAAATGTCAGAATCCAAACATCGGCCAACAAACCAATCACGGTCAAGTCGAAGGGTGGCGCACAAGCCGTCTATCACGCCGCTGATGAGGATGAATGTCATACCGTTCCAGACCATTGGATTCTCCCCAAAGACCCCGCTGGAATATGCCAATATCCGATGTTCGATAAGGAATCCTCGACGCTTCAAGTTCGTTTGAATCGAAGCGAACTGCGAAACGGATTGATTGACATGCAGGTTGCGAAAGCCCCGTATGTTGTATTCTCATTCTCCGAAGAAAAGTCGACCTGTTCATCTGGACATTGGGGTGCGAAGTCGAACCAATCTGTATCACCGATTGCAGCCGATGTTAAGGGCGCTGGAGAGGTCTGTTTCACCAACAACCTCACTACTATCCTCAAGGCTCTTGACGGCGATTCTATCACCCTCCAGAAGCACGAGAAGGGAACATTCGTTGTCTTGGGTGGATTAACCACTACTATCGTCGCAACCGAAGCAGTTCGTGAGGTTTGATACAATGGGAGGACTATACGACCCAAACAAAGGCAGGTTCGACCTCGCCGCCGCCGAAGCGATGCTTGGAATTGACGAAAGTCAGCGAGCAAAAATACGCATGGCTGTTGCTATTGATTTGCTTCTCGCTCACGCTGGAATCACCGAAGAACAAGTGATGAAGGCGTATGCGGAGAGAGTCAAGAATGATGTGTCAGATGCCGCAGCCTCATTGAGTTCGCTCGTTGGCGAAGGTTTCGATACGGATGCGTGAGATGATGATTGATGTTCCCCAGATTCGACGACTTTGATAAATTGTCACATCATCTGGGGTTCAGCCTGTGGCCGAGAACAATCGGCAATCCACGACAACAGTTCACCTATACAACCGAAGATGCTTGGGCTACATTCCGCAAATGGAATGGCGAATCCTCGTGCTTCATCTCGACTCAAGGATATGACAATCTCATCTATGAACAAGGTGGCCGTCAAGTTCCTCGCTCGATTATTTATGGCCTGACATTCTTCGACTTCGACCACGAAACAAAAGCCGAGAATGCCTTCGCTGATGCTCAACGATTGAGCCAGTTCCTCCGAGAGATGGGAGTGGCTCATTGGGTGCAATACAGCGGCTCTAAGGGCTATCATTTGCAGATTGTCCACGAGCCAACCCGATTCAAGTTCAACCCCAAAGACGGGTCTGCAGAGTCGTTGCGTGAGATTGTTCACCAAGTCCAGACTCATTTGAAAACCACACTCGGATTGAACACATTGGATGCTCAAACAATGGGCGACCCAAAGCGGCTTTGCAGATTCCCATTCACGGCTCATGTTGACAGACACGGCCAAGTCAGTGGGAGGTATGCGCTGCCTATCGAAGTCGATACGCTCGAAACAGTAAGCCACGAACAAATCGTCAGGTCTGCAACAGTTCCAAAGTTCTTCATTCCAAAAATCGAAGGGGCGAGGTTGACTCTCAAGGACTTCATCGACTTGATTGGTGTCGAACTGGATGCACCTGAAACCCGAATCAAACCCGTGATTGAATATGACTTTGGATTCGAGAATGCCGAGAGTGAAACCTCACGGTATCTCGCCAGCCTGAACATGAAGTGCATGGGAGTCGTCAATGAATTGAAGCGACGGAATCCGAATCATAAATCCAGAGTTCACTCGGCGATGTTCGCCAAAAGTATTGGCATCGACATCAACCAGTTCGAGAGAATCTGGGTTGAACTGGGTCGAAAGGTTGGGTATGTCGATTTGCATAACACCGACTATCGTTTGTATCAAATGTCGACGATATTCGAGAACCCGAACATGGTCGCCCCAGCATCATGCTCAACGCTGAAGCGAGATGGTTGTTGCGTGGGTGACATTTGTCCAAAGTTCAAAGACTCCGCCGAGTTCTTTGGCGCACTTGAATCCGAGAAGAAAATCAAACGACGATGGAGGAAAAAGGAATGACACGAAAGACAACGAAGAAGCGAGATTGGTTGAAAGACCCGAATGAAATTGACAACCGAGCCGAAGGCAATTTGAGTCAACGGCTTGGATTATTGCGAGCAATTCTCAACGAACTGGAAATAAATTGGGATGATATTGGACTCAATACGCTCGCTGGTGAGAATCTGGTGAGCAGGTCTGGTGCGGAACAAATCGGAACTTCGATTGTTGGTGAACTTCTTCAGCGCCAGCGAAAGGTCGACCATCGAGAACACTGGTTGATTCGTTCTTATCTGGCGGAACTGGGCTTTGAGATAAGCCATCTGCATACTGGACAAGGCGATGTTGCCAGTCGAAAGGTCAGCATCGAGCGAAAGGAGGATGATTTATTGCCCTCTCTCTTCGACAATCGACGCTTGACCCAATTGGGTGCGATGCGTGAAGAAGCAGAGCACTCATTCGTTATCATCACCAAGTCATGGGATGACATCAAGAAGGATGCTGCTGAAAAGAATATGTCGGTGAGAACCCTTCTCGGCTACATCGCCAGCCTGTGCGCCGTTGGCTATCCTCCGATATTCATGCCCGACCACTTCGATGCAGCGAACTTGATGCACCGCATCGTGGAAAAAATCGAGGATGATGTTCCCCGTCTGTATATTCCACGACCTCCTTCACCAAAGCCGAAGGAGTATCGAGATGTTCTGATTCAAGCACTCCCCAAAGTCGGACTCAAGACCCGTCGAAGGTTGGTCGAACACTTCGGCTCTTTGGTTGGAATCGCTAATGCCAGTGTTGACGAACTGAAAGCCGTCGAGGGGATTGGACAATCGCTCGCTGACAAAATCCATGCCGTATTCCACGAGGGTGAAATCAAATGACGAACTACATCATACATCGAAGAGATAGGGAGAATGCTGGTGACATGGCATCAAATCCAAAGCATTATTTCAAGGGCTGGCTGGATGAGTTCAAGGTCATTGACATCGTTGATGTCGAGTGGGCGAACCTCGATGGTTCTCATGTGATTCTGGGCGGTGGAGGGCTTCTCTATGACGACTTCACTCCGTTCATGCACATGATTATCAAATCCAATTTGAAGTCGCTCACGCTATGGGGAATCGGGCGGAATCGACATCACATCAGCAACGACTCATTCCCAGCATTTGCAGATGCGTTATTCGAGAAGGCCGACTTGATTGGGCTTCGTGATTGCAGGCTGCACCCAGATTGGATTCCATGCGTCAGCGTGATGCACCCGTTGTTCAACAAACCAACAGCAGGAGAAGGTGTGCTGGCGTGTCAACATCGAGAGGACAGATTCCGATTCAATTATCCCCCCGCCCCAGATTGGAACGAAGTCAAAATGCAGGGTCGACCAACGCTCATCATCGAAGAGATAATCAAATCCGACACCGTTGTATCATCGTCATATCACGGTGCGCTGTGGGGATTATGTGCTGGAAAAAGAGTGTGTGCTGTGGATGGATTCTCCCAAAAGTTCAGAACTGGATTGCCAGATTCGGTTCGACTTCTTAGTTCGCTGGAATTGAATCAAGGCAAGAAACTGCGAACTGCGATATTGAACTCGATACAACCCAATCCAGATTGGATTCAAGAAGCGCAGATGAGAACAATTGCATTCGCTTCAAAGGTGCAAAAATTGCTCTCGGCATAGCGTTTATCAGTAAAAATAGGGAACAAAAGCATTGATATTCCGAACTCTTTATAGGGGGGAACTCCCAGCATTAAACATGGCGCAAGCGACCACCCACTCCCTCCAAAGAGCCGACGAGCGACTCGTTGGTGAAGAGGCTGTTAAAGTCAACAACGCAATCGCAGCAGCGTGTGCTAAATACGGCAACAAGTCCGTTGGCATCATCGCTCACCGCCTCGACTCCCAGCGTGGACAAGCATGGGGCAACAAATCCAATGGCGACTGTGTTGTCGCAATCGTGCGACACGGACAGGTCAAGACCGTCTATCTCCGCCGAGCAACCCAATCATTCGACCTTTCAGTCAGCCGCACCGATGTGTTGGTCGACATGACTGGAACTGTCTTAACAACCCCAATGATGAAGTGATACCATGCGCCAACAACGAGCCAAGATTGTCCGACACCGATGTGTCATGCCAGAATGCCAACACGAGAGTCCAAAATTATCCATTGTTTTCAATCAATGTGAGCGAAACTGTCCAAAGTGCGACGATGGTCTGAACATGAAAACCATGATGCCAAATGTCGTTGGTCGTGAAATCAAACCACGCTCAAAATTGTTTCACTTCATGCCATCTCAAGTCCACGCTATGGATGAAGCCATCGCCACTTTTGATTGGATAACATGCTCGGACAATTTGATGGATTTAGTTCGTCAAGGAAGAGATTGATTATAACGGTGGGCGAACCCCCTCGATGTATGCTCTGGGCAGAATCGTATCGACCACATGACCTTGACGATGTTCTCGGTCAAGACCACATCATTGACAGATTGAAGTTCATGGTTGCCGATTTGCACCAATCTGGAGGCGATGGAGGATTCCCGCATCTCATGTTCGCTGGACCCGCTGGAGTCGGGAAAACCAGTGCTGCGATGGCCTTGATGCGCTCGATGTTTGGAGATGATTGGAATGCGAACTTTGTCGAACTGAACGCATCTGATGAACGCTCAATCAGCGTCATTCGCACGAAGGTCAAGGAGTTCGCTCGTCGTGGTGTTATCGGAACTTATCTGGTCGAAGGCGATGTTCGACAAATCCCATTCAATGTTGTATTCCTCGATGAGTGCGACAATCTGACACCCGATGCTCAATCGGCTTTGAGGCGAATCATGGAGGTTCATTCCAAGACGACTCGATTCATTCTCTCGTGCAATTATCCGCATAAATTGATTGACCCAGTAAAGGACAGATGTGCATTCTCCGACACGAGATTCAGACCAATCCCACCAAAGGACATTCTTGGCGCAATACAGGCCATCTCCAGCACCGAAGGGTTGGCTGTGACCCAAGAAGCCTTGACACGCATTAGCGAGGTTTCCAGAGGCTCTATGCGTAAAGCACTCAACATTCTCTTCGCAACCACCAGAGTTCCAAACGAAGCGACGGTTGATGATGTCGATGATGTCGTTGCTGAACTAAGTCCAACCGCCCGAACTCGTTTGCTGCAAACCGCATTCAAATGTTCCGTCGAAACCGACCCCGAAAAATATCGCCAGTTCGCTCGCCGAATGGACAAACAGGTCGAAGCCCTCGCAGAGCAGGGATTCTCTGGAAGCGACATATTGGATTCGATATTCCGAGCCGCAGCGGAGGACAGGAAAATGCCAGTTAGCATTCAACGAACAATTTTCAGTTCGATTGGAGATGCGCTTCATCACGCATCAATATCTCAAGACGACATTCTCACGGTCAAGGCTTGGCTAAGGAGGCTTCAAGCATGAGCGACGACAACGACGAGATTATCGAATTGATTCAAGCCAGATTGGACTTGGGTCGTGACAGATATGGACATGGAATCCGAGTCGGTGACGACACTCGCTCGTGGGGAACTCCAGCAGATTCTTGGGCTGAAATGGGGCTTGAAGAGGTTCTCGATTTAGCCATCTATTTGGCCGCAGCCTGCGTCAGAATACGACATGCAGATGAACGCATTCACGACGAACCCGTCAAGAAGGTGGGAGTCATAGGGAGAGCGATAGCATGGCTAAAGAACCTCTTTTAATCATCGCTCTTGACTATCAAGAGCAACCAGAACTCATCACCAAGATTCGATGCAAAGCACTCGATGGCACATCTCATGTGCTGAAAGTTCGCAATCTCCAGCCTCGCTTTTGGACTGAAAAAGACCCGAAGGGAATGAACCTGCCGAGTCAAGTCAAGAGCGTCAATCCATCCAAGTTCTCATCGGTTCAAGGAACTCCATTGTATGAAGTTCGAGTCGAACTGCCATCCGAGATTCGAGAAGTTCGTGAGTTCTTTTTTCCTCATTATTGCGCTGATGTTTCATGGCCGAACCTCGCTCGCTGGATTGCAGGCTGGAGTGCAGTTATCGAAGTCGATAGCGAGAAGTTCAGGTCTGGACAGATTCTCCGACCAATTGAAATCAAACCCAGCACCAATGACATTTCAGACTTCAAATTGAATGCACTATACTACGATATTGAAACTGCGGATTCACTTGACATGGATGGAACACCCGAACCAATCGTATCAATTGCCATCTATGACGAAGCCACCGATACGCATGAATGTGCAACAATCAGGCACACCAGCGAGCGACAGGTTCGACGGTTCGTATCATCTCAAAAAGCACTGGAGTCCGTTGTCGAGCATGACAATCCAATCCCTCCGCTGGATGGGTCGAGGGTTCATGTGCATAACATCGAAGGCGACGACGACATCGAGAGAGAAGCGGGTTTGCTTTGGTGGTTCGACAGGATGCTCAAGAAGTATGACCCCGATGTGATTGCTGGACAGAACATTCTGGGCTATGACAATCCATACATGAAGAACAGATGTGTCAACCAGCGGAGAGCGATGGAGAGAGAATATCACGGGTCCGTTCCAGTATGGGCGACCTATCCAAAATTATTCAGTCGCCATAAGGGATTGATGCCATCATTCGATACCAAGAGAGTCTATGCAGAACAGGTTCAAGGTGCAGCCGCAACAACAGGGTCGGCCAGCCTCGCATGGATGGGTCAATCGACACTCGGATATGGAAAAGTTCCTCGCACATCAATCAAGCAGATGATGGCGAATGACCCAATGATGTTGGTCGTGTATAACATATGGGATAATGTAGTCGCCGCCAGATGTATGCAAAAATTGGATTTGCTCTCCTTCTATCAAGTCAAGGTCGGATTCCATAACTCGACGCTTCACTCGTCACATTCCAACATGATGTTGGTCGAGGACATGATGGGTCATTTGCTACGAGAGCGAGATGCGGTGATGCCCTCGCTCGATACAGTTCGTGCCAGATTGTCAACGGGTGGAATCGAGGCTGGAGGATTCGTCATGGATGCGCCAAGTGGCGTATGGAGGAATGCGTTTGAACTGGACAATTCGATGGAATACCCATCTGTGATTATCACATGCAACGCTGACCCCAGCACCAAAGTCCGAGAAGAGGACTATCCAGACGGATTCCCATTCCCCGTTGCTCGCACCCCATTGGGGCGCATCTATCGACAAGACAAAGAGGGTTTGATGCCAAGCATCCTTCGTGGTCTGGCGAGCGAGAGAGAGCGTGTGAGAGGCGATATGGCCGAAGCATACAAAGAAGGCGATGACGAACTGGGGAACAGATTGAATCAACGCCAGCGTGTGATGAAAGAGAACATGAACTCGTGGTATGGAGTTCTCGGTTCTGGTGCAACAGAAAAAACAGCAGGGAGGCCATTCCGAATGGTCGATGGTGAAATCGGGTCCGATATAACAGACATCGCTCGTCGACACAACGACTGGAACAAACACACCATCAATCGAACCACACTAATTTTCACGAAGGATGGAGTCTATCCCGACCCAAACCATGATGAGAACCAAAGTATTGATAAACCCCCATCTCATCTCCCTATCGGTGCGGAGTGGGTGCGACTCCGATTCAAGACTCTCTATCAGGACACAGATTCGTGTAAAACAATGATTGAGAATCACGACGAAGCAGAATCGACAGTTCGACCTTTCACTCCAGAGGACATCATGTCATGCGCCAACATTCTCACGACAATCCTCAACGATTCATTCGATGCGTTTGTTCAGCAAACATTGGGAGTTCCCAAGAACGAGTTCTTTCGAGTGAAGCCAGATGCCTTCTATGCCAGATACTTTCAATGGGGAGTCAAGAAGCGATATGCCTATGTTGACTTTGATGGAAAACATGGATTCAGAGGCGTTGAGATGCGCCGTTCATCCTCACCGCAGGTTGTCAAATCATGCCAAGAGAAATTGTTCAAAGCGATTCTCGATGGCAGTTCCAAAACAGAGGTCAACCGATTGATTCGAGATATTGAAGCCGATATGCTCGACCAGACCTGCATTTCCGATGCAGACTTCGGTCAACCGATGGGAGTCAAGAAAGAAGGAACTCAAGCACACCGAGCAGCGATGTGGTCGAACAAAAATCTCGACACTTCGTTCACACTGGGCGACAAACCCGTCATGTATCTCGCATCAGGCACGAAGAACGGGTTGCCAGCAAACAGGCTGGTCGCAATTGAATGGGGCGACGACCCAGCAGACTTCGGAATCGTAGTCGACAGGCAGGGTTCGATAGAGAAGTTCTTCGTCAAGTCGAACTCGTTCAAGCAGATACTTGGCGCACTCGGAACTGCATGGGAATCAGCACGAGCAGGAATGAGCCAATCATCTATGGGCGAGTGGTTCAAGTGACCGCAATAAGCCAATGGCGAACTGCATACAGGTTGTTGAGGAACAATTGCGGGTTGACTCATCACGAGGCACGAGCGATATTCCAAGAGCATCTCGGAGGGTTGTCGTATCATCGCAACCTTCTCCATAGTGAATACATCAAGGACAAAGCACATTGGATGAATGTCGCTGAAGCCTATGCACTCACGCTTCGTTCCGAGAAGGTGTCGCAGTTCATCAGCAGGCTGGAGAATGCAATCAAGGATGAAGAACCTCCACTATGTTATACGCTCGTGCGTGAGATATGTTCACTCGTGCGAGAATGGAATGAATGGGGAGAACCAGAACGATTGGTGATTCAAGAATCCATAAGAAAAGTGCTGGCGGGTGAAAGGTCGTCAGGTCTGAAAGCGTGGACTGAACGGCATTTGCTGACCTATCTGCGTATCAATGGGATTAGTATAGAAGTATGAATACTCTCGTTCCATAAGTGGGAACGCTTATATGATGGTGATACATGGGATGGGATAAGTCGGGCAACTGAAACAACCCGACGACGAAAAAAAACGGAGATGAAAAAGATGTCAAAATTGATAACGAACATGAGAGATGCTGTTGAACTCAACGGTGGAAAAATGACCGAAGATGCGTATTTGAACGCAGTTCTGGAACTGATTGAAAGTGAGGGTGGCTCGTCATCTATCACTTCTTTGAAGTCCAACGCATTCAATACCAAGCGAATGGATGCCGCTGGCATCATCCGTCTGACTATTGGAAAAGACAAGTTCGTTTGGACAACCTCTATGGTTGAAACAATGCTCGCTGGCGGTGCAACCTTCAGCGCAACAATGAATACGACCACCACTCCCAGTGACAATGTGGCCGTCAATACAACCGACGATGGAACATACTACGGCATCCGCCGTCGCCAAGTCGATGAATACCCTGCTATGGCTCAAGCATACATTCGCAACCCTCAAGACCTTCACTATGTCGAGTCTGCTAAGAATGAGATGCGCCTTCTATCCATCGCTTTCAAGTCTGGAATGAATGTGTCATTGAACGGACCCAAAGGCTGTGGAAAAACGATGGGTGTCCTCGCTTGGGCTTCTCAAGTCGGCATTCCAGTTATCCGTATCAATTGCTCTGAAGGTTTCACCGAAGAGTCGTTCATCGGCTACAACACTCTCATCGACGGGAAAATTGCATGGATTGATGGAGTTCTCCCATTGGCTATGCGATGTGGTGCTATCCTTATCTTCGATGAGTTCCGTCACGCTCGCCCAGAGATTATGACCGCTTGGAACGCCGTTGGCGATTCGGGTCGTTTGATGATACCTCAAAACAACAACGAGATTATCGTCGCTCACGCTGACTTCAGAACCTTCGCAACCATGAACCCAATCGAAGGCTACTCTGGAGGTCAAGACCTCAACCAAGCAACCCTTGACCGATTCGGTATGGCACTTGAGTGCGAATACCTTGACGAATCAAGTGAGATGCGTGTTGTCCAACAACAATCTGGTGTCAACAACCCAGCCCTCGCTCGCCAGTTCGTGCAATTAGCCAACGACCTTCGTCGCTTGAAGAACGCTCACGACCTTGAGTCCGACACTTCGACTCGTATGCTCGTCGACATGATGCAGGTTTCCAACGACTTGAACATGACCGAGATTGTCGAGTATGTTATGGTTGGTCGCTATCAACACCACGAAGTCGACACCATCAAGACGGCTGCTCGTGCTCGCTTGAGTGACTACTGATTCTGAATCACCAACCTCGTGCATCGGGGTGGGGAGAGCATTGAGGTTGACTCCGTTTCACTCCCCATCCCACCTGCATGACGATTCATAAGGGTGGGGTTATACTCACCATCTATGAGCAACGAAACCAAGCGCATTGAAGCACTCGAATCCGAAGTCCGTGAACTGAAATCCCAAGTCGCCAATCTGGTGCGAATTGTTGATGGATTTGCAGATACACTTCGACCACGAAAGTTCGATGCTGGACAAGTCCGATTGGATAAGTTCAGCGGTGAGCGACATGGTTGATTTGACTCCATCTGAACTGATTGGTGCAAAGCGATACTTCGCACCCGTGAAATCATGGCTTGATTCTTGGGCGTATGGAACGCCCTCCGTCTATCCTTTGGTGATAGTGGGGGATTCGGGGGTTGGAAAAACAACCGTCGCCAGAGCCTATGCTCAAGCCGCTGGATTCGACATCATTGAAAGTCACGCTGATGCAGACCGAGATGTCAAGCATTTCAAGAAGGTATTCAGCGAGGCTCGAATGCCGACATTCTTTGGAGAACCTCGATGCTTGATTGTCGAGGATGCCAGTGCAATAACGAAGTCAGGCTGGCGAACTTTCGACCAAGTTATCAAGGCGAAAGCATTCCCGTTAATCATCATCGCTGAAAACGAAACCGAAGTCGCTTGGCAATATCGAAAATCTGGATTGACCCACGAGATTCCCCAGCCCCAGCCAGCAGACCTGATTCAGTTATTGAACTCGATATGTCCAGATGCCGAAGGACAAGTATCTCGAATCCGATGGATTGCTGAAAACGCCAGTTCGTGGAGAACTGCGAAGTTCCTTCTCCAAACGACTCCACCAGATTGGGAGGATGATTCGGTTCAGGCTGGCGATAGAACACGAACTGGATTCAATGAGATAACCGCCATTCTTCGTGGAGAGCATCCTATCGAGCGAGGAATCAGTTCGCATCCTCTTGGGGTGCTACAAGCCGCCGATTGGAACTGCGCCCCTCCAGACCATGTTATCGAAGCGATGAGGCTACATAGCCTCGCATGGGCTGTCGAAGGGCTATCATCAGTATCTATGGCGTATCTATCGACACTCCGAGCAGGCACTCAAGACAAGCCGCCATTCAGAAAGCGTGACATTCGGGGGTCAGTTCGTCGGGTTTGAAAAACGATGGACTGCGTTCCATTTCTAAGCAAATCAATTTTAGGTATCAACATACCACCCCCTCTCTTCAAACGGAGATAGGGCATGTTTTGGGGGTATTTCTCAATTGTTTGAGAATCATACTACTTGACAACGATAAGTCGAAGTGCTTATATGTGGGGTCGTGGTGCGATAACCATGAGCGCATCCCCGAACAGCGGAATTGAAGTCAGCGGAGTTCCAAGAACATACCTGCATAAAGCACGAGTGCGAACCCTAAACAAAATCGCAACCGTTCTATCTGGAGAACTTGAGAATGTTGGAACTCCAGTTAAGCGAGTCATCGTCGACCCTCGTGGTCGTGCCTGCACTGATGGCGAAACCGTTTGGATTCCATTGAAAGTTCACGACGATGCAATCGTCAACCGCATGGCTCAAGAAGCAATCCTCGCTCACGAAGCCGCTGGACATCTCCGATACACCGACTTTGGTGCTTGGAAAAAGATTGGCGATGAAATCAAGCGTGGCAACGCTGACCGTATGCTACACACCTTCACCAACATTCTTGAGGATGCTCGTGTCAATCACCTTCTATCCCAAGACTTCGCTGGGTCTGGAAAAAGACTCCACGCAACCCAAGCAATCTTCATGGCTCGCCACGAAGAGAACTGGGCTTCTAAGACCGTTGAAGAGATTGAACCACGCCAAGCCGCTATGGTCGCTATGATGAGCGAGGCAATCGCACACACCCCTCACTTCTTCAACCATGTTCCCGAAGTCGTTGCATACATGGATGAGGTTCGCCCAATCTGTGCAACAGCAATCGGTCAACCAAACACGGGTCAAGTCATCAAGCAGGCTAAGAGAATGCTCGCAGTATACCGCACTCATTTTCCAGAGAATGCACACGACGACCAAGACACATTCGGTATGCCAAACGGCGAGGATGCAGAAGGCGTTATGACTGACGACATGAGTCCAGAAGAGATTGAAAAGATGGCTAAGAAGCAATCCGAGAAGGGTGCTAAACCCGAAGAAGCATCTCGCCAACGATTCCAAGACCTCAAGAAAAAATTAGAGGAACTCGCTGAAAAATCCAAGAAGGCTCAAGAAGCCCAAAAAGAAGCCCAAGAGAGCCAAGAATCTGGCGAGGGCGACGATGGTGCATCCGAAGGCGAAGAAGGCTCTGACGGCGAAGGAAACGGTGCTGACGGCGAAGGCGACGAAGGCGATGAGTCCGAAGGCGACTCTGGTGCTGGAGATGCCGAAGGAGATGGCGACCAATCTGGAGAAGGCGAGGGAGAAGGCGAAGGCGAGGGAGAAGGCGAAGGCGCATCCCAAGACGGCGATGGAGAAGCAACACACCAATTCAATGAAGGCGACGGCGAGGATGAGAACTCCGAAGGCGAATCCGATGAGATGGGTGCTGGTGGCGATAGAGGAATGGCAACCAACGACATCGACCTCGATGAGATGTGGGCTGAAGTTCAAGAAGCACTCGACTCCGAACTTCAAGACGCATACGACCTCAAGTCCGACTTCGACTCTGATGTTGAAGGCGCACACGACTCCAACGACCCAATCGACCCAGTGTTTGAAACCCAGTTCGACGACGGCGGTCACACATGCCAAATCACTCACACTACTGACGAGTTCGTCGAGCGTGGTGCAATTGACATCGACAACATGGCCGAATCCTTCAACGGAATCGTCGGCATGAACCGCACATCAATCACCACTATGGTGAACGAGATGAAGAGAGTTCTGAAGGGCGACAATTCCAAGCACACTCGTGGTCTAAAGCGTGGAATGCTTGACTCTCGCAAATTGGCATACCACCGCACCAACGAGCGTTTGTTTATGAAAAAGACCGAACCTAAGAAGGCCGTTGCCAATGTCATTGTTCTCATCGACTCATCTGGTTCGATGGGCGGTTCTCGATGCGAGAATGCAGCCCAAGCAGCGTGTGTATTCGCTGAAGTATTCGACAAACTGAACTTCGGTTGCGAGGTTGTTGACTTCTCTTCTCACGGCAACCAAACCGCTATGAGAATCCGAAAGCAAATGAACGCACCTTTGAACAACATCACCAAAGCCGCTATCCGCCAACCAACCGCTGGTGGCAACAACGCCGACGGATATGCTGTCGAATGGTGCTTGAACCGCTTGAACTCCATGAAGGGCAACCGTATGTTATTCGTCATCTCTGACGGCCAGCCTGCGGGTCCATCCCCTCCAACAATGTCATGCGACGAACACTTGAAAACTGTTGTAGCCAACGCCCCAAAGGACATTGGATTGTTCTCCGTCGGTATCGACGGAATGGACACCAGCACATACTACGACAACGCTGTCTGTGTGATGAACTCTCGTGACTTGGTTAAGGAATCCATGCCAGTTATCCGTAAAATGGTGCGAACTGTAAAGAGCAAATGAGATGATAGAATGACGATACAAGACTACGAATTGGAAAACAGAGCATATCACATCACCGAAGGAGGCGATGTGCCAGATAACGCACTCATGGTTGTCAATGAGAATTATCGAGGAACGATGAAACGAAGCCAGCCTGAATCACTTCGCAATACAATGTCGAGTGACAACCCCAATCTGTCGATGAATCTCGCACCCGACCCGTTTGATGAGCGAACTGATGCCTCTGGACAATTGCACCACGACGATTGTTTGTCATGGCTTCACAATGTCGATGTTGATGTTCTATCTGGAGGTTGGCCTTTGGTTGACCTGCATTCCAACATTCAGTTCAATCCGAATCACGAAACCTGCTTTGCTCAATCTGTGCTTGGCAATTATCGAGCCGAATATCGACATCATAACGGTGCTGGGAATCTGAATCAAATCCTGAATCAAATGCCGATTCAATTCGAGCGAATCACACGAGAAGTCGAATATCATTTCAATTCTCATCTGGATGAAGATGCGAGTCCACTTGGATTGACGGTCATGCAGGTGATAGGTTTCGATGTTGCCGATAATGTGGCCTATGGGCGCATCTATCAGCCCAAAGGCGCATCGGATGACTCATCCACCGTGACATGGGATTCTTTGTCCTCTAAGACGGTCTTATCATACCCGTATGTCGGTGACATTTCAATCGGTGACATTCTCGTTGTTCCAGTTAGCCGCTGGAACGGTGCTGGATTCATTCTGGATGCAGTTCTCACGACTCGTGGTGTGCCTCCCCTTCATCTCCGAGTCGACGACGAATGTTGGCGAACTGTCGACCATGACAACTGGAGATTCGCCGCCGCCCCGCATTATTCGGTTCGACCCGACATATGCTATGGGCGAATGGGAGAATCTGGATTGGTTCACTACAACAAACAAGAGGCTCATAACTTCGGAATCGCTATGGCGGTGTTGATGAATCAAAACGAAACACCATTGACTGGTGAAGTCGAAGTCGAAGAGTATTGGATTCCTGCTTGGAAGGATAAGCGAACTGTCAAAATTATTGACCGAGCATCGCCATTCCCAGCGCACTATCACGACGAGATTCGATGTTCAGCCTGCAACGGGCGAGTCCTCATCAAATTGAAAGGCGACAACAAATCCGAGAGTGCTGATTGCCCTCATTGTAGTCGACCAAAAGCCCTCCTTTTCCCCCACTTGGTATCTGTTCAAGCCGATACACTTTTGACGGTGGGTGACACCCAAAGAGATGATACGCATGAGTAAAAGAATCCCAAAACCCTTGATGAGAAGCATACTGACGACACTGGTTTCGACCAACGGCATGGGTCCGCTGACATCGGCTCAAGTGAGCGAGAGAGTCAACAAAGACCCAGACCTGCCTGAAAATTATCGAAAGACCCCACGACAAATGTCATTCGTGATGAAGCAATTGGCACGAGTGGTCGATGGAGTCGACACGGTTGTCCTATCGAGGAACGGAACTTCACATCACGGCAACGCTCGATTCCGAGTCGGATTCCAAACTGAAATGACACTGGCCGAAGCCGAACAAGCCGCTGGAGTCATCAAGAAGCCAAAGGCCAATCTGAAGCAGGTCACGGTCAATCTGCCTGCTGATTGCGTTGACTACATCAAAGCATGGAGAGCCAATGGAGTCGCCGCTGGGCGAGCCGTTGAAGCCCTCATTCGTGCCGACATTCAAGCCAACGGAATGCCAAGTGCAAATGAATCAGATGAATGATTTAATCTGGGAATGCTGAACGCCATTCCTTCGCCTTTCGCTCTTGACGCTTTGTTCGCCATCGTCGAATCATCGACCAGCCACCGAAGAAAAGAAACGCATAGAACAAGCATTCTATGGCGATAGCCAGCACGAGAAGTCCTGCTGGCGAGCAATACTCATAGCCGTCAATTCCGACGCATACATCGCTCATACGAGATGTGTTCAAATCGGCGGGTTTTCACTCTGGTGTCAATTTGGTTTATTGTTGAATCCTCGACATGAATCAAGTTCAAATCCCAGTTCAAATCCCTGCTGCTTTGCTTATCGAAGTCGATACGCCGACGAACTGGCAGGCTGGAACAGGAAAAGGGAACTTAACCATTGATATTGAGATACATTGATATACCCCCACCACTACGGCGATACATGGACAACCGAACCCCAGCCCAGAAAAAGAACGCCGCACGAAAGCACCACCTCGCAGGTCTGTATCATAACGCATTCCTGACAACCAGCAACCCAGTATTGGGTGTCGACATCGACGCTCACGATGCAAACAAATTAGTTCGCAACGGATGGGCTATGATTCATGTCTTTGGAACAAAAGTCGTGCTTGGACAAACCAAGACAGGCTCGAAGAACTACGATAGCAATTGCACTCTTTGGAACAACGGTGTTGCTCTTTCAAAAATCAACCGCTACTCCAAAGACCCAACCAGCAAAGTGGACATGAGTGCTCTGCGAAACAACGCTATGGCATTCTCCAACAGTTATTTGACTCGCTGGTATTGAGCCACACCGTCGGCCATTCCTCGCCCTTTGATAAGGGTGGGGAATCCCTCGATGGGTTATGACGAAACAGTTCAGAGTCCGAGTCGATTTAGGTTCAGACGGATGCGTGGATTTGACAACCGAAGGGAATGTTGGAGAAGCACTCCGAGCCGCCTATGATGAATGCAAAAAGCGAAAGCAAAACCCAATATCCGTGACGGTTCAACAGGTGGTTGAACAGGGAAAATGGATAGCCAGCAACCCCTCACGCTCGTGAGTGTGGCTACGGCTGGCAATACGGGTCGATTGCACATCATGGAGGGCGTGAGCCTCAATACGGTGTGTGGTCGCAACACAGACAACGCAATCGTGCATGACGGTGAATGGGTCGATGAGATACTCTCTATGAATGACATGAGTCGTGCAACATCAGTATGTGCGAGATGCAGGTCTGCGGTTGCTAAAATGCGACAGGCTGACGACACCGTGAAGAACCCCGTTTGATTCTAAGGGGGGTATGGAGATGGTTGAGATTCCCGCTATGGTCTGGGTCGTTGCTGGTAAAAACGGCATGGAACTTCATGGCTACAATTCAAATCTGGCGATTGAAGAATCAATTGCTAAAGAGATAGAACCCGACATTGTTGTTGCAGTTCATCCACTACATTGGGATTTTAGATTCACAGCCTGCGATGGTTCGGGTCGAGTCCGTGTTGGTGCTGGTTGTCAATACAATCCGATTCAAATGATTGAAGCGATGTGGGGTCATGTATGCGCTATTGAACTCGATACGGATGATGTGATTCATCTGGACTTCGATGCGAGCGATATGTCATTCGACCCAACCAAACCATTCGGTTCTGGATTCCTCGCCAAGTGGGGAGATGGTGATGTTGAATGATGGTCTGGGTTCATCAAAACGACGATGGTTCAACCGAACTGGTCGGATATGAGAAGGGATTGAAAGTCGTCGCTCGAATGGTCGAGAATGGCGACGATTGGACAATCACATCTAAGAGTGGAGATACATACAAAATGAAGGGCGCTGGATGCCCTGACCCGATTGATTTCATATTCAAATTGATTAGTCCACGAGCGAAAGACGAGGCAACGGATGACATTCCATTCCTTCGATTCAAGAATCATAAATCTGGCGAATGCTGGGAGATTTGGGGAGTGCAATAGCCGCACACCCATGCGAGAGGGAATAGAAGTATATCAATGTTTTTAATATCAATGTTTGGTGGTTAAATGGCGAATCGAGATGAACAAATCAAGGGATGGATTCGAGAGAACTATCCAAATGAATATCGAACTCGTGTTCGAGCAGGAATGAACTACAATCAATTGGCCGCTATCGTTCAAGACTTATCTGGAGGATTGCCTGCGGTTTTGGGTGCAGTTCCAGATTCCGTCAAAGACGAGCGCATATTCGGCTCGATAGATTCACAGCCTGCAACGGTTGTCGCAACATCGACAGGAACATCGACATCTGGTTCAATCACGATAGGACAAACGACCACAGGAGTGGCGGGTTCAAACGCATATGTCAGCATTGACGGCAACGAACTGTCATTCACTATTCCACGAGGCGCAACGGGCGCACGAGGCGCAACTGGTGCTGATGGGGCGCAGGGGTCGGCTGGGGCTGCTGGAACGCAGGGAATACAAGGTATTCAAGGCGAAGCGGGTGCGGATGGTGCAGATGGCTCTCAAGGCAATCAAGGCATACAAGGTATTCAAGGCATTCAAGGACCCGCAGGTCTGGTCTGGAGAGGTGCATGGTCGTCGGCTACTGCCTATGTCTTGGGTGATGTCGTGAGTCGAGATGGACACTCGTATGTCAACATCGTCGCATCGACCAACAACCAACCTCCAAACGCAACCTATTGGGAACTACTGGCCGATGCTGGTGCAGCGGGTCCTCAAGGCTCTCAAGGTATTCAAGGACTCACGGGTGCAACTGGCTCGACGGGTGCAACTGGCTCTCAAGGGGCGCAGGGCATTCAAGGGATTCAAGGGGCGCAGGGTGCTACTGGTGCTCAAGGGATTCAAGGAGTGGCGGGTTCTCAAGGACCCGCAGGAAACGATGGAACAAATGGTGCTGACGGTGCTGACGGTGCTGACGGGCGACCTGCGGGTTGCGATGCTATGGCCGCATATGGAGGCAATCAAGACAACGATGGCAGCGTCACATTCGATGTTGCCGAGAACGCTCTTAGGCTACAATTAGTCACCGATAGTGCGATTGGAATGGCATATCCAGCCTTCAATGTTGAAGAAGCGGGAACAATGACAATGGCATTCACATTCAAGTGTGATGTGGCTTCATCCAACGGGGTATATTTTCGAGTCTATGAATACGATTCCGATTTACCAGATGGAAAATTAGTCATCTCCGCAAATGCAGTCAGCGGACCCGCTTATGTTCAAGAAGGCACGAGGAATGCCCCAATATCGCCGTCGATAAGCAACGCAGCGGTCACGACATCATATCAAACGACAAATATCACATACACTCCAACATCAACGGCGAAGTGGGCGAGTCTTGTTGTCTTGAACTGGTCGGGAATACCATCGACAGATGCTCTGTATGTGAAGCCAATCATAACCCGACCATCCAATGGCGCATCTGGCTCGAATGGACAGGTGTTGTTCAATGACTCTGGAAGCATCGGAACTGATACGGGTTTGACATACGATAAGAACTTGAACGACTTGACGGTGCTTGGAATCATTGAGAATCAAGGCTCTGAACTCAAAATAAAGAAGCAATACGCATACGATTATCCCATTGGTTGGCACACCGTCGCACTCGTTCAAGGGGCGGCTGGAGGAACGGGTGCTGGCACTGCCAGCGGTCAACGAGCGTCGGGTCAATTCCAGTTCATGGACATATATTCAGGACAACATCAAACAATAACGGCAATCGTGAGTCACCACTACGGAACAGATGATTCAAACAACATACAGATATTGAACACATCGAACTACGCTGCATCAAATCCAGCACCGATTTCACAGATTCGTATTAAGGAACTGGACACCTATGACGGGTGTGCTTTGCAGGTTTATTTCAACAGCGCAAACAATAGAGTCAGCACCGTTTTGACGGACAACAATCAATACAATGGTTGGAGAGTATTAGACCAACCCGTCGCCGATGCGATAGACCCATCAACCGCAATATGGGGTTTGGGCTACAACAATAATTATTCACAGTTCATCGTTGCTGAAACCGTCGATTTGACTTTCATATTTCAAGGCGGTATGAGAGTCGGTGGGAATGTGATATTCGATGGAATCATTCGCCAAGCAATACCGAACTCAATGCTCTATACCGACGGTGATGGCGACATCAAGCCAGTGGTGATTGGTGCAAATCTCTCGCTAACTGGCAACACACTCTCCGCAACGGGTGGTGGAGGCGGTGGTGCGAGCGACTTCATCGGTTTGACAGATACTCCAGCAGCATACGCTGGTGCGGCTGGGAAAACGGTCATTGTCAATGGAACAGAGGATGGTCTTGACTTCGCATCTGGTGGAGGCGGTGGTGGAGGACTAATGCCACCGCCAGTTGGCGGACCCATATCTGGAGGGAATCCGATTCCAGCGTCATGGACTAAAGCAATCGTGACCGATTCCAACGCACCCGTTGAGATTGGAGATTTGCCATCGACCAATTGGATGCTGACGATTTATTGCGACAACGGTGCTGGAACGCAGGTTATTGCGATTGAGAGTGGGGCGTTGTTCACATTCTTTCACCCCGAAGCGGGAACAGTCGTTGAGGGGGCTACAATGATAATCAATCCTCAAGCGGGGGTTGACTTAATGTTCATACCCGACGATGGAACTGGACAACCTCGATACCATGTGACTGGTTATACTGGAGGCGATGGTCGTCGTCTGCCATTCGACCTCGACTTCTGATTGGGTTCAAACCCGTTAAGAACATATAGTGCAATCTCATCGGACTAATTCCATGTCAGAAGAATCTCGTGAATACGCTCATACAATCAGTCGAAAGAAGGCCACTTCTCCATCTAAGAAAGGTGTGTTCAATGGCAACATTTGTCAGGATTGCGGATTAGAGATTAACCGATACAACACCGCCGCCGCAAAGGGGAGAGTCGGTGGATGCCGATGTGGAAAATGCTATCTGAAATGGAAAGCAGCAGAGAGGAAACGACTCGGCCTTGAATGATATTCGGCTCGATATTCAAATAGGTGGTTCTCGCCGCTGGGATTATGGAATCTATTTCACAGCCTGAACAATTTGCTTATGATAAATCATGGGATGACATCGAAGCGATGTTGATGAGAGCCGAACTCACATTGAACCGACATCATGTTGCGATGACGAACTGTAAAGCACGAAGTAAGGAATGGGCGTATCATGCGAGGAACTACAAAGCCCTTCAAGGGGTCGTTAAGACGCTTCGTTGGACTCTGGGCGACAAGACTATCGTTCACCCTCTTGATTAGCCATTATGAGCCTGACAAAGTGGTTAATCGGCATAGCCATTAGATTCAATCGCTGGCGGTTTGGGGAGTGAGTGCTTGATAAGGGTGGGGAGTCACTGGTTGAAGCATGGCATACGACAGATTCGACTATGAAGCGCACCGTGAAGAGGACAAGCGACTTGGGGCGCAATACGAAGAGTATTTGGAGGCTGAAACGCAGCGAGCCAAGAGCGAACTGGAACAGATAATCGGCCTTCTCGACAGGATGCCGAACTACAAATCAATCATTCAAGCAGATGCAATCAAGAACGAGCGAGCGATTGCACAGACATATCGCAATAGCATCAACGACATCGTGAAAGCGAATCCCCAAGAACTGATTCTGGGTGCGATTCTCAACCCAATTATCGCAGCACTCAACGAAGTCGACTTCAATCTGGAGGCAATCGACCTCATCATCTCCGAGCAAAACAGTCAAGAAGGTGAACCTTCTCCGTCAACACAGGGGGCATGAAAGTGTGTCAGACGAATACATATCCAAACCAAAGAAGCCAATCAAATATATCTCGTGCTTTAGTGGCATTGAAGCCGCATCTGTCGCTTGGGATGAACTTGGGTGGCAACCCCAAGCATTCTGCGAGATTGAACCATTTCCATCCGCTGTCCTCGCACAGCGTTATCCGACAGTTCCCAATCTGGGTGACATCACGAAGGTGAATTGGGATGAGTGGAAAAACAAAGACATCGACCTCATCATCGGCGGTTCGCCCTGCCAATCGTTTTCTGTTGCGGGTAAAAGACTTGGATTGGATGACCCTCGTGGGAACTTGGCAATCGAGTTCATCCGCATTATTGACACAGTTCGCCCCAGATGGTTCATCCTTGAGAATGTGGCAGGACTCTTGTCGGCTGACGGAGGAAGGGATTTTGGAAGCCTTCTCGCACTCATGGGGGAATGCGGGTATGGGTTCTCCTATCGGATTCTTGACTCTCAACACTTCGGAGTTCCACAACGACGCAGAAGAGTGTTCGTTGTTGGACATCTTGGAGGCGATTGGCGACATTCCGCAGCGGTATTATTTGAGTCGGGAGGCCTGCGACGGGATTCTCCGAAGGCACTCCGAATCAGGGGCGAAGAAAATGCCATCGGTGTTGGAGAAGGCTTTGACTCGTGGTTCGATGGGATTGAACCAAGCGAGCAACGAAGAGGAATAACTCCAGACACATACGGCATCGGTGGCGGTCAAGCCGCCCAGTGGTCTAATCCAGCACCAGACCTCGCACCAACACTTCATTGTCAATCCGATTGCGCTCTCGTAGCACATGATGTCGAAGGCATTGGATTCTCGGTGAACTCACGAGATGAGATACGATTGTCGGGTATCGACGGAGGAACTGCATCATCACTCACGGCATCGGATGGGTCAAGGGGAGGGAACTCGTTCATCGCCCAGCCTGAACCCGAACCGATTGAAGAATTGACTCATCCATGTGGAACTGCGGTCTGGAACTTCGATTCCAAGAACTCCAATTCTATGAAGTCGTCAAATCCAGATTCAGGTCTGCAAAATGTGACCGATGGAGTCGCACCAACGCTGACGGCGGTTGCACCTAATCCGACCTTGAATCAAGGTGGGATTGCGATAGTCGAGCGAGAGATGATTGTTCGTCGATTGACTCCACTTGAGTGTGAGCGATTGCAGGGATTCCCCGACAACTGGACTCGAATCAAATGGAATGGAAAACCCGAATCCGAGTGTCCAGATGGACACCGATACAAAGCGTGTGGGAACTCGATGGCCGTTCCAGTTATCCGTTGGCTCGGAGAGAGAATTGAAGCCGTCGATGCTCATGTTCCCCATGTTCCAATGCCAGATGAAAAGACGAGAGTGCTAACTGGTGTCAAGGATGGCGTTGTCGTCGCTCAAGACACGATGGATGAATGGTTCAAGTGAGTGATTGCCATGACGAGGAACAAACAATGTCGGAGTCAATTGCGTGAAGTATTATCTTCGATGAGCGTCGGTCAAGAGTTCACTCTGGAGTCAATCGTCACCGATATGATGAATAGAAAAGTTCCAGTTCGTCGACCAACAATGCGTCAACCCGACCAACGGGTTGCCATGATTTTGAAGGAGTATGCGAACAATGGAATCCTCGAAAGAACCGAAGTCAAATCGGGAACAACCATCTCGTTCAGACTACTCAAATTGGTCGAATAGTCTGAACCTCAATACTACGAAAGTGTGAATAACCACATAGACATAGAACAGCAATCATGGAGAATCCAATAGACGATGCTGACGACATTGATGCGGTGGACAAATTAGTTCCCTCGAAGTTCGATGAGGCGTTGGTTCGATTCATCGCACATCAATTGGTGCGAGGTAAATCAGAAAAAGAAGTGCGACGAGCATTGGTTGAAAATAGCCTCTTGAACTCTCGCAGCCCACCCTCGAAGTTCCGTTCTCTTATTCGACAGGCCAGCATTGTTGCTGACGACATTCGATACATGGTCGTGGCTAAGGCGGAGATGGATGATGTTGAGCATCAGAGATTGGATTCATACGCTCGACGACGCAGAGCAATTGGCAGGCTGGAGGCGGTCATAGAATCTGCACATACTCAAGCGGATAGCGTGAGCAAACTGAACTCCGTGTCATTCATGGTTGGTGGACTAATCAAAGCACAGGAATCATTGGATAAGTTCACTGGTGCTCAAGAAGCCGCACCGCAGGTTGTTGTCAATGTCGGATATGACCCACTTCAACAATTCCGAGAAGTCATCCAAGAGGAACTCAATACGATTGATGTTGAACCGCAGCCTGCAGATGATGAAGGGGATGAAAACGAATCGGACTCGATAAATGACGAGTGATGAACTGGCAATCTGAAGTCGATGCCGCCAAAAACATACAGAACAGAATATCTGTCCAAAAAAACCGTGATACTGCGAGCCTGATATTTTGCTCAATGTTTTGCTAAAAAAGTCAATTCTATCCAGAAGAAAAACCGCATATTGAGTTCGATAGCAAATGCTACTGGAATCCTGCCTGCTGGCGACTCTCAAATCAAACAATTATGAACAAAAAGCATTGATATTAGCAACACATTGATATAGTGGTATCGACAGCGACAAACATGACCGCAACAACCGCAGCCATTGAAACCGAGCCGACAACCCTTGAACTAAACCGAGCAACTGGAACTCTTGTTCCTGCTTCTCCAGTATTCACTACTGGTGCTGGCGCTGCTCTCGCTAAGTTCGCTGGAGAACAAAAGAAAACTGACCGCACTACTGTCAACACCGCACCTGCTGAAAAGGTGTCCAATGTTGTTGACCTTACTGTTATCGACAACATCACAGGAGCAACCCAAGACATCAAGGGAACTTCAACCGTTGGTGTTGACAACCCAGATGCAATCATCACCCAAAAATTGGGAACAAAGAGCCTCGCTCGATTGATGCTTATGCAACAAAACAAAATCACATCTGTTGCTATGGCAAACAAGATGAGCGAATCCCTAATCAACGGCGACATCGCTACAGTCGCTGGCCTTCTTGGAATCAGCATTGATGAAGAACGCCTCGCACTCGCTGACAAATTGTTGAAAGAAGTCGAGAACGACACTCGTGGAATGAAGTCTGGTCGCCAGCAATTCACCGCACCTAAAGTCTGAATAGGACTTGACGAGTGAGTGGGATTCTCCCCTCATCTCCAGATGGGGGTGGGGGGATTCAGAGTCGAGAGCCTCTCGATGAAGAGGCGTGGTGGGTGTGCCATCTGGGTGCGCCCGATGTGATGGTGAACAACCGTCGCTGGATGCTATCTGATAGTGACAGGTCTGGATTCTCCAGCCTGCAATTGTCCGAGATGTGTTGACGAACTGGCGATATGGTGTCGCCGATATAGTGGGTGGGTATCACCAGCGTTCACTCGTGCGTGTGCATGGGTGGGTGGGTGTGCATCCATCCAGATGGAGATTCACGAACTGGCGTGTCGGGGCATCGAAGCAAATGCTCGACAAACAGCAGGCTGGCGTATGCTGGACTGGGTCCGTGACCCCCCCTATCGAACTCGACAGCCATGTTCATTTTCGATTCGCTTTGAATATCCTCTCGAAATAGATTTCAATTTTTTGACTATGTTTTTCGGAATCACAATGTTCCCGTTCCATCTCTCCACTACTTATCACCTTATCAATCTTACTACTATTGTTCCTTAAAATAAATTAAACAAACAAAGGGGGGGTATAGGACACACACATACTACAAAATCAATGAAACACTACACTAAGCGGCAACCGTGTGAATATGGGTGTGTATGTCCATCAAGAGGGGGTCTGGCTTGATTCTTTGACCTATCCCCCCATAGGGGGGATAATGATTGGAACTGGCCGAGAACGGTCTGTATGACATCTGCATCATTGTTCTTGAGCATCTATGACATTTCATCATCTGCATCTGGAACTCGAAAACAATGATTGGAATGTGCCAGTTCGAGATTGAACTCGTTGATAGAACCAAGTCATTGATAAGGGTGTGCAAATGTGGCTCGAATCATGCCGAAGAAAAATCGACCTATCGAAGAATCATATCCGACCATTGTTCTCCAGTTCAGAGCCGAAGGGAATCTCCCTCCAGACATGAGCATCCCGATTGGTGAAGTCGCCATGTTCCTCGCTCAAGGCATTGGAATGATTAACGACAAAGAAGGCGTTCAATGTGATGTGTCCTTTGGGTCAACCAGCATGAAAAAATATGTCGAACTGGCTACGATTCTCGAAACGAGTGGTGAGTGATATGGGTCGATACCTCAAGAACGAAGAACTTCAACAAACTGACGAACTGCTGAATTGGATGGCCGAGAAGGAGGGTTATGCTCTCACTCGTGGCAACCGCTGGAAGGTCGTCGCATTCATCTCCATATGCCTCAATATGTGGCTCTCATATCCAATCCTCATGGGATGGCTTTGATGCAGGTCAAATGGCACTACGACCAGTATTCAGTTTATTCAGCAACCTGCCCCAATACTGGTTTCAGGCTGGAGATTAAACGGGTGCGAATCCGACAGATAGCCAACCGATGGGTTATGACAATTGACGGCGTTGAAGCGTGTGAAGCACCCAAACAACTGGGGTCTGCTCAACGAAAGTTCGAGTCGTGGATTCACGCTGGCTCTCCTTCAGATTGGATGGGATGGGTTTGAATATCCGAACCAGTTCGCTCTCAATCTATGGCGAGAACCTGCGTGAAGAAAGGATGCGAGCAAACACCACGAAAGGGATTCCGAGTGTGTGAATCCTGCAAAGGATGGATGGAGATTAAACAAAGAGAAGCACTTCGAGATGCCAAGACCATCAAAGAAGCGGTGGCAATTCTCGAACCCGATTCCGAGTATTCAGACCGCACTAATCTGGATTGAACCATCCAATACCGTGATAACCCCCCAAGCCAACCGTATCGGTATGAGTCAAATCAAAAATGTGTCTGGAACAGGCACGACTTCATTCTTGATTGCACCCACATTAGCCATGTTGAACGGCCTCGATGTCGCTGGTGAATTGTCAACACTCGCACTCCATGATTGTGCTGCAACAGGCGATGTTGCTGCTGGCAACAAGGTGTGGGAGTCAAAAGCCGTAGCCATGTTTGGACAAGGATATGTTCAAACATTCGAGGGAGTATTATTCCTCAAAGGACTTGTTGCGGTTGCCACTTGTGCTGACCCTGCTCACACATACACCTTCAATGTCGAATGGGAGTGAACTGAAAATGAGTTCCAGCCTGCAATCGACAATGGCTTCAGCCGTATTGACACCGATATTGCTTCTGGTGAAGAACGAGAGCAAAATCCAAATCCACACTTGGGATGATTCCAAAGACAAAATCGCCGAAGTCGATTCCAGTTCGTATGGAGATGCACTCGAAATATGTGAAGTCGCACTTTGGGAGAAGTTCGCCGTCGGCAATAGTTCGATGAATCCAGTTCTCATTTCCCAGCCAACCCAGATTGTCAATGTATCGAAGTCAATATCCAAGTGGGTGCTGAATCACGCAGCGCACCCAGATGAAAACAATGCAATCATCGTCAGCCTGACGACAGAATCACCAGCAATCAACCCTCCCAAATAATTGCGAGAACCAAATCATTGATAAGGTGGAATGCGTTGGGAACGGCATGGCCGATTTAGTGTATGAACGGATGCCCCATTTTCCAAAAGAAGTCGAGGCTACAATCAATGCTGCCATGATGTTGGCTCAAAGTGACACTCTCCCAGTATCGTGTTATCAAATCTCCGAAGGCATCGCCCATGTATTGCGTGAACTCCAGTTCGACGAGAATGCCAGAGCAATTGCCTGCGATGTGTATGCTTGGAATCACGACATGGTTGCTCACGCCGCTGGAGTGCCAATCAAACCGCCCAAGCCCAATCCAAGACACCCTCAACGAAAGCGTCGAGGGAAAACCAGACCAGACCTTCGACCATACTATCTATGCGTGTTCCACGAACAGGCTGTCGATGCAGAAGGATATGACGGCCATGTCATTGTCGAGGCTAATGGCTACATGATTGATGCAACCGCCAATCAATTCCACAGACCCAAAATGAAAGTGCATTCTAAGGATTATATCGTGTTCCCAGCGGCATCGTGTCAACCTCTCCCAGACGACTATCGAGATTTGATAATATGGCCTCGTGGCGACCATCCAGATGCAGGTCGAGATTTGTTTGCTCATCATTCACTCAAGAATGAACTCATCGCAATCTCATCTCCCCATGTTCTTCGAGAGCAGGGTCAAATGGCATATTGCATTCGACCAGATATTGACTCCGATAGGTGGATGAGCATGACTCCCCAGACTAAAATCAACATCGAATCCAGCAACAAATTGATGCTATCGGTTGCTCAACAATTGATGGAACACGACCCGACCAAGAATGAAGGCGGTTCGATAACTGTTGAATGAGAATGTTCCCACCATAGTTCGCAATCGCAACCATTTGGTTGATAAGGGTGGGGATTGCCTGCGAGATACATGACGGGAATCCGTGAAACCACCAAGAACAAGATGCGAGATGTGCTGACAATGCTCATCAATAACTCCAACCAGCCTCAAAATAAGACAGGCATTATCATCAAATCCAACCTCCCAGAGAAGTCGTATTCTCACACGATGTCGGCATTGAAAGGTATGAATCTCATCACGAACACTCCAGAGAATAGTCGTCGTTGGATGGCTACTCGAAATGGAATGAACTGGCTTCAAGAGCAAATGTTCCAATCTGAATCACAGCCTGAATCAAACAACAGGTTTGTCAATGCTGGAATGGTTCAATTTGACCCAAACATCTCATTCGTTCCAACAAACAACGACTACATCAACGAGAAGTTCTCTGACCGAGCAAAGCAAATCCTCAATACTGGTTCGATTCGATTGAACCTCACCGACATCATGCAGTTCGTGAATGCTATCATTGGCGACAGGTCGGATGGCGATTTGTCATGGACTCGTGATGGTCGAGAGTTCACCGTCGAAGTCAAGAACGGAGTCGTCAATTTATTCGTGGAGGCTTGAGGTTGAGCGAGGATGACGACAACAAAATCGAAGTCAACGGAGTCACCCACCATTCGTGGGAGATGAACGCACTATCCCCGCCAGCAACCATCGGAGATAAGGTGCTGATGCTCACTATGGCGAACCCACAGCAGGTGTTCCGTATGTTCAGAGCAGACGACATTATTTTTATCACCGCCGTCGAGGGTGAAGAATGGCAACGAGTGACCGATTGACGAACCCATTGTCCGTCGACCATCTCTTAATTTGTCGACGATTGTATCGAGAACTTCGTGCTGAACGACCAGATGTGCTTGGTGGATTGCCAAGTGGCACAGGCTGGCTTCGCTGGAGATACCTCAAGGCAGGAACAATCCGCACGATGGCTCAAGTTCGATTCCGTGAAGATGACTTCACATTGTCTTTGAATCGGTATGCTTTCGACCAGTATCATCTCATGCAACCTCTCTTATTGAAAGGATTGATTCATCACGAACTGCTTCACATCGTATGTGGGAGTGAAGAAGGTCATGGACCCATGTTCACCAGACTCGAATCCGAGTGGGAACTGTTCGACGAGTATCGGTATCAGCGAGCGAAGTTCGTCAGGTCTGTTGAGCGTATCGAGCGTGATAACGGGAATCTGTTCAAGTATGCGTGTCCGAACTGCAAAAAAATCCTATTCAGAACCAGACGAATGGCCGAAGAGTCGGCGTGTCGAGAATGCTGCAAATCATTCAACGACGGTGTTTGGTGTGAGTCTTATGTGTTGATAGAACAGAAGAATTGATAAAGGTGGGGAATGGTCGCTCGACACATGCCAAGAAAGAAGCCCGCTATCGGGAAGCGTGAATTGAAGAGAATGACAAGAACCAAAATCCAGTCTGAACTGGAGGCTCATGGACTCGAATGTGAGAACATGAAAGCAGGTTCGATTGAATATACCGTCGCCAGATTCGATGGCGAACCCAACCAAATCGTAGCCGCAATCTATGGCTCAATCAAAGGTTGCGCTTCGTTATGGATGAAGGAATCTGCATTCCAGCAGGTCAGACCAATACTGCTGAAACATGATGCCGTTGTCGAAGATGTTGCCATGTTCCGAAGAGGATTCCAATGGGCTGTTCACTTTGACAAGCCAGATTCTCAATTGATTATGCCATGCGTTGAAGCAACCGTCAATGCAGGTCGTGAAAGACTCAACAAAACAATCACCCGTCGAAAGGCAGATGAACGCAGGGCAACCGAGCGTGTCGCTCGTGAGGCTAAAATGGCCGAGCGAAAGCGTGATTGGAAAGACGATTCACCCGTGAAGAAGTGATATTCCAACACTTGAGATTCCGAAGCCTTGATATAGTGCGCCCAGTGTGGACACTACATGGCGAGCATTAGCGAAACCCAAAAACAAGCAATCTCCGACCTCGAAGCAGGTCTGGATAAACTGAACCCACGAAACCTCAAGTTCGCAACGGACTTGGTGAACAAAGGCCAAAAGTGGTCTTTATCTGAACCCCAAATGTTCTATGTCAGAAAGTTCATCGCCGAAGCATCTGGCGAAGCAACCGAGTCGGCATCCAAACCCAAGTCAACACCCAGTTCCGAACCCGTTGGCGAACTGGTCGACAAACTGGACTCACTTCGCCCATATCTATCGGCCAAGAGTCAGAACTTCGCTCAATCCTTGATTCGTCAAGGTCGCAACAAAGGATGGCTCTCCGATAAGCAAATGCCATTTGTCCATAAGATGATTGCTGAAGCAGAGGAATCCAAAGCAGGTCGAGCAACCCGTGATGCAAAAAGGGCGGCTCGTGCGGCGGCTCGTGAAGCACATCGCATCGCTACAACCCCAGTTAGCGACGATGATGCTGAAGAAGGCTACGAAGCAGTTCTGGAACTCTTTGACGCTGCTGGCTCAACGCTCACACGCACCAAAATCCACTTGATTACTGATAGTGGTCGTGAAGTCGTTGTCCGTTCCAACCGTCGAAAGGCCGAATCCAACAGCGTTCTTTATGTCCACCATCACGGTGCTGAAAAGAGCAACCGTGACGCACAGTTCGGTCACATCACCAAAGACACCGCCGCTTGGAACTACACCCCAGCAACCTCCGAAGAAGTTCGTGCGGTCATGGCAACATTCCGTGACAACCCAGTTCAGACAGTTATCGACATGGGTCGAAAGTCTGGCCGATGTTGCTTCTGCTCTCTCCCATTGACCGACGAGCGTTCAACCGCACACGGCTATGGAAAAATATGCGCTGGACACTACGGACTCGCATGGAGTCGTGCAACCGCACGAGTCATCGAAGGCGTTATCGAAGCGAAGGTGCTTGAAGTCCTCATCATGCAGGATGACAAAGGGAACTTCGCCGTCAAAGACCGTGAGTCTGGCGAAACCATCGCAACATTCGATAGCCGTGAGAAGGCCAACGCATTCTCCGACCAGTTCTCACTCGTTGAGTCGATTTGAGTCGACAGGTTGATGCAGAAGCATCCGCACCCTTGTCCACATGGGCGAGGGTGCTGGACAGGCTTTAACCAAGCAACAGGCACGAGAGATTGCTCTCTATCCAGACCGCTGGGCGCAGTATTTCAGAACCATCGAAGGAAAAGCGTTCCTTCTTCACGAGCGACCATATCTCCAAGAAGTGTATCGCCACTTCGGTGCATCTCAAAACAATGACACGACGAAGGTCATCGTTCTCAAGTGTTCACGAAAGGTCGAAAAGACAGAAACGATATGCAACCTCCTTCTCTATGGGTTGTTGAACATTCCATACTTCAATGCCGTCTATACCGCCCCCAGACAACCACAGGTGTCCAGATTCGTCGAGGAACGGTTCAATGGGGCGATGATGTCCAGCGTCAACAACGGATGCCTTCTAAAGCAACGAATCAAGTCCAGCGTGAGTCACCAGACATTCGATGTCGGTGCAAAGTCGTTGAACCACTTCTATGCTTACTCGAACTGGGGCGATGCTCACGGTTTGCTCGGTATCGCCGCCGATATGTGTTGCATCGACGAATATCAGGATTCGGACCCAGATGTTCTCCCAATGCTAATCGAGATGCTCACCCAATCGAACTACAAATTGGTTCTCGTATCTGGAACAGCCCGTGAACAAGGCTCGGAGTTCTGGAGGCTATGGGAATCCAGCACGAAGGCCGAATGGGATGGTGAACAATGGATTCACTCACACGGCCACGACACGCAGGTTCACAACATCATCGGGTATCACATCACTCAAGTCATGCACCCAGATGTCAGCGCTGCTGACATCGAACAAAAGCGAGGAACATACACTCCCCGCAGATTCCAAAATGAAGTTCTCGGTGAGTTCTTCGCTGGGTCAGCAAAGCCGTTGACATTCGATGTTGCGCTGGGAGTTATCGACTCCGATATGTTCCCAGTCGAGTCGGTGCAGATTCCAGAAGAATCCGTGATGGGAATTGATTGGGGGTTGACAACAACCGTCGTGATTCTCTCGGCAGATGGAAAACGGATATTGAATGCGATGCGAATTGAAGCCAGAGGCGAGGGCGAACTGGATGAAGTCGGGCGCATCAAAGAACTCATTCTTCGATACAATTCTCGAAAGGTCGTGTGTGATATTGGGTATGGTGCGAGGCAGGTCAAGGAACTGCAGGAAGAGTTCGGAGAGCGTGTTTGCTCGTGCTATTATTCGAGTCGACCAATGACTCCATACGAGTTCAAGAAGCGTGACAACAATCGAAACATCATCAACATGGCGGTCATTGACCGAACAACATACATCGAAAAGACACTGGAGATAATCAAGAACAAAGAGATTGTATTGCCGTTCAAAGACCGTGAACTGGAATGGGTCATCCACGAATGGTGTGCCATCAATTCATCCGTCGAGGATGACATGAAATCTGGGAGGCAACGCCGTTCCCAATCCCTGACGAAGTATGGTCGAGATGGTGACGACCACGCATTCCACAGCCTGCTCTATGCGCTTATCGCCGTCGATATGATGGATGAGGGCGGTGGGCTTCCAACGATGAGAACCTTCGGTGCTTGAATTAAGGAACAATAGCATTGAGATTCCGAAGGTGTTATAAGGGGGAACCTGCTGGACTAAAACATGGGCGAATACCTTTACACAGACAGAAGCGGAATGGAATTATTTGAAGGCGACATTGTTCGCTCTTTTCACAGCCAGTTCAGCGATAACGCATGGATTCTTGGAACAATTGTTGCTCGTGGCAACATCGAATGGGGTGCATCTGACACCGAATACTTGACTATCGAAGTTATCGCTGATGTCCAGAAGTTCACCGATTCCGATGGTGACATCGTTTATCATCGCTCAACCAAGAAGGCGGGAACAACCGTTCACCCAGCCTGCGTTGAAATCAATCACGGTGGCGCTGTCATCGAATTGCAGTCAAGGGCTTGAACTCCCAAGCGATTCCGTGAAAAACCGCATTGGTGAATTGCTCACCATGAGCGTAGCGGATGATGTGGATTTAGTCGCCCTGACCGAGAAGGCGGAACTACTGGCGGAGGCTACTGGTCGTGACAAATCAGATGTTTTGGCAGACCTGTTGGATGATGGTGAACTGAACTTCTCATCTGGTGCAGATGCCGTTGTTGAAAAAGGAATCCTCGACAAAGCCAATGAACAAGCGGAGAAGGCCAAAACCCTCCTGATAACCTTGATGCCCGTCATAGCCATTCTCTTGGGCGGAGGGGGTGCTGAAATGCTTGGAATCACCGACTTCACGGGTATGAATAGTGACGACGACGACGAATACTACTACGAACCCCCATACGAGCCAATCTGGGGCTGCATGGCGATGGATGCTGACAATTATGACCCATACGCCACCGACGACGATGGCTCGTGCGTATGGCCTATCTATGGGTGCATGAATCCAGCGGCTTCAAATTATAATGAGTCAGCAACCGTCGAGGATGGTTCATGTGAGCCTGAACACGAGGACATCAAAGGATGCACCGATTCTGATGCTGATAACTACGACCCAGAGGCCGAAGAGGATGATGGGTCGTGTGAGTATGCCCCAAGCGTCGAGGATTGCACCGTTGGCATCCATAACCACTATCGAGGCCACGAGGCCAATGACGCAGAGCAGGATGCCATAATGGTATCATTCCGTGTCGTTCCAGATGATTGCGACGACTTCGACATCGACTTATCCATCGAACTGTTCCAGAATGGACATGCGCCGAACTACACCCACCAAACGAATGTGATGGGAGGAATCGAATCCGATGTGAGCCATGTCTTTGATGACATTCCCGTTGGGAACTGGATTCCAAAAATCAAGGCTGGAGTTCAAGGAGAGCCGAAGGAGAATGTGAACTTCTGGGCGATTGACATTGAAGAACAAGAGCCAGCCTGCGAAGAAAATCCATTTTTCTATGCGAGTGAAATCGTTTGGAATGTTGAGAATAACACGACTGAAATGAAAGTCAGATTGGATGCAGATTTACTGTGCTCGGAGGAAACAGAATATATCGAAGTCGATATTATCATCAAGAACTCGACGAACCAAACCGCATTCGCCCAGACATTCGGATTCAACATAACTGGAACTGAACTGGATTGGCGAAGTATCACTTGGTCTGGTGCAGCAGCAAACGAAACCTATTCTATCCATCTCGATATTTGGTGGGAATCAGATGCAGGCTGGCGAAGAACTGACGATGTGATTCATTCCGATGAATCCACACCCTGAAGAAAACGGTCTTAAACCGCAACGACACACGGATTGTCATGGAACTTGAAACCATCATGCTGATTATTGCCGCTGTCGCTATCCCGACAATTCTCTGGTTGAAAGAGCGATACACTCGCTTGATGGCTGATGGAAAAATCACTCTCGACGAAGTTATCGACGAAGTGAAAGCACTCGGAGAGAAGGCCGAAGAAGTCAAAGAGCAGGTTGAAGAGATTCTCGAAGAGGAATGATTCACATGGCTAAACCAAACCGTAGTGGGAGTTCTGTCAATGACAGAATGATGTTGCTGGTTGGAGTTCCAGTCGTGCTCTGTTGGATGGCTTTCGCATGTTTGGTTATCTGGTCTGGACTCCAAGATGACAAAGTGATGAACAACATCGACGGATATACGACTCTCATCGCAATCATCGGAGGACCCGCACTTTTGATATTGACTTCGATACTCGAACTTTGGAAATCCGAACAGAATCAGGAAATCACTTCGATGCCTGAAATGTGGACAGCCCGACAAAGAGAATCTGAAACTGAAGCACTCCATCTGCGAGAGATGAATGACCGCCAAGCGGCTCACATTCGTGAACTGGAGGCCGAAGCCCAGAAGGTTTCACTCGGACTCATAAGTGGCGAAACCAGCGAAGAGTGATTATCATGGCAACCCAACCAGATTGGAAAAACGACCCGACATTTCAATGGACTCAAGCAATCCACCGTGACTTGAGCAACCTGCGAGATAATCACTTGGCTCATATTCAAGAGGACTTGACAAACCTCAAGCACGATGTTGATATGATGAAGAAAGACATTGGAGAATTGAAAGGACTCAAGGATGAGGCCATCGCAGTTCTTCGACGGTATTCAGGCCGTATATTCTTGGGAATCATCACTGCTATTGGTGCTGCTATTGGCGCACCTATGGCGGTTGAGATGATATGAGCGACCCTCCTAAACGATTGCCAGCCTGTCCGAATGGCTATCACTTTTGTTTAGGAAAAGTCAGACTATCCAGAATGTGCATCAAGTGTGTCGTGTATCAAGCCCAACAATGGGGGAGGCCATACTAATGCCTCTCCGACATGCTCTATGCGAGGCCTGTGGGCGCACCAAATGGACACGCTCTCCCAGACCTAAGTGCAACGCCGTTCAATGCCCTCGACGCTACGGGAATATGCGTATCGTCGAATCTGACGATAGGCCAGATTGGGGATGAACTCACTCCGAAGTCATTCGGTCAAGCCAAAAATTGCTGACGAAGGAACAAAGTCCAAAGTCGGTTGCTTTGACTTCATCAACAGTCATGTTTGCTTCTGCTGCTTCAATTTTAGCATCCCAGACATAGACTTTCTTGTTGCATCCAACGCACATTCCCGTGTGGGTGCTGGCGAGGTGAACTCTGCTTTGGCCTGTTCCCCAATTTGCGAGGTTGTTTGGTGTTCGGTTGTCCATGATGTGAACCAGCACTCGGTCATACATAAAGGTATCTCAATATCAATACTCGGTATCTCAATAGGAATGTTCTTATAGTGGTGGTTGTTCCCATAGATTGTTCGGCCAACACCGACAACCTCCCACCATCGAGTGGGAGTCAATCCCCAAGTCTGAAGTTCGGGCGACGGGGGAGTGTTGGACTCGCATAGCGGTGGCACTTAGCGGTGTCAAGCCTTGTTAGTAGCCATGACCCTCGTGCATGAGGGGCGAGCATGGTGAACATCAGGGAGGTCGCCCCACACTCTTGGAGGTGGGAACGGCCCCGCCATGCGAGAGTCCTATTCAACCCCCAATGCAATTAAACCCCAGCAACCCACCGCCTAAGTATGGCCGAGCGTAAGCGCACCCTCGCTGACAAACTGCTTGGTCGCAACCGTGACGCTGACCCAGCGGATTTGGCGAAGTTATCGAACATGGTGAATGACGCTCATAAATCCGAATGGGAGAACATGGATTGGGATTATAAGAGCCTCGCATCCATGAGCAAAATCGGTCAAGCCACCGCCAAAGGTCGAGGGAAACAATCATCTGGAACTGAAACAAAAGTGTCGTATCAATTGCTTCGTGACATCAGTTTGAAATCCGAAGTCGTGAACGCAATTCTCCGACGAACTGTCGACGACACTCTGGGGAATGGGTATCATTTCAAATTGCCAGATGGAAAAGAAACTGGCGACACGGCTCAATTGGAAAAGGTTCGACAATGGTTCAAGAATCCGAATCCTGACGACAACGGGAATGAGTGGCTTGAAACCCTCATCTATGACTTGGCTCTATTCGGTGACGCTTATCTGGAACTCGACGGGTCCGCAGATGTCAACCTCGATGGAAAAGGGGTCAAGTGGACATTCGGCGGCGAACTCACCAGCGTGTGGCCTATCCCAGCAGAGCAAATGAAACTGACCGCAGGGAATCGCAGACCTGCACCACCCAAGATGGCATATAGTCAAGAACTCAATGGCGAAACCCGTGAGTTCTCATCTGACAAAGTTATCCACATCTCCAAGTTCAAACATGGCCGAGCATACGGAACATCTCCCCTCATCTCGCTGCTGAATGTGATTGCTGGACATTTGAATCTCTCGAACTATCTGAACGAACTGTATACTGGAACTCTCCCTAAGACCATCCTCAATGTCGGTGATATATCCAACGCCGAGATGAAAGCGATGCTCTCCCTGCTTGAACAACAATTGACTGGTGGAAAATCTCCATTCGGATTGGTCGCTGTCAACGGAGGAACTGGCTTCAATATGCACCGTGTTTTGGACTCGACTCGTGAAGGGGCGCAATTGGATTTGCTCTATTATTATCGTGAAGAGATATGCGCCGTGTTTGGAATCCCACCAATGAAATTGGGCTGGGTTCAAACTGGAAAAATGTCCAATCCAGAACAACAATTGGATGCGTGGTATGATGTCATTGAATCATTCCACCGCCGTATCGAGGCCGTTATCAACAACCGACTTCTCCCACTTCTGGGAATCACAGATTGGGAGTTCTCGTTCACTACGATTCGCCCAAGCCGTGAGAAGGAGATGGCCGACACACGAAAATCGGAGTCAGATGCAATCAGCAACCTCCGTCAAGAGAGCGTTGTCAGTATCAACGAGGCCAGAGCCATGCTGGGTCTTGAGCGTTTGAGCGAGCCTGAAGCCGACGACCCGTTCTATCTATCTCCGAAGTTATCCATCAACGCTGGTGCTGACAATCTGGGTGGGGAATCCGAATCTCCATCGACACCACCCACACTCTCGGAATTATTCCCCGCTGATGAATCTCCAGCCGACGAAGGAAAAGGTGCAGGTTCGATTCCAGATTGGGTCGATGAAATATCGCAGCCTGAACTTTCTGACGATATTCGGCTCGATATGAAATCTCGAAGAGTCAAGGCTGCCGACGAATACGATGCTCTCATCTCAAAGTCGCAACTGGCGCTGACATCGGAATTGAATAATCAACAACAACAATTCGCCGACGATGTTATTGACGAACTGGACAAAATGTTCTCCGCTGGTGACGAGGCGGTTGAGATTCCAGATGTCGACCTTGACATTCCCGTCAAGATGTTTCGACGAAAGGACAAAATTGGAATCGCAGACATCAGGGTTGCTGTTGGTCGTATCGACACCAATATCGCAGCAACAGTGGAAAGGCAGATTGTCGAGGCCGAGATTCTCTTGACCGATGTTTATGGCGCATCTCTTGGAATGACACTCGCACCAACTGGAATCGCTTCGGCTTTGATGGCCGACGATGTTGCGGCAATTGCATTCTGGCGAAGGCGATGGGTTCTCCCAGCGTTGAGGAACACACTCGGTTCACATCGAGAGAACATCATCGGAGTCTTTGAGAACATGGTTGGTCGAGGCGAATCATGGAAATGGGCGAAGGGTCAAATGAAGGATTTGATTGACCCGAATGGCTCAAAATATCCAGCATATTATTATGAAAGAATCGCACGAACTGAAACCCGAAGAGTCGTCGAGAACTCCCACATCGCTGGGATGCGACGAGCAGGATTCAGATATGTCGAGAGGTTGGTGACGGTTGACGATAGAACAGACCGTGACCTATGCGCCCCGTATGAAGGTGCGAAGTATCGCATCGAGGAATCGAAGGGCGTTGTTCCAGCGCATCCAAATTGCAGATGCACATTCGTGGCCGTCGACGATGAGCCACCCGCAGATGAGGTCGTTCCAACCAATGATGTTCTCGTTCCAGTTCTCGACCAAAAGCGAGCATTGACAAAGAAGGATTTGACTCCACCCGCTGGAGTGCGTAAAGCGTGTCAAACGGGCATCAAATTGTTCGAGGATGGGTATGGTGGCTCTGGACTCGAAGCGGCCACTCTGCGTGAAGCGAGAGCCATCGCACGAGGAACTGCAATCACGGTTGCCAAAGCGAAGAAAATGATTCGATGGTGGGGTCGCAACGCTCGATTCCTCGACGAGCCGAAGGATAGCCCAGCGTGGACAGCGGCGATGCTCTGGGGAGGTCGTGCAGGTCTGTCATGGGCTGGAAAATTATCTCGTGCGGTGGAGGCTGAAGAATGAATCCATTCGTGAAGGCTCAAATGGCCGTGAGTGTTGGAACTGTCGAGTTCAATAAGACCGTCGGTGAAAAGACTCTCGATAAGGTCGCACAGGCAATCCTGACGAAAGCGAAAAAATTAGTCGTGGTCGATACTGGTGCGCTTCGTGCATCTGGTCGAGTCAAGCGTGTCAATCAACATCAACGAATCGTGCAATTCGGCGGTGCTGGAACTGGAGTGAACTACGCCCAAGCCGTCGAACTGGGAACATTCAAACAACGCCCTCAACCCTTCTTAGAACCAGCGGTTGTTGCCGAATCCAAGAACATCAAGAAAATGTTCAAGTCGGATGGCAACAGAGTGCTACGGGCGATGGCTCGTGCTGGGTCAACACGCTGATATGGGTGGGCGACGAGGACAACCTATGTCGAACCTATGCAGCCGTGATGCCGACTACAAATGGTGCGACGGTTGTCGCCAAATGGTGAAGCGTAGCCTCAAACAATGTTGCCAGAGCCACAAGAAGCCGCCATCGAATAAGTTCCGAAGGGCATGAAGTATTCGCTATCGTCAAAGTATGATTGCTTGACGACTCGGCGACACATAACGCCGTCGATTGTTGTCCAGATTGAACCAGCAGTTCGGCGTTCAATGGTGAAATACCAATGGCATTCTGAATCGCAAACGGAGGTTGCTCGGTATGTTTGGCCTGCTTTGAATTGGGTCATATCTAATGCTACACCTTCGAGTATATCAATGGTTCGGTATCTCAATATCCTTTCAAATCATGTTCCAGTGGCGAAGAACAGAGCAGAACTTATCGAATCGCTTTCGACCAGTTTCATTCTTTTTTCCATCACGGTCAGAATCATAGGAAACACCGAATCGAACACTATGTCCACCTTGAGGGTTGCGAGTGTATTCATTCGCACTCCACTCATACTTGGACAAGCGCACATACTTTGGGAATAGAGCCATGAAGTCGTCAGTGATGGTTTCAGATTTGTTGGACTCGTGATTCTTTTTTCCACCCCATGAGAATGAGAGGGTTGCAGAATAATGCTCGCCATTTGCTTCGGCTTGGTCGAGTCCGTTCTTCATAGCAATCAAGCAATCTCCAGTGTTCTGCATCTCGGAACTTTCATATCCGATTCTGCATCCGTTGTATGATACATCATACTCTCGACTTTTAGCCCATGTGTTCAGTTTTGCGCTGCTCATACCCCTGCGTGGGGATTCACCCTTATCAATACTTCGGAATATCAATGTCCTTTGAACCATGTCGGTGCAGGTCTGCCCTTCTCCCATTTGGCGATTCCAGATTTGCCCTCAATGTAGTATCGACGATATGCAACAACAGCACTCTCGTGTTTGAACTCGTCAGGCATGGCTTGAGCAAATGGTGTCATCTCACCTTCGGGGATGAGATGTGCCAAGTTCCACATCTGCTCGATTGGAGATTGACAAGCGTGAACTTTTCCATATCGGTGAGTGTATTCTTGACATATCCACCAACCGTGTTGAGCCAACCAGATGAAATTGCCACGACTCGATTGCGCCCAGATGGTGCATGGATGATTCTTATGGGTGGGTTTGTATGCAGTTCCAGATTTAGTCAATGGCATTTCATTCTCTTCGACTTCATGGTGATACAACGCCGTCGAGAGCATTTGGGCTGACTCCAATGCCATCTTGATTGCGTGAACATCAGCGAGGTTTTCAGCAGCAGTTCGTGGATTCGTGTCGGTGATGAATATATTCATGGGTCGACCCAAAGCATTGATGCACTTAAACATTGTGACAATACAAACATTGATATAGTCGATAGCGGTGGGAGGGATGAGAGCAACACATGGCGGCAGTCCAATCAACGATTGGTAAGACCCCCTCTGTGAACCTCTCCGAAGTCAGACCGAATGGCGACATTCGGTTGCTGGGTGAAATACCCAACATAAGCCAATCACGAGCCTCCGATGCGTATGGGAGGCGTAGTGGGGAGAGGGTGCAAATCCCTATCTGCACACCAACGAGCCTTCGGGCAGGATTTGGTTGAGATATAGCGGGTCGCCGCCAGATGTTCAGCAAGTGTTCCGAACCACCGTGAGATGTGATGAAGAAGCGGGGGTCGTGGAATCATCACATCAGGCTTACTGAACAATTCTTCTATCCCAATCGTTTTAACCCGCATCTGGCAACGAGTATGCTATGAAGGCAGTTCTCCTTGACTCCGACGACTTCGATTCAAAGGGCGGCGACTCTCGTGATGTCGAGGTCAAACTGGAGTTCCAGATTCCATTTGAGATAGACACCAAATACTTCTCCGACCAAGTGAAGGATGAGGATGGCTACACCGCATCCGACGATGATGTGATTGTTCGTGGACCCGTATATGTCGGGAACTCGGAGATGCTTGACCGTCATAACGAACTGGTTGCGCCAGATGCGATTCTCGCAGCGTGGAACAATTATGCCAAGAACCCAGTTATTCTATACAACCATTCCAAAGACTCTGGCGTGATTGGAAAAATGCTTGATGTTGAGATGGGCGAATGGGATGGAATCGAAGGTTCAGTTCCAATCGGCAGAGCACTCATTGATGGTGGCGAGAAGTCTATCGTCAGGAAAATCCGCAAAGGATTGCTTCGTGCGTTCTCTATCGGATTCATCGCTCGTGCGGCTGTCAAGGAGTGTAAAGACGACGACACCTGCTATCTGACATTCACCGAGATTGATTGGCTTGAAACCAGCGTCGTTGATGTTCCAGCCTCACCAAACGCTCTCTTCAATGTTGAGAAGCACATCATTGGATATGAGGACATGGGAGATGCAATCGCCATCCTCTTTGAGAAGGAGATGGAGGAATCACCATCCGAAGAACCTCCAACTGGCGGCGACATTGAATCGCCCGTTGAGGAATCTGCAAAATCATCCTGCGGTTGCGGTGGAAAACATATCGAGTCCGATACCCCCACCGAAGCGCAGCCTGCAAATGACGAGATTGCTGAACTTCGTGAAGAACTGGATGCTTTGAAAGCAATACTGAACGACATTTCAGACAAATCAAAATCCCAAAAGTCGGAATCTGGAGATACCGATTCACTTAATACCCCCATTGACGAGTCGTTAGGACAACCAAAGGGGAACAACACCATGACAGACGATACAATTCTTGAATCCGAAGCAACCGAAGAAGTTCTCGTTGAGGGCGCTGAAATCAGTGAACCAGTCATCGAAGAACCTGCTCTTAATGTAAAGAGCGAAGAAGTCGAAGCAACCGAAGTGGCGGCTGAAGAACTCCCTGAAGAAGTCGTTGAAGAAGTCGCTGAAGCAACCGAAGAGGAATCATCTGGAGAACCAACCTCCACCGAAGTTCTGTTTGAAGTCGTTAAGGTGCTATCCAAAGTCGAAGGTCGTTTGAGCGACATCGAAAATCACATTAAATCAAGCGAGGACATTGACACACTCAAGTCTGAACTTGAATCCATGAAGGCTGAAAAAGAGGCTGCTGAAGCAGAAGCAAAGGTCGAGGCAGAAGTCGCCAAGCGTGTCGCTGCTCTCGTCGGAGAAGTGCCAAGCGCACCATCCACTGAAGCAAACCCAAAGAGCCTATCATCCACAGGCGTGAAAGTCGAAAACAAATCGGTCACACGCCATGACCCAACCCCAGCCGTGAGCAAAGGAATGAACGGACTCGCTGGATGGTTGGAATCCCAAATTGCATCGAGAGGGCAATAATCATAATCCATCAGGATAACAAAATTAAAGGTGAAAAAAATGTCAGACGAAATACAATTTAATGAAATGGTCGCACGAGTTAAGGATGCCCTCGCAGGTGTCGGAAATCACGGTTCTCAAATGTTCCCAACGGAAACAGCAGATGAGATTATTCAAATCGTCTATGAGAGGAACTTCATGCGAAGTCTTTTCCCATCAATGCCAATGTCAACCAGAACTGTCAAAGTTCCAAAATTGACGAACAGCGTTGCATTCCACTCCCAGACACTCGCTGACACCACAGCGGGAACTGCAACTGACGAATCACGCCAATCCACCACCGAAGTCGACTTGACTCTGGTGACTATGATTGCCAACATTCCAATCGGGAACTATCTGATTGCATACGGTGTTGAAGGATTGCTTTCAGTTCTTCGTGACGACATCGCATCTCGCCTCGCTTTCAATGAGGAATCACTCCTTGTCAACGGCGACACAGAAGCAACACTCGCTGACAACATCAACGGCACACACGGTGCTGGCAACCCAACAGGAATCAACAACACTGGTGGCTCTCTTGTCAACGACTATCTGCTTGAACTCAACGGAATGCGTAAATTGGCTGGCACAGCGGTGTCGGTTTCTGGAACATTCGCTCTCACTCACTTGAGAAGCGCAATCAACAAACTGGGCATTCACGCTGACAACCGTGACGAACTCTCTCTGATTGTTCCTCGCAACCTTGAAGTGCAATTGCTTGGCTTTGAAGAACTCCAAACCGTCGACAAATACGGTGCTGGCGCAACCATCCTCTCTGGGGAACTTGGTCGTATCTATGGCATCCGTGTGTTCGCAACTGGTGTTATCCCAACCAACCTAAACTGGACAGGAAAATACCAAACTGGAACTGTCAACGGTGTCACAGCGGTTCAAGACAAAACCGTCGCACTATTGGTTCACAACCGTTCTCCATTGATTGGCAACCCAACCGATGCAGACCGCCGATTCAGCATGGGATTCCTTGACGAGCCAACCAAAGACCGCTTCGTCTTAATCCCTCGCCAAGACATCGCATTCAATTGCCGATACGCCGAAGCACTTTGTCTGCTACACGGTATCGCAACCGTCTGAAGCCTGACTTGAGTCGACTTCTCCGACACGGACAGCGTGAGCCATCCCTAATCGGGGCGACTCCGTGATAAACCGTGAAGGATAAGGATGAAGCATGACAGGAATCGACTACTGCACACTCGCCGAAGTCGAAGCATACGCTGGTGTTGACTTCTCTGACGGAATCGGACCCACCGATGCTCAAATTGGTGTGATGATTAGCAACGCATCCAGATTGATGGATGCTTATGCTGGACACCAGTTCGCTGGAACAGAAACCCACACCGAATACTTTGACACCGCATATGGATTGGCTTCGATAACTCTGGGAACTCGACCAGTTCAAAGCGTGACTTCGCTCAAGACGATTGATTCAAACGGAACTGAAACCGCTTTGATTCAAGGTCGAACTCGCAACACCCAAGACTATTATCTGGCCGATGCCGAATCGGGTTTGGTTCGATTCAATTATGCTTGGACAGAAGCCATCACGGGTCGATTGAAAGTCGAGTTCACCGCTGGTGCTGCATCGCCACCAGCCGATGTCAAAATGGCAACCATTCTTCATGTCGTCAGGTCTGCGGCTCGTGCTGCTATGAATGACGAGAACTGCATGGAGAGAGTCAAAGACTTCTGGAGAGAACTCATCAAAGACACCCTGCGTGAATACGAACAATTGCTCGTCAAGGTCAAGAGCCATACGAAAATTGCCGTAGCGACTTGGGGTCAACATTCGATGCCGAATCAATGGTTCTATCGGGGGTCGATTTGATGTCGCTGACACAAACAGGATTGCCTTCGGTTTCACCGTATGACACTATCAAGAACCTTATCGAGTCCAATATGACATCACCAGATGGAACTTGGAATCCAATTGTCAATTCAGGCTGGCTCGAATACAAGAAGCAAAAAACATATCAAATCTGCATTCAACCCATGATTGGCTACACCGAAGAAGCGAATCTGGACACATCATCTCCGACGGTTGCTCGCACATCACTTTGGTTTGGCCGAGTGACACTATTCGCCCCATCTCGTGACTCCTTATGGGGTATGATGGGAAAGTTCCTTCTCGTGATGAATAACGGTGGCCTGACATCGCCGTCAGCGGGTCTGGAGGCATCTGGCAACAATGCGTATCAATATGTGAGAATCACTCGGTCTGATGAATCCAAGCCCGTGAGATTTGAAGAACCAGATTGCGGACCCGACGGTGGAAAAGGAGATTGCGTCGGCTATCGAACCGATTATACAGTTCAATTAAGGTGGGGCGAATGAGCAAAGAGTGTTGTTCACCAAAGGTCGAACCCAGACCAGCCAGCCGTTGTCGATGGTTCAATGAATGGCTCGAACTGGCGTTTCAAGACATTGATATTCCAAAGAATTGATATACTCGATAATACTACGACAGGGTATGCAGGAACAAACCGCAACCCGCCGATTGACAAAAAGAGCAAACGACTTCTTAGGAATCTCATTCGAGTCCTATGTCATTCGCTTCACCCATGTGAGAGAATTGCCAAGTGGTGAAAAATACATCTGGTTGAACGACAACGCTACTATGCAAAAGACATTCGCTGTATGGCTCGGACATGGAAACCGCAAAGCAGGATTGATTGCATATCACGCATCAAAAGCAGAGTGATTCACTTGGATTGGAATGTTGATTGGGATAATTCCCAGCCTGAACCAGATTGGGTCGATGAAGTGGAGTGGGAATAATGGATAAGCAAATGACCGCCGTGTTCGACAAAGTTCGATTCTCGATTCCAGATGATATTGTCCGTGTCGAAGAAGGTGACAACGCTTGGTTGTTCACGACTCATGGACTGATTCAATGGGTCTTTGAGAACGCCAGTTCAGAAGGATTGAATGACTTCATCACGCTATGGGATAGCGTTGGCATTGAAGAGAAAATCAACATCATCGTTGATATTGCTCAAGCAAAAACAAATGATTGAATCAAAGCAAAGATGCTTCTTGACTGTTTGAAAGGTCATCGAGAATCTGTTGCTCGGTCAATCCCTTCATCATCAATTGAGTGGCGTAGTGCTTGAGGCCACCAGCATCGGCTTCACGCTTTAGGATAGCCACATATGCGGCCTTGACGAACTCGGTTGCATCTGTTCCAGCACCGACCTCTGGGAGTGCGCCTTTCTTAGCCTTCTTAGGGGCTTCCTTGACTTCTTCGACTACTTCTTCGACTACTTCTTCGACTACTTCTTCGACTGGTGCTTCAGCAACCACCAAAGACTCTTCGATGCGAGCGAGCAGGTCTGCTTTCGTTCCATCAATATCAAGTCCGAGTTCTTCGCACTTAGCAACAAGTTCCTTCTTCGTCAGTTCAGACAGTTCGCTCATAAGCAAATGGTGTGCATTGGGGCTTAAAACAGTATCGGGGTCGATAAACCTTGATAAAGGGTCGAACTGGAACTACAATTGCGAGCCAACCTCCTGAACTTGATGGCAACATTGAGTGGGGGGATGGAGTGGCTCGCCCAGTTTGGTCGCTGGCACTTATATCCTCCATCTCCCCAATCCTTCTCACCGTTCCTTGATAACCCCCAAGTGATTTGCATTCACTAATGCCGATTAAAGACCCGAAGAAACGGGCGAAGTATCAGAAGGAATACCATGAGAAGTGGTATTCCCAGAATCGTGGCGATAGAGTCGCACAGGTCGCCAAAAGAAAGAGAGGAATCCGAGAGTGGATGAGAACCCTCAAAGAGAGCCTCTCGTGCGAGAGATGCGGTCTATCGGGGCAACATAACGCATGGGCGTTGGAGTTCCACCACCGTGACCCACAGGACAAAGTATCGCTCGTTTCGACAATGGTGTCATCTGGCATGGCGAAGAAGCGAATCGAAGCCGAGATTGCGAAGTGTGAGGTCATATGCTCGAACTGTCATCGAAAGGAACACTACGAAGAACATCGCCAAGCGTTGGAGGATGGAGAGAAGTCAATCTGGATGAAGGCTGGTGAGGCTGGCGCACAGAACATGGCGTTCAACAAAGACAACCTGACTCGTGAAAAGAAGCGTCGGCGACGACGACGAAAGCAACGACTTCAACAAATCAATGGAGGAACTGTTTCGGGTCCGAAGCAAACCGTTCATAATGACATCGACTCACTCCTTTACAAAATAGAAAATGGCGCAACGCTGGACAAAAATGAGGCTGACAGATTGCGTCGATTGATTGCATATAGTCAGAACTTGGAGTTCCAGATGGAAGGCGAAACAGAGCAATTCATGTCCGAAGAGGAATGATATTGAGTTCGATACCGAGATAAACCCAGAACTGCAGTTCAAAATCATGGCGAATGGCGGGGCGAGCAATTTATCCAGATTCGCTCGAACCGCACCAACATGGACAAGTCAAGTTCGCTCGTGGTGGAATCCTGCGTCAATCGAGTGGCAACCGAAGGCAACAACAGGCAGCGACTACTACGCCGTCAACGCTGCGAGTTATCCATCTCTATTGCCGATAACGAATACTGGAGTCCAGTTCACCATCGCTGCTTGGATTAAGCCAACAACGACATATCCGTTGGGTGTATTTTCCATCTCCGATGGCTCTCCCCAACCCATCATTGGAGTGTCAATCGAACAATCTGCCTTAACGGGTGGAGTGCCTAAAATCACAGTTCAAGAGAACTATGTCGCCAACCATGTATCGGGTGCAATATCCGCCAGTTCGTGGAATCACATCATGGTGAGCGTGAATGATTTGAATTGTAGTGTGTTCATCAACGGGGTATTTGCATCAAACATCGCTTTGAGTGCGCCACCGATGATGGCGACATACACCCAGTTCCGAGTCGGTCAGGATGGAGGCCAAGTGTTTGAAGGCGCATTCTCCGACATCGCAATTTTCAACGGAGTGTTTGGTGATTTAATCGAAGCAGAGGCACTATACAACGACGGTGCGGCCTTCAATTTGAGTCAGACCAGTATAACACCCCAAAACCCAATGCAGGCTCTTATGACGGCTGTATGGGATGGTTCTGATTCGGGAACGACAACGAGTATCATGTTTGCGAAGAGTTCAATCGGCAATCCAGCAAATGTATTCGCCTCTTTGGATTGGACTGGAACGGCGTTGAATGCGCCCAGCCTGAATCCAGATTTGCGACCTGCGGCCAAGTCAAACACATATTCCAGACTCGCATCGCTCGCTCAAGAATGGGCTGGTGGAACTCTAATCGACAACATCACGGCTCTTGGCATGGGCGTAGCCATGTCCGAGTATGCACCTTCACTTCTCCCATTCCCATTCGCAGGCTGGGGATTCAAAACAACCGCTTCTTCGATTATTGGTGAACAAACATCTCCATTGGCTACGCCTCTCTTAACGGTGTCAGATAGCCTCCAAGACCCCAACATGGCATCCAACCCCACCGTCGGCACAGGAACGCTTCAAGGGGCTTTAGACACACGCCCAGCGACAGTTATCAAACCGACCTTCGCCGTGAAGTGATTCAAACGGATTGATTTGGATTAACGCCCCAAGAAACAGGTTTGATTCCATTCTTCAAAAGAGCCTCTTTTAGCAATTTGATTTGTTCTTCTGGGCTGACATTGTTGTCAGACATTTTTGTGTTCCAATCTTCTTCTGTTATCTTTCGAGTCAGTGGTGAACCGTGTTCATCCCAAAGTGGTTGGTTGCTCATGTATAGGGCTGGGGCTTGGGGTATTAAAGGCTTTCGCAATATCAATGCTATTGTTCCTTAAAATCGGTGAAAATGATTGAGCCACACCCCCTTAACCCGTTGTTCAGACGATGTTCCTTTGGGGTCTTAAGTCCAAAGGGGTGCTTTTTCTTCACACCAAAGGGGGGTTGAACAATCACAATCCCAACCCCAACCCAATCCCAAGTGAGCGTAAGCGAACCAATAGGCTGTTTCATGGGCGGGTGTTGAGTCTGTGTCGGCTCATGTTGACGGAGAGGCTTCGAGTATAAGAACTCTTCGGAATCTCAATGGTTTTAACCCCTAATCGAAACCAATATCCACTATATCGAATGGAATAATTGAGAACTGGAGTATTCAACAATGCACACCATTGATAATCAAACATGATTAAATAGGTGGGGGTTGAGCGAGGGTTGGGAGAGAGCGATTCACCGTCAATCCCCATCCGACGAACTGCAACCAGAATCGCTCTCGACCATTCAAAAAACACCGAAGCCTTGAAGCGGTGCGAAAGGTTCGCATCCATCATGGCGAAGATTCTATGGGCTTCAGAACAACCTATTCGACCAACAGGCTATGCAACCGTGACTCGTGAAGTTATCAAGCGACTCATCAAAGACTACAACCATGAAATATATGTCATGGGCTGGGATTATAACGGCGAGGACTTCAAGCACGAAGAAGGCTGGACTATGATTCACACTGGTTTGCGCCAGTTCGGTGCTGACAAATTGAATGTCGGGGCGCAGGGAGAATCTCCAAACATACTGGACTTTCAATTGGGTCAAATCCAACCCGATGTGTTCATCTCTTTGATTGATGTTTGGTTTCAAGGCCACATGGTTCTTTCATCCAACCAAGCAGGTGTTCCTCACATCGCATACACTCCAATTGATGGAGTGCCAATCTCACACCAATGGAGTCGAATCATGGGTCACACTCACACCAATCTATGGATGAGCGAGTTCGGGCGACAGGAGTATCTCAAGTTCATCGAATCGCACCGAAGCGATGGTGATGCACACCCAACATTGAAGTTCGCTGACCTTGACAGATACGGCAACAATCCAATCGAGAATCCGATGATTTATCACGGGGTCGATACTCATGTTTTCAAGCCAATGACGAAGAAAGAAAAATCCACAGTTCGCCAGAACTTGGGCTTGGATTTCAAGACCATCATTTCATCGGTTGGTCGAAACACGAATCGAAAGCAGATTCCAAGATTGCTCAAGGCTCTCCGTATTGCTCTCGATACAATTGGAGATGACAAGGCGATTGGATTGATTATCCATTGTGGCGACCCAACGGATTCAATGGGAATGGGCGGTTGGAAACTGCCAGACCTGATTAAGCAATTCGGACTGAACGACAATGTGATGTTCTCCGATGGTTCAAGCAACCCACTACACGGATTGAGCCGAGAGGACTTGGCTAAATTGTATGCGTGTTCGGATGCTCACGCTCTCGCAACTGGTGGAGAAGGATTCGGAATCCCATCCGCTGAAGCGATGGGTTGCGGAGTTCCAATCATCCTCCCAGATAATTCGACTGGTGCTGAACTTATCGGAGTCGATAACGAAAGAGGCTGGCTCGTTCCATGCTCGGATTCAATCATCGGCCCCAAATGGGGAGTCGAGATGGGATTGGTTGATGTCGATGAACTCGCCAAAGCACTGGTCGCAGTTCACCAAAATCCAAAGGATGCCAGAATCAAAGGCGAACACGCTCGAAAGTGGGTCGTCGAGAATCTGGATTGGGATATAATCACCAAACAATTCCACGAACTGGTGGAATCCAGAATCGGAATGGAACACCCAATGCAGGTGTTCATGGAAAATCGAGGCGAGGACAATGACGAACTCTGATACGACGAAGAAGCAACGAAAGCGGTTCAAACCAAAAAAGGCGAATAAACCCCTCCAGAAGCGAGAGAAAAAGCCTCGCCCTATCAAGAGGCCAGTCAAGTGCGGAACTCGCCATAAGACGGTGTGTGAGGCTCATGGATTGCCATGTGCGATTGAAGTCGACTGGCCTGAATCCGATGATAGGCACAGATTCAAGAAAGAACTGCTCAAATTAGGCGCACCAGCGCATGATGAACATAGCGACCATCGTTGCGTCGAGTGCATGAAAGAACGATTGATTGACAGCCCACATAAGCACTTAGATGTTGCAGGGTTGAATGAAGCGCAATTGAGGCGCATCAATTCTGGTGGTGGAATGACTATCCCATCTTCGTCAAATCAACGCCAAGCGTTAAAACCCCCGAAGGACACCAGATAGGTTAAGGGATTATCATGGCCGTTCACTCATACACAGGTTGCACAGGAAAAATCACCGCTGGACCCGTCGGTGCTGAAACACTGGTTGGCTTCGTATCTGGCGACTTTTCGTTGGCTCAAGCAACTGGAAAATACATCACTCTCGGAACTAATACGAATGTTGCACACACTCGTGGTGTCAAGACCGTCAGCGGCTCTCTCAAGAAGGCTTGGGGAATCTCCGACGAGGACTTATGGACTTGGTTCAACGGCTCTCTCGAATACAACATATTCTTCGACGCTGAACAAACTGGAACTGACACATATATTATTTCAGGCTGCATCCTGACAGACCTCGCTATTGAAGGTCTTGAGGCTGGTGCTGAAGGCGCACTTATGATTAACGCATCCTTTGAAGGTCTATCCTTCAACCGAGATGCTTGAGGGGTGATTTAGATTGGCTCAATGGTTGGATTCGACGCTCGACAAAGCGGGGCAGGACATCGAAGTGGACATGGATGGCGTTGGACTCGTTGGTGCGGATGGAAAAGCCGTCACAGTTCTGCTATGCCGACCTATTTCAGCGGCAGAATATCAAGTTCTCAAATCCGACCCAGCGGCATTGAAGTTATCTGGCGAGGACAAGACCGAATATCTCGGCCTTCGTATGACATACGAGATGCTCGCCAAGTGCGACTCTTCAATCTCTTGGGGTCAGTTTCAAAAATTGCCCCTCGTATTGCTTGGAAAAATCGCAGAGCGAGTCGTCAAAGCGGCAGGGCAACCACTCCCAGATGGAGAAGGTGCGCTGGGAAAATCGTGACCTTTAGTCACACGATTGAAGGTCAATTTTATTTTCATTTGCTGAAAGAACTCGGCATGACTCCGCAACAATGGAGAGAACTCGACCCTCGTGATTCAGCATTCTTAGCGAATGCCTTCGCCGAATCAAAGCGAAAGGAGAGGGATGAGATGAAGCGTCGTCAACAACGACAACGGCATGGGAGTCGATGAGCATGGCTAATGACATGAATATCAATGTCAAGGTCGGTGCGAACACGCAGGGCTTCTCGCAGGGCATGAAGGGAGTTCAAGGTGGACTCGGTGCATCTGGCGCATCCATGTCCAAGTTCTCGATGGGTGCGGTTGCTGGATTCGCAGCGGTTGGTGCGGCGGCTCTTGGTGCGGGTGCTATGTTGTTCAAGTTCGTGTCGAGTGCGACCAGTGTTTTCATCGACTTCGAGGCTTCTCTGACAAAGACAGCGGCCATCATGGGGAAAACCTCGATGGATGCGATTCCTGAAATAGTGTCGGAGGTCGAGCGACTTGGAAAAGCAACCAAATCAACCGTCAGCGAAGTCGCTGAAGCAGCCCAGATTCTCGCTCTCGCAGGTCTGGGGAGAGAGGATATTGTCGACCAAAAGGCACTTGAGAATCTCAACAATCTCGCTATTGCGGCGGGTGTCACAATCCCCGAAGCGGCGAGCGTGGCAATCTCCAGCCTGAAAGGTTTCCAGATGGAAACCTCCGAACTTGGTCGTGTCAACGATGTATTGTTGAACACGATGACTTCGACTTTCACCAACATTTCAGGCTTGGGAGAGTCGATGAAGTTCCTCGCACCAACCGCAGCGGCGACTGGAATCTCGATTGAAGAAGCGGCTGCTGCCGTTGGAAAATTGGGTGACGCAGGGTTGCAGGGTTCGATGGCTGGAACTGCATTGAGAATGGCAATCACCAAATTGCTGAAACCAACCGACGACGCTCGAAAATTGATGGACTCTCTGGGTCTTGACTTCTTCACGCTATCTCCTGCTGGAGAAGCGGCCAAATCAGCACTCCGTTCCGTCGGTCAACAACTGGAGGTCAGTAAGATACAAGCGGAGGCAACCAACGCTCAAATGAAGGCTCTAAACGAGGAACTCTCGGACTTGAGCATCGAGCAACAGACCAATAGCCTCGCCATTATGAAAATCAAGCGCAGGGCGGAGAAGGAGGGTCGTGAACTCAACAAGCGTGAACTGGAACAAATCGACAGACTCGAAAGTGCAAATGCCGATTTGAATATCACGATGGCCGAGCGACGAATCGAACAACAAGTCGTCGGCGCAGAGCAAAAGAAAGTCAACGCCACACTCTCCGACCAGAAGGCCGAATACTCCAGTTTGAATAAGACAGTTCAAGAGCAAACGACGGGGTTGACAAGCCTCTCCGATGTGTTCGGACAATTGCAGGCTGCGGGTGCTACAACCAATCAAATGCTTGAGATATTCGGTGTTCGTGGTGGAACGGCAGCGAACATTCTTTTGTCCAATGTCGATGGCATGGATGAACTCACAGCGTCAAATCTCAAGGCTCAAGAAGGCATGGGGAAAACCTCCGAGATGGTCGCAACGATGTCGACAACCACTCTCTTCGCCACTCAATCATTGAGTGCTGAATGGGAGGGATTCCTTCTCAAAATTGGAAAGGAGTTCGGACCCGTATTGCGAGATGTAATAATACCTGCTCTCAAAGACATGATTGTCGCTTTAGAGCCGAGCATTCCAGCATTCGCAGAGATGGCGGTGGCTATCGCCGAAGTGATTCCAATGCTCGCCGAATCTATGATTCCAATGATTGGACACATGGCTCACTTGATGACGCTGCTCGCACCGATTATCAAATTGGTTGCGTATGCGATGGAGTTCATGTTTTTCTTCATGGAACCCGTTTGGCGAATGCTATCGGGAATCGCCCAAGTCATTGTATCAATTATCGAACTCGATTTCGATGGAGTTATCGACGGCTTGGCTACTGCTTTTGGCGCATGGTTTGAAGTCATCAATCCCGTTTGGCGAGTATTGAAGTCGATAGCCCAGATGCTTGGATTTGACATGGGCGGATTGGCGAATGACATTGAAGAGTCGACTGGTTTCAATGTCGGCTCGGCGGCGGCTGGCGCTGGAATCGGCATGATGTTCGGCGGACCCGTCGGTGCGGCTGTCGGTGGATTGATTGGCGGAGTGTTCTTCGCCGAAGGTGGAATCGTGAGTGAGCCAACTGTTGGAATGGTCGGCGAGGCTGGAACAGAAGCGATTATGCCGATTGAAAAAATCGACGGAATTATCGCCAGTTCGTTGAAGAAAGCAGGGGGAACTTCTATCGGGTCCGATAGGCCGAGCATAACTTTGAACGGAGGAATACACATCGGCGCAGGCAATAATGTGAATAAGGCCGAAGTTCAAGAAGCATTTGAGAAGTCATTGATTGTTGCTTTGACTGGTCGAAAGTTCAATCAATTGAGAGGCGTGATTTGAGATGGCATCAACCAAGCAGGACATAACCTATCTCTTCTCAAGAAGGTTGAACGGACTCGCTGAAAAGCAACGCTGGTGGCCTGCTCACATCACCGATAAATCTGGAATTGGAATCACGGTTGACCCGATGTTGTTCAACACGAACTTCGGACCCTCAACCATCGAGGATGAAGGTCGTGGAAAAGCAACCGAAGCAAACACCGCTGGGGTTCGTGTCGAGTGCTTGAATATCGACGGAACTGCACCATCTGGAACACCAACAATTCAAATCATTGATTCTGGAACTCTCAATGCTCGATGTGTATTGACTCATCCTGACGGAACAAAAACCGAATGGAGATTCGTTGCACCATCGGCTGACTCTCAAGTCGGCAACGGATATGGAACACAGATTGGCACTGGTGCTGGTTCAATGAATCCATCATCAACAAGCCCGTTGCCAGCCGAGCCATCCTTCAAGACAACGGCGGGTCCATACCCCGTTTTCGCCACTCTCCAAGACTTCATTGATTGGCTCGATGGACTATCCAATTCATGGTCGAAGTTCACCTTCGACACATACTGGGCGGGTGCTGGTGGGATGGCTCAAGAGGCCGTCAAATCGGCATGGTTGCCACACGGACTCTTGGGTGATATTGCCTATGGTGGTTCAACGGGTGCATCATCGGCGTGGCCTAATGCTGAAAATGACCCACGAATTGCGGCTGGGAATGCGGCTGCGTTGCCAACGACGGGGTTGTATATTGCGACAATGTTCCAACCACTTCTCTATGATAACAACCAATTGTCATATTCATCCGACAACGCCAACACCGACATCGTGAAGGGCATATACGACCAGACCAGACCACTCGAAGATGGGTCGGGTTCATCGGGTGCATACTTCAATTTTTATAACGACGGAATGACTCGATATTCACAGCAGCCTCAAGAGCCAGCAGACAATTCTGGCTATCCTCAAATCGACACTATCGACGGCGGCTCATACAAATGGTTCAAGAATAGTGGCGACTTCAAAAATGGAAAGGTTGGGTCGTTTCAAAAGGTTGACACCGAAGAGAATCCGAACAATGTTTTCGATTATGTGAACTGGGATATTGACCCGTCAAGTTCGGCCTATGGGGGTCCGTCATATCGGATGCGAACTGCGCTGGCATGTTTCTTGAAAGACGGAACATACTCACTATCTGGAGGGTCTTTGATTCCCTATGTGTATGACCCAAATCGAACCATCGGCGGTGCAGATGGAACAACCTGCTACGCCGTTTGGAATGGAAAAGGAGGTCGAGCAAATACGGCTGCTGAATTGAACCAGCCCGTGACGGATTTGAGCCAATCGGCGCAGATATTCCCACTCTTCGATTTCCTTCAAGGACCCGTATCTCCAGCGGGTCAAGGTTGGAATTATGATTGGGATGCAATCTCTTCAAATTATATCAACTGGCCGTTTTATGCGAAGTATGCCAACGAGCAATTCGATGCTTATACAAACGGCAATACGGGTGACACCAACACGGGTGGTGCGACGGGAACATCGTCAAACACCATGCGAGGACCCGTCACAGCGACGAGAAGGCAACAACCTCGTTCTGGGTTGGTGCGACCAAACCCGACTCGTGCGCCCCTCTATGCAATATCCCAATCTGGGGCTGGAACTTCGACAACAATCACCACATCTGGAGATTGCGCTGGACTCATTGAGATATGGGTTGAGGACAACAATGTCAGCGTCACCAAAGTGAATTATTGGCGTGAAGGAATGCCCGTCGTTTTCCAAACCGATGGTGTTCTCGGTGGCCTTCAAATTAACGGAGTCAATCAGTATTTGTTTCAGAAGGGGCCGAATGCAATCACGACATGGGTCAAAGGCACTGGGTCAAGCCTGACAGATATTCAATTCGGAACTGCAACAACACTCAACGAACAAGGTGAAGTTCAAGGCTTTGTCAATCGTTCAGGCTGGTATGTATGCAACGATGTTGAAGCGTTGTCAGGCGTGGCTAAAAGCACGATTGTATCGGGCGCAACTGGAACATTCACGGGTCATAAATTGACTTTCATCATCAACACTGGATATGACTTCAATGCGATGGACTCAACGGACTACGGTGCGATGGAGGATATTGCGGCATACGAAGTCACGGATGGATGGGCTTGTCAAGGCATTCTCGGAGGGTCTGAATATGCGTGGGGTGGGTTGAACATCTATGACCCTCTCGGACCCGTTGAAACCGCCGTTAAGCGAACTGACAGCGGCACATTCCCATACGAACCCGCCAGTGGATTCTATGCGGGTATGGGAACTCGCTGCGGCTTGGATAGAGCACTTGGTCGTGCTGGTTATCCACCAAACCGATACAGCATTGGGTATTATGGCGAATCAATCTCATATGACTTCAACGGCGGCATGGGATTCTATGGAGGCTACGGCCAAGCATCTCAAAATGTTCCATCATACGGTGGACTCAATTTCACATCTCCAACCAGATTGACACTCGACCCTCTCGCCTTTTGGTATACTGAATATGGCGGATGGTATGGTGATGATGCAAATACTCCTGCTGGAATCGCACTCCAAAATGATGAAACCTCAATGTTCGTATCGAACCCGATAGCCAACGGACATGGCGGAGGAATGTTGAGATTGAATGCGCCCAGTTCCTTCGGTCACGCTGGAATGTATTTTTCACAGACCGATATGACTCAAGTCACCAATGGTGGGGTCGTGTTAAGCGGCGACACGGTGATGCAAAACACATCAACGAATGGAGATGCGGTCAGTCAAATGACAGCAACCGACCCAGCCGATGTGTTCACTAAAAATGGGGTGGCAATATCTCAACGAACTGGCGGCGCAGGCTGGTATTCAAAATCAATATCGGTGTTGTTCCAATCGTTCTATGAACAATCGACGGGAAAGAACTCGTGGGATTATTGTCCTTCTGGAACTGGCGTAGTCAAGTGGCCGTATGGTCGCAATCGAGTATGGCCTGTTCACGAGCGAGTCGGCACTAAAATGGGCTACGGACCCCTCGCTGGTGTTGGTTTTGGATGGGGAAAGAACTTCGACGAAACACACACCGCCAACCATCCGCAGGTTGGTGCTGAAACCGTCAAAATGGGATTGACCGAAGTCGGGTGTTCACCTATGTGGCTTGACCTTCAAATCCGAGCATGGTGGCCTGTTCGAGATGGCATTATGACGACTATCAATTTTGATAGTGGACTCGCTGATTTGTATATGGGTCGTCACTCTCACAACGGTCTTGGCGGCAACACATATCAAAGAAGTCAAGGTTTCACGCAATTGCGTGGCGAAGGCGCATCCGCTACAAATCAAGAGATTGATTGGTCGACTTGGGGGTCGTTGCTCGCTGAAGCAGACCGAACTGCGAGCGTTGCGGCGTTCAATCCGCAGGTCAATTTAGGTGGAGTCGGATTCAGTAAAATGTGGTCTGGCGAAGCCTATGACTATCAAGCCACTCCAGCAGGTGCTTGGACTGGACAAGCGTCGTCAAATGGATGGCCGTATTCAGCCGTCGGAACGAACAATGTCCTTTGGGGCAACATGGGGAACTGGCTTGGAACTGGAACTCCATTCGCCATGACCGAAGGTTATCACACGCTGCGAACTGTCTTTGAAGAAGAGGGAATGACCGTCTTTATGGATGGGGTCAACAAAGGAAAAGACCTGAACTCAAACGACCCAATCTGGGGATTTTCGATACTGTTCCAAAAGGCTCAAGGCCGAGCGACCAAAGCAAACACATCACCAATCCGAGATAATCAAGGATGGAATCAATGGGTTTCAAATCCAGCATACAACAAAACATCTGCGGCTTTGCAGATTGACGAACTGACGATTCGTCACATTCCAACAGATGCTATGATTCCATTCCCCGTTGACACCGCAACCCAAGCAATCGCAGGCGTTGGAAAATATACTGGATTGAGTATCGAAGTCGATAACATCAAGGAATCCAAGAACATGAATGTCAAGGTTTCAATTTGTCCAGTTAACGACAACATCGCAACAGATGGAACGGTATTGCGTATGGGAGAAGGAGGAACTCCTTATTCTGGATTCGATAAAGTGTCGATAAACGCCATCGGTGGATTCGGCTCGATAGATTTGACAGACCTGCCAGCCGACGCAATCACCAATGGATTCGTGATTCGATTCCACTTCTATGTTCCATCCGCTGCTGACTCCAGCCTGATGCCAGTCGATTGGTCGACAACGCCCGTCGTCAAGTCATGGACTCTGGAATACGACCTCGCACCGACATCGGGAATCTCGTGCATAGGGAACACATACAACGGCGATGTCACCGCACCAATCGACACGAAGGTCGGACACATTGTATCATTCAGAGGAACTGCAACAACCGCCGACATTGACCGAACTGTCGAATCAATGAAGTTCGACTTCGGCGACGGAACTGTCACGGATTGGTTGCCATTCACGGATTCGACTCTCCAAACGAACTTCTATGATACGGCTCACTCGTATTTGACAAGCGGAACTTTTTCGGCCAAAGCATATGCCAAAGACGATGCTGGCAACGAATCGGAGTATTCCGACATCACGATTGTAGTCATTAACGCTGCACCAGTAGCGGTTCTTCGTGCAGTTCCATCTCTCATCAGAGCAGGCAATCCCGTGACTTTCGACGCTTCGGATTCATTTGACATCAACGCAGGGGCATCGCTCGCATCATACACATTCACCTTCGGAGATGGGTCGGGTTCAACCACTAATGCCAGTGGTTCAGCACAGCACACTTTTTCGCAGGCTGGAGAATATCAAGCGACATTGGTGTGCGTCGATAACGACGGTGCATCCTCTCAAACGGCAATCGCAATCGTCAAGGTTCTCCCATCAACACTCGTGATTCCATTGGTGTTCAATACCAAGCCACGAGCGTTCCAGAGAGTTCGCAGCGCCGAGTTCGGTCAAACGCCAGTTCTCGATGCGGTCTATCCAGAATTGACAGATACGGGGCAACGCATGGATGAGTTCTCTTTGACGGGTTCATTCTTGACGGCAACCGCCAATTCCGACATCGAGTTCGTTGAGGAACTGCTGATAAGCGGCTCACTCGTCGAGTTCATGTGGGAGGATATTGACTATGAGGGGAGTCCATCAGGAAAAACATTCGTTGGCCGAATCAAAGCATTCGACTACAATCGAGAAGGCGGCGCACACGGCGAAACCCCATACACGATAACTCTCACTCGTGAAGCAGGTCTGGGCGTTTGATATTAGATTCGATACATCGGAATCCCAATTGTTTGCTCGACAGTATTTAAGCGATGCAAAAAGGAACTAAATTGTTGAGAACCAAACAATTGATATACTTGAATCTCTTGCATTAACA
>JAAHTG010000105.1_pt1 | contig 82472 bp, 49 predicted proteins | sample 6116081 | NCBI WGS metagenome assembly JAAHTG01 (sample SAMN13939989, study PRJNA603662) | sponge metagenome | isolation source: marine sponge | host: Mycale hentscheli | place: New Zealand | collected 2005 | reverse complement strand
CCCCCCCCCCCCCCCCCCCCCCCCCCCCCCCCCCACTACGCCCGCCCCCCTTCCCCTACACGACCCTCTGCCGATCTAAACCCTGTATGATTTCGCGCAGTTGTTCCACGTTCCCCGGGGCAGGCAAGCGGGCGTGTTTGATATGATAGTCCAGGTCGACGGTTTCAGCCGTCACCCATACTGGATGATCAACATAAAAGGGTGTTGGCATAAGCTTGCGATGAAAAGACGGAATTTCATGCGCGCGCGCTGCTATCTGAGACTTCAGTGCCTCATAAGGGTTCTCGCCTTCTTGTGGAGGTTCGCAAATCAATAAGCCCGAAACGTGCATTGGTGTTTCATCTGTCTCCATATAGAGAAAAGTTGCGTCCATTCCCGTGAGTTTGTGCATGATCGTCCCCTATTCGTCGGCGGCATGTGATCTTCAGCGCCGCAGCAAGCTCAACAGCTTACATTTTCCTATTAAGAACACGGTCGGTTACCGCGTCTCCCTATCTTTGCCCCATTATGCAGAGAAAATTAGAAAATTCGCCCTAAACCGACAATAAAGAGGGATTGGCGTCAATAAAAAGAAAAAAGAAGGCCCATATAGGCCTTCTTTTCAAAAAATCAGTATTTTCAGCAATTACTATCAGGCGGGTATCACAGAATCGAGGCCCGGTGTGCGGAAAAACGCTTTTCGTGTTCCCACATTACTGAACGGCCTCCAATTGCCCTCGCGTTGTGCTAAACGGTCAGCAACCACATAAAGCACGCTAGGATTAAAACCCAAACCACAATGGCTGCCCGCTACGCGGATATTTTCATTCTGCTTGGCCTTCACCTTACAAATGGGTTTTTCTTGGTGGCAGTTTTGCCACGCTACGACGCCGTCTGTTTTGGTGTAAATCGACGTGGTTGGCACCGGAGGTGCCTTATGCATTCTGGTTTCAATCGGCGGTTCTTCCACTGAATGACCAGCAACAAACTGATAAAAACGCCATGCATTAGTGCTCTTTGGGTGGCCCGAGTGCGGACTACCCAGCGTAATAACCGAGCGGATTTGATCCGGCCTCATTTTTGCCAGCTCACGGGCGTAAATACCGCCCAAGCTCCAGCCGACCAGACTGATTTTCTGTTGGTGCATGCCCCAAATTTCATCAATTCGCTCAAGCATTCCCTCAAGCGTACCATCGCGCATGCCTAAGTTTCGGCCCAGATTCCAGCCATAGGGTGCATAACCACGATCATCCAGAAACGACCGAAGCGGTTTGGTTGAGCCGTCAGAGGCACCAAGTCCGGGAAGTACGAGAACGGGATGGCCATCACCCCTTGGCATTCGCTTAAATAATGCTGATGATGCCGCAAAAGCACCTAATTCAAAAAGGGCTCGACCTTCCATCATCATTAAGATTGGTGAAGGCGCTTTTACCCTTCCAGACAAATTCAACACACATCTCTCCTAGCCATTTCAGTCAATGGACCCTCCCCGGTCACATACTCAATGTAGAATGACAGCCGACCAAAGGGGCGTCAAACAAACATTGATGAAAACCATTAAAAAAGCACCATTCGCCTATTATTTAGGCATATTTAGGTAACAATATTTCAGTATTTGCTAAATATAGTAGCGATGTCGGCAGTAATCTAACAAATATCTGAAGTTGATCGGCCGCTGTTTTTCAGCATTTTATCGCGAAACTGGGTCAATAACGCCAAAAATTCGTCCGCACCTTCAACCACATAAGGTGTCAGTTGGCTGATGAGACCAAAAACGCCACGGTGAATAGAAACCGGCGTTGAAACACCGCCGTCCAGCAGCGTTTGGTATGTTGGCCAGTAAGTCAGTTGCAGCGCAAAGCGCTCCGCCATTTGCCCTGCTTCAATGTCTGAAATATTGATAAACCCGGTATCATTTAGGGTCTTGATTATGGAAGCCATTGCTCTGATTTTGAGTTTCACTAGCCGTCTGAAACGTCCCTCCAGATCAGGGTATCGCTCCAGAATCGACTGCAAATTACGATAAAAAAACCGAAAATCGGCAATTTCCTCAAACAAAATATAGAAATAAACCCAGTTATCAGACAGCTCTAGCGGTTTGGTAATCGGTGCGCTCAGCACCATTTTGAATTCTTCTTCAAAATCAACAAACAGTTGGTGAATGATCGGGTCTTTGCCCTTGTAGTGATAATAGAGATTACCCGGACTTATCTCCAGAACATTGGCGATATCAACCGGCGTCACATTTTGCTCGCCCTCTTCGTTGAAGAGCTGCAGACTGTACTGGAGAATCCTGTCTTTGGTTTTCATGTCGCAATCCCACTGTTTGTTACAATGAATGCGGTGCGGCGGGCAGCGAGTTTGCCGCCCTTCATCTTATTTTTTTGTAGTGGTTTTTTTGGCGCGGGTCCGTGGTGCGGCCTTTGGTTTTGCGACTGCCGCCAGAATGGCATCGATTTTCCCTTCAATCGCGTCCAGCCGGGCTTCGATGCTTTCTATATGTTCCTGTTGGTCTGCAGCACTTCACCCATGCCAAGCGCGGCTTTCATACGCTCCATGCGGTCTTCCACCTGAGCGCGGTGTTTTTCGGTCATCTGGGTCATTTCAGGCACCACACTTTTGGCAACCGTTGCCACGGTTCCCTCGAGTTCAGCGCCCTTGCCAACCAAATCATCGAATATCTTCGTCGTTTCCTTGCCCACTTTGGCGTAGGCCTCTGTAGCATCGTCGACGGCACGGCCATATGCGCCTATACCCGCTAGCCAAATCTTGCGGGCGATATCCATGTCTTTTTTCGATTTGTCACTCATGTCATGCTCCTTTTAGTCGTGTTCAGGTGCTGATAGTTCAAGTGGAATAGGCAGCGCCTTCGATATAATCGTCAGCGTGGTCATCAAGGAACCGCGCTATAATGGGAACAACCTGGTGTACCCTGGAAACAGCGAATAGATGGCCTCCCCCTTTGACAATTTTCAAATCTGATCGGGGAATCGCCGCCTTTAATATTCTCGCATTGGCAAGCGGAACGATATGGTCCCGATCACCGGACATGATCAGTGTAGGCTGCTTCAAAAACGGCAGAAAATATATGCTGGTCCAACCCAGCATTGCCAACAACTGGTAGGCATAGCCTTGTTTTGATGGCGCTTTGATCCGATTTTTGTGCTTTACGGCACTCTGATCAGCTGCATCACCGTACAAAGTTTCAAAATTCTTCATCATGTAATCAGGGTCGATATAGCGTTTTGGGTTTGCCATACGGCTTATCGCGCTGATATTACCAGGCACCATAACCATGCCAGCGCTTGTCGCCAGCAACACCAAAGACCTGACGCGATCAGGATAATCGCGCGCTATTTGCTGCGCGGCACCGCCGCCCCAGGAAATACCCATGACATCCACGTCGGCATAACCAAGCTGGTCAAGAATATTCATTGCCCATTTGCCAACCGTCCGCGGCCGATACGGCATTTTAGCGGCAGGAGAGCCACCAATACCGGGCATATCAAAGACAATCACATCAGACCGATCGCCCATTGCCTCGCCCAGCGGTGCCACCATTTCCAAATTCGCACCAATGCCATTAAAAAACAAAAGCGGGCGCGCAGTGCCTTTGCCGCGCCAAACCGCCGTACGCAGCTTTTGCCCTCCAACGTCAAGCAATTGGATATCTGGCTTAATAGTCGCCATTTTTACTCTCTCCCATAATCAACAGGCGCGTTACATCCGCCTGTTGTGATCCCCTGATTGAGCCCCACACTCACACAAGGATATCGCTGCACATTATTCAGATAAGGCTAATTGCTGCTTATCCAAATACATATTCGCCGGGCGCGTCAGCCAGTGGTTTGTATTTTGTATTGCCCATCCGGCTCGGCGCAGCTTTTTCCTTGCCCGAGCGGGACTTCAACCAACCAGCCCACGGTGTCCACCAGGAACCATCGCGCAGCTCTGCTGCGGCCATCCAGTCGTCAGCGCTTCCGTCCGAATTGGATGCGTTGTAAAAATATTTAGCCTTGGGATTACCAGGCGGGTTCAGTAGCGATTGAATATGTCCGCTGTTTGAAACGACAAACTCATTATTTCCGCCTAACAACTTTGTGGTCCTGTAGCAGGCGCGCCAGGGCGTAATATGATCCGTTACACCGGCAACAATGTAGCTGTCATGATCCACTTTACTCAAATCCAGTTTCTTACCCTTAAAATCAACAGTACCAGGATTGGCGAAAGGTGCTGTTAGATAGCTATCTAGGAAATCCGAGTGCAACCCTGCAGGCAGATTTGTTGTGTCATTGTTCCAGAATAGAATATCAAACGCTGGCGGTGCGTCGCCCAGAAGGTAATTATTAACCACATAATTCCAAATCAGATCGTTTGGCCGCATCCACGCAAAGGTTCGCGAAAGATCATCGCCCGACAGAATACCCTTTTGAGCTGACCTCGTTCGCGCCATTTCCAGTGTCCGTTCCGATACCAATGCGCCAACTTCACTGTCTTCCTGCCGCGGGTCCAACACACAAACCTGAAAGGTCGAGCTATTGACCCGGTCATCGCCCATTGCGGCGAGGTGGCTTAAAATAGTTGCTGTTGTGATCCCGCCGGAGCATGCGCCAGACACATTGATTTTCTTGGAACGGGTGACCTTCATCACCGCGTCCATCGCCTCAATCGCCGCATCAATATATGTTTCTAAGTGCCAATGGGCTTGTTCTACGCCCGGGTTGCGCCAGCTGATAGCAAACAGCTGCACGCCTTGCGACACCAGGAAACGGAACAGGCTTTTGTCCGGCGTTAAGTCAGAGGCGTAGAATTTATGAATCTGCGGCGGGATAACCATAAGCGGTATCTCATGCACCGTGTCGGTTGACGGCTTGTATTGGATAACCTCAAGGACCTCGTTTCTGAAAACCACTGAGCCGGGTGTCGTCGCCAGGTTTTCACCAACTTTAAAAGGCCGCGCATCCACTTGTGACGGAATACCAATACCATTGACCATGTCGTCATAGGCATTCTTCAATCCCGCAACAATAGACTTACCACCAGTTTCATACAGGCGCTTCATCGCTGCAGGGTTGCCAACAAGCGTATTTGTCGGCGCAAGAGTATCGGTGACGATCTCGAGGATGAAATGCGCACGCGCACGGTCACCATCATCAATTTCAGTATCTTCGAGCCAGTTATTGAGGTTTTCCTTCATCGCCATCCACGACTGCATGCCCCGGCGGTACAATGGATTATAGGTCCAGGCTTTATCCTGAAAACGGCGATCTTTTGCGTGCGGCGCATACTCGGAATCGCCTTTGACGATATCGACCATGTCTTTGCCGTAACTAAGAAAGTGTTGCCCAAAAGTGGCAGGATTCAGTGCGGCTTGCTTCAAAACAACACCTAGTGATTTCACCAATTCTGAGCGATGTACGCCGACAATAGGACTAAATGCGGTGGTTGTTTCAGCGGCCATTTCACCGATGGACTTTTTCGAACGCGCCATTTCAGTTCCCCTTAAAAACTTGCTGTCACCGACACTGTCGAGGCGTCACAAACTTCAGTTCGGTCAACATGTCGATCATTGTGAAGAAGTTCGGGTCGAAGTGCTAGAAAAAAACAAAGCGGCCGAAGCCGCTTGTGGTGAAAAGCCTTTATTGCTTTTTGGGTGGTAATGGCTGACAGGCCAGACTCAAGGGGGGAAGGGAGGGACCAAGCCTGTCAGCCGTATTAGACCCGAAGGACTAATAATTCTTTATGCTGCTACTTTTGTTTCTGAAGCTTTAGGGGCTTCAACTGGAGCAGCTTTAGGGGCAGTTTTCGCAGCAGCCTTAGGTGCAGCTTTCTTAGCTACTGGCTTCTTTGCGACTACTTTTTTTGCAACTGTTTTCTTGGCGACCGGACGCTTAACAGCAGCTTTTTTAGCAGGCTTAGCAACAGTGTTAACCTTGCGGCTTAGCGCAGTCACTGATTTGGCCAACTTGGCAACTTCAGCAGACAGCTCTTCCACGCGGTCAGTTGATTCAGCAGATACGCGGCTGATTACTTTGTTGCGAACGTCGGAAACCTTTTCGCTAACTTCGTTGAAGCGAGCAGTTGCTTCGTTGATGCGTGGCTCTACGTAACCGCGAACTTTGTCGATGTTACCTTGTGCCATGCCTTCAACTTCTTCGCCTTTTTGAACAAGCTCTTCAACCGGTTCTTCACGGCCATTTACCAGCTTGCTAACGCCGTCCTGGGCGTAATCGAAAGCAGTTTTGTGGGCACCGAGCCATGCGAGCCAGCCCTGACGGTAAGCGCGAACAACTTGTGAGTTCTGAATTTCAGTCATGATAGCCATGTTAAATACCTTTCATATTTGCCGCGTCAGCGGTGTAATTCTTTGAGTTAGCAACAACGATTTCTCGTGGGGAATATCGCTTACTCGTTAACCTTGAATTGGAATGTAGGGAGAAAAATTAGAAAGCGCATACTAATCGCTGAAATTTCTCTCCCGCCGAACCGTTCCCAGCTGGGCCGGGTTTTTATGAACGACCGAAAAAGCTGTTAACGTTGCTCTGAACAGTTTCTTCCATTGCAGCGCCTTTTTGAACCAGGTCTTCAACAAGTTCTTCGCGGCTATTTACCAGTTTCTCGAAACCGCCTTGAGCAAGCTCGAAAGCTGCTTTGTGAGCGCCGAGCCATACCAGATAACCCTGACGGTAGTTACGAACTGCAGTTGAGTTTTGAATGTTTTCCAAGATAGACATGATATTTTCCTTCTCTGTGTACCGTTTCAAATTTTAGCCGCCGGGCTGCCTGTTAGGTGGCCTGTTTGCCGGTGGCTCTTTAACCATGAACCGAACACTACAGATGAAAGTTAGAAAGCGCATACTAGAGTAGAATAAATAATTTTATCCCTTAATTACAGATAGATAAATTAGATAAGAATATTTCAAAAGCCTCCAACAAACGAAAGATATAGACCAATTGTCTTCCAACAGTGCCCTGTGCCTGCTAGGTTTTCGCTCAATTTGGGACACGACACACTATTAGGGGATATTCAATGGGTTTTGCACCGCGCCGATCATCTAAACTTGCCAAACTTCTGACAGCCACTGCCCTCGCCGCAATCGGCGCTGGTTCTGTTGCAGCCGAGCAAGGCTACTACCGTTCCCCGGCCATACACGAGGATACAATTGTTTTCACGTCAGAAGGCGACATTTGGCGCGCACCGATTAGCGGCGGCGCAGCCACGCGTCTGACAACGCACGAAGAAGAAGAAAACAACCCCAAGATATCACCAGACGGCAAATGGCTTGCATTCACCGCCAATTATGACGGCGCTGTGGAGGCTTATGTAATGCCCCTGGCTGGCGGTAGCCCAAAACAAATCAGTTTTGATGGTGGCCGCGTTTGGGTGCGCGGATGGACTGCGTCAGGTGACGTGCTGTATGCAAGCCAAAATGTAAGCGGCGCAACACCGCGCGTGCTACGTATGGTCAATCCGGCAACATTGGCCGAGACTGAATTGCCTTTAGACGGTGCAATTAACGGTAGTTTCGCGAGCGATGGTAAAACCCTTTTCTTCAGCCGCTATGGCATGGAGATGAACCGCGATAACGCTAAGTTATACCGCGGCGGAGGCATGGCTCAGCTCTGGAAGTTCGACACTTCCCGTGAACGCGAAGCAACGCGCTTGGCTGCCGATTTCGGGGCACCGATCCGCAGCCCGATCTGGTCCGCTGGCCGCATATATTTCGTTTCGGACAAATCCGGTTCCGGTAACATCTGGTCGATGAACGAGAGCGGCGGCGATATCAAGCAACTGACCCGTCATGACGGGTGGGACGCGCGTGACCACTATATTAGCGATGGCAAAATTGCTTACCGGGTCGGGGCTGACATCTTCATCCTGGATATTACCGAAAATGAAAGCAATCAGGTTAACCTAGAGCTGACAACCGACAATGATGGCAGTCGTGTGCGCTGGATCAACAAGCCACTTGAATATTTAACTTCCACGCGTTTCGGCGGCGGTACAAACCGGCTCGCGCTTACGTCGCGCGGCAACATAGCAGTTGCCAGCACCGGCCCGCTTCGACTGGTTGACTTTAACGTGCCAGGCACTGCCCGTGCCCGCAACGCGGTTGTCGGCACGAAAGGTAAGTGGGTCTACGCTATCCTGGACCAAGGTGACTTCGGGGAAATTTGGCGCTACCCGCTTGGTGGTGATGCTGCTGCAGAGCAATTAACCACCGGTGCAGATGGCAGACGCTGGCAATTTTATATGGCACCTGACGGTAAAAGCCTGGTTCACAGCGACGACAAGGAGCGCCTGTGGCTTCTGGACCTGGAATCACGCGAAAACACCCTGATCGAAGAAGCAACGGGCGGGCTAGGTGACAACCTGTTTGGCGGCATAACTTTCACCGGGGACAGCAGCCTGATCGCCTATCATCGCGGCGACGGACGCGGATCGGTTGGCGTTTACCTTTATGATACGAAGACCAAACGTGGCGAGAAAATAACCGGCAATAAATATGACAGCTTCAATCCGGCCTTTTCCAAGGACGGCGACTGGATCTATTTCTTATCCAATCGTAACTTCCGTGCCACGCCGGGAAGCCCATGGGGTGACCGCAACATGGGATCACGGTATGACAAGCGCGGTAAAATATATGCACTAGCGCTGCGCGATGGTACACGATTCCCCTTCCAACCGACTGACGAACTTATCGCTGGCGAAAAACCCAAAGACGAAAGCGCTGAAAAAAACGGGACAGACAAAGACGCTGACGAACCGGCCCAAGAACCTGTTTCTGTGGTTTGGCCGGGACTGGCAGAACGTCTGTTTGAAGTGCCCGTCGCAGCGGGCAACTATGGTGATTTGAAAGCAAACAAAGATTTTCTCTATGTTTTGGACAGCGCCGGGAACGGTCCGGCAACCCTCAAGAGCCTAAAAATCACTGCCGACAAACCCAAGTTGGCAACTTTCACAAGTGGCGTTCGCACTTACGAACTGTCGCCAGACGGCAACTCTCTGTTCTTCGCCAAAGGCGCACTGCGACAATCCGACAAACTTTATGTAGTTAAAGCTGGTGCCAAGGCGCCCGGAAACCTGTCAAAAGCTAAATTTCAAACCAACAGTTGGAAAATTGCAGTTGCACCCAAAGACGAATGGCCTTTGTTTTTCGCTGACGCCTGGCGCATGCACCGTGATTTTTCCTTTGACCCCAACATGCGCGGCCTCAACTGGTCCGCCATTCGCGCGAAATACGAACCATTAGTATCCAGGGTTGGCCACCGCACTGAACTCAATGATCTGATTGGCCAAATGACCAGTGAGTTGGGCATTTTGCATTCACAAATCGGAGCGGGTGATATACCAAGCGACGATGAAACCGGCGCTGATGCCTCGCTTGGTGCTGTTTTTGACGTTACCGATAGCGGCCTTCGCATTAGTCATATCTACCAAACCGAGCAAGGCCTGCCTACTGACCGCGCGCCCCTTGCTAAGCCCGGGGTCGATGCACAAGCGGGCGACATGCTTGTTGCGGTTAATGGCAGAAATGTTAGCACCAACGCCGATCTTCAGCTGGCGCTGCGCGAGCGCGCCGGAGAGCAGGTTCTGTTGAAGCTCAAGCGCGGCGACGCCGACGCTCACAACATAATTGCAACCCCGGTCAATATGCGCACCCACACCCCGCTCCGCTACCGCGACTGGGTGGAAGGTAACCGCCAGAAAGTTCGCGCGAACGACGGCAGCAATATTGGCTATCTGCACATTCGGGCCATGGGCGGCAACGATATTGCGGCCTTCACTCGTGATTTCTTCGAGCACTGGGATAAAGACGGCATCATTATCGACGTTCGCGGCAACCGTGGCGGCAATATTGACAGCTGGCTGATCCAGACATTTCTGCGCAAGGTTTGGTCGTTCTGGAATTTTAATGGCCGCAAAGTGTCATACGGCAACATGCAACAAACCTTCCGGGGCCATGTGGCTGTCCTAATGAATCAGTCCACTTACTCGGACGGCGAGACCTTCGCTGCCGGCATGAAATCTCTCGGACTGGCACCGTTGATAGGCACCCGAACGGCTGGCGCCGGCATCTGGTTATCGGACCGCAACCGCTTATCGGACGGAGGCATTGCGCGAATTGCCGAGTCCGCCCAATTTGGCATGGATGGGCGTTGGCTGTTGGAGGGCCGCGGCGTATCGCCGACAATCGATATTGAAAATCCGCCATTCGCTACCTACCGCGGCGCAGACCTGCAACTGGAAACGGCCCTGGAATATCTGCGAGACAAGATAACGTCTGAGCCTATTCCAAAATTGGAAGGCCAAGCCCTGCCCCCGGTTGGCAGCTACGGCAAAGATATCGATGACTGATCGTTAATCGAGCAAAAACGCTCCGGCCGAAACAATTGGCCGGGGCGAACGGATTACCCGCTGATGCATTTGATATGCTTGGTCCCCATGCGAATAAGTGCCGCATTCATCGCCAAAACAATAAACAGTGCTGGCAAACCGCCCAAGTTCGACAGCATTCGCACACCATCGACCCCTGAGAATGTGACCATTACCCACGAGGTGAAGCCAATAAGACTGGCCCATAACACTTTCAGGCGAAAGGTTGCGGGTTTGTGTTCTTCCTGTTCAATGGTCGGGTGATTATCTGACCGGCTGCAAATGCTGGCGATTGCCTCGGTGTTACTATCAGCGGCCGTTACAAAGCATATAAACGACAAAAGAACAAATCCGACCGACCAGAAGGCAGACAATGGCAGGTTGGCAAACAGCTGGTATATAACCGCTTCCGGCCCCTGCGCTTGCAGAACTGCGTATAAACCACCGCCAATCTGATCAATTTCGATTGCGCTGGCGCCAAATATAGACATCCAGACCACCGCAAATGACGACGGTAAAATCAAATTAAACAGGATGAACTGCCGAACCGTATAGCCCCGCGCGATACGCCCCAAAAACATTGCGGTGACCGGTGCCCACGCCAACCAATTGGCCCAATAAAAAGTTGTCCAGGAACTGGACCATGCTTTATCAGCTGTCGCACCTGCCCCTACCGACCGGGGTAGAAACTCCACTACATAATCAGTGAGCCCCTGAAAGCCGTATGCAAAGATGTCGCCCGTCGGCCCGGCAACAACAAGAAAAGCACACAACACAAAGAAGAAACGCACGTTCCAGTCAGACAGCAGCCGAATGCCATGCATCAATCCAGAAATGGACGAAATCATAAAGGCGGCAACGATGGAAAAGGCAACAAACGCCAACAGGAACCCTTTCGCGGAAACGCCTAGGTAAGGAGCAAGGCCGCTTGATATGGAAAGGATGCCCACGCCCAAACTTGCGGATATTCCTGCAACCAGAGAAAATAGCGCCACCGCATCGATAATGTCCTTGGCTTTATTGGTCTCAATGCCCGAAAAAACCACCGATATAGGGCCGGAAAGCGAATAGCTTTTGTTCAGATTATAATAGGCCAAGGCAAAGGCCAGGCTGGGCACCGTATAAATTGCATATGGCGTGATTGACCAATGCATGAACAGTGACGACATGGCAAAGCGTCGCGCGCCTTCCGACGCGGGCTCAATATCGCCCAGACTGGGCGGTTCATGAAAATGATACAGTGGTTCTGCCGTTGCCCAAAACAGGATGCCAATCGCAATTGTAGTGCACAGGGTTATCGCAAACCAATTCCATTTCGTCAGGATAGGAGTAGCGTCAGCACCACCAATTTTGACCTTGCCGAGCGGCGAGATCCAAACCCACATCAGAGTGAGTACAAAGGCGAAGCTACCCAAATTAAGACCGGTTGAGAAATATTTCAAAATCCAGTTGTTTGCCGCCGTGACGCTGGCCAGGAATCCGACCGGGTCCACCAAGCTGGCCAAAACACCCGTCAAGAGAACGGTCATCGGAACCAAAAGAACTGTCAATCTGATCTGGGAGCTTAATTGGGAAAACACAAAATTTCCTGCTTTGATACGAGCCTGCGTTGCCAGAGGAAAACCAACCTAATCCAGTTTGACATACAATGAAATCTCTGAGTTATTGTATCAACTCCCTCAAAAGTCGTCACTAAATAGACAGTTTACATCCCAAAATCCGAATTGAATCGCAGAAAACGGGACCAGAAACCTTGATTTTTAAACCGGTAACGGCCCATTCTTACGGTGATTTGGCTAAAACATTATGCTCAACTAACAATCTGATCGGAACCGTATGTTGAACACCCGAAATATTTTACTGGCCGCAGCGGCGGCGACCCTGCTTTGGTTCGGCATACCTAATTTCCTCGCCGCTGTCTGGATGGCCACCGGCGAGCCGATCTACCGGGATCTTGGCGCAGGAAAACAGCTAACCAGCGCTGAAATCGAAACGCTGATCGAAAGCCGCGAGCAGGCCGTTATGCTGACCAACAACCCTAAAGCCATGACGGACTTGGGTGCGGCCTATATCGCGATAGAGGCAAGCCCGGAGAACATCGAAAAAGCGTTGACTTCCCTTCGTTCAGGGATTGAACTTGCGCCCCTGAACGCATTTGCCTGGCAGCGATTGGCCGGATTGGCAGCTTTTGCTCCGGGCAATGAAGCTGAAGCTCTGAATGCGTGGCGTACAGCCCGCCGCTTAGCAGAGTATGACACTTTCCTGTTTTACGATCGCATCCGTGTCGGAACGCTCGTGTACCGGACTATGGAACCTGAAGACCGCGATGCACTTCTCCAGGACATTGAACGAGCCTACCGCGAGAACCGGGGCGCACTACGCGCATATGCCCGCACTAGCAACCTACTGGAATGGCTTAAATTTCTTCTGCGCGATGAAGAAAAAACCAAATTCCTTACACCTTAAATACATTAGTGGGGAGAAGTAAGCTCGCTTGTGCCTATTCCGCTGCAACGTTTCTGGCGTGGGTACCGTAAGCGGCTTCAAAGGCATGATCCAAATCCGCCAGTATATCATCCGCTTGCTCCAACCCCACTGACAGGCGAACCAGCCCCTCGCTGATATGATATTTCGCCAATTCTTCTGGGCTGTATGTTGAATGCGTCATACTAGCAGGATGCTGAATAAGCGTTTCTGCATCGCCTAAGCTGACCGCAATCGTTATTAAATCCAGTGCGTTTAACAATTTCTTTGCAGCCAGAATACCGCCTTCGATCTCGAACGGCACCATGCCGCCAAATCGCGTCATCTGCTTCTTGGCAACTGCGTGTTGGGGGAAGCTTTCCAGTCCGGGATAATAAACCTTGGTGACGCGCGGATGGTTCACGAGGTAGGCAGCAACTTTCTCTGCGCTGTCGCAGTGACGCTCCATTCTCAACTCCAGTGTCTTGATGCCGCGCAGTATCAGGTTTGCGTCCTGGGCTGACAGCACTGCGCCCGTCATGTCTTTAAGACCAACAAGGCGAATCTGTTCGATCATGTCCGCTGAGCCAACAACCGCACCCGCCACCAAATCACCGTGCCCGCCCAGATACTTGGTTGCTGAATGAACCACCAAATCCGCGCCCAACGACAGCGGTTGCTGCAAATAAGGCGTGCTGTAGGTATTATCAACCACAACGGTTGCATCAACGGTGTGAGCAATTTTGCTGATTTCTTCAATATCAACAATCCGCATATTCGGATTGGCTGGCGTCTCAAAGTAAACCACTTTGGTTTTGTCGCTGATAGCCGCAACCAGGTTGGACGGTTCGGTCAGGTCCACATGGGTGATGGTGATACCAAACTTGCGCAGCGATTCCCTGAAGAAAGAGAATGTGCAGCCATAGAGAGTACCGTCTGTAATTATCTCGTCACCCGGAGCAACCAATGTCCAAATCGTAGAACATATGGCGCCCATACCAGATGAAGCTGAAACCGCTGCTTCGCTGCCTTCAAGGTCGGCTAAACGTGTCTCTAATAGAGCAAGGGTGGGATTGGAAATACGAGAGTAAAAATAGCCTTCCTTTTCGCCAGCGAAAATGTCACCGCCATCTTCCGCTGTTTCAAAAGCGAAAGTCGACGACATATAAACAGGCGGGTTAAGCGCACCGTGATGATCTGCTGCCCGATGCCCCTGATGTATCGCGCGCGTTGCAAACCCGGCTGCTTTACTTAATTTTCCACTTTTACTCATCGTTGAATCTCCCGTCCAAGAAATGCACTGAGAAAATGTGCCAATTAATTTTTCCGCCACAAGCTGTTCGTGCGGCACTATTCAAACTGGTTCCAATTGTAACAAATTTTGAGCGCAATTTGCTTGCATTCTTCAACCAGTTGAGTAGCTATATTGGCAACATATGCCAAAAAAGGTATGATAATGGACACAATTGATAGAAATATAGTCTTCGAATTACAGAAAGATGGCCGAATCACAAACAATGATTTGGCAACCAATGTGAACCTTTCACCATCACCGTGCCTGCGCCGTGTTCGCAAACTTGAACGCGAAGGTATAATCCAGGACTATACCGCCGTCGTTGACCACAATAAATGTGGTTGGCCGATCAGTGTTTTTGCTATGATCCGGCTACAACGGCACGACGAAGCCACCGTCCAGCTTTTTGAAAAGCATGTCCGTGATTTGGATATGATTCTGGAATGCTTTCTGATGGCCGGTTCTGCCGACTATCTTGTGCATATTGTCGGCAAAAGCCTGGCAGACTATGAGCGCTTCGTGAAACTGCACCTTCACAAAATACCGGGCATAGCCTCGATCGAATCTCATATCGCCTACGGGACTGTTAAAAGATCGTTCCAGTTACCGCGGTAATCAAGGGCAGCCGGCCCTGCTAAGCAGGGTCAGCTGACCACAGCTTGCTCAGCTGCTATGATTTCAAATAGTTCAACATGGTATCCGCGTCAGATACTTCAAATGGATCTATGGCACAGTTGTCCTCAAAACCATCTTCTATGAACATCTTCTTAATCTTTCCATCATCGACCAGCATCGAATAGCGCCAGCTGCGCATACCAAATCCAAGGTTATCTTTGCAAACCAACATCCCCATTTTCCTGGTGAATTCGCCGCTGCCGTCTGGCAACAGAAATACATTGGTTGCACCTTGTTGCAGGCCCCATTGATACATAACAAAAGCGTCGTTTACGGAAACGCACACAACTGCATCAACGCCTTGTGATTTGAATTCATCATAGAGTTCTTCAAAACGCGGCAAATGACTGGTCGAACAGGTTGGTGTAAAAGCGCCTGTTAGCGAAAACACGACAACCTTTTTACCGCCGAAAATATCCACCGTCGTCAGGTCTTTCCATTCAAAGGGGTTTGGGCCCTCAAGGGCATCATTGCGAACACGCGTTTTAAAAGTAACTTGTGGAACATTGGAAATCATAGAATCTACCTTAAAAATGCTTACGTTTAATGGTTAAGAATAACACTATGACATTGCCCACAGTAACTCAAAACTATTCAAACTGGTCAGAAATCATTGTTTGTTCAACTTAGTGCACAAAAAAGCTGGCGGGTGGAGATCGCCAGCTTTCCAGCGCAACGCTTCAGGTGACTTTTCAGGTCAAAATCAGCAACGATTACATGATGGTTGAAACCTGCCACGCTAAAACACCCGCTGCACCGATCAGGCTGATGAGTGTGCCAAATGCGCCCACTGCTCTGAATGCTGCTGGCGCGGTTGCGCTGGACAGCGCAATAGCATGCGATATTCGCGTTACGATGAACAGCACGGCGAAACCAAACACAATATTTTGACCACCGCCCAGTATTTCCAATAGCGATAGCAAGATCAAAACCATAGGTGCGTTTTCAATGAAGTTACCGTGACGACGGATACGGCGCAGCATATCTTCATCGCCGCCATCCCCCAGCGATATTCCGCTCGACCCTCTTTTAAGGCCAACGCCCAACATCAATATTACCTGCATTACCGCAAGAATACTTGCCGCGAGCGCGGTTACTATTGGAAGTGTCATCATTAATCCCCTCGTTTGTTGTTCTATTTGACCGAACATTTCGGCTCGCTGCTAACTTGGCGTCAAAACTATTTATTCACAGCCATTGAATTTCGACCGCCACGGTGCAAATATGCACCATAATGAATTGGGATGACCTAAAAATATTCTTAGCCGTTGCTGAAGCGCCTTCGATGCGCACGGCTGCAAAAAACCTGCGCGTCAGCCACAGCACCGTGTCCCGGCGCATTGAATCACTCGAAAAGCAATTGGCCGCCAGACTGTTTGACCGAACGCCTGAAGGCTATCGCCTAACTCCGGCAGGTAAAGATTTGCTACCTATATCCCAAGAACTTAGAGAGAAAGTCGATGCCTATGGCATCAAGGTTCTGGGCCGCGACACCGAACTGGAAGGGCAAATCAATGTAACCATGCCCGACGCAGTAGCGGTGGCCGTTCTCATGCCCTATTTCGCGGAATTTCAAACTCTCTACCCTGACATCACTCTCAAAATTGACGATTCGATCGAGGTCTATGATCTAAACCGTCGCGAAGCTGACATAGCTCTTCGGTTCACAAACGAACCAGCCGATCATTTGATCGGTCGGCGCATCGGTAAGGCCTATCAAGCGGCATATGCCCACAAAGAGTATGCTAAAAAACACGTTTTCTCAGACCCTTACTGCAAGGCACGCTGGATTGGATGGGGAACGCCAGAAGAAAACCCCATGTGGATCAAATCTTCCCCCTTCCCTCATCTTCAGATGGCCGGGCATTTCGACAATCCCCTTATCCAGCGCGAAGCCGTTCGCCAACAGATGGGGCTTGGGTTTTTGCCCTGCGCTATTATGGGCGGAGACAAAAGTTTTGTTCGGCTATCAGACCCGCAACCCGCAATGGACTTCTGGATACTAACTCATAGAGACTTGCGCTCTACCGAGCGACTTAAGGTGTTCCGGGATTTTATTTTCAGCAATGCTACTGAGCTGGCACGAAAGCTCAGCGGAGAAAGCGCTCACTAGTAGCCATGGAAGGGCGCAAACGCCCTTCCCATTATTCCTGTATATCTATTCAGGTTTCCATGTTGGCACCCTGCCCGGTGTCCACGGTGCACCAGCCTGATCAAGCTCCTGCTCAAATACGTGCAAGCGCTGATCGATGCTGCGCAACCGGTCTAGTGCGACAGCAAATTCACTGGCAGCAATCTCATATGCATTCTGATTGCCGCCGGTAACCGGCGCTTGTGAGCGCCAATGACTGAACATGATGGAGCCAACCCTGCCCGAAATAGACATTGGCGTCGCTTCATTGCGCGACCCGATGGTGCGATCACCATTCATCATTGTCCGAACAGTACGAAGTTCGGCGTTGATAGCATTCAGCGATTGTTTTTGTGCTTCTGTTGATGCGCTGGTGCGAACCAAAGCCGCGTTCAGATGACTGATGCGCGACCGCATTTCACTAATAACACCGTTTGCCCCGTCAACAGCGCGCCGCAAGTCAGCGGTTTTCTGCTGGAACGCCAGCAAAGCTTCCCGATCATTCGTAATTTCGGGACTGTTGTTCAACGGCTTAACGGTGAAAGACTGTGCAGCCCCCAACTCGGTGACTTGACCATTTTGGCGCACAGGCAGCGATGCAGTATAGTCTCCCGGCAATGCCAAGGGACCATATGGTGCGCGCACCCATGGTGGACTGTAGCCTGACGAACTTGCCAAACTTACCCTTTGCGGCGCCTCCAGGCGAAGGTCCCACGCAACCCTGTGCAGGCCCTTCACGCGGTTAACTCCAAGACGGCGTACGACAATCCCAGCAGCATCTCTGATGGTCATGAATACTTTCGGCGCTTCTTCATTGTCTTCGGCGCGCAGTGCATCCCATGAAGGATAAGGCGTATCACCACCATCTTTCTCAATTGCGCGTTCAGCCTTGCGGCGTATATCTGTCTGAGGTTGATAAGATTCGTTCAAATAATAGGTAAACACAGCTCCAAACGGCGGATTTTCAGCGGTGTAATATTCGTCGCCCTGACTACCCTTCAACTCATTACCGTATTGGTCACCCTCAACATACAGCCATGGGTTTTTAACCGGGAACAATGTAGCACGGGCGGCTGCGACGTCTGCGGCGGCACTTCTGAGTGGCGAATAGTCATCCAAAATATAAACGCCGCGGCCAAATGTGCCGACAACCAAATCATTCTCTCGCCGTTGAATTTCAACGTCGCGAACTGCTATTGTCGGGAAACCAGCTTTCATCTGGTGCCAATTTTCACCGCCGTCCTCAGACACACTGATCAATCCATCGTCTGAGCCCACATACAACAGGCCCGGCATGAGGGTACTTTCGCTAAAGCCGATGATGCTGCCGTACTTGGAAGTCGAATCGTTTTTCGCAATTGCGTCAACGCTCCAGACACGACCCATAACCTCTAGCGTATTGCGGTCGATCTTTTGGGTCAGGTCTGGGCTAATTGCAGTCCAGTTGTCTCCGCGGTCATCTGAACGGTATACACGCTCGGACGCATAGTAAATGCGTTTCGAATTATGCGGACTGATAACCAGCGGCGTGTTCCAGTTCCATTTCGGTGCGTTTTCGCCCGATCCGGCTTGTGGCGCAATATAAACCCGCTCACCTGTGCGGCGGTCGTAACGAGCCAAGCCGCCGTACTGATACTGAGTATAGATTATGTTGGGGTCGGTCGGATCGATTTGCGGCTCGTAGCCGTCACCGCCCAAAATAATCGTCCAGTCTTCGTTGCCAACACCGTGCATATCCTGGGTCCGGGAGGGTGCGCACAAAGAGTTATTGTCCTGCGTTCCGCCGCAGACGTTATAAAACGGCTCTGCGTTGTCAGGCTGGATGCGGTAAAATTGTGTGATCGGTAAATTTCTAACTTGCCGCCAGGTTGAGCCCATGTCCCAGCTTTCGTATGCACCGCCGTCACCGCCAATATACATATGCTTGCTGTTGTTGGGATCAATCCACATAGCGTGGTCATCCACATGCCGGAACCGAGACGACAACCGTCGCCAGTTTTTGCCGCCATCGTCAGACACGTTTGTGAAAGTATCCATTGAATAGACACGATCGGCGTTATTGGGGTCGACCATAAGCTCGTTGTAATATTGCGGACTGGTGGTCATGTGGTTCGATTGCTTACGCCAGGTAATGCCTAAGTTGTCTGACCTGTATACACCGCGCTCGGCGTTGCTGGCTTCAATAATGGCGTATATGGTGCCCGGTGCGGAAGGTGCACCCGCAAGGCCAATGCGGCCCATATCATCTTTGGACGGCAAGCCGGATTTCACCTTCTGCCAACTGACGCCGCCATCGGTTGTGCGTTGAATACCACTGCCCGGACCACCATTGATCAGCACCCAGACATGGCGGCGACGCTGGTACGTAGACAATACAATGTTATTGCTGTCACGAGGGTCGACAACAAATTCATTCACGCCAGTGTGCTCGTCGATCTCCAGAATACGGTTCCAGCTATTGCCGCCGTCCGTAGTTTTGTATAGCCCGCGGTCACCGCCCGCATTCCAAAGCGGTCCTTGTGATGCAACAAGCACGGTATCGCTATCATTTGGGTCGACCCAGATCTGGCTAATATGGCCCGAATCCCTCAGGCCCATATTATTCCAGCTCTTTCCGCCGTCGACGGACTTGTATATCCCGTCACCGTTCGCAACTGACCGCTGAGCATTATTCTCGCCGGTACCAACCCAAACAGTTTCAGGGTTATTCGGGTCGATAACCACTGAACCGAGGGCATAAGACCCCTCATTTTCAAAAAGTGCCTGCCAGGTGGTCCCGTTGTTGCTGGTTTTCCACAAGTTCCCGGAGGAAGTCGCGAGATAAAAAGACTGAGGCGATCCCTTATGGAAGGCGAAATCCGACACTCGTCCAGATGTTAGCGCCGGGCCGATTGTTCGAAGCTTAAGTGCCGCAAACGGGTTTTCGTCGGCTGCGGTTGCCTGCTGCCCCAGCAGGCCAAAGGCTACAACTGCGCTCAATCCCGCGACCTTGGCCGCGCCCAATAATTTTGTGTGTTTCATAATTCCGCCTTCTATGACTTATGCGTTAAGGTGGCCCCGGACCAAAAGAACCGAAGCTGTATTTTTATTCAGTTTCTGCGGGCTCAAGCGGCATCTGCTTTAGTAGCCCAATGCCTGCCTCTGCCGCCGCTGTTCTAAGGGCTGCGACATCCTCACCGAGAAGCTTATTGAGCGCTGCGACCGAACTATTAACCGCGGCCTCTGCCTTTCCAACTTGTTGCAGTGCAGCTTCGTTGGGCGCGCCGCGCGAGCTGCCAACATAGGCACCCGCTAACCCAATGATTGCGCTAGCGTTACCACCGCGGAAAACGATGCCCCTTGTGTCACGCGGCACACGGAATTGCTTCTCCATTTCCTCAAGCGCTTTTTTGGCGTCCCCTGCTTGTTTGGAAAGCTGTTTTTGCGTGTCGTCATCAGCGTCAGACGATTTGATCAACGCTGTCAACGTGCTGATGTCGCGCCGGGCATGCATCAGTCTTGTTAAGGCATTTTGCACACGCTGGCTCAGTCCGGCGATATGGCCGCGCATTCTATAGTTCTTCATCTGATCCTCAGCGCTAAACTCCGTGCGGGGATCAGCAAGAACCTGTACCTCATGACTGGATGAATTCTCGCCTAGCTCAACCGTTACGCTGTAAGAACCCGGCAAAACCTCAAGACCGGCTGGCAATGTACCGTCTTTGTTTGGTCGCGCTGGAGGCGCGGCCTGAAAGCCGTCCTGACGCATATTCCATACCACACGGTTGATGCCCAGATGGACATCGGCCTTGAAGGTTCGAATAGTTTCACCGGATACGTCAGCAATTGTAATCGTTGCTTTACCGGACGGCTCTTTCTTGTCGCCGTCTTTATCAGCGTCATCACTGTGCGCCGCGCGCTTGGCCACCATACGGGCCTTTTGAACGTCACTATCAGGATGCTTCAGATCGTCGCCTGAAGCCATGAATGTGATCATGGCACCATAAGGCTGGTTAGTTGATCGAAATTCGCCGTCACCCGGAAAACGAGTGGATGGTGTTTGACTTGCGGTATATTGCTGACCGTGGGTTACAGACAGGATTTTGAGCGGCTCCCTGAAGCTTTCTTCGCTCAAACCGCGTAGCGCACTATAATCGTCGATCACGTAAGCCGAACGACCATGAGTACCCAGCACCAGATCATTTTCACGCTTTTGGATCGCCATATCCATCACCGATACCGTCGGCACATCTTCTGCCCATTTGGTCCAGTCTTTGCCGCCATTGGTGCTGAAATGAAGGCCAAATTCAGTGCCAACAAACAACAGGTTTTCATCCACATGATCCTGGCGGACAGATAGCGCATAGCCAGTGATGTCATCGGTTACCAACGAGCGCCAGCGCTTGCCGTAATTTTCCATGCGATAAACATAGGGTTTGTTATCGCCGCGCCGATGATCATCCACTGCAATAAAAGCAACCGAAGCATCATACAAAGATGGCTCGATCATCGGAATCCAGCCGCCCTTGGGGCCGCGCCTGATGTTATTTTCAACGCTGTCCCAGGTGGTGCCGCCGTCGCGGGTAACATGCACCCGACCATCGTCAGTGCCTACCCAAATTACACCTGTGTCAACCGGTGACGGATTTATCGATGTTATGCTGGTGTAATTTTCCGCCGCAGTTACGTCCGGCGTGATACCACCGCTTTCACGAAATGTTTGAAACTCAGGGTTATTGGTCGTCATGTCCCCGCTGATAATTTGCCACGTCAGGCCTCGGTCGGTCGATTTATGAACAAATTGGCTACCGTAATACATGGTGTTCGCATCTGTGGGGCTTTGCGCAAAACCCGCGTTCCAATTAAAACGCAGTTCCGTTCCGTCCTCAGGTCCCTTGGGGCGTATCAAGCGCTGTTCGCCCGTATCCAGATTCCAACTAACCAAAAAACCACCCTGGCTCATGGAAATGCCCTTACGGCTGTTGTCCGGGTGCGGAATGGTATCAAAACCATCGCCAAACGCCACTTCCTGCCAATGTAGGTTGCGAATGCCGCCGTTTTCAAAAACAGCGGAAGGTCCGCGCCAGGCACCGTTGTCTTGCAGCCCGCCGTATACATTATATGGCAGATCATTATCGACCGCGATGTGATAAAATTGTGCTAGCGGCAGGTTAGCAACAAATCGCCACGTCTGCCCGCCGTCCTGAGTTACCCCCAATCCGCCATCGTTACCGTCGATGATATGCTTTGGATTGGTTGGGTTTATCCACCATGCGTGGTTGTCGATATGAATGTCGTTTCTTGGGGCGCAGCAACGTATTTTCTCGATGAAAGAGAATGACTTACCGCCATCGATAGACATTTTCACCCGCGAGCCAACCCGGTAAACCCGATCCGGGTTCTGAGGGTCAACAGAAATACCGTTGTAGTAAAACGGCCGATCATTAATGTCGTTGTCAGTATTGACGATTTTCCATGAACGACCACCATCATCAGAGCGTGCGAGCGCGCTTTTTTCAGCTTCAATAAGAGCATAAACGCGGTTCGGGTCGCTACGCGATATGGTAAAGGCTGACTTACCAAGAGTGCCTTTTGGCAGGCCGTCTTCTTCTGTTAATTCATTCCAACTGCCGCCGCCATCATGGGAGACGAACAAACCTGACCCCTCTCCGCCGGATTTGAAGAAAAACGGCCAGCGACGGAACTGCCACATGGATGCAAACAACTTATTAGGGTTGCTTGGATCCATCTGCACATCAGTCGCGCCAGTCGTTTCATCACCCGCGAGAACCACCGACCAGTTTTTACCGCCGTCTGTGGTTTTATACAGGCCGCGTTCGTCGCTATCGCCCCAGAGTTTGCCGAGCACCGCCGCATAGGCAACATCAGGGTTTGTTGGATGCAGTGCAATACGGTTAATGCGTTCGCTATTTTCTAAGCCAACTTTATTCCAGGTTTTCCCGCCGTCCAGCGACTTGAACATACCGCAGCCAATAGATGTGGAATTGCGGGTATTGCCCTCGCCGGTTCCAACCCAGACAATGTCCGGATTGCTTTGATTGATCGCAACGGAGCCAATGGAAGCACATTCTTCGCCGTCAAAAGTGGGTGTCCAATTCAATCCGCCATTGGAAGATATCCATACGCCGCCCGTTGCCGCGCCGACCACGATATGATTGGGGTCGGAGATCACCGCGTCAATCGCCGCCACCCGGCCGCTCATGGCTGCAGGGCCGATCACCCGCGCCTTGATACCTGACATCAGATCACTATCAATTTCAGCCTGTGCGCCGCCAGCACCCAACATTAACGCGCCCACGCATGTCATTGTTTTAAATATGTTATTCATAACCCACTCCTGAATCGCGAGGAGGCACGAAGGCCTCCTCATCCCCGTTGATTTTCTTATTCAGCGCCTGAGAAACTTGGCACTGTTACTGCACTGCGCCCGCTGTCAGCGAACGCCGTGTTAAAGGCCGCAATTTCACCTGAGACCACTGCGTCGCGTGCGGTCATTGCATCACGGAAAATAGCAGCCACATCTTCAAAGCGCTGCTTCGTGCCTGCATTCACCGGTGGGATTCCACCGTCCAGATTACCTACAACGAACTGCAGATCTGAATGCAACTTGTCAGGCCAGTTCAACACGTCCTGGAAAAACTCACGCTCGGTATTGATCAGGCCTTTCTCCCATGCCTCAATGGCTTTCACCGCGGCGTCCCCCGCCGCCTTCAGCGCCTCAACATCCTTATTGGCTTCGGTTTGCACCTTCGCCTGCATTTTCGCCTTGCGCATAGAGATCACCGATTGTTGCAATTCCGCCAGCATCTCATGGCTTTGTTTGGCCATATCCGTTTGCTCAACAATCAGAGCTGAGTCGATATCAACCCTGGGATCCCATGCAACGGTAAAGCTTTGCTCACTAACTGCATCACCGGCTGTTAACCGTGCAGTATACGTGCCGGGCGCGACTATATAGCCGTCAACCTTACGGTCTCCGCCCCCGGCCATAGACCACAAGCCATCGATTTTCTTCAGAGCATCAACCCGAAGGTCCCACTGAGCGCGGTTAAGGCCTGTCTTCATCGGCAAATTGTAAGCACTGCCAGAGCCGCCACCTTTTTCGCCTTTCTTGGCGTCAGACTTGAGGGTTCTGATAACTGTACCCTCGCTGTCCAAGATTTCCATCGCAATACCATCGTCTGGCACATCGCTAAGGCTGTAATATAGAACAGCACCAGAAGGCGGGTTCGGGCTCGAAGGTCCACCGTTGCGCCCGCCCGCAGTGTTGACGTGGTGTGCAGTTGACGGCGCAAACAGGGATGCCCCATCAGTATCGCCAGTCATTTGGCGAAGCGGTGCGATATCATCAAGTATCCAGAAACCTCTGCCTTGCGTAGACAGCAACAAGTCTTTCCCGTGCACCTTGATGTCTGTTACTGGCAAATGCGGCAGGTTGGACTGCATTGGTTGCCAATTGTCGCCGTCGTCAAAGGAAACATAAAGCCCTGTTTCAGTCCCGGCATAGAGCATGCCTTTACGTTCGGTGTCCTCGCGCACTACGCGGACAAAATCACCATCTGGTATACCATCCGCAATTTGCGTCCAGCGCTTGCCGTAATTGGTGGTTTTAAAGATCATCGGTGTGTGATCATTTTCCTTGTACCGTGTTACAGCAACATAAGCGGTCGCGGGGTCATGCGGTGATACGTCAATGGCATTCACAAGCGCAATCCCGATGCCACGCGGCGTGATATTTTCCCAATTGGCACCACCGTCCCGCGTAACATGGACAAGCCCGTCATCGGAACCGGTATACATGGTGCCAGCCTCATGCATACTTTCAGCGACATAGCTGATGGTATTGTAGTTCTCTGACACTTCGTTGGTAATCGGTGCTCCGCCGGGCCCCTGTGTGGCCTCGTCGTTACGGGTAAGGTCAGGGCTGACTTCGCTCCAGCTAACACCGCGGTCCGTTGACTTCAGTAGCTTGTTACCGGCGTGGTAAATCGCCGATTTATCATGCAACGACACAAAAATCGGAGCATTCCAATTAAACCGGTATTTCCGGTTTTTGGGCGCATTACCAAAGGATATTTCCGGGTAGGCGCTGACACTGCGGTCTGTTTCAGTCTCGAAATCATATTCATCGATCTGACCCAGATAGCAACCTGAATAGGCGTAGCGAGGATTGTCACGATCCAGGCCAACAAAGCCACTTTCACAGCCGCCAACGGCGTGAAAGTCCTCAAGCCCAATGGAACCATCAGGCCCGCGGCTAAGGATAGCGACAGTGCTGTTATCCTGCTGGCCGCCATACAGGCGGTAGGCAAAGCGATTGTCGGCATTAAGCCGGTATATCTGCGCGGTCGGCTGGTTGTAAACGGTTGACCAGCTTTTAGCCCCGTCTAGTGACACTGTGCCGCCGCCGTCATTGGCGTTAACCATCACATCGGGATTATCCGGGTTAATCCACAAATCGTGAGTGTCGCCGTGCGGCACCGAAACCTGCTGGAAGCTTTTGCCGCCATCAACAGACCTCATAAAAGGTGCATTAAGCACGTAAACTGTGTTTTCATCCTGTGGGTCAGCGAAAATATGCATGTAATACCAAGATCTTGCATGCAGGCGCCTGTCTCCGTTGACAAAACTCCAGCTTTCGCCGCCATTGGTTGACTTGTACAGCCCGCCCTTCTCTTTCGCTTCGACAATTGCCCACACAAGATCAGACTGCGCCGCCGATGCAATCACTCCAATCTTGCCCATTTCGTCGGGCAGGCCTTTGCCTGTTTTGTTCCAAGTTTCACCGCCGTCAACGGACTTCCAGATTGCAGAACCCGGCCCGTCAGAACGAATAAGCCAGGGCTCACGGTCAGTGTCCCATGACGAAGCATAAAGACTACGCGGATTATTGGCGTCTACGGTCAGATCGATGATGCCGGTAGTAGTGTCAACAAACAGGGTTTTGTTCCAAGTTGCGCCGCCGTCGGTAGTTTTATACACCCCGCGCTCTTCTGTAGGTGCCCAGGGCGAGCCTTGAACCGCAACCCAAATGACATCAGGGTTGGTCGGATGAATATGGACAGTAGAAATCTGGCGGCTACCGGGCAAGCCCGCGTTCGCCCACGTTTTTCCGGCGTCACGCGAGATGTAAACGCCGTCTCCGTGTGAAGATGCGACACCGCGAAACGGTGACTCGCCCATGCCTGCTACCACAACATTAGGATCAGACGGTGCCACTGCCAGCGCACCAACCGAACCGGTTTTGAAAAACTTGTCGCTGACATTAGTCCAATCGCCGCCCGCATTTGTGGTTTTCCAGACACCGCCGCCAGTTGCACCCATATAGTAAACGCGTTTGTCGCTGGTGGTTCCGGCAACTGTTGTCACCCTTCCTCCACGCCATGGCCCTATGTTGCGGTATTGCAATCCGTCCAGATACTCTGGCGCGACATAATAATCTTTTTCTTTGGTTTCCGCTAACGCTGGAGAAATGAGAGCACTGCTACTAAGCGCAGTACAAGCAAGCAAAATTGCGATTTTTTTACCAAGTTTCATGATTAATTCCCCTTAATTGTGCGCCGCTTCTGTCCCGAAACTGTGCGCCCCTCGTTTATGGTTGTTTGATCGCTATTCAGCTGGCTGCCGGCCCCCCTTTACCGTTGCACCAGCTGTAGTCCGTTGAATTTTTTCTTGTTGGTTTGCCTGTTTTTTCTGCTGATTTTTTTCATGCTTTTGGCGTTTCTGGCGTTTTTTAAGATGCGGCAGGAAAAACAAATACAGGCCCGTGCACCAGAGAATAAACAACCCAATGCCTGCGGGTAAAAACAGATATAATTTGATACCGTCGCTGAAAAAGCTACCGTCGTGAAGGCTTTCAATGATGTCTGAACGCCGAAAGGATACCTGCAACAGTTCACCTGTGTGGGTATCTACCTGCACTTCCCAGTTGTTGTGACCAACGAATTTCGCCACGCCTTTGCCGGGCTTAAAGTCAAGTCGGTCCAGGTCTTCCCAGCTGGTAAAACCAGCCTCAGGAGCCAGTTTCGCTGTTTCAAACATCTGCGCTACGGTAAGCAAAGGCACGCCGGTGCGGCTGCCTTCAATTGTTTGAGGCTGAATCCAGGTAATTTCTTTTTTCAGCATTAGAAAAATGCCTGCGCCGATCATAAGCATCAGCGGCAGCGCCACGAAAATGGAACCCCAATGGTGTATCTTTCGAAACAAAATTTGCGGCTTCAAACGGGCCCCCATTTATAATGCGGCGTGTCAAAACACGGCCTTTAATCCCAGCTTAAACGAGCGGCCTGCACTGGGCAGCCCCAACTGTGGTTCAACGAATGTATCGGTAAGGTTATCAAGCCTTGCAAAAAGCTCCATATCAAAACCGCTGCGGGCTAAATTTATTTTATGTGACAGCAACATGTTGACCTGGGTTGCCGCCGAAAGATCAAGAAAAAGCCCTGCATCATTTTCCGATTTTGCAGTGCCTCGATAAACAACTGATAGCCCAAAAGTTGTTTGTGCCCCTACCTGATATTTCGCAGCTGCCTGCGCAAGCCAATTGGGACGATCTGAAAGGTAAAGACGACGAACGGAAATGGCAACTGATTCCGGTCTTGCCCGACTTCGGCTCCAAGTGGCGTCGCCGGTGAACGACAGCTGATCACCGAGGTGCCACTGGGCACGCATCTCAACACCGTATGTTCTGCTACCTGCCAAGTTTACCCGTTCTCGCAGGCTCTGCCCGTCAACGACGACCCGAGTTTGATCGAGGGTGCGGCGCGTCTCGATCCAAAATGGTGTGATATTAAAACTGCCAGAAGCCGTCTGGAACCCAGCCGCGGCCTCAAACAGCCAGCTAACTTCGGGCGCAAGGCCAGGGTTCACCACAAATCTACCGATGGCTTCACCGAACAGTTCGCGCAAGGTCGGCAACCTGACCCGCCGAGCCGCCGCCACACGAAACACCCATTGTTCCGATACAACCATACGCAGTTCCATGGAGGCATTCACCCCGTCAAACTTTGCACCTCTGCCCCGACCGGCGGTCTCTCCCGGATCAAGAACATCATAGCTAGCACCTAGGGAGAGCCCTGTTGACGAATTAAATTGCCAGCGGTAGTCGGCGCCCAAACTAGCAGAAAACTGAGAAAAATCATCGAGTTGGCGCACTGTTGCTTGGGGTTCAAACTCCTGCTGCTTGTGGCTTGCCCACTGTGACGTCGCCGCAACCGACAGCTGTTGCATCTCTCCCTCAAAACCAAGCTGCAATCGAGCGCCATAAGCGCTGTTTCTATCCTGCTGAATATCTTCGATAGTGCTATAAGTTCCGTCTTCAAAGGAATTGATACGTTGGTCAAATGACTGGTGCCATCCTGTCCCTTGCAACGAGATGGTATCCGACAGCGCCGTTTGATAATTCCCAGAGACCAGCAAATGCTCAGTGCCCGGAAACCGCCAAAAACGCGCGCTTCCGGGGTCCACCCGGAGACCCTGTTCTGGCGCTATTCCATATGCGGCGTTTGAGTATAGAACTGAAACCCCACCCTTACTATTGTCACCCTCACCTGTTGTGCGCACCAAAACATTTGTCTGTCGGCGATCCGTATTGGTTATCAGGCCGCCTGTACCACCCGTGTAGGCAGCATCCGGTGCATCCACGCCGTTGCTCTCAAGATGGCCCATAGCAATGAATGAGCGAAAATTCCCCGACACAAAACCAGTTCTCGCCTCCGCAGACCACAGCCCTCCGCGTCCGCCCTCCAACAGGAGCTCATTGTCCATCGATGATCTGGAGGCAATATCTACGACACCGCCCGCTGTGTTGGCGCCGAATCCGGATGTGGTTGGCCCGGTCGAAACTGTTACGCTTCCGATTGCCAATGCTGGAACCAGTCGCAAATCAAACCGGTTGTCCCAGGGCACATTCACCGGCGCGCCATCAAAAAACACAGCAAGTTGCCGCTCGCCCGCACCGCGCAACGACACTAGGGTTTCACCGCGCGAATTGATCCGCACATTAGCAGAGGGCACTAAATCAAAAATATCGGCAAGCGATGTTGGACGTAAGAACTCAATTTGGTGGTGCGGTAATGCGACTACTGTCCCGCGCAGCTGATGGTTGCCAACCGCCGCAGCGGTAACTTCAACGGTTTCGATGTCCTGATATTCAGCGCCGTCGACAGTTTCATTTTCTGCCTGCAACCCACCGATCGGCAACACCAACAAACAGGTGGCAAAAAACACATTCCTGGACAGAGGTCGTTCTTGAAAAAACACGTAATTTGCCCCGGCACGCTTACACTTGAAACACCACGGTGACGTTTATCAACAATTGAGCGATCATGTGCAACAGTCATCACCCACACTGGTCCGTTGTTACAGGGTTTCTAACAGCTCGACGAGCTTTTCCTCAGCTTCTGAAACTTCGCGCTGGCGCTGCCACATAGCGTGGTAAGCTCCCCCCATCGCGATCAGTGCATCATGGGTGCCGCGCTCAATAATATGCCCGTCATCCATGACCAAAATCTCGTCTGCTTTAACCACCGTTGACAGCCGATGCGCGATCACAAGCGTGGTCCTGCCCGCTGAAATTTCCTCAAAAGCAGACTGAATTTCTTGCTCGGTATGGCTATCCAATGCAGATGTCGCCTCATCCAACAGCAAAATCGCAGGGTTTTTCAATATGGTGCGAGCAATGGCAACTCTTTGTTTCTCACCGCCCGACAGTTTCAAACCGCGCTCACCAACCTGGGTTTCGTATCCGTCTGGTAGTTTAGCAACAAAGTCATGAATTTGCGCCAACCCGGCGGCGGCTTTTACCTCATCGTCGGTGGCCTCGGGCCGACCGTAGCGAATATTGTACAAAAGCGTATCATTAAAAAGTACTGTGTCTTGCGGTACCACACCGATCTGTTCGCGCAGACTTTGCTGTGTTACTGACGCTGTATCCTGTCCGTCGATGAGCACTTCACCTGAAGCAATGTCATAAAACCGGAATAAAATACGCGAAATTGTCGATTTACCGGCACCGCTTGCGCCGACAATGGCTGTTGTTGTTCCCGCTGCAACCTCAAAGTTGATACCGTGTAGTATTCGCCGGTCCGGATTATATTCAAAACATACATCCTTGAAGACGATGGCACCGCCTTCTATCACCAGTTTCTCAGCATCTTCTTTGTCATCAACATCTGGGTTGGTATCGATTACCGCAAACATTTTTTCCATGTCAGTTAACGACTGTTTGATTTCGCGATAAACAAACCCAAGAAAATTTAACGGCATATATATTTGAAGCAGCAGGCTGTTAACCAACACAAATTCACCAATGGTGAAACGACCATCAATCACGCCTTGTGCTGCCATCCACAGCACAATCACCAAGCCCAATGACACAATGATGCCCTGCCCAACGTTTAACAGTGTTAGCGACAATTGGCTGCGAACAGCAGCAGACTCGTAGCTCGCCAGCGCCACGTCATATCGTGTGCTTTCATAGTCTTCGTTCGTGAAATATTTAACCGTCTCAAAGTTAAGAAGACTGTCCACTGCTTTGCTGTTGGCTTTTGTGTCCTGATCATTCATTTCGCGGCGAAATTTTAAGCGCCAGTCGGTAACGGTAGCGGTAAAATAAATATAGCTGACCAAGCACGTGAAGGTAACTGCGGCGTAGACAAAGCCAAACTTGACCCAGAAAATACTGGAGATCAAAAATATCTCAAGCAAAGTGGGCATTATATTGAAAAGCATGAAGCGTAGAAGGAAATCGATACCGCGGGTGCCACGCTCGATCACCCTGCTCAGTCCACCAGTCTTACGTTCCATGTGAAACCGCAAGGACAATTTATGCAAGTGTCTGAAGGTGTTAAGGGCAATTTGGCGCAAAGCGTGCTGGCCGACCTTTACGAACACCGCATCACGCAATTCGCCGAACAACAAGTTTAGGACACGTGCGACTCCGTAGCCAATGATGAGCGCAACCGGCACCACCGCAATCATGTCTGCACCGCTTGTACGCAAACCAGGTGTGATCACATCAACCGCGTCCTTGAACAGAAACGGCACATACACACCGATGGATTTCGCCAACACAAGCAGGGTCATCGCGGCAATGAAGCGAAAACGCAGGTCCCAGCGACCCGGCGCCCACAAGTAAGGCAGCAACCGCTTTACGGTAGCCCAATGATTTTGATCATCAGAAATCTCTGACAGGTCTTTGGCTGGACGCATGGTTATTTTCACCGACTAAAATTGGCTTACTAACATAGGCGTTCATACGGCAGATGTAACCCGCCAAAACAGAATTGTTTGACTTGCATGTGATTGGCGAGCCCAAGAGTGATGAGCAGTCTGATAGTTTCCGGCCGAGAAGCTGCCGCCACTTGTCTCGAACAACTGTTTCATAAATGCCCGGCCACCGGCGCTGCTGTTTGTAGGCACAAACACGCTGGCAACATTAGTTCAGGCAAAATCTGCCCGCGAATTAATTGGCAGGAACCAGTCGCATGATCATGCCGGCGTCAACACCGAAATACAGATGCCCATCCGGGCCTTCTTCGATAAACCGAACGCGCCAGCCCTTGTCGACCAAGAGCCGCTCTTCATGCATGACACGGTCGCCATCGATAACCAGCCGGTTAATATGGGTTTTTGCCAGCGCTCCAACAAACAGGTTGCCGCGCCAGCGCGGGAATACGTCGCTGCCGTAAAACTCCATACCACTCGGGGCGATTGATGGCACCCAATAGTAAAGCGGCTGCTCCATGTCCTGTTTGTGGGTGATGCCGTCACCGATAGGGCCACCGCCATATTCTTCACCGTAAGTGATCACCGGCCAGCCGTAATTTTTACCGGCGCGTGCGATGTTAATTTCATCACCCCCTTGTGGCCCGTGCTCGTTAGTCCATATCTCACCAGTTACAGGGTGCGCATCCATGCCTTGCGGATTGCGCACGCCGTATGACCAGATTTCCGGCAATGCACCATCAACACCCACAAAGGGGTTGTCGTCAGGCAAGCGACCATCGTCGTGCAACCGCAGGATTTTACCTGCGTGTGCGTCAAGTTTCTGCGCCAAGGCAGAATGATCGTAGCCATCGCCGGTGGTCAAGAATAGGTAACCGTTTGAGAATATCATGCGGCCGCCGAAATGCCATTTCCCGGCAATTTTTGGCGTGGATTCAAACAGCCGCTCGCCGTCAGATAGCGCATTGTCTGACAGCTTGAACCGATCAATAGCCAATCCATTTCCTTCTGCATTTCCAATGCCGTATGCTAGGTACACCCATCCGTTTTGGGCAAAATCCGGGTGCGCCCGTACGTCAAAAAGACCCGAACTTAATTTTCGATCACGCAGCATATCTGGCAGGCCGGAAATAGCTGCACGCGTACCTGTTTTAACATCCAGACGGTAGAGGGTGCCGGGCTCGCGTTCGCCGACCAACGCCGTACCGTCTGGCAAGAATTCCATGGTCCATGGAACATCCATGTCTTCGGTCACAACTTCGACTTTAAAGGTGGCAGCTTCACTGACTACCGATGTGCCATCATCTGGTTCTTGTCGCGCGCCCACGCCTTTGTGCAAAGTAACAAAGGCAAAAGCCAACACAAGTGTTGTTCGAGTGAGATATGAAAAACTGCGCATAAAATCCCCTAAGCACCTGTTGCGGCTACCATCGTGTGTAACGACTTGAATTTACGCAACAATATAACCTAACTATATACGCTAAACAATATAACTAAGGTTACAAACCAATCGTCTAAGCACCCGTGAATTAGCGCGCGCCCTCATCCTTTGGAGTTACCAACATAATTTTGTTGGTGCTGGTTTGGTGGATCAGCAAATTACCCTCTTTGGTGGGCCGCATATGCCGGATGATGCCGGCATAAATATCGCCTGACGGTACTGCCCAACTCTGGAACGTCTCGGTTTTGGGATCAAACCGAACCAGCGCATCAGGTCGTTTACCGGACTCGTTGTACCAAACGATACCGTCCACAACTACCAGCGCATATGGATGAGACTTTGGTCCACTGGGTGACGGCCATTCCTTAATATCACCGTTCGCCGGGTTATAACGACCCAACCGTCCCTGCGACGAGTTCACATACCAAATTATGCCGTCACCGTCGATGTCCAGCCGCCGCACGGTTGTCGCGGGGATCGGCAGCTTAACTTCGGTCAGTTCCATAGTCGCCGGGTCAACTTTGACCAAACAATTGCTGCCATTGCAGGCCACCCACAACGCACCATCTGCGTCCACTTTTATACCATAAGGCCGGGAACGCGGCGTTTTCATAGTTACCAGCTTAATGTCACCCGATGCAGGGTCTACCCGGCCAACCATATTGCTTTGTTGCAGGGTAAACCACAGGATGCCCTGCCGGTCGAACACGGCAGTGTGGGGGTCTCGCGCCGCCGGGTCCGGCATGGGGTACACCTTGATCTGCCCCGTGGCGGGGTTAAGCCTGCCCATGGTTCCGTTTTTATTGCCAGTATACCAAACGTCCCCGTCAGGTCCGACGGTAACAGAATGCGGCATGGCGCTGGCAGGAAGCGGATATTCCGTCATCTCGCCCGTTGCCGGATTGATGCGCCCAATCAGATTGCCCGATTGGCCCGCCCACCAGATAGATCCATCAGCGGCTTCCACAGGGTCACGTGACCGTTGACCCAGAGTCGGCACCTGCCATTCCTTAAAGGACAGTTTCACGTCGCCTGGCACCAGCTTTGATAGACGTTTGTTATTGGGCGGGAAATGCTTCGCCAGGTAGGCTGTAATTTCGCCCAGTGTTTCCTTATCATCCCCGAAGTCGATCATCGTGCCAGTCAATTCGACCCAATCTTCGTGAGTATAGCCGGAACTGCGAGTGATCATATTGGTTCGGTGGCAGGCAGTGCAAACGTCCTCAACCAGTTGTTTTCCGCCTCCATCGGGCAGCCCCACATTCCGTGATTGGCTGCTTGCGCTTAGGGAGATCATCCCGCTCATCAGCGCTGCGATCATTATGGTTGCATGCTTGTTTATCATCACACCCCTCCACTAGTTGTGTCGCCATGATAGCCAAATTTCATTCGCAGGAGTCATATTATCTAATTTCCAGGTTAGAATATAGTTTTACCTAAAGCTGTACAAAACCCGGCATGCCTCTTTCACAATTCAGGTTACGCACTATGTTATGGCGATGGCACCGTTGGCTGAACAGCAGCCAGAAGACTATTCACAAGGAAATTCTTATGAGTGACACCGAGTATACACCCCCAAAAGTTTGGACGTGGAACAAGGACGGCGACAGCAACTGGGCTAACATTAACCGCCCCATCGCAGGCCCAATCGCAGACAAAGACCTGCCGGTTGGCAAACATCCTTTCCAGCTATACTCGCTAGCAACACCCAACGGAGTAAAAGTAACCGTTATGCTGGAAGAGTTGCTGGCACTGGGACATTCAGGTGCCGAGTATGACGCGTGGCTAATCAATATCGGCGAAGGCGAGCAGTTCGGTTCAGGCTTTGTGGATATCAATCCAAATTCAAAAATCCCCGCCATGATGGACCACGGCGCCGAAACGCCAACCCGCCTGTTCGAGTCCGGATCAATTCTTTTGTATCTGGCCGAGAAATTTGGCGAGCTCATCCCAACTGACGCAGCGGCGCGTGCGGAATGCATGAACTGGCTATTTTGGCAAATGGGCAGTGCTCCCTATTTGGGTGGCGGTTTCGGGCATTTTTACGCCTATGCACCAACTAAAATCGAATATGCTATTAATCGTTTTGCCATGGAAGTGAAACGCCAGATGGATGTGCTGGATCAACACCTGGCTGATAATACATATATGGCTGGCGACGAATATAGCATTGCAGATATTGCCGTCTTCTCGTGGTACGGCGCCTTGGCTCTAGGCTTGTTGTATGACGCTGAAGAGTTCCTCGACGTTAAATCATACAAGAACCTACAACGCTGGACCGCAGAAATTGCCGCCCGTCCGGCAGTGAAGCGTGGAAAGATGGTAAACCGCGCCTGGGGTGACCCCGCCAGCCAGCTGCGGAACCGCAATGATGCCACCGATTTTGAGTTAAAAACGCAAGAGAAAATCGAAGCTGCAGAATAGAAGCAATAATAGCAAATAAATAGCTGGGATAGGTGGAATTTGGGTGTATAAAAAATACTTGAATAGCGTATTTTGACGAAAAGGACGGAGACACCCATGGCACCTATGAAACAATTGATGATCGGTATCGCAATGTTTAGCGGATTCGCTTTAACCTCTTGCAGCGAAAACGAGGGCGAGAGCACATCGGCCGGGGAAACTGTTCACATGTTTTCATCCGCACCATTAATTAACCCCAACGACGCAACCGAAGCACAATTGACTGCCATTACCGGCCTTAGTGAGACTGATGTTGCCGCAATCGTCAGTGGACGCCCATTTGCATCCATGTCGGCTCTCCACGCGGTTATCGGCGAAAGTAAAAACTCGGCAGCGGTCAAAGCCCTATACAGCATAATGTTCATCAAAGTTGGCCTGAACACGGGCTCTGAAGATGATTACAAACTAATACCATCGTCACTCACCCCGCGTCATTTGGCCCATGAATTTGATGAATATCGGCCCTATGCATCGTTGGATGATTTCGCTCGCGAAATGAGCAAATATGTTAGCGATGCTGAGGTTGAAAACCTGAAGCGTTACGTAACACTCGACTAGAAAAAAACTCATGGCCAGGTCGCCAATTAAGTCGCAGCCGGAGCACCAATGATGACATTGCCCTCCATGATTGCTGCGGCTTTGGCGCGGCGATCGCTCGCCTGGCCACTGCTGGCACTACCCGCTTTCTATATTATTATCGCGCGCGGGCTTGACCATATTTCCTACGGCGAAACAATTCACTTAACGGGCCAATGGAGCGTTGGGTTTTTATGCGCAGCCTTGCTTGTAACCCCATTGAAACAATGGTTTCCTAAGCGACAGGAAATACGCCTGCTGCTACGGCATCGGCGGGCGCTTGGTGTCGCCAGTTTCAGCTTCGCCCTACTGCATACGGTCATTTATCTGGACAAAAAGTGGACGGCAGGTCTGGTCATCAAAGAAGGCCAGGACCCGTCACTGCTGACCGGCTGGATTGCCTTCGTGGTGTTTATTTTATTAGCAATCACAAGCAATGACACGTCTGTCCGCAGACTAGGCCGTCGCTGGAAAACGCTCCACCGATCAGTGTATGTTGCCTCCGCATTAACCTTCACCCATTGGGCACTAACAGTCTTCGATCCCACAACCGCCATTGGCGTCGGGGCAATTATTTGCCTTGCCGAACTAAGCCGTGCACGGCGATAATCGAACGACAAATGACAAGGCAATTTAGCCAGATCACAGATGGTGGGGGCAGAGATCACCGCATCACCTGTCGACCATCTCATCAGCGTCGCCATAGATCAAATCATTGCCTTCACCGCCATCCACAATATCGCTGCCGGCACCACCATATAATTCGTCATCTCCGGCGCTGCCCATCACGTCATCATCACCCGCTCCGCCAAAAACCTGATCATTGCCAGCACCGCCATCAGCCGTATCATCCCCGGGCCCACCGCCTGCAACATCTGCTCCATTGCTGCCGAAAACGGTGTCGTCTCCAGACCCTCCATATAGCGTGTTTGCGCCTTCATCGGTGTTAACCACAGTATTGGTCGCGTCATTATATGAACCCCCGACTATAAGGTCATTTCCTGCGCCGCCGAACAATATGTCATTACCAGAATTCCCAACGTTAAACAGCGTAACGCTGAGTCCAAAATTACCACCGACAAGTATGTCGTCGCCTGCGCCGCCACCGATTAAGTCGTTGCCTGCGCCGCCTTGCGACGTGTCATTTCCCATGTCGCCGGGTCCCGCAAATGACACGTCATTACCACTTCCTCCAACAACAAAGTCATTGCCGGTTCCGCCCTTAACCGAGTCGTCGCCGCGCCCACCCAGAAGAAAATCATCGCCTGCACCGCCATCAACGATGTCGTCGCCGCCTCCGGCGTCAACCACATCGTCACCGGAGCCTGTGGCTATATCATCTGGAAAACTGGATCCCTGAACATTGTCAGTACCTGTGCTGGCATCACCTTCTGTTAGCGTAACAGGGTTAGTAGGCACCGTCGAAGCAGACGGTGTATCCGGTAGTGCAACTCCAGGAGTATTGAAAGAAAAATTAGTCAGCAAAAAATTGGCTGTTGTAATATTTTCAATGAGCACAGAATCGCCATCACCCAAATCGACCAAAACGTTAGATCCTGACGAGCTTACAGAGCCGGCCAAGTCATTCAAGTCATTGAATACACCAGTAAAATCAATTGTATCTGACAAAAAATCTAGATCGCTGATAGTTTTTTTTCCGATGTCATTCAAGGCGTCCAACACGAAAATATCAGCACCAGCTGCTCCTCTCAGCGTGTCATTACCGCCTCCTGGAACAAGTCTGTCATTGCCCGCACCGCCAAAAAGGAAATCATTACCTTCGCCGCCTTCCAACGTTTCTGCATCACCTCCGCCACTCAGATTATCGTTACCGGCTCCGCCATCAAGAATATTCATCCCGCCAGCACTGCCATCCAAAACATCGTTGCCGTTGCCGCCTCTTAAAGTATCATTACCTGGGCCGCCCCTAAGTACATCATCGCCTGCACCAGCTGACAATGAATCGTCACCAGCTTCTCCTCTCAACGTATCTGCCGCGCTCGTGCCACTCAGTGTATCGTTACCTGTTGTTCCAATAATGGTGGCCATTGGTGCACTCCCCGTTTGAGTTGATTTCTCGAGCACACGCCTGCTCTTGGCATCTGCTGTATTTGGATGCTAAGAGCGTAGTATTTTCAAAACATCATCAAAAATGATGATGTTTTCGCGATTTTCATCTATTATGATGATGTGGCAATGGAGATAGGCATGGAAAAACTTCTCGCAAACGAGCTAACAATCGGAAGTCCCGAATGGTGGTCAGCGACACCCGAGCCCTATCGCGCAGGTATCGTTGCGCGCCTGGGCGCTGGGTACATCAGATTAGTTATTGGTATAATGAAACGTCTACCGAGAAAGGCCTCAACCAACACCGATCTTGATTGGAATAAAGTACGCAGCACTTTCACCAAGACAGAAGGATACATTTCCGGGTTAATGCGCACGCCGCATGGTGCCCCTGCGGAAGGGTGTCCTGTTCCAAGCATATGGTTTTTACCCGAAGAAAAAAAATCCGACATAAATCAGTCATATGAACGAACAATTCTCTATGTGCACGGCGGTAGCTATTGCCTTGAACGCACAAAACTCCATAGCAAGCTAGCTGATAATCTTGCCAATCAGGGCCAGGCACGGGTTCTTGCTGTTGACTTTGGTCTTGCGCCCGAGCATCCGTTTCCCGATGGCATTGAAGATGTGGTCAAGTGCTACAAATGGCTTCTGAACCAAGGGCTTTCTGAAAAGAAAATTGCAATAGTTGGAGATTCTGCGGGCGCAGGAATCGCATTGGCAGCTCTTATCGCTATGCGCGACAACAATATCCCCTTACCTGAAGCTTATGTCGCCTTATGCCCTTGGGCTGATCTAACCTTCTCAGGAGCATCAATCGTTGAGAACGCCAAATCCGATCTTTTCATGTCAGATTTAGAATTTATTTCCATGTTTGCGACAGCATACCGACAAGGTGCATCTGCACACCACACACTTGTTTCACCTGCGCTTGCTGACCTGCACGGGATGCCTAACACCTTGGTGCATGCCAGCGGAGCAGATATGCTGTTAGACGATTCACACTCGATTGTTAACGGTATCCGAAAAGCAGGCGGGCGAGCACGCCTCGATGTATGGGATGAGATGCCGCACGTCTGGCAAAAGCTTTCGGGTCTTCTTCCTGAAAGCAAAACCTCACTGGTTATGATCGGACATTTTCTGCGTAGTTGCATTCCTTCTTCTAACGATATGGCAGCGTAAAAATGGCTGATACGAATAAAACCGCCGACAGAGAGGATCCTGAATCCGCTTATTTTGAACGAATGCGTGTCGATCGCGGAATTGTTTTTCGTGAACAATCATTGCCGATAGTCAAATGGCTGGAACAGCAAGATACTGACTGGGTGATGTCGGTCATTAATCATCGGCTTAGTAGCCAGGATCGAGCGCTTGGCAGCGAGAGTTTTATTGATGAAAGCTTGCGATTCATTGCTAATGCTTCCAACGACGCCCTCCTCTTGATTTCTGCCAAGCATCGATTGCTGTTTATGAACAATCGTGCGGGACATATACTGGAGAAGCAATCATCGCTTATTCTGGAAGAAAACTATCTTAAAGGAGCGACACCGGAATTTGACAAATACTTCAAAAAAGTAGTTAGAAAAACTTGTCACCCGACCACTTCGCAGGCCCAAAATGACAATGCAGGCACGCTAACTCTAAATACACCAAAAGACGCCTCTATGCTTTTCGCTGCGATGACCCCTGTCGGGCTATCCGAGGGGAAGAGTACAATCATTGCCGTATCACTTTATGATCCTTCAGCTCTGCCCCAAATTAGCACTGAACGGTTGCGCACTTGGTACAACTTGTCAAAACGGGAAGCGCAACTGGCAGCCGCTTTTGCACAGGGAGTTACGTTCAGTGAATATACCGAGCGTGAGGGTATCGCAATTACGACGGTGCGTACCCAGTTCGCACATATAAAAGCCAAAATGGCAGCACCTAACATAGCAACAGTTGTTCGACTGACTTTGCTGGCGGCAAAACCCGGAATACATCACTACCTTATGACCTGTTAGCGAAGTGAACTTTGCCATCGCGACATAATTGGAAGCGCGAGTAGGCGCAAACAAACCGGCAAACCTGAGAAAAAGAACAAAAACGTTACATCTGCCACGCGGTCACTACCATTTGCTTCATTAAACCCAATCAAATCAAGCGCCGGAAAGGCTATTAGCATTGGCACTAAAAACGCCAATTTTGACACCGTATTTTTGAGAGAAAGATATAGGCCGGCAACCGAACCACCTTCCTTTCGATTATGTTCTGCGACCAAATCAGCCAACAATGAGGTTGGCATAACTGAATCACACACAAGTGTTGCACCTGCCCCAGCAAAAAAGAGTGTCGCTACGTATATGTTATCCGCACCAGCAAACATCGGCACTGCCAAGAAAGTTGCCCCTATACCTATCGATAGCCGCCACGTAGCGGCCTTTCCGTGATGTTTAGACAGCCATACCCAAAAAGGCAGAAAAACAGCAGATGATACCAAAAACAACGTGATAAAAATGCCTAGCTTTTCGTCGCTTCCCATTACGTGAGAAACAAAAAGCATCGTCAGCGCAATAAATAAGGCGCTGGAAGATTGCACCACAAGATAAGCAGATATCAGTGTACGGCATGCCATATCGTTTTTGACAAATTTTACTGCTGTCGTGAACCTGACCCTTTTAGATTGAGCGTTAACATCCCGCCGTGGAACGAACCCGACAAAAAGAACAAACCCAATCAAGCAGGCACTGATTATGATCACCGCACTAAAATGTAGCGACCTGTCCATCTCGCCTACGAACATGGTTGGTACAGCTCCTACTGCGACAACTCCAAGAACCTGAAAGAAGGTCTTTGACCCCGCCAGTAGCGAACGTTCATGACTATCCCGTGAAATTTCGAGCCCCGTTGATGCATACGGCACTTCAAACATCGTATAAAAAAGAAAAAACAGGCTGCTTACTAACAGCAAGTAAAATGGTCCGATCTTGCCATCAGGGACCAAGAGCAACCATGTCGAGACGGCAAACCCAACAATGCCAACTATAATCCACGGAATGCGCGCACCCAAACGAGTCCGGGTATTATCGCTCATATGACCGATGATCGGATCCGTCATGCCATCAAGAATACGACCTGCCGCAAAAATAACACCGACAAGCCCCAGCCCGAGTCCTTTATCAATCGCATAAAAAGAGGGCAGATAAGTCAAAAGAACAAAGATCGCCATCGCTGCGGGTGCGGATAGAAATCCATAACTTAGTATTTTCCAACGCATTGGACGGCAATCCTTTTCCAGACAGCACGAAGACACTGAACACTAACGAAAGATATGAAATTACTCTCTTTTACGATACCCGAACAAACGTAACTATATGCATCTTTTTGAGTATTACCCCAGATTCCCAACTGGCATTTTCACATGCAATCGCATACTGGCAGAAGTTGTTAACCCTTTTGAAACAATTGTTAGGGTAAATTTTTTATTAACCATAGAACAAGTTAGATTTCCTGGGAGAACCAGACTATGTCCGGGTCACACGATACGCCGGTGGCGCTTGTCAGTATGCCTTGGTCCGCAGCCAAACTTCCCTCTATCCAGTTGGCAACACTTGATGCCGCGTTGCGCGGTGAAGGTTTTTCCAGTGAGCGCCATGAACTGTATCTCGATTTTTGCGCCCAGATAACACCCGCGCTTTATACCTTGTTGGCCAATGGTGAGGAATTTCTGATCGAATGGCTTTTTTCCCGAGATTACTTTGGCAATGAAGCCGGCAACTGGCTGCATGAATTTGAGCGTGAGCGACCAAAGATTACACTGCCCAACCGCGCAGACGATTCGGACATCATTGAAGGTTTAAAGATTGCTGCTGTGCGCTTTCTTGATCGATGCGAGCAAGAGATCAATTGGCAGCGACACGATATCATCGGGTTTTCGTTGAGTACACAGCAGTTGGGTGCGTCGATCGCGTTGGCCCGGCGCATAAAACTATGTCACCCTTCGGTGCGTATCGTCTTTGGCGGCAGCATGTGCACAGGAGACGCAGGCAACGCAATCCTAGCGCTTTGCCCCTATGTGGATGCAGTTGTACGCACTGAGGGCGAAATCGTTTTCCCTGAATTGATACGGCGCTGGCGTAGAGGCAAAACGCTAGACGGCCTTAAAGGAGTGAGCCACCGCAGCCAACAGGGCAACATCATAGGTGAACCTTCGGGTGCCCTATTCCAAAACAACAGCCCACGCCCATTCCTAAATTATGATCCTTACTTCGCCAAAATTGAAAAACTCGATTTGCGCAAAAGCCTAAATCCTATGATGGCCTTTGAAAGCAGCCGCGGCTGCTGGTGGGGAGAAAAAAGCCAATGCAGTTTTTGCGGGCTTCACGAGGTCATGAAATATCGCCCCAAACTGCAGGAATTTGTTCTGCAGGAAATGGAACATTTGGCGTCTCGGCATAATCATGATCGTTTTTATGCCGTAGACCTGATTGCGCCAAAGCAGTTTTACCAGACTTTCTTCCCTGAAATCGAAAAACGCGGGCATCATTGGCAACTCTTTTATGAAATCAAATCCAATGTCACGAGAAAGCAGCTGGCAGCCTTTGTTGATGGCGGCGGGCAAGTAATTCAGCCCGGTATTGAGAGTTTGCAGGATGCTTCTTTGAAGCGCATGCACAAGGGCGCACATGTTTTACAGAACATCCAGTTGTTGAAATGGAGCCGCGAAATGGATGTCACTGTTTACTGGAATTATCTAATGAGCCTGCCGGGAGAGGATGGGGCTGATTACGATGGGGCAGCCGAAAAAGTGCGGCATCTTATACATTTGGAGCCACCTTCTACTATTCGAGATGTATTGATAACGCGCTACGCGCCGTATCATAAAACTCCTGAAAAATACGGTATTCGTGACCTGAAGCCTCACCGACACTATGCATTGGTTTTTCCGACGGATGCCGCAGCCATCGACGGGTTCGCCTATCTTTTTGAGGCCGACTGGCCGACACGCGAAACTGCGGTGCATTATACCAGCGAGCTGAAGGCGGCGTGTCGGGATTGGAAAAAACTCGACAAGCAGAGACCACGACTTGATGCACTGAAAAACGAAGACGGCAGTTTGACATTGGTGGACACCCGCCGCGGCGATGAAATTCGGTATCAGTTATCACCCGCAGAGAGTGCGCTTTACTTACTCCTTGATGGAAAACAACTTGAGCATCGGCTGGAGCGAATGCTCGCCGCTGCAAACCCGCGCGCTTTGGACAGTATCAATCAACGCGGCGGCGTTGCTGCCCAGCTTGACACCTGGCAAGGCACTGGATTGATCCTGCGTGAAGATCAGCAGGTGCTGGCACTGGCCGTCAAACGCTGGCGCGACGACACCATCATATTGCCCAAAAAAGAGATAACCAAAACGATAGCCGCATGACGCGGCAGACATACTGAGACGAAACGAACCAAAAACAGCATCAACTTTGAAGGGATACAATCATGGATGCACTATATGACGCGTTACCGCACGACAGCGAACATATCGACGGCTACTACCAAAAACTGGGAGAGTTCTACAATTCTCTAAGCCACGACGAAAAAAAGATCTTTCATGCCAATGCCAAACAGGCCAAGGCGAACACTCCAAGCATCGAGGCCTTATTCAATGACCCAGGTCAAAAAGCAGAGCTCGAGCAATATCTGATGGACAAGGCCGGTCTTCAAGACGTTCCAGAAGATGAAGACATGATGGATTCTGCATTTTTCTAAGTCTGCAATTTAGGTTCACCTAAACCTTGATACTGAGGAAGCAGACCGAGCGTTTGACACAGGCCATCGAGTGATTGCGCCGCATAATCCGCACGCGCAATCCCTCGCTCGAGCGCCTGATACTTAGGGTCACTGCTCAGATGTGCAGCAAGCACACCCGTGACGATCGCGGTAGCATCTGATGACCCTACTTGCGAGGCATAGATCGGTACACCGTCTTTTGATGGTACCGTGCTGGCTATAGCAGTTCCAGGCGCCAAGGCTTTCAAGCCGTTGCCATAACTGCTGATGGAAGACAAGTAGGCGCCACTCTTTGCTTTTTTGTCGTCTGTTGACGGCGAAAAGACATTGTTGGTTTCAGAGGTAGGGCCAACGACGTCCTTTCCCAAAGCACTAATTGCCGCCACGCCGTCAAAAGCCGCTGGGTAACCGACTGGCTCGCCACCACTGTTCCCTGCCGCGGCGATACAGTAGGTGCCCACCGCGCGTGCATCTGCAATTGCGGCAGCTTGTGCTTCGGACGGTGTATCACTACTAAGGCTGAGATTAATCAGGTCCACGCCGATATCGACCGACAGATGCCGAATAGCCTTGGCAACGTCGTCGGCATTTGCACCATGTGCGCCGTCTTTGTAAACACGTACTGACGAGAGGGATACGCCGGGCGCAATACCGGCTGGATGACGACTATCCGCGGGTCGTGCAGCTATAAGCCCCGCCATCATCGTACCGTGATACGATACATCGGTGCCGTCAGCTACATGTATACCCTCGATTATGGCGCCCCGATCAACCGCGTCGGCCAGATATGGGTGTGGCCCAACACCTGTGTCTATCAACCCTACCTTAATGCCTTGACCTAAATTTGGATCAAAAGTGTTTATGCCGACACTCTGGTGCCACCAAGCAAGTGGTCCATCAAACGCAAGTGGCGGGCATTCGATTGTCACGCTGTCGTCAAAACTACAGCTCGCGCCATACCACGTACCAGAACTGGCCATTGAGGAGATATAAAGTGGTGTTTCTTGCTCAGGAGAATAAGTTAGTTGAGCTACTCCTGCTCCGTTTGCAACTGTGCTGTGTACATGTTGCGCACCGGTTTCTTTGTTGACAACCACGAGAAAGACCAACGCACCAGCAAGCGCGTGTTGGTCGGAAGTTACGTTAACGTCAATGGTAAATTGATCAGCTTCCTCTTGCGATATTCTTGGCTTGCCCAACTGATGTGAAAACACGTGTTACTGTCCCTGATTTGCCGCAACTATTGTTTCTTCGGAATATCGATCGTGAAAACGGACCCCCCATCATCTGACTGACTATAGTCGATCGCGCCGTTGAACGCACTCAAGACCAAATTATGAACAATATGCAGCCCAAGGCCGGTATTACCCTGGCCGCGTTTTGTGGTGAAAAACGGGTCAAAAATCTTACTTTGGTGAATTTCGGAAATCCCGCAACCATTGTCGGTTACTGCGATTGCGACTGCACGCGATGTTTCTATCACTTCTATATTGATTTCGCCCGTTTTGTTTGGCTCAAAGGCGTGGGTAACGGCGTTGGTTACCAAGTTTGTGATAACTTGGCTCAACGCGCCAGCATTGATTGACATCTGAATTTGTTCGTCGCCGCTAACCGTTGCCGAATGCCCTTTTTCTGTCAAAAGTGGCTTCACACTAATCATTACATCACGAAGATAGGGTACAATCTGTATATCTATAATCTGCTGGCTACTTTGATCGGCCGATACAAGCTTGAAACTCTTGATCATATCGGCAGCTTTTTGGGCGTTCCTAAGGGTCAACCTTCCAAGATCTTCACTCAAGTCCAGAAAACGTTCCAGATCGGGTTTGGTTATTTTTTCCCCCGCGAGTTTGTCTTTGATTATTGCCGTTTCGCTTTCAATTTGCGACGCACCACTTACGACGAGACCGATTGGCGTGTTCACCTCATGCGCCACACCGGCCACCAATCCACCGAGCGCGGCTAGTTTTTCCGATTGAATCAGTTTGCCTTGTGTCTCTTTCAACTCGCTCATCGTTTGTTCGATCCGAACGTTTCGGTCCGCCAGTTCGGTTTTTTGCCGCTCGACCTTCTGCGTACGCTCCACTACCAGCCGTTCAAGACGGCGCTGGCTTGCCTGGAGAACGGCCAATCTGGCGCGATAGATCGCATACAGAGTCAACAATGCAAGTGAGGCGATAAGCGCTTGAAACCACAAGGTTTGATAAAAGGCCGGCAAAACGTCAACGCTAACAAAACTGGGAATTGGACTGGGACGGCCGTTACGATCAATGACGTTCATGTGCAGCGTATAGCTGCCCGGGGGCAAGTTGGTGTATGTGGCAAAACGTCGAGAGGCGTCGGTGTAAATCCAGTCGCGGTCAAACCCCTCAAGCTTGTGTGCATAGGTGTAGGAAGACGCGTCGATCGGCGACAAACTGGCATACTCAATAGTAAAATCACGATCCTCTGGTGTTATTCTAATACTGGCTTCATCGGTCGCTTCGTATGCGCCAGTACCGTGTACCTCTCTGCCACCAATAACCAATCGGGTTATGATGGGTGCTTTGATGACCTTCTTGCGGTCGAAGATTGTCGGAGACACGACGGTCAGGCGCCGCAATCCCGCGTATACTAGCTCATTCGAACTTGTCATCTTGGCTCCCTGATCCGGTGCGTTCAGGGGCACATTCATGCTGTCGTCAAAAAGCGTTGTTTGTTGGGTTTCAGGGTCAAATGCCAAAATGCCTTCTGGAATTGTAAACCACATGCGACCAGCGTCATCCTCCATAACGGTATTGGCAGCGGCGGCACTATAAGAAGTATTGTCGAACGGGAATATGAACTCTGGTTCAGAAGCAAACGGTTCAGATGTGTAGGATATTTGTTCGCCGGCTATCCACAGGCGCCCGGCTCGGTCTATGGTCATCGCGCGGGCGCTACGCATCCGGTCCTGATTGTTCTCGTTGGAGATACTTTGAACCCGGGTAAGTTCACTTCGATCGGGTGACAATCTGAAAACACCGGACCGCGTACCCATCCAAATCGCCTTGTCGGCGCTTTCCAGCATATCCAGAACCGGTCCCAAATCCTGAGGTGATACGCCTGAAAATTCAGAGCCAATCGATTGAAATTCCTGTGTTCGAGAGTTGATAGTATAAATTCCGCGAGAAAACTCCGACGTCCAGATGGTGCCATCGCTATCTTCAAATATTGACACAAGGTTCCAGCTGTCTGTTCCAGGAACGAGACTAGCGTTATTCGTCTTAAGGTCATAGATATAGAGCCCGCGCCCCACTGTTGGAATCCATATGCGGCTGTCGCGGTCTTGGAGCGCAGAAAAAATCCATACTGGAGGCTCATCACCAGGTGGCAGTTGCAATACTCTGTCGAGAACGAGACGATCACCGTCCCGACTGAACAAGGCTGGCTTTTTATCTCTGCTGGCCAATAACAGACGCCCGTCTTTCAGCTCATGCAGCATACGTATCTCGGAATTTGATGAAAAAACACCAGGAGACTCCGGGCCACTTTCATAAATTTTAACGTCAACATTTCTAGGGTTCGCAACATTCAATCCAGCTCCCCAAGTTGGAACCCATATCAACCCTTCCCGGTCCTGCGTAATCGCGAAAGTATTGTTTGAACTCAGGCTACTGTTGCGTCCTGGAACATGTTCTACCCGGCTACTTGACTGGCTAGACCAGTCAATGACATCAACACCGGCGTCACGGTAGCCAACCCAGATGCGACCATCTTCATCCTCCATCAGACGAGTGACGAAATCGGCGGTAAGCGAAAAAGGGGCTGTGTCAGGGTGAAGGTGTTCAGGAACCTTGGAATTGGACGGTTTCCGCATCAGGCCGATACCATCTGTACCAAGCCACATCGTATTGTTCCGATCAAACATGATAACGGTGACACGGTCTAGCGGCACATTAACATCGGGCTGCATCTGATCCTGATAATCAACGAAAGTACGAGTGTCAGTATTGAACCGTTGAAGGCTACCTCCAAGACAACCTACCCATAGCTGCCCGGCAGGATCAACGTCTGCGGCAAGGCAAACGTTGCTACTCAGACTTTCAGGGTTTACAGGGTCGTGGCGATACCTCTCCAGCGTCGTCAAGTCTGGCAAAATTCGCACCATACCATCACCGAACACCATAAAGGCCATGCTGCCGTCAGAGAGTTCCTCTATGAAGAGTGTTTGGCCAGCAAAATAACTTTCCGGGTTCTCGGGATTGTTTCCGTACCTGAGAAACGTATGGGTTGAGGGGTCATACATGGTGACGCCGTTGGATTCTGTACCAACCCAAATCCGATCTTTCCTGTCAACCACTACGCTTCTCACACGGTTCCCACTCAGTGAGTTAGCATCGTCCGGATCATGAATAAATTGTTTAAAACGGTATCCGTCATATCGAAACAGACCGGCATATGTCGCGATCCAAACAAATCCCTGTGAATCGCGGGCAATCGATGACAGCTCTTGCGACACTAAACCATGCTCAGGGCCGAAACTATGAAATCGCAGTTGAGGACTAACAAGTTCCTCTTGCGCCTTGGCCGAAGCCAATGGCAGCAAAAAAATCACACACAAAATCCGTAACACCGACCATTTTGATCCACCAGGTCTTCTCATTTACCCCACCATGATGTACTCTTGCCTATAGGCAATAACCTATTGACCGCGCATGGGAATGACCACAAAAAAACACCTTTCAGATGAAATCGTCGCTTTTTTGGTGTCGGCCGGTCTTGTGTCAGATAACGACCGATGCTCTGTTGTTTTTTTGTCGGCTCGGCATCCAGCCGTTCAGGTCACCACCGATAGCGGTATGTCTATTTTTGCAAAAAAGCTCAACGACAACCATTCCGCGGGAGACGCCTGGCTTGACAACAATGGTGTTGGGCCTGCCGCGTCAACATTTTGTAATCGCCCGAAAACCTTGCTCAATCGTAACGGTTGGTTGGTGTGCAACTTTGCTGAAGGTGTAGTTTCGTTCAAAAACGCGCCAGACGAACTTCTCAACCGCGACCTTGCTTATGCATTAGGCAAATCCCTTGGCGCATTTCACGGCGACAGCGGGAAGCAGTATAGGAAGAATGACAGTGTGGGGGTATCAAGCACCGACCCACAAGGGCGTGTTTGTTCAATGTTACCACTCACTCCACGCTCCTATGCAAACATGCCGGGCCTTGATCGAGATCTTTTCATCCAAACTAGTCAGGCTTGCCGGATAGGCCTGGAAGAACTTGTCCATCAGCTTAAGTTGATCTGCGCTATTCACGGAGACCTTCTGGGTGGCAACCTGTTAATTACGCGAACAGATCCGGCTAAGACTCGAATTGTTGATTGGGAATTCGCCGGGATAGGTGACCCTGTATGGGATCTGGGTCACCTGTTTGCTTCTCTGTTGCGGCGTTGGGTTGCTAGTGTTGACAGTTCTTCACCCTCGCTCGATAGCGCACTTAGCACCAGCATTAGCGAGTGGAAGAGTCTGTCGAGTTGGTGGTCCTGTATGCTTACGGCTTACAGTGCAGCTTCGAGTAAGTCGGGGTTACCCGTCATCGACAGAAAGCAATTGAGCAGGGTCGCCGGTCACGCGATCCTGCAGCGTAGCAAGAACATCCTCTATACGCGCGGTCAATATACCGGCCGCGACGTTCTTCTTTTAACATTAGCTCAGCAACTTATCAGCCAACCAAACAGGACCATGCGTGTACTGGTGCCAAACGATGGCGGCAAAGTGATCTGATGAACATGCGCAAACTGGTCATAGAAATTGATCGAGACATGTCCTGCAATCCAGACAAAGGCTGGATTCACCGACATATTGGTGAGGTGGCGGGATTGGGCGAGCAACAGCGGCTTACATCCTTTTTGTATCATTATTATTATCAGGGTTTGCGAGGTTCAAACCACTACTCCCCTCGCCCCCTTGGCTCCGCTGCAAGGTTAATCGAAAGCCTGGAAGACAAGACGCTGGCAGACCAGTTGGCCGCGGCTCTGCCTTCTTCATTTTATTACTGTCCCGGCTGGCACCTAGTTGCCCGAACCGATGACACAGCGATTGTTGAACGGCAGGGCATTCAATTGTCAGTCACCAATCATGACTGGCGGCAAGATACGCCCCACATACAAACTGTTTCTGTTCGGATGCCAACAGACAGCGCTATGCTTCGCCCGGCTTTTATACAGGTTTCAGCGCATATGGCGTGCCGGATAAAACCGACGGTCAGGACAGGATTTATGTCAATATAGGAGAAGAAGAAGCCGTTTCGGTGTTCCGGTGTATCCTGCAGTGGGCTGAAGCAAATCATCTACCTGCTACCGTGAAGGTTATCAATTCACCTGCCCGTTACGACCGGCATGATCCGCTGATCGCATATTTTCCCCGCGCTTCAATACAGGTTTTGCAATCATCACTGGTAAATGAAATTCTGTCACTTGATCTCCCACTGAGGAAATCGACCCCAGCATTCACATGCAAAATTCAAAATGGTATTTCCTGGGCTCAAGACCCCGCTTCCGACGGGTTGGGTGCGGCATTGGGCTTTGGTATGCATCGATGTAGTGTGATCGCACGCGGACTGGAGCGCGGCCGGTTAGCTGATGTAAACCAGTTTGAGCAATTGATGTTGAATGAATGGGTTTCGGCGGGCCTCAATTTGGACAAACCCCATCTTTCGCCAGCCAAGTAAAGTCGATTACCCGTTCCAGTCAACAGCCTCAAAGAAGCGGCAAGCGGCCTCGCACTGCCCCATCAACTGCGGAGTGAGCTTACCAATTATGTCCCAGTTGTTTCCTTGCACATTATACTCTATCGCGTGCGCAGATTCCGCGAGGTGAAAGGCACCGACAACACCGCTGCTGCCCGCAATGGAGTGGGCGGAGTATCGCACCCGTTCAGGATCCTTGCGGGCCACAGAGGTTTCCAGTTCCCGGATAAAGAGCGGAATATCACGCATAAACATATCAACCAATACGCGTGATCTGGTGTTCAAGTCGCCGTATACTTCCAGTAACTTGGTGAGATCAATCCCAGCTTTTTCGGCTTCGTCAACAATGGATACTTTACCGGCTTTTGACTTGAGAACAGGATACTGTTCAAGCACAAGTGCCTCATCGTGACTTGTTTCCGCTCGATGACAGTCGCTTGGCAACCATTTGTCGAGAACGTCTGCCAAAGTGGCAATATCTACTGGTTTGCTAACATAGCAATCCATGCCAGCTTCCTTGCTCATCTGAATATCTTCCGGCATGAAGCTTGCCGAAAGGGCAACCACCGGTAATCGATCACCGCTTTCATTTTCTTTCTGCCGAAGTTGACGGGCAACCTCATACCCCTCTATGTCTGGCATAAAGCAATCTATAAAGGCTAAATGGAAAGTACCGGCATCTTCTGTCAGTGCTTTGATGGCGTCTTTGCCATTTTCCACTATTCGAACAGAAATAGAGAGATGCTCTAGCATTTTACGCAAGACTAACTGATTGGTTCGTGAATCATCCGCCACCAATACTTTAGTGCCTGGGAATCTTATTCGAGACAGGTTTGAATTCACCAGATTTGTATTGTGAGCATTTGACGAGGGAACTTCGCTGGCCATCTCCGCTGACTCTGGATTAACCAGATTATCAACTCCGGAAACCAGTGCCTCCGCCCTTATCACTTTCATAACAATTTGTTTCACCTTGTAGCCCCGCAATCGAGAGATAAGCGATCGACTTGAGCGGCGAATCATGACGCCTACCGGAATATCAGCCAGTCGTTCCCGCTCCCGAATTTCTCGTAACCAGTGAACACAGTGATGGTGGTCAACTGTCTCATCAATCAGAATAGCCTCTATCGGTTGCCCTTTTGCCAACCCAGTCAGCAATTTATCCGATACCTGAGAAGCGTCGCTGATATGAAGCAAGTCTGCCTGCTCGGCGTTCAATATGTCGACCACTGTCTGCATGCTGTCAGTTGCGTCGCTGACCAACATGATTTTGCGGCCTTCAAGCCTTGCAGTTGTTGCTTTGTCGGTGTTCGCAGCTTTGACGGGTAGGGAAAAACGAAAAGTCGAGCCGATACCCGGTTCACTTTCCAACTCAATAGTTCCTTCCATCAATTCGACCAGTCTGCGGCTGATGGCCAAGCCCAATCCCGTGCCCCCATATTTTCGACTGGTGTCAACGCTCGCTTGTTCAAAAGGTGTAAACAACCTGGATTGCTGCTCAGCCGTCATGCCAATCCCGGTATCCTCGACTTCAATGAGTAACTCATGTACATCGTCGTCTAGTTTTTGGCTGCTCACCCGTATAATGATGTGACCTTGATTGGTGAATTTGATGGCGTTACCAACAAGGTTAATAAGCACTTGGCATACCCGTTTTGGGTCACATTCTACGGATGCTGGCGTGCCAGGCATGATATGAACCATGAGTTCGACATCTTTCAACCAGGCACGTGAAGCTAACTGGTCAACAGCGCTATGGACCAATTCAGCCGGGCTTACCGGTTTTTCAGCAATCTGAAGTTTACCTGCATCAATTTTGGAGAAATCCAAAATATCGTCAATTATTTCAAGAAGATAACCTGCACTATCCTGGCAAATTTTGATTAGTGAATGCTGATCCCCATCTGGTTTTGTATTAGACAAGAGCTCAAGTGTGCCGAGAATACCGTGCATCGGTGTCCTGATTTCGTGACTAACGGAAGCAAGAAACAAGGAACGAGCCGCCGACTTTGCCTCAATATAGCGGCGATGGCGCTCGCCGCGCTCTAGGTCCTGCATGTCGGCGTAGTTTCTAAGAGCACCAATGACCGTTGTAATCATCCGCTCCTGAGTCAGGTCGGTTTTCGAGCGATAGTCGTTAATATCGTATTTCAATACAACTTCGGCTTCAGGAGCCTGGCCTGGCTGTCCGGTTCGCAATATGATGCGAATCCTGTTGTTTTCCATTTCGTTTCGGATTTTTTCAACGAGTTTTAGGCCTGAATTGTCGCTCTCCATCACAACATCAAGGAGAATAACCGCTATTTCAGCGTCGTCGGTGAGAATTTTTTCTGCTTGTTTAGCTGAATATGCACTCAAAAAATCAATGCCTGCACCACGAAAGTCAATGCTGTGTAGATTGAGCTTCGTAAGTGTATGTACTTCAGGTTCATCGTCAACGATGAGAATTTTCCAATTCTCTGTTGACGCTACACTTGGCTCTGTGGGGAAGTCGTCTTCCCGCGCGCCGGCAAACAAATAATTATCCTGCATTAACTCTTGACCCGACTGAACTGCACATATGTCTCAATACCCTAGTAAGGATGTCGCCATAAAGAAAGAAAATTTCCGAAGATACAAGGATTTAAGCCCGCTCAAAGATATATTATCGATGCGATTTGGCACTAAACAAGCTTACACTTTGCAATATTTGGTTGGGCCGGACCTGAATGCTCATTCAACTGCTCAGGTGGACAATAAGAAACTCCCCAATTCATAAAGTGATTACGAACTTTTACTGGTAGCCGAGAACCACTACACAGGAAACATTGCCTTAGAACACCGAAAAAATAAAACCACATAGACTAGGGTATATTTGTTTCAACATCTGGTCTTCATTCCTTCGACTGTTTTTCGTCAGGCTTTTCAGAAGCTTTTTGCTGCTTCTTTGGTTTGCCCCATATTCCCCTAAGAAAACGGCTAAGCGGGTCTTCTTCAGTTTCTGCGGTGCCTGTGCCTTCTGCGCCGGCGGCGGTCGACAACCCATCAACACTAAACCCGAGAGAGAAGTCAGCAGCAAAGATATCCCCTGCTTTATTACCACCGAACGCCGCGCCGGCGGGTGTGGTGGTTTGCGGTGCCTGAGAACCAACATCAGCAAGAGCCGCATCTGGTGCTAAAACTTCAGTGGACAACGTCGGTTCGGGTTCTGGCTCAGGCTCAGGTTCTGGCTCAGGTGCTGGTGCTTCAACGGTTTCACCATTCACATCAACATCCGCAGAACCTGTGGCTGTCACGTTACCGGCGTCTACCGACCCTGAAACGGTTGCTTCAACATCTGCCTCAACAGTCAAGCTGTCTGCATCAACCGTCACTTCGACAGTGCTGCCGGCAACCGTTGCCGAATTATCGGCGGTGACCGTGGCTTGCACCGTTTCACCTGCAGCAACTGATACATCTGTACCAGTTACTGTACCAGTCACATTGCTACCGGCCGAGACACTGGCAGTTCCGCCCGTCGCATTTACCGTCGCATTTACCGATCCGGAGGTCGCCTGCACAGCAACACTGGTGCCGGAAACGCTACCCGACACATCAGACCCTGCGGTTACGCTAGCACTACCGTTCGTCGCCTGAACGGTGCCAGAAACATTAGTGCCCGCTGTGACGGTTGCGGTACCTGTTGTAGCAGTAATTGGGGCTGATACTTGTCCTGTTGTTGCAACAACTGCAACAGCGTCACCGGTAACCGTGCCGGTAACATTCGTACCTGCTGTTACGCTCGCGGTGCCACCGGTGGCCTGCACAGGCGAAGCGACGTCTGTTGTCGCCTCAACTGTAACATTCGTTCCCGTAATCGATCCGCCGGTAACTCCTGCCGTTGTTGCCTCAACTGATACTGTAGGTGCATCTACGGTCGAGTTTGTAACCGCACCGCCTGCAATCGAGGCTGACTGCGCAGCATCCACAACAACAGTGACAACATCTGTTGCTGTCACTTCAACTTCTTCTGCGTTAATAGACCCGGTAACGGATGTACCATCCAAGTTCACACGGTCGGTTGCGTTGACAGCGCTGTTGCCGACGCTGATATCACCCGCGTTCACTACCATATTGACCAGGTTGGTTGTGCCACTGGAACCGTCATATGCGCCAGCAGTGATGGTCAAGTCGCCAATTCGGACTAGCTGACCAATATCACCATGAGTAATGTCGCCAGTCCCGGCATTTAACGTCAAGTTCTCTGCACCTGTCGTTGTACCATTAATGGGACTGGCAAAAGTAATCGCGCTGTTGCTGGCACTGGTATTGATTTCGGTATTTGCAACCAATACAACGCCGCCGGTTGCCGCAAAGCCACCTAGCGTATAGAGGCCCGACAGGTTTATTGCATCTGCGCTGATCGAAAGCGCGTGCGTGCTGGTCAATTCTGCAAGCGTCAAATCGCCAGCGACGGTGAGCGACAAATCGCCCGTTAATGAGAAACCATCCGGCAAGTCAAAGGAAGTAGCACTCAGACTACCCTGCAGATCAGGTAAAATGCCGCTACCTGCCGAAACACTCTGAACGGTCGCGCCATCGAAGGTAAATTGCTGATTTCCATCAAACACAATGTCTTCTGCGTAAGTGCCGCTGCCAACGGCGATAGTCCCGCCAATGACGGCAGCGTCCAATGCATCCGATATGGCAGCCAGTGGCTGGCGCGCGTTACCCAGACCATTACCCAGGTCAAAGTCGTCCGAAGCAGTAAAGCTTGAGCCCGCGGATACGTGAACATGTGATCTGTTGCCCACATCAGCCGCGATCCCGAGGAGCCCATTCGAACCGTACCGTCGATCAAGTACCGACATGCCGCCGTTATTGCCAGACAAAGTCATGATATCTGCGCCGTAAGCGGCTTCATTGAAGGTTGGAGACACCGTGTAAGCGCCGTCTGTAACACCGGTCAGGAACACAATGTCCCACTCGTTTCCATTTTCGCCAAAGCTGTTGCCTGTAAGTGTAATGTCGTCACTGCGAACGATTAAAGATCCTTTGGTATTGTCGATAACATTGTTACTGACCGTACCCTGACTGCCATTAGACAAAGATATGCCGGTGCGAACGTCGCTGATTGTGTTGCCGTCAATTGTGAAGCTGGTGGCCGCACCGGAAACTGTGATGCCAAATGTGCTAGCAGCACTATCCCAATCCACATCTACAAAATTTTCACTGAATGGGCCTGTAATAGTCATACCCGATACCGTTACATTGTCGGCCGAGATGGCAATGCCAGTTGCTCCCTCAAGCACGTTCAATGTTGCTCCGCTCGCGCCTGAAAGAGTTACCTGATTGGTCGCGAGGGAAATACTTTCCTCGTATGTGCCAGCACGCACAAAAATCGTATCACCAATCGCCACCGCACCTGCTGCAGCACTAATGCTCATCGCCGTACCTTGGGTGCTGTTACCGACGAAATAGCTACCATCAATGATAGATGTTCCCGTCCAACCACGCACAAGGCTGCTGCTACCTAGGTCGACAGAATAGTCGAATGCGTCTTGCTCCGACAGACGGTAAAAGGTGAACTCATCGCCGTCGCTGCGGAAATCTGCATTTTCGATGATGTGGGTAAAGTTGCTGAGATTCAGCACACCGAAGTCCAAACTGTCGGACGAATCCTGTGAAAACAAGCCACCAAGCTCATTGAAACTGTTGTCCGTCGCGTCGATATTGATATCTGATGTTTGCTGGTCATAGCTCCGGTTGGCTTGATAAAGCGCAACGCTGCCCCATCCGTTTCCGCGCGTTTCAACACCAGAAAGTGTGATACTAGAGCTATCAGTAAGCTGAACGCCTGCACCAGCCGTCTCAACGCTGTCGTCGCCGACCTCACGGCCATCCGCTGTTACATTCGTAATTGTCGCGCCGGTCACACCGTTCAGGTCCAGTTCCGCACGGCCTGAGCCTCTGATCGTCACATCTGATATACTGAAATTGAGCAGCCTATCAGTCACATCGGACGTATCGGGATTAACTTTGACCCCATAACTGGTGCTTGCATTTACAGCTGGGCCATAAAGCGTGAAATCGTTCATGGAAACACCGTCTGCCGTCACATGAATGCCGTACCCGCTGACTGACGATCCATTGATGATCGTTCCGCCTTCGCTTTCACCTGAAAGCGTGATGCTTTTGTCAACATCGAGAGTGGTGGCAAGCGTATATGTACCATCGCCCAGCAACACAGTGTCGCCATTGTCGGCAAAGCCCAGCCCCGCGGCAAGACTACCACCGTCATTCAGGAATACATATCCGTCCCGGAAAAAAGCGAATCCTGAATAACCACTATCGGGTTCGACACCGTGACCAATGAACGCTTCCAGGGCGAGAAGTTCACTCAGACTCATGTCACTCGCCAACACACCGCCGAAGCGATTGGCGCTGAAATCGAACACGGTACCGTCGCCGGTGTAAAGGCCGATATGCGTTGTATTGCCCATGAAGTCATTGTCTGTGACGGAGACTGTAGGAATAGTGGCGCCCGGCCCCAGGCCCAGCCCTTCAAAAAGATTGTTGCTGAAATCGTTGCCGGTAACAACGGCACTATCTGGCCCATCAATCGACATGCCCACATAGTTGCCTTCAAAGTCATTATTCAATACCTGCGCGCCTGTTGCGCCCGGATTTAAAAACACCCCTGTCGCCCAGCCCGAAAAGCTGTTGTTCTGGATCAGCAGACCAGTTTGCCCGCCGTTGGATGTCGTAACAATACCGCGGTATGTATCACCGTCCACGGTGCCTGATCGGCCGAAAATAGTGTTCTGGATCGTAATATCTGTAGCACCGGACCCAATAAAGAGACCCGTATTTTCTGTCGTGGCCGACGACCCTTCTGCAATAGTTAAACCATCAACCGTCGACCCATCAGACGTTCCAGTAAATTCAATGCTTCCGGTAAGAACAGCCTCGTCAGTATTGCGACCTCTTGCATCAACACCCGCCTGCACTCCCGACAGCGTGATATTTTCTGTGCTGACGACTACATCGTCGCTATACGTGCCTGCACCGATAGCAACGAGACCGTCGGACGCAACATTATCAACGCCGTCCTGAATTGAGGACCATACGGCGTTGCCACCCGTGACAGTCACCAGTGCATCGAAGCTGTTGTCGGCTATCGTATCAGCGAGAGTATCCGCACCGTTCTTATCAAACAACTGCGCTTCATTGCCGGAAAAGATGTTGCCGCTGACCGTTACATTAGTTGGGTTCTGGTCTTTGCCAACCCGGACACCGTATGTTGTTACTGCGTCGCTGTCGCTGCCGTTGTTTTGCAGTGTATTGCCGGTAATACTAACATTATTGACATCGAAATCGACAAAGATGGCTCCGTTTTCGCTTGTGCTGCCGCTAACTGTATTGCCGCTGACGGTTACGTCACTCATGAAAACGGTAATACCGTCCTGTGCGACACCCTCAACGATGTTGCCGGACACCGTACCGCCGGCCAGCGCACTGTCGGAACCGTCTTTATTGCCCAGTTTGATGCCGTCATTGACGGTAATGTCATGTACGTAGTTATCCTGAATTGTGCTGGCGGTTGAAGCTTCGTTGATATAGATCGCAGCATTTGTTGAAGCGCTATCATGGACCTCATTGGAGCGAATGATGCCATTTGTCACCGTAGTGAAATTAATGCCGTCACCGGTGACGTCGTAGACGCGGTTAAACTCTATAATCGGACTGTTCGCATTCCTAATCTGAATACCTTCATCGCCCGATGAACCATGAATAAGGTTGTAGCTAATCAAAAGGCCATCAACCGCAACATCAGTTTCAACAAGATCACCTGTACCGTTGCGAATTTCGAAGCCGCTTAGCGTTACATCATCGGCAGCGATCCGAACAATGGTCGAGAGACTTCCGCCGCCGTCAATGACGGCCTCGTCGCTACTTCCCGAGGTGCGCGCACCTGCACTCTGGCGTGGATCCACATCTGCTTGTGCCCCGATCAGGGATACCGACTTGTCGATTTCTATGGTTTCAGTAATTGCGTAAGTCCCGGCGCCAACCATAACCGTGTCTCCGCTGGCTGCACGGTCCAGTCCGAGTGCAATACTGCCACCATCGGTGACAAACACATGGTTATCTCGCAAAAAAGCGACCCCTGAATAACCATCAGCGACACGAATGCCATCGCCAATTTTTGCTGCTACATCAAGCAACTCTGCCGCAGTCATGTCGCCAGCATCAACGCCGCCAAAACTATTCGCACTAAAGTCAAACTCGGTCCCGCCCCCAGTGTAAAGACCCACATGCATGACATTGCCGGTGAAGTCGTTGGCTGAGATTGTGGCCGTGGGGGTTATGGCACCTGGCCCCAAACCCAGCCCTTCGAACAAGTTATTGGTAAAACTGTTACCGGTTACCACCGTGCCATCTGGCCCGTCGATTGACATGCCTACATAGTTGCCGCCGAAGTCATTGTTCAAAACTTGCGCGCCCGACGCTCCCGGATTTAAAAACACCCCTGTCGCCCAGCCAGAAAAGCTGTTGTTCTGGATCAGCAAACCAGTTTGCCCACCGTTCGACGCCGTAACAATACCGCGGTATGTATCACCGTCAACCGTACCTGATCGGCTGAAAATAGTGTTCTGAATCGTGATATCTGTAGCACCAGACGCGATAAAGAGGCCGGTATTTTCTGTTGTTGCTGAAGATCCTTCCGAAATAGTCAGGCCATCTATTGTAGAGCCATCGGACGCTCCGGTAAATTCAATGCTTCCAGTGAGAACGGCCTCGCTCGCGGCACGCCCTCTTGCATCAACACCCGCCTGCGCACCCGCAAGCGTCAAACCGGCAACATCCAATTCAATATCTTCCGTGTAAGTACCACTTGCAATATTAACCGTCGCACCTGTAGCAGCAATGTCCACGCCATTCTGGATCGATGTACCGTTTGCAACATTGACAATACTACCTTCACCGGCGAGAGACTGGTTGCCGCCTAATGTGATTGAGGCGTTCAGGTTAATCGTAAGATTGCCGTCACTGTCTTCATCCACAAAGCTCAGCGTAGTACTACTGCTTTGGCTGCTACTATCAATATCCGCATTCACATTAATTGTTTCGGACGCCGCCAGTTCAACATTGGTGGTCTCCAGTTGTGAAACGATTGTTGCTGCCTCAACTTCGTCGCCTCCCGCTCCTGTTTCAACCACATTCAATATTGTCGGATCCAGCGACCACAGGCCGTAATCGCCGTAATTTGCACTGGTATCGAAACGAGCGGTTTCGCCGATCGTCAAATGTGTACCTGACGTTTCGACGAAACCGCCGCCCCCAGCAGTCCGACCCCCTAGAGCGACCGCTGAAGCTGAAAAGGAAAGGCTGCCGTCAGCAAGGACAAGAATTTCACCGCCATTTCCGGATTGAGAGGCGCTCGCAGAAAACACAGCGTTTTCATCAGCGAGAACCGTGTGGCCAGTAACGTGAATTTGGCCTCCATCACCGGTTTCCAGTGATTGGTCAGTGTTGAGTTCGCCTGTGATATGAACACTGCCACTCGAACCGCCAGCGATAATGATGCGCCCTTCGACCTCGGCAACTGACTGCGCCTGAATAACACCCGACATGTTCACAACGCCGTCAACAAATTTGCTAGCATCGCTCGCCGCCATAACCACAGTCCCGCCATCCGCATAGATGGCGCCACTATTGGAAAGCTGCGCACCAAAATTTGATGTCTGTTGTGCAAAATGGTCGGCTGCGTTGTCGTCTTCAACAGCTAGCTGAACTAGGCTATCGCCGTAGAAGTCTATGGTAAATTGTTCACCGGATGCTAACGCCACCTGTCCCAGCCGCGCCGAAATTACACCCCGATTGGCGACACTGGGGGCAACCAACGCTACAAGACCGTTATCGCGCGCCGTGATGCTACCTTCATTGACCACATAAGACGCCGATGCGCTCGTTGCTTCAAATACATACTGACCGGCGAGGAAGTCCTGATCAGCAACATCAGACGTTGTCGCCACGATACCTGCCACATCTATTTGTGAGCCCTTGCCGAACAGAATACCGTTGGGATTAATTAACAGCACCCGGCCGTTCGCTGATAGCTGACCGAGAATTTCTGAGCTGGCGTCGCCAACAACACGGTTGAGAACCAGAGAGGTTGCAGACGGCTGATGAAACGTTACTACTTCATTTTCACCGATGGAAAATGTGTTCCAGTTGATAATCGCCTTATCAGATCCCTGAAAGATATCAGTTTGGCTGTCGCGTGGTCGATCAATAACAATATCGCCTGCCACAACTTTGTTCACATCAGGGCCAGCCGAAGCAGTCGCATATGGAACCATTGCAAGGACAGACGCTATCAAGCACCGACCAGCAAGCGTTGTACTCGTCATTAGTTGCCTCTGAAGATACCCACGCTTTTTTTCCAGGCAAGAAAGCGACGATGACCTTTGCTGACGCGATGATGATTGGAAAACGTCTGTATTAAAGCTACTCATTTCATGGACCTCAGAATCTAAAATTAATACCAAAAAAACCGCGGACAGAATTTCCAAAGCGATCAGCAAAATCAGGTGTTTTTTCTATAGGAGCGGCGAGCTCAAAATATGCGGAAACATTTTTGTTTAACGTGATGCGCAGGCCGCCGCCGGCGGAACCAATGTCAACAGATTGGTAACGGCCATCAATCCTGTTCCATACGCGGCCATAGTCGGCAAAAATGTAAGCTTGGTAGCGTTCAATTGGCGTGCCGGGCAGAACATCGTCGTAGCGCAGTTCCATCCTGCCTGCGATACCGCGATCTCCAGTGATTTCAGAAGGATCAAATGCACGGCCATATTGTGTTCCTCCAAGCGCAAATTCCTCCGAGGCCACAAGGCCATCATTGGTAAACTGCCCTGCTACGTCAGCGAGCAAACTCACACCTGAAGCCAGTCGTTGCAGTCGCATCACGGACCCATTGACTTTCAGGAACTTTGTTTCTGCATCTGCTCTTGATTGTGTGGAGCTTCTAGTCCTCGTGGCATTAAACACATCAAGGCCCTGACTGACCTCGATATCCAACAAGTTTATGCCATCGAGGCTATCAACGAAATCATAGGTCGCGCCTATATGGGCAACACGCACGCGGTCTTCGCTAAAAGCTGTGTCCAGAATCTCTGTACTCGTGTTACGCACGCTCAGACCGGCACGCACATAAAGGCTTTTGGCGCGCGAACGAATAAGAGGGTGCTGGACCGCAAATCTCGCCGACGCCGAATTGCTTTCAATATCAAGTTCTCGGAGCGAAGCACCAGGCCGCGAAAAGGTTCTTCGTCCCACAAAAGACAAAAATGTTCCTTCACTGCTCACAAAATGCTGATGTGAAAGCTCAAGCAATTTAAATTCACGTGTTTGAGACGAACTTACAAGCCGGAGGCCCGTTCTGCTTGGGCCGCCCGCTACGGAGTTCACTTGCACTCCCGCTTGTATCTGCAATGGTCCATTAAAACGTGACCCGCGGTTATTCGCTGATGCAAACACATCTGACTTATCATAGGTGACAACCACGGCCAGGTCTGTCGCGCCCGGCGTTTCAGATGCTTTCAAAACAGCTGTCGCAGTTACTCCTGGCACGTCATTAGCCAAAAGCAAATAACGCTCAAGTTCGGATGCTTTAAGGGGTTTTGATCCCTTAATTTTTCCGGCTAAGCGCGCAAGCAAGCGTTTCGTCGGAATGTTATCCCCTTCAACGCTAACATTCTCAATATACCCCTCAACGGCAACAAGCGTGATTTCACCGTTCTTTACTTCTTGCGCTGGAACAACAACACGAGAAAGGATGTACCCTTGATTGCGGTAATGAGCTGTTAACTCTGCGGCGATATCAAATATACGGCCTACCGATATTTCGTGTTCTAAGTCCGATATGTAAAATTTCTTGAGTTCTGCTTCGGAAAACACCGTTCCACCAGCAATCTGTATACTGTGGAGCATAAAGCGAATATTTTCGTCTGGGCCAAGCCCACCTTCACGTTTTTCAGGTGTTTGAATAATTAATTTCGATTGGGGTAGGCTTCGCTCTTTAAACTGATCTTCCAGTTTAGACGGATCGGGAATGTCCACTGGCGGGTTTTGTGCCAAACCAGTAAAGCTCGCAAATACAAAGAGTATGCTTAAAACCGCAACTGATACCGACAGCCTGAGAATTGAGCCTAGATTGCTCGATTTTTTTGCCGCCTTGTATAAGTGATGGTCATGCTTGTGGGATATACACTCCACATGTACTGAACATTGCAACATCGAAAGACCTCGTCATCACGTAATTTAACCACGCGTGAACGAATGCCTTATTCAAAGAATAAAGAATCTAATGTAGCATTTTGTTACGACCCCAATCGTTCACAGGCTTTTTATAGCAGACTATGCTCGATAAATTTGTCTGAAACTGTCTAAAATTGTATCTAATTGTCAAAAACTGTCGGAATAAAACAATCTCACAGTGCTCGGCCTAGAGCAGAGGTGCGTATAATGATGTGTACATCGGTTAATCAAAGTGATGATTCTGTATGTCAATTACATTAGTTGTCAAAAGGGTATCGAGATTCCTCATGTGCCATCCAAATAAGCCCATGAAGCAATCTAACGCCAGTTGAAGCAAATCGAGCATCTAAAAAAACATCATTTGATATGCTCTTTAATATTTCTTCCCTCTTTAGGTAGTCCCAACATTCATGAGAAACCGGCAAACCAATTGCAAGCTCAAGCATATACTCTTTTATTTCGCGCATATATCTAGACCTGCCGAGAACGTGAATACTTTCAGCGTTTCCTGGAGGGTCCGTTATCCATTGATGCGAAACTTTTGAAGGCGACATATTAGACAAAACCGCGCGCCTATTAAGGCTTGCGCTGTTAAAAAACTCTTCCGGCCAAGTGCTGTTTTCGAAAGGTATTTCAACTAAACTCTCTACCTTAAAGTTCTCAAACAGATCAAAAGACACCCGCGCCTTCTGTCTGCCCTCAGTCTTCAAAGAAAATTGGGCTTCCAATAAAGCAATATTATTGAGGGGCTCGAAGGTAGTTCTATATCCATTCATAACTTGCACTGGAAAACCGCAATGCCGCCAACCTCTGTCAAAAATATAATACGCATCCGCCAAATTTTCTGCTGCAACATCATGTTCTCGCAGCCATTCGATATTGGAGAGCACTGACTTATAGGCGCTCTGTAAGAATTCTGTACGGAAGAGAAAGTGTCCACGTTTCCCGCGCGACATTATCATAGCTGTTAACAGTTTTTCTCGTTTCTGATAATTTGGAACAAACTTCGAGACGGCTCTGTGGAGTTCAGAAACCTCGCCCCATCCATGTTTTATCACCCTACCATAGCGTAAAATCATCCGCTTTCTCTTGCCGTCAGGATAAAGAAAAAAAGCCTTGGTTCTACCCTCGGCGCTTCCCCCCCTAACTTTTGCCACTCCGGATAGAGTGTTAAGACCAACGTCAGATTGATACAGGTTAGACGTTCCCATATAGCGATATGCGGCTCTGCGAGCTACGTCCACAGGAGATATATGCTCTTTCGCGGCAATATTTGATGGGAAATATGTGCTATCCAAATCATAGTAGCTAACTAGATTAGATGCGACTTCATAGTCTGGGTTTCCTGGTTGTGCTCCCAGGAAAACATGAAAATTCTTTTCCCCGGTAGCTAGTTGTGCGCCTAGTAAAACCCGCGTGTCCTTGCCGCCTGACAAATCGATTACAAGGCCCTGTTCCGGGAAAGCTTTTGAGAGGGCCAGAGCACTATTCTTAAGTTGCTTTGCAGCATATTGTATTCGACTTTGATACTTAGCTTGACTTGGCTGAAGGGCATAAGCCGACGAAACATTTGGTATAAACTTCACTTTCCCTTGCTCGTATGAAACAGAGTGATTTGATGGAATTTTTTCCACTTGAGACAGCCCTGTCCGCATCCAGCCACCAGCGCCAAAAGCTGCTTCATAGGCGTTTGAAGCAAAATCTCTTGAAATATTAATGTTTAAAAGTTTAGCGGTTTTCTCAATTAGGTGAAGGGAGTTGCTAAAGAGCCTAGTTCCATTGATATGTGCATGAAAAATAGCATATTGAGATAACTGATCACATGCTATGTAAAAACGGCCGTCATTTGTAATTTGTGCGCAGCCAAACACTCCAGAATAACCTGTTGGCTCCCTTCGTTCTTTTATGCTCTCAATATATCTTTTTATTCGATCATATGCGTCTGGCACCGGCATAATAGTGCTGAAGGCTGTGTCATGATCAACAATTGATCCATCCCATAATATTACCTCATTTTCGCCTGACTGTAATTTGTCCGGCTCTCGTGAAGTAACAACATAAATATCTTGTCTATTAAAAAGACACGGACTTAAATTTGCTACTCCAAAGTCACTCGAAGAGTAGTCTGATGGTTGCAGATTTCTTATTTTTTCTAACCCGGGCGCACCGAGGGCAATCAGAAAATTCACCGATATTTACCACCATTTTGATTAAACCGACCCAGATCAATCCTGGATCAGCATACCCTTAGTGTAATAAAAAAACATACGCTATGCAATGGCAGGACCTCAGACAGTATTGCTCGTCGTGATCGTAGCCATACAGTATGTACCAATGCCGCCAAGCTTTCCGAAACAACCGGACACCTCCGCAGGAACGCCAACTGAAAGAACAGCAACTGCCATTCGTGGGAATGTTGAAAATGCCATTGAGGTCGCCCGCACATTTCTCTCCATTTCCGTCTGCCATAAATTTTTCGGGACGAACCGAAAATTGTCAAACCATGCTATGGCCATGACGCTCGGCGATTAGGTTGAAGCACTTTTCCCGTAAAATATTGCAAATAAAAATGTGTCGATATCAATAGACACCCTATTTCAGGTGGTTTGCGCTCAAATTCGTCATTACACGAGTGTTAATTTGGTGAGTAGACCCGTTTATTTATTGTAGGCAATCCAACTTGCAACCCACTGCAATGCATGATGCCCGGCGTCTATCGCAGCTGGGAAAGACATAAAACCGTGAATTGTCTTATCATAACATTTGTAGGTAACCGGCACGCCAGCATCCATGAGTTGTCAGCGTAGGTTTGGCCTTCGTCGCGCAGTGGATCCAGTCCAGCGGTCACAATCAAGGCCGAGGGTAAACCTACAAAATTAGATTCCCGAATGGGAGACACTTCAACCAAGTTGACTTGTTCAGGTGCACTTAAGTACAACTCCTCGGTCCACTGGATACTGGACTCAGAGATAAAAAAATCGCCGCCGCCAAGTTCGCGACGTGACGCAAACATCGATGCATCGCCTGCCATTAGAACCGGGTAAAGCAAAATCTGTCGCCAAACTTCAGGTCCTCCCCTATTCCGTGCACGCTGGCTAATAATCGCGGCGAAATTTCCGCCGGAACTGTCACCCATAACCGAAATTCTATTTTTGTCGCTGCCCCACTGTGCCGCATTGTGCCCGAGCCATACCAGAGCGCACCAGACGTCGTCCAAACCCGCTGGAAATTTATGTTCCGGCGCCAAACGATAGTCCGGGCTAACAACAACAACACCTGCATGCGCGCAAATAAAGCGTGCGATGGCGTCATAACCTTCAATATCGCCAAGCGCCCAACCACCATCGTGAATTAATAAGACAGCCGGCCTCAAGCCAATATATTCCTGCTTTGGACGGTACATGCCAACTGGAATAGGGCCCAAAGGCCCAATAACGGTTAAATCGGTTCTTTCAACATTTACATTGGATGGAGGCCCGACAGCCAACATCAATTCTTTCATGCTGCGCCGAGCCTCGTTAATTGTCATTGCCTCCAACGGCGGCCCACCGCTGGCTTTACCCGCGTCCAGAAACGCCTGGGTTTGGCTGTCCGCTGCCGCGGGTTGCCTCATACCTTAAAACTCATACGCTAGCTGCACACCCCATGTTCTTGGAGGCGCGAGGAAACCTTCCGGCTTTCCTGCCTCAACGCCGGACTCCAAAATATTTAGAAAGTATGTCTCGTCAAACAGGTTTTTAACGAACACAGCCAAATTCCAGTTTTTGTCAAACTGCTGTATGGCCATGCGGGCATTGACAAGATTGAACGCCTTTTGAGCTGAGAGATCACGGTTAAACGGCGTGAAAAAGCTTTTACTTTGATACTGATAATCAATGCGCAGGCTTACGTTTCCCCAATCATCAACCTCATGAGTATATTGAGTGCCGATATTCGCAGTAAATTCCGGCGACCGCGTGAGACGATTACCATCCAGGTTAATTGTACCCAACTGCGGATTACTTGGGTCTTCGGTCAGGAATTCATCAAATTCAGCATGCAAATATGACACGCCGACATTAAAATCCAAACTTTTATTGGGCCGGGCCACCAGTTCAAATTCACCACCCCAAATAGTGGCATCAGCAGCATTAGTAATCACGCCCGCATTGTTTTCAAGCTTTGAAACCTGAAGGTCGGTATAATCATAATAAAAGGCTGATATGTTGGTCTGTACGCGACCATCTGCGAAACGGCTTTTCACCCCTCCCTCATATGCCCAGACAAACTCAGGGTCAAAATTGGCTTGGAAACCATTGAAGGTGAACCCGCCCGATTTGAAGCCCCGCGTTGCGCTGAGGTAAAACATAGTATCGTCGTCGTGGAGATATTCGAGGGCAAACCTCGGCGTTAGTGCATCTGCATCCTGCGCAAGGTCTTGTTCAATTGGCGGCATGAAACCAAAATCGGAAAACTGAAAAGCTTCTTTCGATTCGTCGCTGTAGCGCAGGCCGGCAGTCAAATTTACCCTGTCTTTCAGGGCGTAGGTAGCCTGCCCGTATACCGCATAAGCATCGGTTTCAATAGTGGCGTTATGGAGGATATCAAAACCAAACCCAGGAATGGGAATGGATATGGTTTGTTCTCCATTGTCGTTGAAATAATACAATCCGAAGATCCAGCTCAGCGGCCCCTCTTCATTTGAGGTTAGTTGCAGTTCCTGACTGAATTGATCAGACGCAGATTCATCAGCAAAATTCTGGAACAATATATCGACAGCATCACCGTCAAAAGCGGCAAAAAAATCGATATTACGATATGCTGAAATTGACGTTAACGACAGGTCGCCAAAATCCACGCTTATCTTACCAGTGATGCCATATTGGTCCTGTTCCTCCAAAACCGGCGACTCCTGCGACACCTCACGGAGGCTCTCAGGGTCAAAAGCGCCGTTCAACCCCTCAAACAATTCGGAAAACTCTAACTGTTTGAATGGCGTGGGCCTCGAATCATCGGCCGAAAAATCAGCAGTCAGATCTATTGTAACCTTGTCAGACGCCATAATTTTCAGGCCTAATCGCCCCATGGTAACGTCTTCAGTGTCTAGGTCTTGCCCGGTAAAAACATTGTCGGCAAAACCATCTCGATCACTTTTGACGAAACTTGCCCTTGCGTATACGCTGTCAGACAATGCGCCGTTGACGATACCGACAAAACGGCGGCGATTAAAGTTCCCAAACTGTGCTTCAAGCCGCGAGTAAAATTCTCCGGTTGGTGCATTTGAAATTATGTTAACCGATCCACCGGTTGCGTTTCGGCCATATAATGTCCCCTGTGGGCCGCGCAATACTTCCACTCTCTCGATATCATAAAGATCAAAATTCGCCGCCGAGGTTCGGGCCACATAAGCGCCGTCAACATGAACCGCTACACCTGGGTCCCCGCCAATGGTCAGGTTCTCTGTACCTATACCCTGGATATATACTTTGCCGACAATTTCCTTGTTTACAATAACTCCGGGTGTGTGAAGGCCGATATCATAGATATCCTCGATAACCGACTTGCGCAGGCCGTCTGTGGTAAAAGCGGTCATTGAAATCGGAGTGCGTTGCAAACTGGCAGAACGCTTTTGCGCGGTCACGACAATCTCTTCCAGAGTCAACCCGCCGCGACCCCCGTCGTCAATGAGGCCGCCGTTGCCTTGGGCGTCATTGGCAGCCCCAGGCCCCCTGTTTGTATCTGGAGTTACTAAATCTTTGTTGTTGTTTTTCTGGATAACATAAACTTTGTCCGAAACTTTACGAAATCGCAAACTGGTAGCACCCAACAATTTTGCTAGGGCCGCCTCCACCGACATTTCGCCATCAAGCGCTGGCGAAACCAAAGATTCGGTTAATGCCGGTTCAAACATAATCTGTACTTTGGATTGTTCGGCGAGCATCAACAAAGCGCCACTGGTCGATTGAGCCCTTAGGTGCAAGCTAACATTGCCGTTTTGGGCTTGAACGGAGGGTGTCAATGCTATGATAATTGAAATAGCCGTGGCGCCCAGATATTTTCTGGCATGCCCGCGAAAAGACGTTCGATCAGATAATTTATGCTGTGTCATTGGAAACTCCCCCGAATTCTGACGCTGGCTAGCGGGCGTTTAACACCCCTGCCTTTGAATACGCAGAAGAGCGGAAACCCCTCCAAATATATAAATAAACACCCGTCCCGCGGCCACAAAACACCCGACTGCCAATATAGTTCAGCGTGAGTTTTTCACTCTGAACCCTGGGGGCGACCAACAATCAAAATCTGATCATCTGTTTCAATAATCCTAATTGGCAACATGGCTTCTAACCCCACCAAAATGCCATCAATGTCGTCAAAATGAAAAACACCGCTGATATTAAGGCCTGCCACGGAGGGATCAGTTATCTCGATGGATTTCGGAGCGTAACGCCCCAACTCCTTGACAACGTCTGACAAGGAACTCTTGTTAAACCTGACAACACCTTGACGCCACGTCTGAAAGCTTAGCGTGTCGGCGGTTGCGACACTGGTTACAAGTTCTGCACTTTTTTCAAACGTTCCAACCGACCCGGCTTCCAATCGATAATGCTGAAAGTCAACGTTCAATGTTTCGCCGGGCTTTTTCACCAGCATTCGAGCATTCTCTTCAAGTTTTGCTGGCTCGATATTTTCATGCACCGCCACCACGCCTTCCAACACCGCAACTGTCAGCCGTTGACCGTTTCTATGCACGTTGAATTTGGTTCCCAATACTGTAACCGATTGCATACCCGCCGTTACCACGAAGGGACGTGTAGGATCTTTTACAACATCAAAATACGCTTCACCTCTATCAAGAATAGCGCGCCGCAATCCGGTGCTGAAGTCTATGAAAAGGCGCGAACCTGTATTGAGCGTTACAACACTGCCGTCATCGAGACGAAGCTCCTTGGTTTGGCCCACGTCTGTGGCAAATGTCTGTACAAATGTACCGTCAACCGAGGGACGTTTCGTCATCAGCAAAGCTGCGCTAAAAACCATGATCCCGAAAATCACCGCAACCGCCAACTGGGCCCTCCAATTGCCGAGTAGTCGCTTTGTCGCGCCTACAGTTTCCGATACATCATTGTAAACCGTTTCCGGTCTACTCGCTTCATGTAACGAATCCCATACCCCGAGGATTTTGGTATATTCAGCTTTATGCACTGGATTTGCGGCCAGCCACAATTCCAAAGCCTCTTCATCCTTTTGGGAAGCGTTCCCAGAAAATACACGAGCAACCCAGGCACTTGCCTGCTGCTGAATTTCTTCGATACAAATGTCGTACTGTTCTTTCATCAGACCTTCAATTCCTGACGCAGAGCGAATAAAATACTGCTGATATATTTTTCGACCGTGCTAACTGATACAGAGAGCTCGTCTGCTATTTCCCTGTAACTTCTATTTTCAAACCGACTTAACATAAACGCTTTGCGGTGCGCGGTTTTCTGTTTATTCAAAATGGTTTGTATCAGCTTTATACTCTGCTTGTGAGCAAGGGAGTTTTCCGGGTTAACATCGTTACATGGCCCCGTATTCTCATCGTAAGCGCAGTGATTTTTCGCTTCCCTAACGCTGTCCCGCCTAATCCCGTCACGAATAACATTGCTTGCGATAACAAATAGATAGCTTCTTAAGGTGTCTGGACTTTTGGACAACCTTTCCGGCAAATTCTCAATTTTTGAAAGCTTGAGATAAACTTCCTGCAAAACATCTTCTTGTAAAAAGTCTGGCAATTGACGCATCCGCAAAAAACGCCGTAGCGCATTGTCATGTTCTTCCAAAACGCCGACAAGCATCTGGTTGCGTTGTACCGTGTCTCGCTTAGGAAAAAACAGGATATTTTGCCGGACATCCATCAGATTTTGGCCTCCAAACAGGAAAACTCCACACGCTATATAACAGAATACGTGGCAATCGCCGCAGCCCTCCATTTTTTTTGAAACCGGAAAGTATACTTGGTCTGCTTGAAAGAAGGGGTATACATCGAAAACACCTTCAGTTGAACATGCTTGGCGGCATTGCTTCGCTGACCTTGGCATTGTTTCACAATGCGTTGCATTGCTGCGCCGGAGGTTGAACCAACTTTATCCGTAGGTTATGAGCCTGATGGATAGGTGCATAGCTGTATGATTTTATTAATATATTTAAATCATCAGAAATTTTGTATGCAAATTTTGTGTGAGTCTAGAGATTCGGAAACTCATTTTAAGGGCCACCAGAGGCAATTAAGAGTTTTTGTAACCTCTCCCAACCTTTTCAGGTAGATACGCGAAACTGGGTAAACACTTGTTTGGTTTGGTGATCATGAAGCACATTGATCCGCTGTTTCAATGAGCTTGATTAAGTTCATACCATATACACGTCATGTGCAACACCACTTACCAGTAGGTCGGAAGCCCCCCAGCTCGTGTTCCGATAGCGTTGCGAAGCAACAGAATGGCATGTAAACCGCGCTAATTTGCGTCGTAGTGAGTGGACTAAAAGGCCTGATCACGAGTAGATACAAAATACTCTTTGATGACTGCAATTAACCCGCCCAGCAAGTCGTCAGTTTCTCTTCTTACAAAGTCTCCTCGCAATGGTCCTCCGGTTGCCATAATCGTTATCGTTGAGGCCGTACGTTCCCCATCAAATTTAATCAAAAAAGATGCGCCTTCCGCTCGAATGACCTCTACCAAGCTTAAACAGTCGGGCAAACATGCCTCGGGGGGAAGCTCCTCCATGCCTTCTATCTTATTAAGTAAAACCTTCACTTTAGACTCGTCATTCGAGATCATTGATTAATTCCTTCTTCTATTGCTCTCGCTATGTCCTCAACTGTCTTGAGTTCCCCTTGAGCAACTTGGTCAATAACTCCTCTCAAATGATCAGGAGAAACTCCGTCAATTTTGTTTTCTTGAAGAAAATCAGCCACAATTTTCTGTGCCGTTCTTTTATTGCCGTTATTAAACAAATGCCCTCCAGCTATATCTCGGATAATTGATGCCGCTTTATCAAAAGGCCCTTCACGGTACGCAAGGTTTGCAATAACGGTCTCTGCGTCGCCCATCAAAGTAACCCCATCACTAAATAGTTTGTTAGCGGCAACAATAGATCCCGCTGTCAGCGACGCCCCGCCAAGAGCATCACCAGCTAAACTTTCAATAACTATCGGCGCAGCTTCTATTGCTGTAGGGCTAAAGAAGGCGCGAATTACAGCCCAGATACCTAAAGGTGCAGTTGATATACCTACCAGTGCTGCATCACTCGAATTTAGTGTTGTATCCGTACTCCAACTGTCAAATCCGGTAATATCACATCCATGGCCAGTTGGATCAGTGCACATACCCGTCGGGTCGGTATTATTCATCGGATCATTTCTAGTATACCCATACAAGTTCATATTGTCTTCATAGCCGATGGGATCGACCTGCATGAACCTGCCCAGCTTGGCTGAGTAGTAGCGAGCACGGTAATAGTATAGCCCGGTTTCCTCGTCCCAGCGGCGGCCGGTGTAGCGGAAGGGCTGGCTTACGCCCTCGCCCAAACCTATCTGGCCGAAAGCACTGTAAGTGTATGTGTTGGCGCGCTCACCGGTGGTGGTGCTGGCGGTGGCCACCACACTGCCCTGATGGTTGGTCAGATAATATTCTGACTTGATCAGATCACCACTGGTGTCATCATACCGCCAATACATCAGACGTTCATCAACACCGGCACCATGCAGATAGCGCATGGTCAGATACTCATTTGAGCCCAGCATCTTATAGTCAGCTATGGGCTCATCGCCTTCATAGAGATATTCTTTGCGAGTTTCCGTTCCACCCGGATTCTTGACGCTGGCAAAGCGACGGCCCTTGGGGCCATATTCATAAACCATTGTAACAGCCTGACTGCCGCCAACGCTGGCTTCAACTAATCGGTTTTCCACATCGTAGACGTAGGTCCAACTGCCATCGCCGGTCAGGTTACCGCTGTCATCGTAAGTCAGCGACATACTGGTATTGACCAGACACTCCCCTGTATTGGCCGGATCATCGGTACAGACGGTGTCATACTGGTTAAGGCCGTTCGCGCTTTGGCCTGCGGCCCCTGTGTTGGCACTACTGGCTTTATAGAGCTTGTTCACATCGTCCAGACCGACCAGGAACACATACTGGTTGTTGCTAATGCTGCGGTCAGTGATCTGGTTCACTGCGTTATAGTCAAAGCTGTATGTTGCATCGAAGATGGTGCCTTGCGGTTCTACCAGATTATGCTCAAGCGTTTTGAGCGCATTGTCGAGGTGGTAATCATATCCGGTGCCCAGCTGATCATCAATGGTGATATGATTGCCGTCTGCGTCAAACAGCACCGAGCCTGTGCGGCGTGAGAAGCTATCGTAGGTATAACCTGCCAGCACCTTGGTGATGGTTTGATTGCTTGTGTTGAACTCATTAACTGAAGTCATGCGGCCCAGATGGTCATACTTAAAGTCAATCGTTAGCGCATCACCTGCCTCAAGGCTGCCGTTGGCAGCCGGGAAGGTCAGGCGGGTTCTGTTACCAGCACTGTCCAGTTTGATTGCAACCGTGCGGCTCGACAGCAGGCCATTCCCGACTGAGGCGTCGGCAAAATGCTCAATTTTTTCGCTAATCTGGCGACCTACGTTGTCATAACCATATGTGAGCGTGATATCAGGTATCTTGGCTCCAAGCGTCGTGGCACCGCCAACCTGGGTGATGGTATGGCCCCTGCCGTCTAGATGATAACTGTAGGTGACCGTGTTCTGGAGGGCACCCGAGCCTGTGGCGTTACCGCCTTCAAATACACGCTTGCGGGTGATACGGTTCAATGCATCATAGTCACTGAGAATCCAGTCGTTCCGGCGCGTACTTTTTGCCACCATATTGCCGTTGGCGTCATACTGATATTCTTCGCGGTCCAAGGCATCAGAGCCGCCGACCAAATCCACGCTACTCGTGCGTATCTTACTTGGGAAGAGCGTTTGGGAGAGCCGGTCAAAACCATCATACACATAAGTGGTCTTGTTACCATTGGCGTCCGCCACCGTAGCAACCTGACCGTTATCGGTATAGCTGTAGCGCTGGTATTTGATCACATCACCAGTGCCAAAGCCCTGATAGACAATCAAAGGCCGCCCAAGCTCGTCATACTCGGTCTTACCAACCCGGTTGTTGCCCTCGTTCATGACATTGGTGGAAGTATCAACTCGGTTCAATTCATCATACGTCAGAACCGTCTCAGCACCGTCCGGGCTGATGGTTTTGCACGCTTGGCCCGTGCCGGAACAAGCAGTTGGTTGGCCATTGGCGTCAAGCGCCGTATAAATTGAATGCACCGTCTGTGGGGTTGCAAAGTCTTTGCCGTGGGTACTGACGCGGCCCAACACGTCATAATCGCTCTTGGTATAACTCTCAACGCCTGCCAATGCAGAGAGAATATTAGAAAACGATGCGGATGGGTCGGCAAAACCATTTGCCTGATAAACCGGCCTGCGCATAACATCAAAGAAACTGGTGATTGCGTCCACTTTATTGTTGGAAGTTTCTCCCAGCGAAAGCGGTCCGTCGGCCTGCACCAAATTACCAACAGGATCATAGGTGAATAGGGTGGTGATATTCTGGCCACTTGGGTCAGATATAATGGCCTGCAGGTCACCATTTGGGTCGCTGTTATTATATGTGTACTGCGTGACAATACCTTCCGGGTTGGTGACTTTTTCCAATCTTTTGGGCTCAGATGACAAATATTCAAATGAAGTGACTGCGCAGTCAACAGACGAAACAATTGTGTCTTGCGAGCACAGCCCTGCGGTTAATTCTGCAACCATTCGAACTAGATTGCCTGATTGGGCATCATACTTCGCATATATATTATTGTTTTTCGAATCGATAATGCGCGTTGGTTTCTGAAGCCATATGCTATCCGAATAGATAGCCTGGACTTTGGTACTTAAGAGGGAACTGCCAGGCTTTGGCACCCTCTTGACCTCTACAGCATTGTGATTGCTATCATATAATGTCTCATTATAATTGCCTTCAGGGTAGGTCTCTTTAACAAGCCTTCCTATTCCATCGTAATCGAAAGAAACTATATTATCGAGTACGTCTATTACCTTTGTGGTTCTTCTATCCCGATCAAATACAAACTGTGTTTTCTCACCGCGCGCGTCTGTGATGATCGTACGCGCCGCTCCATCGCCACTAAAAAACTGGAACGAATAAGCCGTTTCATTACCAGCAGCATCAGCAGTTTTAGAAATCATCCCCCTCACATCATAATTTGCAGAAAACAAGTCTAGTGCAGTGTCTTGAGAATTGCGCCAACTGATAATTTTACTGGAAACCTGTATCGGAGAAGAGTTATTGGTCATTGAAGAATTGTAGTCATAGTAATCTTGACTACCGTCTGCGTAGGTCACCATCATTTCGAATGGCTGTATGCCCTGATATTGGTCAATGAAAGTAACACCGTCATAAGAAACACTATGCCCGAGTCCATCGTTAACTGAAGCAATTGCACACGGGGAATCTGGCGTCGGTCGCCCTGTCTGACCAATCGCATGAAATGTAAAATTGAGTTCCCGGCCGAAACTATTCGTTATCCGCTCAAGACAATTCGCTGTTAAAAATGAGTCTGAATATTCAAAATTAATATGACTACCGTTTGCAAACTCCCACAGATAGGGGTGAAATCGCTTTAAATTCCACCGTCGATATACCTGCTCACCATTAGTAGTATCACCAATAAATTCGTTGGAAGCATATTCTTTTTGAGCAATTTTAAAGTGCAGTTTCATCCCGTTTGCGTCAGCGAGAACAAACCTCAGGTATGCATAAACATCATAAACCTGTCCGGAAGGCTCCATATACGGACCAATCACCTCATTTTGTTGTGTAATTGTGGCTTTGATGCCGTTAGGTGGATTATAGGTGCCGTCAGGTAATTTAACGTAAGTACCTGATAGGCCCTGCGCTTCAACATTTATCGCGTTTAATACCGTTTTTTTACCGACCCAGTTCGCAACAAATATTGAGCCCAAAGCATATTTGATGTCATCAATGTTTTGCGCCATACCACCCAACGCATATAGGCCAACCAGAATATGCGAGGCATCGAGCGCCGAATCAGCGCCCATCGCCTGCAGCGAAGCGCTTTGAATTTGCATGGACATTTGGAAATTATGCTTCCAGCCTCCCCCGATAATAGATCCTGGTGTGGAACTTACAAGTTTTGGGAGGTCCCGTATATCAATGCTACTTTGTCCTCCAGGAATTACTGCTGCAGAATCCGGAATCGCTGACCGCGACGAATCGTAAGTGCGAGAAAATTGCAATGACTGAGGAAAACTCCCGGAGCCGACAGACAAGTCTGCGGGCGGTGAAAAGGCAAAATTTCCACTAGATTGTTGTACTGAATAACGGCCGCCAAACGAGACACTGCTGGCGAGGCTTTTCGTAGCTGCAAGAATCTCACCAGAAGGCTCTTCAATAGATGGGCTTGAACCCTTAAAGCCGTTGTTAGTAAATGCACCCAAGCTTGTCAGGTCATTGTCAAAACTGAAAAAGCCATTCCTGAGAAATGTGAGAGTAACGTCGCCAACGCAAATTGGATTGCAGTTTGCGGAGATATCGTTGAACGGAAATGCACCAGCAGAGCCACTTTCAGGAATTAAAACCTTTTGGCCAGCGTCAACAAATTCTTGTATCAAATCCTTCCGGTACTGTGGATAATTTGCAAGTAAAGTAAAAGCCTCAGCAATGTTAGTTTGGTCTGCAACAAAGAATTTTTGACCACTGTCGTTGGCACGAGCAAAAAACCATGGGGCAGAACTGTTCTCCCAAGCACCGGAAACTTGCTCTATTACACCACCTTCTAGCCAGTTGCTCACCAATGTGCCGGAAAGCGCCGCCGATTTCTCTTCAGATACCGCACCTTCGTGTGAAACAAAAGACCGCTCCGCTGAAACGCTCATTGCAGCTTTACTGACAAAGCCTAGCACGTGATGGGTCGTCACTTCGCTATTATTTAGCGCGGCCACCATTTGCTGCAGGCGGTTGTCCTGAACACGAAAGTTAACAGCCAATGTCGGGTCCTGAAATCTTATGCAATTTAGACGAATTAACTTACTACTAATAGGCGTCCAAAGTTCACCGTCCTGACAAGGGTCTTCAAAGCTATTCAGCATATAGTCTTCACTGGGCGAATTCGCACTCGCTGTATTTATGAAGTGTTGACTGTTTTCTTGTAAGGTCGCGAAGTGGTCCAAAGATCCCGCACTAGAGTCGCCAAATGAAGCGATGATACTAATGGGCCGGAACTCCACTTTCGTGAAATCAACATCATTTGTCGGGACGCCATTTACGAGACTAAATAGGATGAGCTTATTAGTATCAGTAGTGAGCACCTGGTCAGTATCCAAAAACAGCCCGTTGGACGCTGCGTATGGATAATCAATCGCTAAAACAAGGTCATCATTGTCAAGATTGGCTGCTGCATTGGTGCTTGTAGCCAGCATTTCATATTCGAGATAAAGTGTAGCTTTACGAGTGTGGGCCCCAGCTAATGTTGTAATATTTTGATTATTTAGACCAAAAATTCGCAGCCGTCGCCCTGCAATTTCATCAGCCCACAACGATTTATTGATGTTGTCAAACTGAACCGTAACTTTAGTTCTATACTGATCTGGAATTTCGGAAGACCAGGTTTTCTTTGATACATATGTTCCGGATTGAAAAGAAACATCTTGGTGGCGTAAAATTTTACCTCCGACCAAATTCTCCAAGCTGGCATCAGCCCTATTGTTTTCTATATAATTTTGCAACTCAATTGCCAGGCCATCAAGTGTATTTTCAATGCCGTCTTCGTTGAGAGATTGGATATATGGCAAACTGCCACTAAATCCGGTTGACGCCCCTGTCAAACCATCTCCGGCGACCTGAGAAGCACAGCTGCTATTTGCTCCACATGATAATATTTGCGTCAAATCATCTGACGCATAGACGTCATACTTCTTGAACGCCGGATCGTAATAACTCCCGTTTACATTGGCACGCATGTGAAGCAACGAAACAGTCGTTAAATCACCCGTGAAATTACACGCGCCACTGACGGACAAATTATTGATTGCCGCAGGTATCCCACCATTGGCCAACAATTTACATGCTGCATTTGCCCGCACGTCAAAACTTAATATTTTGTTGTTCCCGTCTACTGACGTGGGAACAACAAGCCCAGTCCATTCGCCGAACTGTTGTCCTGTCATTGTCAGAGTTGCCAAGTCATAGGTGGCAGAGATTCCCGCTGCCCGCACCAACTCCAGAAATAGCTGAGTCTGGTCGAAAGCAGTGCCCGATTGGTCAATCAAAGCACCTCTTGCGCCTTTGGTTAGGCCGAATGTAAAGCTGATCTCAATATTATTTTGTACATACTGAAAAGCGTTCGTAATGTACTCGTCATTCGAGATCGCTCCTGCAATCAATTTTTGCCGGCCCAGCCGGTCAGCCATTACAGCAATCTCTGTTTCCGTATGATAACTCGAGTCTATTGATACCGAGTGGCTTTCAGGCGTGCCAAAATAACTTAGAGCGGCATCAATGGAGGTTAGCTCTCCTTTTTTGTATCCATAACCAGGTACTGCGGCCAATACAGGCATGGTTATTATGCAACAGAGCAATACTCCAAACATGGCATGCACTGCCGAAAACACTTTGATCACCTTCATAGTCCCGACCCCCAATGGTCTTGTATAAATTTTCGCTGAACTAATTGGCTCGCCAGTCTCGATACTCATGGGCATCCAACTCCAACAATACAAATTGCTATGCCAGGCTGATGACTAAAACTACCATCGCTAAATCTGTATGTGACTTGGCCCGTACTTCCCCAGTCAATCGAATAAATTGGGATTGTTGACGCAGTATTAAAACCAGTTAATGTCGGTGTACCAGTTCCCGAAACAATACCTTGTTCAGCCCAATTTCCAATAGGTGTTCCATTGACAGCAACATAAGCTGCTCCAGTCGTCGAATTGAAATAAACCCCAACCACATCTCCAGAATCCAAGCGAGGAGAGATACTACTAACGTTAGTGCTTACTGAGCCTCTGGTGCGTATAGTACTGTTACTTGCACTGATCATTGCAAATGGAACATTCTGGTCATCCCACCTAGATGTAATGTTAATCGATTGATCAGCCAACAAACCTAACTCACCCATTAGCGTACCGCCAAAATTGCCTCCATGAATAGCATCAACTTTCACCTCCCAATAATAGACGCCGCCTCCAGTCATGGCTGGGGCATCAACACGTACTGTTTCCTTGCTTCCCGCACCCATACCTGATGGCACAATTGTCAAGTTGCCATTGCTGAGAGTGCCACCAACAGTTGTCGCATCTGATACCTTCAACGTTGCGTTACTAACGATAGTGTCATTGTCATTAATGGTACCTACAGCATTGGTGTTGGTCAGTGCCCCATCTCCACTGACAACTGCCAGTGTCAGGTCGAAAGTTTCTGAACTTTCGGCATCACTATCATCCGTCGTGGAAATGGTGATTGTTTTCGACGTTTCGCCTGAAGCGAAGATCACAGATCCGGAAGCAGTAATATAATCTGTGCCTGCAGTTGCACTGCCGTTGCCAGTGATGTAGCTCACTTCAACCGGATCAGGACTGGTGCCGCTCGCCGCTAAAGTAAAGGTCAAGCTTTGACCTTCCGTAACCGTTACATCAGCCGAACCGACAACCACAGCTGCAGGAGGTGCGCATCCAACGCCAACAACACAGACGGAAATGCCAGGAAAATAAGATAAATCAGCTTGGCTAAACTTATAAGTAACCTGACCGGTACTTCCCCAGTCAATCGAATAAATTGGGATAGCTGTAGCGGGGTCAAATCCGGTCAATGTTGGCGTTCCACCCCCAGCTAGCGCCTCAGCCTCAGTCCAACCGCCAACCGGTGTACCATTTTGAGATAGATAAGCTGATCCGGTCGAAGAATTGAAATACACGCCGATAACGTCACCCGCCACAACACTGCCAAGGCTTGACAGGTTTGCTGTTATATTACCACGGGTCCGGATAGCAGCGCCGGAGGCACTGACCATTGCAAATGGAAGGGTCTGATAATCCCAACGACCCAAAATATTTGAGGCTTGATCTGCTATCAGTCCAAACTCACCACCTTGGCCGCTACGAGGAGCGTCAATAACAATCTCCCAATAATAAACACCGCCACCATTCATGGGCGGTGCGTTAGTTCGAACAATCTCTTTAGACCCTGCGCCCATTCCTGTTGGAACAATTGTTAAATCACCATTACTGAGAACACCCCCAACCGTGGTTGCGTCTGAAGCACTAAGTGCTACACCGCTTGCAATAAAGTCGTTATCAATGATCGACCCAGATACAGACGCGTTCGCAAATGCGCCATCACCTTCAACCACCGAAAAGAGAAGATTGAAACTTTCTGTTTGCTCGCCGTCAGAATCATCCAATGTCGCGACAGTAATCGTTTTCGAGGTTTCACCTGAAGCAAAGGTCAACGAGCCGGATGCAGCGGTATAATCCGCCCCTGCCGTCGCCGTTCCACCACTCGTGCTATAGCTCACTTCAACTGGATCAGAACTGGTACCGCTCGCCGTAATGTAAAGGTCAGGCTTTGACCCTCAAAAACCGTCACATCATAGACACTGATAACCACAGCCGCAGGTCGAGGTGTCACATCAAAGGTTACATAGCCATCAGCTGCATTACCGCCACTTTGGTTGGCTGTAATGGTAGGAACAGCGCCCGTGATTGCTTCCATAGCAACAGCATCAAAGTAGCCTGAGCCACCACCGCCGCCGCCATTATACGAACCGCCGCCGCCGAAATTATCCGCACCGCCACCACCGCCGCCAATAGCAAACAGGCTATCGCCCTGGCCTGCAGCACCAGCCACACTTCCTGTTCCGGAGCTACCACCTTCGCCGGGGCTTCCGCCGCTTCCACCAATAAACTGAGAATTATCGCCCCCCGCGCCGGGGACAGATAAAGTACCGCCTTTGCCACCATTAACAGCACCATCAAGGCCAACGGCGTTTAATCCGCCTCCACCACCCGGTGCAAAGCTTTTCCCGCTCCCCCCGCCGGCGCCGACTATTGCAACCGGCGTCCAATTACTACCGTCCGCAGATATCACAATCGATGTGGCACCGCCGCCCTGACCAGCATATCTGTAGGAAATACCACCGCCATTAATATCAGCCAATGCGTTCTGATAATTGCTATTGCTTTCCCCCTTGCTGCCAACGCGGGCGCGGAGAAAAAAGTCTTGCTGGGCAACGAACTCAAACGTGCTCATTCCGCCGCTACCGCCCAGAATTCCCTCACTCGAACTTCCACCTGCGCCTGCTGCCAAACTAATAGTGACTGTATCACCGGCTTCAACGCGGTATCCATCTGCGCTGTTAGTAGTGGTATCCAAAGATGTTAGCCCAGCAACCAAGTTAGTGATCGGGCGGACGTCGCCGCCTGCTGTTGCGCCGTCCAGGGTGCTGCCACCAGATGGATTCGAGAGAGTAAGCGTGAAGGTACCGCCGACACCGCCTTGGTTGAGCGTTGGCACTTCAATTGTTCCGATCAACTCTCCTGCACCAAAACTCAGCGTGCCAGTCGTCTCGTTATAGTCAGTGCCCGCAACCGCAGTGCCTGCTGATGTGACATAATCGACGCTGTAGCTATTTTCATTATCTGAAGAGCGAATGACATTAAAGAGTGCTGGTGAGCCAGCTGTCGCCTCTACAGTGGCTTCAACGATTGTAAAACTCGGTGCATCATCATCGTCTTCGATGGTCGCTGTTATGCTTGTGTTCTCAAGCACAGCGTCACCCGACACCACAGCCAGCTGTATCGTCAGTTCTTCACGTCCCTCTGTGAGGGCATCGTCAATCGTAGGAATTAGAATGGTTTTGACCGTATCGCCCGGTGCGAATGTCAAGGTGCCACTAGTCCCAGTATAGTCACTTCCCGCCAGCGCATCACCGTCAACTGTTGTATAGCTGATCTCAGCCGGGCCGGTCAGTGTGCCAATCAACTGTGCAGTGAAAACAAGCTCACTGCCCTCCGATTGAGAGACGTTATTCATTGCAACGATTGGATCAATAGAGATTACCACGTCTGTCGGGTCAAACGCCGGATTGCTCTGGCTATCAACTGCACCAAACGTCACATATCCGTCACTCGCATTGCCGCCAGTTTGCGTTGATATAATAGTTGCTGTACCGCCAGTTATGATCTGAATAGCCGTAGCATCAAAATAGCCGGAACCACCACCGCCCGAACGCCTGTGCCCAGAACCACCACCGCCATACCGGCCGCCGCCGCCGCCGCCAGACTCCCAATGGTCAGTGCTTGCGCCGCCGCCGCCGCCAATGCCGAATTCAGCATCTCCAGCACCCGGCAGTCCTCGAAGTGTGCCACCGCCGTATGTTCCAGACTGACCGGGCACCCCTCCAACGCCGTCTTGGTACGTCCCGCCACCGTCGGCGGACGTTGGCGTTGCTCCGGAACCTCCTCCGGCATAAGCATTTTCACCGCTCAAATTCAGGCCGCCACCAGCACCACCAATAAAGTATCCTGCGCCGCCTCCCGCTCCTAAAATGGCCACCGGAGTCCAAGAAATGCCGTCTACCGATATAATAATTGATGTGGCTCCACCACCTTGGGCACCCACTACATTACCCGCCGCACCACCACCGTTTGCATCTGCAGATGGAGTGGCATGATTAGCAAGGTTTGCTCCTTTCAAACCAACACGGGCCCTTAAATAAAAATCACTAGCAGATATCAGTTCAAAAGAGGCCAAACCTCCTCCACCTCCAAGAGACCTGGCATCGTCGCCACCCGAGCCTGCTGCCATTGAGATGGATAGATTGGACCCTGCCGGTACAAAAAAGGCCTGATTGGGGTCTATTGCAGACGCCTCCACACCCTCATCATCCTCGACATTCCCTCTACCCTCCAGGTCACCTATTTGTGCTCCGT